>Ga0209541_10002433_pt1 | contig 35241 bp, 33 predicted proteins | sample RifCSPlowO2_01_FD_184027 | JGI IMG/M metagenome (GOLD analysis project Ga0209541, IMG submission 184027) | Groundwater microbial communities from Rifle, Colorado - Rifle CSP2_plank lowO2_0.1 (SPAdes) (version 2) | ecosystem: Environmental > Aquatic > Deep subsurface > Groundwater | place...
AAAAAACCGGTCTTGGTTTTTTTCTTGTTTTTTTGTCCATGTAACTCTTTTGCGTATTGCGGTGCGAAATTTATCTCATTCTTTGATATTTTTTCAGTATCAATAAAAAGACAGTGTATGCATGGGAAGTATCTATATTTCAGATATCTTTTCGGGTTATATGGAACACCGAAAAATGTCAATTCGTTTTCTTTCATATGATTAATCACATCAGTGGCCCAATTCTTACGGACTATAAAAAAATCCGGATCTAAAACCAGGACAAATCTTGTATTGGCTTCTCTTGCCGCAACGTCAATCCCTGACGCGTGATTATAGCTTCCTGACGCTATCGTTTTTTCTAGTCGCTCTCGGCCTGGCAGAACATTAATATTACCCCGTGATCCAATTCGGAATTGATCCATATTTTGCGGAGTATTTTCAGTAATTATCCAAAAAACGTTAATGCCACGATTATAATTTTTAAAAAGCTCAATATTTGCTTCAATGAGATTTTTGTGTCCATACGATACAGTACATATAGTTAATTCATTCATAAAATTTTTTCTATTTCTTTTATAACCATATCAGTCGTAATATCGTCCGATTGCCTCTTAGCCTCTTTTAGATCTATATCACGAGTATTTAGAACTGTAATCGCCGGGTTCTTTCGATCTGCTTTAACGATTCGGTTCTTAGGTCCTCGAGGCGGTTGGTCTTCATCATTCATCGGGCCAACTATGTCAACTGTCGGAATGCCGAAGGCTTCCGCAATATAAATCGGGCCTGAATCTACGCTGATAAACAAAGACATCATGGAAATCGCCGCTTTGAGCTCATCAATATTGAAAGCGTTGAACGCGTTTGCCAAATCCATATCTCTTGGAATATTCAACAAAAATTCTTCAACTTCTTTTCTATCAGCATCGGAACCGATTAAGACAATTTTAGCTTTATAATTTACCCACAGCCATTCAGCGACGCGCGCAAACTTGTCTCGCCCCCAAAGCTTTATTTTATATCCTGTAGACGGGAAAATACCAACAATAAAATCCGATCCAATATTGATATTATTTTTCTTATAAAATTCTATCGCTTTTTCTCGCCCATATTGCGAATAGCTTAAATTCTTTCTTGTGTTTTCGGAATGTATATCGATAGCCTCGAGAAGCCTTAAATATTCGCGCGGGGCATAATTTCCGACTTTATGCAGCCTCGTGTCCACAAAGTTTGTTAAAAAGCGATACGCGCGCGTTGAGAGTGGTGAATAGCCACCCTCGAGAGTTGGCGCGACAATATGCGGAATACCAGATAGGTATAAAAGAGCTAACGTCTCCGGCGAAGGGCCGGCCAACAACGCGAAATCGAATTTCTCGTGCTTGATAGTTCTCAACGTTTCCTTGAAATTCTTGGCCCATATTATATAACTCGACACATCGGTATTATTGGCCAGAAGCTCTTTATTAACTGCGTCCCCCAAAACGAATAATTTCGCTTCCGGATATTTTTCTTTAAATGTTCGGAAAACCGGCGTCGTGCAAACCATATCGCCCAATTTAGCAAGCTGCACAAATAGCACTTTCTTGGGGTAATTCGATCTCCTATTTGCCCTTCCCTTTTTACGGAATCGAAAATAGCAACGAATCATGAGCGATAAATTGTGCATTCGGCCAGTTAACATATAATACAAATATAACTTATATTCCGATGAAAAAGTTAAATTTAGGCTCAGGTAAGGATATAAAGGACGGTTGGATAAATCTGGATTCCGTCAAACTTCCAGGCGTGGATGTCGTTCATGATATAGAAAAATTGCTGCTCCCATTTGCAAACGAGGAGGTTGACGAGATTTTGTGCCAGGATATTCTTGAGCATATCGAATATATTCCTGTCTTAAAAGATATCCATCGTATTTTAAAGGTTGAGGGCAAACTTAAAATCCGCGTTCCCCATTTTACTTCGAAGGGAAACTTCATCGACCCAACGCACAAAAAAAGATTTTCTATTTACACATTCGAGATGTTTTGCAGAAATTCTCCCGTATCAAAATCGAAAGAACGCGATTATTATTTCGGTTTTCATTTCGACCGCGTCGCTTCCGTGAAAATCACATTTGACCGCTCCTCGCGCTGGTTAATTTATAATCGCCTGATGGAATGGCTCGTAAATTTAAATAGAACTACAAGATTTCTATACGAATCTACGGGCTGGTGCTATAGCTTCCCTGCGCAGAATATTGAGATTGAATTGATAAAATAGGCATGTTTGATTTCGCAAATTATACAAATGGTGTTGAGGGATGGCTTACGGAAGACGAGGGGCTATTTTTATATGAAATAACAAAGAATGTTAAGGAAGAAAATGCGGCGGTAGAGATAGGATCATGGAAAGGCAAGTCAACAATTTGCATAGCTAAGGGTCTTAATGATGGACGGAAAGGAAAAGTCTACGCCATTGACCCTCACACTGGATCACCAGAACATCGTAACATATTCGGTAAAGTTGATACTTTCAAAGAATTCGAAGAAAATATCAGCAACAAAGAAGTGAATTCTTTCGTCATGGCTATCAGAGATACCTCTGAAAACGCGTCGAAGAAATTCGAATTGCCGGTGGAGTTCATCTTTATCGATGGGGACCACGATTTAAGAGCCGTTGCAAAAGACTTTGAATCCTGGTTTCCGAAAGTTATTGATGGTGGAACAATAGCCTTCCATGATTCGTGGAATTTCATCGGTCCCAATATCCTTACGGCGTGCTTATTATTATTTTCTCCAAAAGTTAAAAATCCTGGGCTAATAAATCGAATAACCTATTTTGAAAAAACGGAAAAAAATTCTATGTTGGACCGTTTTCGAAATATCAAATTCTTACTCCATCGAACAATGTTCGCTTTGAAAATATTTATTTACAAAAATAGAAAAAAATTAAGAAAGTTTATCAGAAACCGGATATAATTTATAATACATATTCAGCCATTCCACAAATCCGAAATTTCTAGAATCGCGTACGAAATAATTTAGAAATCTATATTCTCGGTGGTAATCATATTTGCGCCAATATAAATCAATCATTGGAAGGTCAACTATTATGCAATGTCTGACAAAACTGCTTAAGGAGTCCTCTTTTGTCCATAATGGCTTGTGGCCAACTTTTTCGAGAAATTTAGAGAATAGATGGCTTTCACATGATACATTCATTTCACTGGTCAATAGATCGTCTGACCAAAATGTTTCCATATCCTCGGCCGTTCCAAAAATTAGCCAGTCGACAAAATGGTACAATCGTGGACGCGATTTTCCTCGATTTACCGCTATAATCCTGGCCCTTTGCTTAAACTCAGGATTATCCATGGGAAAACATTTCAACAGATTCAGAAAAAAATCCAGAACGTCAGCGTTATAAATGCGTTGATCGGCTCTCGTTTTTAAAATATATTTCGCCCCCGACTTTTTCGCTAATGCAACCCCCGCGCGAGAAGATATAACCTGTAAATTAAAATTATTTATTTCTCCTTTTTCGCTGATAGAATCAATTTTTTCATTGAGAATTATTTTGACATTCCCGCCTTTCTCTTCAAGTTTTTTAATGGCCTGTTTGTCTTTTTCTTCCCAATCCCAGGTTGAAATTATGATTTTAGCCCCTTTAAACGAGCGCGCGTACAAATTAACAGTTTCAAGGGTAAAGTCCAGATCGTGAAGAATGGCACCTTGAATAATTACTGCGAAATCTCCGTAGCTATTTAGTCTTTCCGGCTGACATTCTGATGCCAATCTGATATCTGAACTCCGCATTGGACGTATATGGAAAGTAATAAACCTTTTGAAAACAAGCTCAAAAAAATCTAGAAGCGCAAAAAGGGGGCGCAGAATGTAATTTGTTTTTTCCTTTAAGATTCTCCTGTGCTTTGTATGATGTAAATCCCTCATAAATATAAATTATTACTCTTTCAATAATTTATCAACTGCCCTCTCCACATCTTCAACTTTAATGCTCTCAATTGCTTTTTTGCTTTCTGCTTTTCCGCCAGGCTTTTCGAAAGCGAAACACGATGGCTTTATTCCCAGAGAAGGCAGGACGCGAATGCTGTATTCATCGCTTGGGGATTGCTCTCGTGAATCAACCGGACCGATGATATCAATCAAGGGAACTTTCAAGGCGTGCGCCATGTGAATTAATCCCGTATCAACGGCTATAAAAAGTTTGAGCCTCTTGAGCATTGAGGATATCTCTTCAAGATTAAAATCGCAAACAACAGCAAATTCTCCGCCAACCAGTTTTCGCAATCTTTCTTCCTCATTTTTGCTTCCGATAAAAACAACTCTTGCGCTATATTTTTCCTTTATTTTGCGAGCGAGCTCTAAAAACTTAAAATCTCCCCATTCTTTGATTTTATTTCCCGCAGAAACTGATATGCCAACGTCAAAAGAATGTATCTTAGCTTTTCTTTCACCTTCCGGACTTATTCCCAGCTCTTTTTCCTCCCGCGGACTTTCAATTCCGATAAATTTCAACATATCGAGATATCGCCGTGGCAAATACGTATGATATTCGTAGCGTGTATGATAATTAGCAGTCCAATCCGTTAGAAATTCGGAAAACGGACGCGGTCTCCTGGTTATTTTTGTGCGACTGGGAATTAGACTCAGAAAAGAAATTACGGAACTGATTGAGGTCCCGGAAAGAGAGAAACTCCAGTCAAAATTGCCTGACCTGATTTTTTTTATTGTTCCCCAAAGATCAAAATGGCGGTATATAATTATCTCATCCACGCTGCGATTATTTCTCAAAAGCCCCTCCAATCTTCCTGCCACCAAAACAGCCACTTGCGCATCGGGATATTCCTCTTTAATTGCTCTGAACACGGGAGTCGCACACATTAAATCTCCTATTCTGGTCAGATGAGGAATTATAAGTATACGAATTGGCTTATCATCACTAGCGCGTGGCTTTCTATAAGAAATAAAAAAGTAAATAAACGGTGATAATATTACCGCCCCCATGACAAAAACTACTCGTCTCAATTCATAATACGCTCGCTTCATACAAAGCTTGAGACGCCATTTTTCTTAATCAATTCCAAAACTTCCAGAACTGAGACCGTAGCTGTGCCAACCTTGCTAACGGCAACACCGGCTGCATAATTGCTTATTAAAGCTGATGTTTTTAAATCCGATCCGGAAGCCAGGCCCAAAGCCAATGCCGCCATAACCGTATCTCCTGCGCCAGATACGTCATAAACTTCTTTTGCCAATGACTTGGTTCTCGAAATACCTTTCCCCTCGGATATCATCATACCGTCCTTGCCCAAAGTGACCGCGAGATTCGAATTAAATTTTTCATGCAATATTTTCAATATTTCGCTGGCATTAGAATAATCAGCCATAAACCTAACCCCGGCAGTATGTTCCGCCTCTTCTTTATTTGGCTTTATGAGATAGGCGCCTGTAAAATATTCGAACTTTTTTGGATCAACAAGAACTTTGATTCCGCGCTCTTTGGCAAGGAGAATTATCTTCTTCGCTAGATTCTCCGTAACAAAGCCCTTAGCATAATCGGATATAATTATAATTTCGCTTCTATCGAGAAATTCTGGCAACCTACTTAGTATTTCCTCTTCTTCATTTTTGGAAATATTTTCATCGCTCTCCATATCTATCCGGACAATCTGATGATTTCCAGAAACAATCCTCGTCTTAACCGTCGTCGGGCGGTCTGAAGACTTCAGAGAAAGGGAACGCTCTATCCCCTGTTCCCTTAACATTTTTAACATCATTTCTCCTTTTGAATCAGTGCCGAAAAGTCCCAGCACTTCTGCCTCTCCGCCCAAGCTCCGAACGTTAGCCGCAACATTAGCCGCTCCGCCTAGTACGAACTTCTCGTTTAATACTTTAGCGATCGGTATCGGCGCTTCCTGGGAAATCCTTTTTATTTCGCAAGACAAATACCTATCAAGCATTAAATCGCCAACAATCCCTACTCGTTTTCCTGGAAAGTTCTCAATTATTTTTGATAATTGATCCATAAATTACAGCAGCGCCAGCATCTCTCTCGCGGATTTCTCCCAAGTGAATTTTCTAATCTGTGAAGTAGCACTGGTTTTACTTATAATCGTTTATAATAAACATCTTTTAGTTCTGACAATTCTTTATCAAAAAGGCCCCAACTATCAAAAAGCAGAACTGGTTTTGAAGTCAATGAAAGCATTTTTTTAATTTCCATTTCTTTAAAATAGGAATGATTATTGCCAACAAGTATGACATCGGTATCGACAAACCCCTTTTTGATATCAACAACATGCTTAATGTTATGGATTAAAATATCATCTCGTCTAACAACCGGATCAAATGCAAAAATATTATTGTAACTCGCGTTTTGCAAATTTTTAATCAATGATATTGACGTAGACCATCGAACATCAGAGGTCGCCGGATTACCCTTGAAAGCTACACCAAGTATCAAAATTTTTGGATCTCTTTTATGATTTTTATAATTTTTTAAAAACGATAAGGTGTGCTCTGAAATAAAATCTATCATTTTATCGCTCGTGTTCCTGGCATGCTTAAAGAGCAGGGGGTCATACCCCTTGCTCTTAGCAGACTCGATAAAAATAAATGGATCTTTAGTTAAGCAATAACCCCCAACCCCTGGACTCGGAAGCGGAATACCCCCCCTTCGGTAACCATGATTCGCTGCCTCAATAACCTTTTTACCATCCATCCCCCAGCGCTGGGCAATCAGTGCGACTTCATTTGCAAATCCAAATGTAACATCGCGATATGTATTATTAATAAGTTTAACTATTTCGGCTTCTTCTAAAGAATCCACCATAACAATCGTATCTGTCATGCTAGAAAAAATTCTAGCTGCAGATCCAGCATTTTTTTTATCTATTTCTCCAATTACTTGCGGCAACGTTCTTAATTCCTCGAGAGCGCAGCCAGATACCGTACGCTCAGGCGCAAACGACACAAAAAAATCATCGCCGGCTTTAAGACCTGATTTTTCTTCCAAAATAGGGATAATAAAATTTCTTGTCGCGCCTATCGGGACCGTGGAACGCAAAATAACAGAATCGCCCCTCTTTAAAATAATCCCCAAGTCTTCTGCTACATCTTTTAAATCATGCAAATCTGGCTTATTTTTTTTATTTAAGGGCGACCCTACTGCTATAATATATGTATCGCAAACATTCTTGCCTGTAAAATTGTCTGTGACGATAAATCTTTGTCCTAAATATTTTTTGAGAAGATGTTTAAGGCCGGCTTCATAAAATGGCATTTCTCCTTTTTTAATAATCTTTATAACCTTCTTACTCTTGTCAAAACCGCTTACCCGAAAACCGCACTCTGCAAGGCAGAGTGCTAACGTGAGTCCTACGTACCCTAATCCAATCACACCGATTCGCTGCTCCGTTTTATTTTCCATAATGTTTCAAGATATATATGATTTATGCCAGTTATACGTCTCGCGAAGCCCATCCGCGAGCGACACCAAAGGTTTCCAACCAGTTAACTTCTGAATTTTCGATATATCGGCAACTCGCCTATCAACGCTTCCAACGGGCGCCGAGCGAATTTCTAACTCCTTCGGATGCCAATTTACGACATCAAATAATACTTCCGCAAGTTTTCTAATCGGAGTTTCAATTCCAGTTCCAATGTTAATTGTGCTTACCAGTTCATCTTCTTTCCAGCCAGAATCCATGGAAAGTTTCATCGCCTTTACCGCATCATCAATATAGCAGAAATCTCTTGTATTATCTGCGCCGTTAATTACAAAAGGGTCTGTTTTCCTTAGGATTCTGGAAAAAAAATCCGGAATTACGTGCGCATCTATGTCTCGCGGTCCATAAAAATTATGTGGTCGTAATATAAGCCCCTTAAAATTATATGCTTGCGCATAATGAATCACCGACATCTCTCCAATTATTTTTACCGCGGCATAAGACCAACGGGCGTTGTATGGATCTTCTACTACCAATGGGATATTTTCCGGAGTTGGTAGGGATAATTTACCAAAAGCTTTAAGACCTCCGGCATATGCCTCGCACGAGGAAGTAAAAGCAAATTTGCCGTCGCCATTTTCTTTGCGGAACCATTCAAGTATATTTAGGTTCATAAGAGTGTCTTTCCGCAAAATATCATGCGGCATTTCATAAAAAAACTTAGTTCCATTTATAGCGGCGAGATGATAAACTTGTTCATAACCACCTCCAAAATTTTTGTAAACGGAAGGGTCTGTAAGATCCATCTGTAAAAACTTAACCCTTGGCTCAGTAATTAATGTTTTGAAAGCCTCATCCATTTTTCCTTTATATCTTTGTAAATTATCTACCAATACTAAGTTGACTTCCTTGTCTCTCAAAAGATGTTTGGCCAAATGATAGCCGATAAACCCAGCACCTCCAGTTATAAGAATATTCTTACTTTTCATATGGTTAGTCTAGCTCGTTTAACGACGCCAGTATATCGCGCGCTGATTTCTTCCAAGTAAATTTCTTGATCTGCATATATCCTTTTCTAATTAAGTCATTGCGCAGTCTTTCATCGCTTGAGATTTTAAACATTGCATCAGCGATGGCAACCGGATCATACGGGTCGGCCAGTAACGCGGCGTCTCCAGCAACTTCCGGGAGAGAAGAGACATTTGAGGTAACGACTGGCAAACCACAGCCCATTGCCTCAAGAATTGGAAGTCCAAATCCCTCAATAAAACTTGGAAAAATCAGCGCTGTAGCATGCTTATACAAATATACGAGTTCGGGATCTGAAGTTTGCCCCAAAAAAATTATATCACCCGAAAGATTATTTAGACGCACAAAATCCAAAATCTTCTGAAAATAGGGACCGCTGCCGTTCCCAGAGATTACCATCTTTTCGTCAAGTTTAGCCCTTACATGAGCAAAGGCTTGAATAATTCCCAAGACATTTTTACGCTCTTTAATCGCACCAACGAAAAAGAAGAATTTTTGCGGCAGATTTCTGACTCCAGTCTCTGATATAGATGAAATATCGTTATATCCCAAATTCGCAATCCTAATTTTTCCTTCCTGTATTCCAAATAGCCTTACTGTCTCTCGTTTAGTCGCCTCGGAAATTGCAAATATAAGATCCGCCTTTCTTAATGCATATCCATTTAGCCATTTTAAAAACCGGCTCGATCCAAAGTCATCATAAGCATAATCGTAAGTAACCACGATGGTTTTTTTAGGCCTAAAAAGAAAAGAGATAACTGGCGTATTAAAAATACAGACGTCGAGCTCTTCTCCACGGATAGCTCTATCAATCCAAAAATATTTATGGTCCGCTATTTTTATTTTCCAATTATTGCCTGTAAATTTAGGCAGGGTTCTTGGCTTTTTTCTTAGAATAATCAAATACTCGTTTTCTCTATCGAGTTCAAGCATCGCGCGTGCCATTTCGTACACCGAGCGCCCGAGACCGGCTGGTTTATCTTCGCCATAGGGATTTAAAATGATCCCAACCCTCATTTCCTTTTATTTGCGATTTTTCCTATAAGCCATGAGGAGGATTGGACTTTTCCGCCATGCCCCAGCCCAAATTTCATTTTAATGTCCAATTTATGGCAAAGTTTATATTCAGGAATATTGCGGCTGGTCCTATCCCCTCCGTTCGCAAAAATATCTGGGCGCAAAATTTTAAGTTCGCGGCATATACTCCTATCCTTCGTATTTTTGGTGTGTTTAGTCAAAAACACACCGTCAACCCCTCTGATAGATTCGATGATTTCTTTTCGTTCTTTCTCTGGCATAAAAACGTGCCCCTTCTTTTTCAAAAGCCAATTGTCATTGTTGAGAATTACGATGAGTTTATCTCCTAGTTTTTTTGCGTGTTGGAAAAGACGAACGTGACCAATATGAATCGGGTCAAAACCTCCAGATACCGCTACGGTTATTAATTTCTTTTTTCTAATTCCCATGTGAGACATTCGATTGGGATTAATATGGATAAATATTTATCATAAAAATTAGGATGCTGGTGAATAAAATTTTTGAAAAGTTGTCGCAGCGGATTCTTTGATATATGCGGCCATCCGTACCAAAATCCTAGAGTTCTAAATTCTAGCTTAAGAATGCCTATAAGTTCAAGAGACCCAGAAGTGAAAAAATGCCGGTGTGTTGTATCGGCAAACGCGTCCACAGAACGAAAATATGGAACTTGGATGATAAGTCTCCCCTTCGATTTTAGAACGCGCATGGCATCTTCCAGGGCCTTAGAAACGTCATCTAAATGCTCAAGTGACTGGTTAAACAGAACGAGATCAAAGGAATTATCTTCAAATGGCCAAGGTGTTTCATTGGCATCGTGAACAACATCAACTCCGGGAAATTTACTCATATCCATCCCAACTGCCCCGGGAAGTTTCCTCGGCCCGCACCCGACATCAAGCGCCTTCTTGCCGCCAAGAATATCATCTTTCACAAATCCTTTCATTGTCCAAATTTTAGGCGCACAAAAATCAGTCATATTTTTCTATAAACTCCAAAATTTTCTCCGCTCTTTTGGACCATGTATAATTTTCGACCTTAGCGCGGGCATTATCTACTTTTAACTTCGAATCTGGCGGATTTGTCATTATTTGCTTAATTTTATCCGCAAGGTCCTTTGGATTATCCGGTTCGTAGAAATAGGCTTCGCTTTCGGAAACGATCTCGCGGTTGGCCGGCGTATCCGCTGCGAGAATGGGCCGCCCAGATGCCATATACTCGAAAAGTTTCATGGGAGAGGTATGAAAATATGAGTATTCGTGTTTTTTAGTGCCGAGGACTATACACACGTCCGCTACCGCGTTCCAAAGCGGAATTTCTGAATAGGGCCTATTTTCGACAACATAAATCGTTTCCGACGGAAGTAATTTCTCCGCCTCGGATAAAATTTCCATCCCTTTCCACCAAGTTCTACGTCCGACATAGAGCGCAATTTTTTTATCGGGTGGCAAATTCAGTTTCGCTCTAGCTTCCCTTTTTGAAATCTTATCAGAAAACATCTCGAGATCAATGCCGTTCGGCTCGACTAATATTTTTTCTGAAGAAAGCCCAAATCGCTCTATTAGGCTTTTTTTAATGTTGTTATTTATTACAATCGCTCCTGAAATTTTTTTTAGAAAAACCTTCCAGAAAAAAGTTTTTCTTTTCGCGTCGTGAATCTCCGAGAAATACGAGAAACCCAAGAAACGAAGAGGAACAAAAGAGAAGTTATCCATATCAATCGTGTAGATTAGAGAATTTTTCTTGCTGAGAAGGTAGAAAAAATAAGAAAACATAAACGAAAGCGAACTTATGGCAAAGCCTAAATTCAAAACCGGAAGTTTTTTAACAGGAATTTCGACTTTGAGTCCATAGAATTCCTTGAGACTTTTTGCGCTACCTGCCTGCGCAGGCAGGCGTTTTGGCAAAACCAACTCCAAATCCGCGCCTGAGAGCAAAAAAGCCTCGCACATTTTGGCGAGCTGTATGCCGTGTGCCTTCTCGGAGGGCATTCTGGCATTCGCCACGTAATAAATTTTCATCTCTCAAGAAAACTCCGTAACTTCAAAATGGAGACAACCTTTAGTGACTCCAGGATATCGCGGGCGGTACTTTTTGAACTTCCGTTTTTTCTCTCGAGAAATTTTATTGGAACTTCTTTTGTTTTTGCCCCCATCTTAAGCATTTCACACAAAAGATGTATTTTATAAGCGTGATAGTGGGATAAAATTTTATCTTCGTCGAGCGGTAATTTATCATAAAATCCGCGAACTCTTGAAAGCTTAAACCCGGAAGTATTGTCATAGGTCGGGAGAGCGAGCGTTTTTTTTATAAACCAACTTCCGTATTTTGATAAGAATTTCTGTCTCGCCGACCATTTCTCCGGGACGCTTCCTCCGGGAATATATCGGGAACCAATTACGTAATCGTGCCCTCGGTCAAGCTCTCCAACAAGTTTTTTTATATCTTTTGGGTCGTGCTGGTAATCTCCGTCGAATTCCATAATCGCTTCGGCTTCCAGCTTCTCTCGGGCATAATTCATCCCGGCGATATATGCCAACCCCAGCCCGCGCTGTCCCTTCTCCGCCAACAACTCTATCTCCGGATACTTTTTCTTGGCCGTTTTTACTATACCTCCGGTACCATCCGGCGAGTTGGCATCGACTACCAAAATCTTAAATTCGTGATTTGGGATCCCGGAAAATTCGCCCCTCACGTCACGAAGAAGCCTTTCGATGGTTTGGGCTTCGTTATACGTTGGGATAATTACAGTAATTCTCATTATTTAAGATTATATAATGAAACGCTCGGCCCTAACTCTTTTGTTTCGAAAAGCTCAATCGGATTTCCCCCCAGTCTAGAATCCGCAATCGAAAACCTGGAATCCTCGCCGAATGAAATAATCAGCTCTTTGTCCTCTAAAACTCCGTCCAATTTGTTGTCCACGGATAAAACAGCGAACTCATATCCGTTATTCAAAATTGGCTTATCTAAATCTGAAATATTTAGAGCGTGAAACGAGGGATATATCGGACTTTTCCCGAAAAATAATTCAGAGCGGTCAACTTGCCTTAAAGATTCGGGCGCGATAATTTTCTTTTCTTCAATCGCCTCCGCGTTCGCGGCAAGGCGCATAAGCCGGGCGTGCACAATTATTTTCGAATCTTCTTTTAAGTTCTTCTCAACCCAAACTCGCATATTCTCCCTAGAGTCGCCTTTATACGCGAGATAACCGAGTCTTGATGCAAAAACAGTCGGAACAAATGCCAATATTATCAAGCATGCTAATGCGGAATATTTATTCTTATTTCGCAAAAAATTAAAAAACTCTCTCACTCCAAATCCTGCGATGATCGCGACCAAAGGAACGAGAGGCAGTATAAATCTGTCTTCAAACCTGAAGAAAAAATAAAATATCAAAGAATAAGTGGCGATAAAGAGAGAAAAAAGCCAAAATAATTTATTCTTTTTATAGATAGCGAAGATAATGCCGGCGGCAAAAAGTGCCATCAAGATTGGTTCCGCATATAAAAGTGGCGAGAGAAATTTGAACGGGCTCGAAAATAATCCAAAGAGTGTTTTTTCTCCGAATAAAGATATTTTCCCTCCAAAACCAATACTTGCCGGATAAATAGCGAAGGGCAATAAAGCTAAAACACCGAAAACAATTCCCAAAAAATATACAAATTTTTCGCGCAACAACTCTGAAAGTTTTTTCTCTTCAAAAAGCAGAAAATAAAAGCTGACGAGAAACAAGGCCACGCACGAAATCGCGCTCGCGCCCATGCCGATGCCAAAAGTTAAAACAGAGAAAAAATATCGTTTTTTAAAAGACAAGGTTTGGTCCGTTAGAAAATATAAAACAAGGAGAAAAACAAACGACACAGGCATCCACTGCCTTGCCGCAATTGAAAGCATTACATGCAGAAGGCTTGTTGAAACAAGAAATGACGCCGCAAGTCCGATCCATTCGTCTTTGAAAATATTTTTGGCTATTTTATATACAAGATAAATTGACGCGAGAGCGAAAATAATATTGATAAATCTGGCGGCGATAAAGAAACTTGAAATATCTGACCCGATATAATTCGCGAAGGAAATTTTATCCCCATCAAAAGTTAAATATTTAAAAGCGAGGATTCCCGAAAAAACTGGAAGCAGGAGATAGGAAATATACGGCGGATAATATAAAACCGAGCGGAATTCTTCGGAATGAAAACGCGGGGTGACTGTTTTGAGCTCAATCATTTTAAGCGCGCCGAGAGTAAACGGAGACTCATCGGATATAAGCCACAACGGAAGCCCGTAGCCGATCCCAGCGACGCGCACAAAAAACGCAAAAACCAAAATCACAAAAAGGATTTTCCGAGAATTCACCGTCATTGGAAAACATTTATGAATTCCGCGACGCCAAGATTCCTGTCAAATTTTTTGACAAATTCCAAGCCTTCCTGCCGCAATCTTTCGTAGAGATCTTTTTCGGATAGTAATTTCACAATTCCGCGCCCAAAACATTCAACATCTTCAGACTTACATAAAAACTCGCCAAACTCTGCAGGAACTATTTCGCGAACTCCACCAACATCCGAAGCAACAAACGGCGTTCCCGCAGAAAGAGCATCCAATATAACGTGCGGGGAGCCCTCCTCGCGGGACGGCATTAAAAATACATCCGCCGCCTGATAATAAGGAGCCATATCTTTATTTGGCACTCCGCCGAAAATACGGAGCGGCAAATTTTTTGCTTCCTCTTCGAGCTTCGCGCTATACGGCCCGTTTCCAATCACAAAAAAAACGAGCTTCGGATAGTTTATTCCCGCGGCAATTTTCGCGATAAGATCGGCGCCCTTTCTTTCAGAAAGATGATGCGCGAAAAGAACTATTTTCGTATCAGGTTCAATGGCAAACCAACGCTTCGTGGAAGTTTTATCCTCCCGCGGCCGGAACCGTTCCGTATCTACCCAATTTGATAAGACAAGATATTTTTTAACGCCGTAATATTTAACGTACTCTCTTGCGAGCGTTTCCGGACCAGTCACTAAAGTTACGCGCTTCATTATATATCTCAAGGCTCTTTCTTCGAAAAATCCGCGCTTAAATAACCATGACATTCCTCGGGACCAGTAAAAAACTTTCCCGCCGGTAAGAAGAGCCGCCAAGGCGCCGTAATAAGAATAATGAACATAGAAATTATCGTAACCTTGCTTCTTGAGTTTTTTTAGCATTGAATACAGTTCCAAAAATCGTGATAGCCCTTTTTCTTTTTTTTGGACAAAAAATGGCGCGTTGAGATTCACCTTTCCGATTGCCTTTTCAATCACAACAAAAATATCAAGCTTGACCGAGGCATAGCGGATAAGCTCGTAATTGTAATAAAGATGGGTGTCGGTATCCTCGTCGTATAGAGGAAGAATATACGCTACTTTTTGCATATTAACCAAGAATTAACTAATTTATCGCGATAATCTTCGAAAGATGTATATGGAAGTTTAGTATTTTTTGCCCCTTCTTTCAATTTTAATCTTAAATCCGCATCCTTGAAAAATTTAAGAATCTCCACTGAAAGGATGTAGCCACTGCCAACAGACACGATCAATCCGTTTATCCCGTTTTTAATAATCTCGCCCGCAACCCCAACGTCTGTCATTATTACGGGTAGACCGCACGATATGGCCTCAACCGCCGAAAGTCCATATCCCTCGTAATTCGAGGTTATAAGCAAAAGATCAGCACTTGAATAATACCCGGAAAGATTATCCTGCCAGCCCTCGAGCCGGATCGAATTCTCCAATTTTAAATTTCCAATTTCCAATTCGATATTTTTTCTGTCGGGTCCTTCGCCAACTACGACCAAAAGCGCTTTAATTTCTTTAATAACGCCAGTCATAGTTTTTAAGGCAAGGTTGATATTCTTCTCGTGCGCAAGTCTCGCGACCATCAGAATATATAAATCATAGCCTGGATATTTTTCTCGCAAATTTATTCCGCCTTCTTTTTTGACTTTCGAGTAAATCGGTAGAACTGATATTGGAAGTCGAACTTCCTTAAGGAAGTTCGACTTCCTTATCCGCTCGGAAACGACTCTAATACAATTAGTTCTCGGAATCAAAAATTTCGCGAGAAAAACCCTCGCCCTGTTCGACACCGAGTGTCGAACATAATAGGGGCTAAAAATATCCGTGTGGATCTGCATCTGCCACGGGATTTTGAATTTATTCGAAAGCAGCCACGCCAAAAACGAGTGCTCAATCTCTTGCGCAGTAATTAAATCGAATCTCTCGCGCGATAAAATTTCGCGGGCTTTTTTATACCCCTTCCAAAACCGCGCGAATCGCCCGTCTTTGCGCTCGAACCCGATTATCTCGAGTTTTTCCAAAACCTCAGCGTATCTTTTGAGCCGAGAATTCCTAGGATCAGATGAGAGCATTAAGACTTTCATGCTAGACAATTTCTTTAAGATAGCACGATTCACAATAAACTATTCTCGGATCCTCCTGCCGATAAACAGCTTCAAAGTTTTTTCCGCACTTGGGGCAAACTCTTTCAAAAAATTCTAAAACTATTGAACCAAATTTATCGCGCTTCTCTTTTAAACGTGCCGTAAAATGATCTATTGGCAAAGCTATATTGTATTTTTTATGAAAATCCAGCTCGGCTTTAGTGTATCTAAATTTTTTATTGTTTTTTCTGTCAAAAATAATTTTATTTAAAATATCGTAATTTGTGTCATTTATATTTTCTGGCACTTGATCGGAATCTATTATGTCTCCGACAATTTCGGCAGCTTCTTCTTTAACGTCTTCAACCCAATAACCCAATTTTTGCGCAACATCAATATTATCATACCCTTTGTATGACGCCATCAAGGAAATATTGTATGGAAAAGGAGAAAGTTTTGGGGTAAAATATTCTCCATATTCCCCGTCTTTCAGCATTTTTGTCTTGATTCCATCGACAATTTTCCAATATTCATCTTCTTCATATTGTTTATTGAATATGCAAAATGATTTATTGCGAAGCCCTATGCATCCGAATATATCATGACAATTAAAACAGAGATTAGAATATTCCAAATCATGACTGTCTTCCACCATCTCAGAAAATAAAATTCTATACCCTCTTATTACTCCCCCGCAAAAATTGCAAAATTCCGCATCAATTGCAGTGACATCATAACATTCTTTAGCTCCGTGTGTGCCGATAAGATATGCAGAATTTTCGCTTTTTTCAGCAAAATAAGAATGGTGGCAGTTTTTTGAATTAGTAATATAATCGCCATGCACATTTACAGACTTTTCATTATGGTTTGGCCTGTGAATCGCGCCCCTTTTTAATTCCTCAAATTTTTTTATGAATTGCTTTAAGACACCTCTTTCTCCTAAATTAATTTCTGAAAATTTTTTATCGTATTCGTCTTTCGTTAGTTGTTCCCCAAAAAAAATATATTTTTTATTTCGCAGATTTATACCACCAAAACAATTGATGCAATTACGGCAATTATAGAGAAAATAGCTGTCTAGACAATTTTTTGAATACTCAACAAAAAAACAATTATATAGCTCGAACGATTCGAAACATTCATAGCATATAGTTGAGCTAAAAACATCGAAGACGTCAAAGCAATCCTTAGATCTGGCTAGACCTATGCTGTAGTGACAATTCTCACTGTCGTTGGAGTTAAATACCAAGTAGCAATCCTTCAAATACACTGAATCGTTGGTATAATCACTATTCACATTAGTATTATCAACAAAGAGGCTTGGACGAGGAACCCTCAATTTTAATTCTTTAAATTGGTCAAAAAAATTCTTTCCTGAATTATATTCCGTTCCATATTCAATCGCATCCCAATTTCCGCTAAACCAGTGCTGATGTTCGTAAACCTTATATTGCGTATTTGGTGGAAATTGCGTCACTATCTTTTTCCCTGAAAATGCTGAAGTGGTATTAAACAGAAAATAAGAATTCCAAGAAGCCAACATCAAGCGAAATCGTTCGCCTGGACTCAAGGTCGGCAAAGGCACTCGCATTTTTTTATAAAATTCCACATCCTCCGGGCGGACATAAAATTTCTCGCCGGAAAAACGGCACACTCTCCACTGTCCGCCTTTCTCATCAAGTTCGAGCTTGGAAAAATATTCATCCAGCGCCGCATCAAATTTTGGGGTTTTGGAGGTCATATCACTTCCTTTAAATAACAACTCTCGCAATAGACCTTTAATTTCTTGGCGGGATTGTAGGAAGTATGCATTTCCTGCCCGCAATTCGAGCATGGGTATTTCCATAATTTAAATGGCTCTTTCATGGCCCAGCGTTCCATAATTCTCTGATAAGGATGCTTTGTCGGCAAGGGAAGATTCTTGCGGCGATAAAATTCCAATTCCTGTTTTATTATTCGAAACGGCTTTCCTGTAACTTCACAAATAAAGACCTTATCTAAAATATCGTCCCCAACATTTTTAATATCATCTGGAATTTGATCTCCTTTCAAGATATTTTTTGGGTCAATACCCTCAAGCGAAACCACGCTTTCAGCCCAATATCCGCCTATTTTCTCAACTCCTTCTTTGGTTAAGGGAAATTCAAATTGAGCCAATGAAGCATTATAAGGATACGGACTCATTGAAATTGGAAAAAACTCGCCATATTCTCCATCGGCAAGCATTTTTGATTTTATCTCATCCAGCGTCTTCCAATATTCTTCTTCCATATATTGTTTGTTAAATATGCAATATTTTTTATTGCGCAATCCCACACACCCGAAACAATTTTCAAGATTTATGCAATTCATTGAATATTCAACATCATGACTTGATCGCACCAAGCTCGAACATTTAATATTATACGTCCCGCTGTAACTTGATTGATATAAAAGTTCGTTTTGGGTTTGCATATTTCCGCCTGCAATGCTTGTATCCATAGAATCTTTTAAAGCAGTGGCATAATCGACGTATCGAAGATTCTCCCCTTCAGCCCAAAAACACATAAAACAATTTTTACTGTTACGTAAAAAGGTTCCGATAGAATTTACGGTTTTTTCATTCCTGGTCGCGCGCTTTATCTTGTCATTTAAAAAATCGAAATATTTTTTATACCAGCAGAGAAACTCTTTCCGCGACCCCAAATTTATTTCCGACATCTTCTTCTCATATTCCTCTTTTGTATATGGCTCATTAAAAAAGTAGTATTGTTTATTGCGAAGATTTACCCCTCCGAAACAATGGGTGCAATTCTTACAATCGTAAAGAAATAAAGAATCTAAACAGTTATCTGAAAAATAAATAAAGTTGCAGTTATAATTTCCAAAAGATGAGACAATCTCATAACAAAGTTCCGATTGGAATGCAATAAGAACGTCGATAGAATCTCGAGCAAAAATTGGCCAATTTCCGTAAAGAATATTTTCGCTACGCGTGCCGCCAAAAACGTAATAACAGTCTTTCAATTCCACTCCATAGGCAGTATATTCAGACCCAATGCTTTTGGGATCGCGATTAGACTGTGTCAATGGAAGCTTTCTATTAAAGACATGGAATTGATTAAAGAACGATTTGCCTAAATCATAATTACTTCCGAATGACATAGGGTCCCAATCTTCCGACCACCAGTAATGATTATCATATACTTTCCAATTGATTCCCGTGGGGAAGAGAGATATAAGCCTTTCTTTATGGCCTGAAACATCGCAACTCCTAACGTAAAAAATAGTATTATTCGAAAAGGCCAAGCGTTGCTGTTTCCGGCAATCGGGACAATTTTGCGGAGGGGGGACGTGAAGTTTGTGATAAAACTCGATATCCTCTTTGAAAATTTCAAAATCGCCCGCGCACTGTTTGCATTTCCGCGTGTGCGGTTTTAGATTTTCTAAAATCGCATCCAGTGCGGCATCAAATTTTGGAGTTTTGCTTGGCATATTAAACCACTTCTTTAAGGTAGCATGCCTCGCAATAGACCTTTAATTTTTTTGCCGGGTCGTATGAAGTGTGCATTTCTTGGCCGCAATTCGAGCAGGGATATTTCCAAAGGCGATAAGGATTTTTTCTTTGAAATCTCTCGAAAAGCCGCACTTGATAATGCTTATCAGGCGCGGGTATTCCGTGCTTCCGATAGAAATTCAATTCCCATTGAGTAATTTGAAATAACCTTCCTGTCTCACTGCAAACTATTGCTTTCTTAAGTATATCGTCTTTGACATCAGCGATATCATCGGGCAATTGATCTCCGTTTATTTTCTCCAAATCAGAATGCATTATTGGCTCGCCCACGCGCCACTTAGCGCCAAGGGTCCTGGCAGAATTTTCATCAAGCGGTACGGACATCTGTGCATAGGTATCGTTATAATAAAAAAATGAATTCTCGAGCCGCAGAAATTCCCCGTATGTTCCCTCGCGAAGCATTTTTGTTTTAATCTCGTCTACCTTTTTCCAGTATTCACTTTCAGAATATGGCTGATTCAAAATATAGTATTGTTTTTTCTTCAACCCAGAACAACCAAAGCAATATTTGCAATCAGAACATTCAAAACAATATTCGAGCTCAATGCTCTGTGAAACAAAATATGAAGCAATGGCCTTGTTCGCCTGAGCTCCCTCAATAACGTTGTAGCAGAGTTCTCCCGGTCCAAAGATAGTCAAATCCATACAATCGTTGGCACCGACTATATCCTGGCTCCAGCGCACATTCGCATTTTTATAAAATGTCAGGATAAATTTCACGCTTTCGGCATTAAAAACCTGAAAACAATTTTTACATCCGTTCAATTGGTCTCCGATTGAATTTGGGGCACGTTTCATTGTTATTGCTTTGTAAATAGCCCTCTGTTTGATAAATTCCTGAAACTTTTTCCTATATTCATCCCTAGTCTTTCTGCTCCCAATATTGATCTCAGACAATCGTTTTTTATATTCTTCCCTGCTTAATTGTTCATTAAAAAAGCAATATTTTTTATTTCTTAGGTTCACGCATCCAAAACACTCCTGGCAATTATGACAGTCAAAAAGAAAATATGAATCAATACAATTCTCGCAGTTTTGAATGTACTGAGAATTGTAACAATGCGCTGAATCTACTGCATCGTAGCAATTCTCTATTTGATTCACTCGCAAAAGATCCATCGAATCTTTCGCATATACCGCCCATACGCCATAGTGTACGTCCTCACATAATCCAATCGTTGAAGAAATATAAACATTTTTACAATACATACTGTCCGCTGTGTAGTCGCTGTTCACCATCTGCTTGTTATATCTAGCAATAGCCATATGCGGGGCATCTTTTAACAGAGAATCAAGCTGCTCCATAAAACTTTGATCGGGATTGTACATCCTGCCAAATTCTTTTGCGTCCCATGCATCAGGATTCCACCAGTAATTGGTATCAAAAATTTTATGCGGTGATATTTCATCAATTTGGGCAAATGGAAATTCATCCGGATGCGCCTCGCATTTCTTTTTATAAAATCGCAGAATATTCGCCATCATGGCCATTCTTTTTTGCATACGGCAAGTCGGACATTCACTCGGCGGTGGAACTCGGAGCTTATGGTAAAACTCGATATCCTCCTTGAAAATTTCAAAATCGCCTGCACACTGCTTGCATTTTCTCGTGTGCGGTTTTAAATCTTTCAAGATTTCATCCAGTGCGGCATCAAACTTTGGGGTTTTACTTGGCATGCAAAATATTCTCTAAAACTTTAATTGTTTCTCCGACCATGTCTTTTTGTAAAAATTTTTGGGCTGTAGCTCTAGCACCTTCGGATAATTTTTTCTGCAGGTTTTCATCGCCCAACAGCCGCGTTATCGCGTGAGTCCACGCTTCTTTATTATTATATTCTACCACGAGCGCGTTTTTTTCATTTTCGACTATTTCCTTGTTCCCGCCGGCATTGGTTGTGATAATCGGCAATCCGAGAGACATTGCTTCCAAAATCTGGTGCGAAAACCCCTCGTATCCCGTGTTCAAAAGAAATATCGCGCATGAAGAAAGAAATTTCTCATATTCTTCTTTTGGGAAATTCCCTGTTATTATTTTGGCGTTGGGAATGTTAAGCTCCAAGAGTATCGCAAATCCTTTCCACGGAACATTGCGTCCGGCGGAAAAGAGAATATTTTCTTTCGCTCTATTTCGCGGCGAGGCAGGCACAAAAACAGTATTATAAATTACACTAATCTTGCCCAAGCCAACCCCCCATTTCCCTAAAACTTGCGCCAAATAATTGCTGGGGACAATTACGGCATTCGAATTTCTCGCGACATATCTCTCAATTTTTTTTAGAAACTCGACGGCAAATCCGTATTTTTTATCCAAAAATTCATCAAGCAGTTCCTTGACTCCAAATCTTTGAATTCCTTGTTCCCAGGCGTAATCGCCGACGATTTTAATTACAAATTTTTTCCCTAAAAGTTTCGAAGCCAAAATTGCGGGTAGCCCGACACTGACTGGATCCTGGGCATAGATAATATCGCAATCACGCCCTAACTTTATAACTCTAAGAAAATATATAAAATGCCGTAGTATTTTCGGATATCCGCGGACCCAGCCGAAACTCAAGATTTTCGCCTGAACCCCTCGCTTGGGAAATTCTTTAATCAATAAAGCGCTATACGTCGCTGGGCCGCCGACGTCGGGAGGATAACTTCCAGTCGCAATCAATATTTTCATAGCAATGATGTAAATATTTTTTCCATATCACGCGCAAGTTTCGACCATTGATATTTCTCTTCGACCAATTTTAAGCCGTTTTTTATTAATTTTTCCCGCAGGGCTCTATCAGTAAATAATAATTCTATCTTTTGGGCCAGATCGCTAGGGTCATCAACTTTCGCGAACAAACCCGTCTCTCCATCTATAAGAAAGTCAGGAATACCTCCGACTGGAGTTCCGATGATTGGAAGCCCTGCCGCCATCGCTTCCAAAAAAGCCGTGCCAAGCCCTTCGGATCGAGATGGTCTCACGAATACATCAGCCTCCCATAAAAGTATCGGAACGCTCTGATGCAGCGCATCGCTAATCATGCGTAGTTCAGCTTCCGGATGCTTTATTTTTACTATCAAAAAGGCCTTTTCTAGTGTATCTAGAGCATTTTTATAAGCTTTGCGAGAAACTGAAATTATGACTTTACTTTCAGGCCTGCGGGTTTCCATTCTGGAAGGAGGAATAAACTTTTTTAAATCCACCCCGTTTGGGACCACATCAATTGGGACCTTGGCTCCCATTTTGATGCAAAAATCTTTCAAATAATTACTGATCGCTTGGATACGATCAGCTTTTTTGACGAGCAAGCGAAAAAATAAATTCACAAGACCGAATCGAGAACGTTTAATATGGCTTTCAGAATCCCCTTCTTGAATCGTCAGCAAAAACGGAATTTTATTATAGAAAAATTTTAAAAGCCACGCGCCGATAGATCCGTAGGACGCCATCATTCCCCAAAATAAAATCGGCTTATCCAGATTTTTTTTGATGAAAATAAATTTAACAAACGAAGTAAGCGGCAGAAAAAATTTATCAAACCGGTTTCCGAGCCCAAGGCGATATATCATAACGTTGCCAATTTTTTCTTTTACTGGAAGACTTTTTTTGAATCTAGAAGTTAAAACTATGAGGCGGAAATCTTCTATATTGTCAGAAATACCCCTGATCGCAGTCTCGGCCCCGCCAAGGAGTGGCAAATAGGCCGTGGAAAAAATTACTATGGTTCCTCGTTTATTCTGCATAAATATGTTAGAATTATGAAATAAAAAATGAAAATTGTCTATTTTATCACGAAGTCACATTGGGGGGGTGCGGCAAAATATGTTCTTGATCTGGCCTCCGGTCTCGACAAAAATAAATACGATATTTTTATCGCGAGCGGGGGGCAGGGCGCATTGAAAGAAAAAGTTGAATCTCTTGGGCTTAAATATATCGAGGTATCGCATTTCGAGCGGAAAATAAATGTGATCAGCGATATTTTAAGTTTTTTTGAAGTTCTCGCCATCCTCTGGAAAGTCCGACCAGACACTATTCATGTAAACTCAACTAAAGCCGCTGTGGTTTGCGGAGCTGCCGGATTTTTGTATAAGCTCTCCTGGCAAAAACTCCAGATGATGTTCACCGCGCACGGCTGGGCGTTCCACGAATCACGCCCGAAATTCCATTTATCTTTAATCAGATTTGCATCGAAGATATCGGCCATGTTTTACGACAAGGTGATCTGCATCACGACTTTTGATTATAATTCGGCCCTGCGATATAAAATAGCTCCGCAGAGAAAACTTGTTTTGATACCAAACGGTATAGCTGCCGAAGAAATTAAATTTTTAAAAAGGGGCGAAGCACAGCAAAAAATCTTCGGTGGAAAAAAAGAGTTTGTTATTGGGACGGTTGGCGAATGGGTCCGCAACAAAGGCTGGGATATTCTCTTAAAAGCTGTCCTCCCATTATTCAATAAACATTCTCATATAACATTGGCGTTAATCGCAGGCGGCGAAAGTCCGCACAGAGAGGAAATTTCCCACGAAAAAATTATAATAGTGGAAAATCTTCCCGAGGCTTACCGGTATCTAAAGGCGTTTGATATTTTCGTCTTTCCCTCCAGAAAAGAAGGGCTCGCTTACGCTCTCCTAGAAGCCGCGCTGGCCGAGCTTCCAATTATCGCATCGGCTGTCGGTGGAAATTTTGACATAATAGAATCTGATAAAACTGGGGTCCTTGTGCAACCAGAAAATCATAAAATGCTTCAGCTAACACTCGATAAATTCATAGAAAATCACAAACGCGCCAAAAAACTCGGGAAAAACGCACGAGAAAAAGTCAAGAATAATTTCTCAATCTCTCACATGCGCGAAAAGACTTACAAACTTTATGAAAGCTAAAAACGCTTAATAAATAAGGCCTTTTTAGCCGATTTTTCGGATGGCTAAAAAACCGAGGCCGGCGAGGAGGCCCAATCCCGCGACGGAAGCAAGCCAAAGAATTGATTTTTTTGTGAAAAAAGGCTGAACTGTTTCGGTGTTTTGGTCTGTTGAACTTTTTTCTGTCGTCAGGGTCTTGATTAAAATCGGAGTCGCTTTTGGTTCTGATTTTTTAACCGAAGGCGAAATTGGAGTTGGTGTCGGAATTGGAGACGGCGCGGAAGAAACCGAAGAAGGCGTTGAAGACGCGAATTTGAGATGGCAGTGCAACACCTCATATGGCACGCTGTATTTCTCGCAGTTAGTGCGACAAACGTGGCAGCTGTTCGTATCAACTCCCCCGGGATGCGCAAGCACAAAAAATGGGAGTAAAAAAACTATCGCAATTAAAAATTTAAGAATGTTTCTCTGGCTCATTATCTTTCGAATTCACAGTTTCCTTCAAAAGATTCCTCAATCCCTCAAGATCCGGACCTCTTTTAACATTTTCCCTATTAGTTGACCCTCTTGATTTAAGTTCCGAAAGCGAAATTGATTTAAACGGCGTCTTATCCTGTCGCAAGACAAATTGCCCTTCTTTGAGCGAAGGCGCCGAAGCGCTCACGGGTTGGCGCCTATCAGCTTGAGAGTCCACCATTTTCTCCGGAGAAGGTCTAAATGTTCTTTCTGGCGGTCGCTCGGCCTGTCTTTTTTCGCTTTTATTCTCTGCTTCAAATTCTATTCCCAAATTAGAAAGGGAATCTGAATATTTATCTCCTCCTCTTCCTCCTCCGCCGATGGGTTTTCGCTTCTGTGCCGGAGCAATCTCCCCCCCTTCAACTTTTTTTAGATCGTCCGAGCAATAGATCGGCCTGACGTCATCAGGTTTAAACCGAACGTTAACTTCCTTGCCGCAAATCCAGCATCGAGTTTTGAACTTCTCTTTGGGACCGTCATCCTCGGGTTCGTTTTCAAATAAAGAAGACGCCCATTTTTCTATTCGCGACTCGACTTCTTTTCGGTCCATTCCGTACCTCTCCCTCGAAACTTTGATAATTTTCTCGCCATGGTCCTCCGTATCTCCCCAGCGCATCGGCGGGAGAGTAGTCGCGGAAAAAGGCCGCGAGGTAATACCGTTGACCATCAGTTTCAAATAAACGTTGTAGTTTGGAAGATTACAAATATCTTGAATGACAAATTCCGGCTCGAACTCCGCCTCTAGAGCCTCCGCGTCCGCCGCACCGACTCTAAATACCAACATTGTCCCGACGTTTCCGAAAATCGCGTCCCGCACCTTGGTTGACGTGTCCGAGATAAGTTGGCCGATATATTGATGCGCTATAATCAAATTCAGGCGATACTTTCTCGCCTCCGAGAGAATTGAAGCAAACGAATCCGTCGCGAAGTTTTGAAATTCGTCTATGTAAAGATAAAAATCCTTCCGCTCTTCTTCAGCAATCCTCACTCTTTCCATCGCAGCCAATTGCAGCTTCGTTATAATCATGGCGCCCAATAATGCGGCGTTGTCCTCACCCATCCTTCCTTTTGAAACATTCACCAAAAGAATCTTGCTGGAATTCATTACATCCTGGATGTTAAGAGTGCTCTTGGGCTGACCGACGATATTGCGCACAAATGGCGTGTTCAAAAACTGCCCGACTTTGTTTTGAATAGGAACAATAGCTTCGTTCCTGAATTGATCGCGCCAAGTTTCGTATTCGTGCGTCCAAAATGACCGCACAACTGGATCTTTGATATTCCTGACAATGCGTTCGCGATAATTTTTGTCCACTAGAATTCTCGGGATGCCCAAGAGAGTTGTCCCGGGAGTATCAAGCAAGGCCAAAATGCAGTTCTGCAGAATATATTCCATTCGCGCGGACCAGACATTCGCCCAAATCTTCGTAAAAATCGCCATTAAGTCCGACACGACTAAATGTTTATATAAAGGATTTGGGACTTCAAGCACGTTAAAACCAATCGGGAAATCCATGTCCGAAGGATTGAAATAAATCACGTCGTTTATTCTTGCCGCAGGTATTTTTCTCAAAACATCTTCGACAAGCTCGCCGTGCGGATCAACCACGCCTACGCCCTCACCATTGTTTATATCCTGCAAAATCAAATTTTTTAAAAGCTCGGACTTTCCCGTCCCTGTTTTTCCGACAACGTAATAATGCTGGCGCCGGTCGCGTTTTTTTATGCCAAAAACTCTATCCGAGCCCCGGAAGTTAGTTTTTGCGAAATATACGACTTTCTCCTGCTCTGTTGTTTGCGTTTCCGCCATAACTATATTCTAGCATATCGTCCAGCAGAGCGGGCTACGCAATCGCCCCAGTAAGCCATTCTTTATATTCGCGGTTCAATCGAGTAAGCGAAATAGTCCCGATAAACGGCACTTTATACGAATGATTTTTCCTGACTATATCTTCGACGTCCTGCACCTTAGAATCAATGGTTTTCACGATCAAAACGTATTCCCCCGCTTCTTTAATCGATCCATTCTCGGGATACATTGATAGAACCGGAAAAATATTCACGCATCCAGCGCCCTTCTTCTCGAGAAGAATTTTCCCAAGTTTTTTTGCCTCCTCCTGGGAGGCGCAAGTTATATATACAAAGACCATAAAATATTTTTAGAGATAATCGACCTTTGTTTATACCACCTCCCTAAGATAGCATTTTTCGCAATAAATAATTTCCGACCTTTCAGGAGCATATGTAGTCTCAAAACTATTTTCACAATGATTCTCGCCGTGTTCATGAGCGATAGTATTAGCATAGACTTGATTCTCTGATTTAGATCCAGCACATTGGCATTTCCTATGCCATAGCTTAAGTGGGTTTCTCTGTTTGATTCTAGAGTAATGTCTGCAGTTGGGGCATAAACGAGGGAGAGGTAAATTCATCTTTCTCAAGAAATCTAACTCTTGAGGAATAATGCGGTATGCTTCGGTGCATTGCTCGTTACAATTCTGGACATCGGATGTCCCAATATTGTGAGCGCATTGGATGATCTGATCTAGAATGTTATTTTTAACGTCCTTTATATGGTCTGGCATGTCTTCTGTCTTGAGAGTGATTTGGTAGTTTCTGGGTTCAGGGTCTTTCCATGAGTAGCCTTGATTGATTGCTTGTTCCTTGGTCAATGGGAAGTACTCTTGAGCAACCGTTTCGTTATACGCGAAAAGGCTTAACTCTGACGGAATGAATTCTCCATACTTATAAACTTTCCCCGTTTTATCTACATAAGGTATTGCGTTCATCTGCTGGATGATTTTGGGAACCAAATCCTCGTATTCTTCTTTTGAGTACTGCTTATTAAAAATACAATAGCTTTTGTTTTTTATTCCAACGCAACCGAATAAATTATTAGATCCCCGGCAATTGAAACAGTAGGTCATATCATGGGATGCTGAGGTAATCCACGAATGCTTAATTCTGCTTGTATTTGAAAAAATGGCAACCGAATCGTAGACCAGCTCGGATTTATGCCCCAGATGATTGCAATTTCTTGCGTCCTTGAGCCCCCATCCGGCAAGAAAAACATTTTTCAAATCTTCGGCATTATCGATATCAAAGCAATTGATTGCTTTCTTTGCGTTGTAAATGTTATTGCCGGTCGATCCGGGCGCTTTGACGATCTCGGCATATCGCCGAGGAAATTCCAACTTGAATTGCGCAAATTTCTCCTGAAATTCAATTAATTTTTTGTAGCTGCCGAAATCAAATTCCGCGAACTTTTTTAAATAATCTTCTTTTGAAAACTGTTCATTAAAAATTGCATACGATTTGTTGCGTAAATTCACGCATCCGATGCAATTATTCAGATTCGCGCCGTCATAAATAAAAATCGAGTCGGTACTGTCTCGAAAATATTGACTGAAAAATACCTTATACGAGTTTGTAGCGTCGATATCTTCATAGCATAGTTCGCATTTGTTAACCCAGTACGTGTCATATACATTTCTACTATAAAAATTGAATGTCGAGTACGCGCAGTCTTCATTAAAATCTCCGCCAAAAACCAAATAACAATTTTTGTTGTCGGTAGTCATATTGCAATAATCGCTGTTGACATTATTCCAATTCATAAGCGACTGCCATGGAACTTCTTTTAGTAGTGTTCCGAGTTGCTCAAAAAAGGGCCGCGAGAAGTCATAATCCCGGGCGGATCGCATGGGATCCCATCTATCTCCTTGCCAATATTCCTGAGCGTAGACCGTAAGGGGCTTATCCGCGGAAAAAATAGAGATTATCTCATGTCCTTCTAAAGATTCGTTCCTTCGATACAGCATCCGTTCGTTTCTGAAAGAAAGGCGGCGCATCAACTGGCATTCCGGGCACCAGGTTGGCGGCGGGACGGAGATTTTTTCATAAAACTTAAAATCGTCAGGTTCAATGGTAAAGTTTTGTTTACAATTTTGGCACTTCTTTGTTTCAGAATTCATATACACTATTATTGATTATTTCCAGAAAATATGCTAGATTGAGTCAAATTTCCTTAATTAATTTAGGAGGTGAGTTTGTGGATAAAATCCTGAAATTACTCGCAGCATCGCTGATGATTGGATGTGGCATATATTACATATGTCTTATCTATCGCGGTGAACCTGTTGGGTCATTCGCAACATGGTTTCTTTTTTTTGTTGCCGTAGTCGTAAGCCTGGCCAGCTATAAATTCGAGAGAGAAAACAAGGCACAGATAAATGGCCGGAACCTGTCTGATAATATTATGAACCTTTGCGACGCGTTCATTGTAACCTCTATAGTTATAGCGATTGTAGCTACGCGCGGTTGGAGCATATTCCCAATCAGCACAACGGACAAGATTTGTGTTTCCCTCTCTCTAGTTATGATCGTTATCTGGCTGATCAAGAGAAACCATTTCACGACAAATTTAATTTCCCAGTTTATTCTATTCATCGCATATTTCCCAACTTTCTCCAAACTTTGGTACGCCAATACCAACGAGGAGTCATTCATAATGTGGGGAGGCATATGGCTAGCTGGCATTCTTTCGGTTGCCGTCGCGATGAGAAAAAAAGATTTGTTGGCCACGATATATGCTTTAAGAGCATTGGTGATGGTTTCAATTATCTTGATACTCATGCTAAGTAAAATCGGTGCACAATGAAAAGGACGAACTTCACATTCGGCCTTTTTTAATTCAAAAAATCAGATCATCGGAGCCGCTCCGTCATTTTTAGCAGCAACTTGGAAGCTCGGCTTCCAAGTTAGTTTAATTAGCTTCGAGTAACAAGTTCTCCATTTCCTTGTGTAGCTTCTTCCGTTCAAGAATATCTTTGAGCGAACTCTCCGCAAATTCTTTGTATTCTAAAGTTTCTTTGAATTGTTTCAAAATTAAATTTTTCTTACATAATCCCTCTCCCCCATTTAGATATTCTCTCCAGCTCGATTTGGAAAACCGGCTTCCGAGTTTATGAACTCTATCATTTAAATTCACATAAGAACTCAGGTGTAGCAAATATTCATTTGTATCAATACGGACTGCTTTAAATTTTCCTTGAAATAAAACTCCATCTCGTTTGTATTTGTTATTAAAATATTTAGTATATCCAGTTCCAAACCTATGCATAAACTTCTCGATTCCTTTTTCAACCAACTGTCTAAGAATAAAATGATAGTGATTCGGATTTACACAATACGCAATAAAATCAACTAACTTCTTAGCACGATGTTTTTCTTTACTAAAAGAGTTTTCATAAATACTGCCAATGGGATCTATGGCATTAAATTCTTCAATACTCGTAAAAAACCGCTCAAAGTCCCACTTATCTAAAAATATATCGCGTTTATCTACGCCACGATTGTATAGATGATAAAATTCTCTATCAACAAAAACTGTCTTTCGCATGAGCAAATGATACCACTTGGAAGCTCGGCTTCCAAGTGGGCTTTTAAACCATCGGGGATGGGCCCTCCCCGCCAGCACTTTTGGAGCTAGGCAGGCCCGTCTGCTTGTCCGCCGCAGGCAGACTTGCGTCGGGCTTTTCTTCCCCTTCGGCTGGCTTGCCCTTTTTTCCAAATAAAAGCTCTTTTTCTTCTTCTTCGAGTTTTCTTTTCACTTCATCAACCGGAATCGCGTAGGTATCGCGGGAAAATTTTAATATTTTTTCTTTAAAACTTCCGTGCGTCGCGGGCATTATTTTAAGCGTCTCCGCAGAAAAAGGATCATAAGTATTGCCGTCGATCGTCATTTTGATGTAGAACTCCTGCATGCCGAGATTGATCATGTCTTTAGCCTTGAAAATCGGGGTCATTTCCGATTCCAGTTTCTTCGCGTCGTCCCCTCCGATCCTGAAAACCACAAGAGTGCCAGAATTTCCCAATACGGTCGCTTGAACTGCCGGAAGCAACTGGGACATATATTGGTGCGCGACAATTAGACATAAGCCGTATTTTCTCGCCTCCGAAAATATATTCTCGAAAGTATTTGTGACTAAATTATGAAACTCATCAACATATAAATAAAAATCGGTGCGCTCTTTTTCAGGAAGCGAGGCGCGAGCCATGCCGGCCTGCTTGATTTTCGTAATGAACATAGAGCCAAAAAAACTAGAGTTTTCCTCGCCGAGCCTTCCCTTAGAAAGATTTATGAGTAAAATCTTGCCTTCGTTCATTATTTTCTCGAGGTCAATTTTATTTTCTCTTTGAGCAAAGATATTCCGCAGAAGCGGGTCGGATAAAAACTGACCCAACTTGTTAACAAGCGGGATTATCGCTTCCGTATCGAATTTCTCGGACCAATCCGCGAATTCTACAGCCCAGAAACGCTTTACCATGTCATCTGTTATATAATCAACGACGCGCTGTCGGTATTCGCGGTCTGTGAGCATAGAGATCATTCCGCGCATTGTTGCCGCAGGGTAATCCAAAAGTGCAAGAGTTGTAAATCGGAATACATGCTCAAGCCGAGGAGTCCAGTTCGCCCCGAATTGTTTTTCCATAACCTCAATCAGTCCTTGAGTGAATTGGTGTTTCATATCGGGATGCACGTTATCTAGTGGATTGAACGAAACAGGAAATTTCGTGTCCGAAGGATCGATCAGAACGACATCATTAATTCTATTTTCTGGGACAAAATTTAAAATCTCCTGAATAACGTCGCCGTGGGGATCAATTAAGCAAACGCCGTGACCGTAAGCAATATCCTGCCTGATTAAAAGTTCCAAAAGTTTTGACTTTCCGACTCCGGACTTTCCTACTATATACATATGCCGCCTGCGGTCCCCCCTTTTTATGCCAAAAATGAATCGTTTCTCTTCAAGAGCCGCTACATAATTCGTGCGTCCGAAAAAATTTACGCCCTTCGGATCCACTCGCTGATATACTGGTAAATCTGGAGGAGGAGGCGCATGAGTTATTATTTGAACTTTTGATTCGTTTGACATTCTACTCAATTATATCATCTCCAGCTCTTCAAGTACTTTTTGATAATGGCGCAATGCCCGCTCCGCTTCTTCTCTTGATATTTTATATCCAGGCGTATGGACTAGATTATTACGTATTTTATGAGCATCTCTTAATTCCGCGATAGAATGGACCTCATTGGGGGTAATCGAAGAAATCCTCTCTCCCAACGTTTCCCCAGTAAAACCGATTTTTTTAAAAACTTCGTCGACTAAGCTGTCCGCTTCAACTATCGCAAGTCTCCAGTCCGATTCCGTACCCGCGCCAAACCTCGCCATAATTTTTCCCCAATGACTCTTTGTGACTTTCTTTTGAGGTACCGCATTCTCATTATAAACAAGCTTATAGTTCGGGCGTAATTTTCTAAACTCATAGATGACATAAATTATTCCGCAGACAAAAAGCACCAAGAAAAATATGAATATGACCTTTAAAAAAGCCAAAATGGAATAAATTGTTGAAAAATCCCACGCGCCGCCGCCAGACTTTCCGGAGAAAAAATCTACAATTCCTTGGACTAAAAAGCCGCCGCCGATTGGATCAAAATTTTCCATGTTATTTCATAATTTCTGGCAAGTCCCTGTTCCCCTCCCTGAAGATTGGCAAATTTGGAGGAGGGCCCATTTTCTTAGCTTCGATCCTTTCCATGATAGGCTGGGTTACAACGGCCTCGGTCGGAAGATGCCAGAGAGTCGCAAGTTCCTCCGTATTCAAAAGTGAAATTCTCTGGGAAAAAGACGAGGTAAAAATATGGAATTGGGCAAGTTTGCCCATAAAGGTGCCTTGCGGGAGTTTGCGGTTTCTCACATTATCCCACATTCTCGCTTTGTGCCCTTCGCCCCTTCTTTTCGCAAAAATATACGGCCATTCCCAAAGCCAAGTCCTCGTCCATGTTTGATAATTTACATCAAAATGGTTCGAGTTAGGTATGCTGAACTGCTGAAACGAGATACGGAGCCCCCGATACGGCAAAACTATATTAAAAGTTTCTTTGGGCGCCAAGTAAATATAACGAATCATTGTTTCGAAATAATTTTTTGTAGCTTTTTTTTCAATCGTTTTCATAATCTCCGTTTCTCCCGGCGTTCGCGACGATATTGCCCCGATCGTATCCTCAAAATCCAAGATCGCTCCTTTCTTTGGAGCTTTTTTGATAGCTTCTTCCTTCAGCCGCTTAATCTCTTCTTCTGAGAGTTTGACTAATTTGTTGGGTGGATTTATTGATGCCGGACGAGCGACAACCTGCATCATTACAACTTCATCCGATTGAATTTTAGAAAGCACTTCGAGCAATCCCGCGATAGGGTCTATGTTTTGAATTTCGTCGTCAGATTCGAATTCCAAATATGTCCGGACGGGATAGGCATTATTTTTAGCAAGAAACATTTCTAGCCCAAATAAGTAGTAGCCACTCTGATAAAGTTCGGGCACGGTTTTCGGAAAACGATCCATATAATCTTGAACTTCTTCAACTTCGCAATCCGGATAATGTCCATAAAAATTGGCTTTAATGATGTTGACGTAGCGCGCAGGCGCGCGAAGAAAAAAATGAATATCCCCGCCGAAACTGACAATCTCAAAAGAGTACCATTGCGTTGACTCCCCATCCCAATACCATTCGCGGAGATTTCCCGGCGTATTTCGAAGTGCCCAGATATTCATCATTATCTGTTCCATGACTTTCGGGCCTCTTTTCGCTTCCCTCGGCAATTTTATATCCAAGAGTGCCCAAACAATATTTCTCTTGTAGAGAGCTTGGCGCCACGCAATCCACGATGAGGCAAAAAGCATACCGGCAAGAAAAGTCAGCCAGACCCACCAAAGGCCTAATAATACATCCTGTATTTCCGCAAGGATATTCATAAAAAATTAAAATGTGAAATAACTTAAACGAGGGTAATGGACCCATCGTCCAAAGATTTGAAATTGCGCTTATCCTGGAGATTTATAAGTATGGTTGCTGTTTTAACGTGGCGCTCTTTGAGAACTTTTTCTATGACCTTCTCTTTTGGCAATGGACCGGAAGAAGTAAGAATATTTTTTATTATGTCTTTGACAGTCCCTGGCTCGTAGCCCCATTCGCGAAGCGCGTAAAGACCGCGCCCAACCAAAACAAACCGATCATCTTTAATCAGTTCGTTGTGCACTGTTTGCAGGTGCGCAGGCTCCGAAAGATTTTTCTTGATCGCCTGCGTCACTTCGGAAAAGTGCATTGGCGATCCGTGCTGTTTCATCACCAAAAAAGCGAGGTCCCGAACCCCTCTTGGCGAGATATGAGGAGAATCAACCAAGCCCCAGCCCCCTAGCTTGTTTCTTGCAACTAGTTTTGAAACAGAAAGCCACGATTCAAGGGCATCTGGTCCAAGATTTTGGCTAAAATTAGTTTGGGCTATCTCCGCAAGCTTTGCCTTAATCTCCGCGTCTTCCATGGGATCTTTCCCTTCGAGATTCTTATGCAATAATCGCAAAGTTTCATGGCACGCGGAAGCCAATTTTTCGTCCGCGCTCCAGCGCCCATAAAATTCTTCGTCCTCCTTATTCCTCTTAAAATAATTGTCTAAAGTCAAAAGAAACCTTATATTATTTTTTTCTTCCTGAGTTTTTGCTAGCGAAGACAGAAATTTTTCTTCCTCGACAATGCCTCCGCGACGCAAAAGCTCGGATTTCAACGCATCAAAAACGTCCTTTTTATCCTTAATAGAGTTGTTGGAATTTAGCTTTTTGAGACCATGCGCTTCGATCTGCCTGACGCGCTCGCGAGTTATCCCGTATGATGTCCCGATCGCTTCCAAAGTCTTCCTATCCTTTGATTTTCCAATGCCAAAGCGGCGCTCAATGACATCTCTAACTCTTTTGGGAAGCACTCCTAAAAATTCCTCACTAACCTTAATTGCATTAAAAAGCTGCATATATAATTAATTAAAGATAACATATCCCCATATTTAAGTCAAACTATTGACCATTTTAACTATTAGGCGTATAATAGAGCAAATAGCAAATTTTTCAACTCATATTGTTTTCTTCCGGTTCGCGCAAGCGAGCTAAAATCGATCTTTAATTTTTTGGAGGTGAGTATGGATGCAAAGCTGACTCCATTAGCAGGCTTTGTTTTATTTCGGCCTCTATCTTCTTGGCAACCGGATGTTAGATGTATTCGTTGCGAGAAAAAAGCGCCCAACGAAGCTGTTCTTGGAAAAGCCGCCGTGCCTTGCTGTGAACATTCATTTCACAAAAAATGCGCCAAAGCACAGGCGGTTAAATGCTCCGGATATGTAGGGCGATATCTATAATCCATGTATCCGAAGTGATCCGGAGTGACGCGAAAAGAAAGCTCAGACTTGAAAAGGTCGGGGCTTTCTTATTTTTATACCAAAGTCAAATCTTTATTCACTGCGAGCTTGGATGAAACAAGGCCGTATTTCTGCATACCCATCAAAATGCCGAGGCCGAGAAGAAGGGTAATCG
>Ga0209541_10002434_pt1 | contig 35235 bp, 34 predicted proteins | sample RifCSPlowO2_01_FD_184027 | JGI IMG/M metagenome (GOLD analysis project Ga0209541, IMG submission 184027) | Groundwater microbial communities from Rifle, Colorado - Rifle CSP2_plank lowO2_0.1 (SPAdes) (version 2) | ecosystem: Environmental > Aquatic > Deep subsurface > Groundwater | place...
ACTTTCTGCATTTTTTTTTATTAAACATTATTAATGAAATAAGTTTCTGTTTAAATATCTTTCGTGAAGATAGCATTGTAACGTAAGCGGGAGTTATTTCATTAGTAAACTTTTAGCTCAATAAAACCAACAAATGAATAATCGGCTTAAGGATAGATAGATTTTTAAGGTTTCTTGCGATTACGATTTTATGAAAGAACAAGACCAAAAAGTGAAATTAGAAAACGATTCTGTGATTATCAATAATATTTCTGTGGAAGATATCAATACTTATAAAATTTTAAATGATATCCCAGAAAACAAAAGAGAAGACTTTGTTAAAAAAGCAATAATTATTGGAGCTATAGGGCTGAGAAATCTTTATTTGACTGAAAATGTGGATTATATTGAAAAAGAGTTTAGAGAATTATTAAAGGGATTAGAAAGTCAATCAAAAGATATTAAAAATAATCTGGAGAAAGAATTTAGAGAACTACTAAAAAATTCTGAAAGTCAATCAAAAGATATTAAAAATATGATTGAGAAAACTCTTGATGTTGATAGTAATTCAAGCTCCCTAGGGAAAATGAGAGTATTATTTGAAGATTATTTTGATAAAAGAAAAGGTAAAATTAGCGATTTATTAAGTCCATTTGAAGAGGACTCTCCTATTAAAAAATTAAAGGAAGAGATTTTCAAGAAAATTCAAGATTTAAGAGATGAACTAATTAAGGAGAAAACAATGGGAGAAATGAAGGAAAAGACGACTTTGAAAGGTGGCGAGTTTGAAGAAGTAGTCTTAGAATCAATTGAAGACTTTTGTTCTGAGTATGACGACAAAGTTATTTATGTTGGTGAACATCAGGGGGCCCACAACAAAATAGGAGATGTGGCGGTAGATATTCATGGAGACGAGAACAAAAGAGTTATTATTGAATGTAAAGATAGCTCTTCCTATTCTCACAAAAAGACAATCGATGAGATTAATGACGCAATAGAAAATAGAGGTGCTAAATTTGGTATCTTTTTATTTAAATCTCAAGCCCAAATTCCGACAGCTTTATCTCCAATGAAAATCACAAATAATTATATTATCACATCTTTTGATAATTATGGTCTCTATTTTGCCTATAGGGTTGCAAGATTGTTTGTTGAGAAAGGCACAGAAGCAAAACAAAAAACAATTCCCGTTAATGAAATTCAAGAAGAAGTAAAAGTATTGCAAACAAAATTAATGAATTTCAAAAACATTCAAGTTAAATTAACACAGATAGATAATGCAAGTGATTATATTAGGCAAAACATAGATAGAATAAGAACTGATATTGAAAATGGGTTAAACTCAATAAAAGAACTCCTAAATAATTGATAATCTAAAATTTAGACTTTACTAATCTTAATCAAATCTAACCACTTATTAGCTCCTAACTCTAATTGAGGTATAGCAACTTCTGCTGGTGTCTTTTTACCTAAAGACATATGTTTTCTATTAAAGTTATAGTTAATTTCTAGACCTTTCATTATTACATGGGCACTTTCTATACAACCATGAAAACCCCTCATGACTTTTGTTCTTTCTCTAATTGTGTTATGCAATCTCTCAATAGGATAATTAAATCCTCTTTCATCTGCTATCACAACATTATGGACTATCTTGCTCTTGGTTCTTGAAGAAGCATGATAAGGAGATTGTAAACTGAAAGCTTTCCTTAAAACTCTTGGATAACCTCTTAATCCGTCTGTTGTAACAATCTCAACTTGTTCACCAACTTTAAACTTTGCTCTTTTCATAACTTTAATTAAATTCTCATTGGTTCTATTTCTCATATATTCTCCTGTTACCATAAATTTAGTTTCTACATCAAATGTATCAACAAACCAATTCTACTCTTTACTTTTTTGATATTTACTTTTTCTTCTATAATATTCCATTTCATCGCTTTGCATTTCTTTTCCGCATTTTATTGGAATATTATCAATTAAGTTGCTACTATTATAGCATACTTGACAATCCACCTATAAACTGACATATGGCTTGAATTATGAGGATAAAAAGCTTGAAAATGCTCTTGCACCTTTCTTAATGAAACGCCTTTGTAATATAAGTCAATTCCAACAGTAATTTTGTTCTCATTATTCCTCATTCTATAAAAACCATCATCAATAACAAATCTGAAGTTACATTTCCTACATCTATATCTCTTTATTTTTCCTCTGTTCTGTGTTTTTCTTTTTCCATCTTTTTTAGTTTGGTTAGAATTACATTTAGGACAGGTTACATTTTTATACTTCTGCTGAATTATATCTTTGGATTTCATTTTGGTTGGTAGCCGATTTGGAATTTAGGGGGCTTTCCGCCATCTTTATATTTACTTAACTAATTACTAATTATATAAGTAAGTTAAACTATATAAATGTTTCGTTAGTTAATTAGTAACTATATAGTTATTACTTTAAAAAGTAAGTTTTATAAAGAATAAATCTCAATACTTAGATATGGCAGAAATAAAAATAGAAGTTAAGGGATATAGATGTGAAAGATGTAACCATGAGTGGATACCAAGAAAAAAAGAATATCCCACTTTATGCCCAAATTGTAAATCTGCTTATTGGGATAAACCAGCCAGAAAGAAGAAATAATTTTTTTGAGTCCAATAACTCCCGCTTACGTTACAATGTTTTTGATATTCTCTAATTAACAATATTTAAATAATTCTCTTTTTTTGATTTGATATGACAAATAAATTTTATATTACAACCCCCGTATATTATCCAAATGACATACCTCATTTAGGGCATGCATATACAACTATAGCAGCAGATATATTGGCTAGATGGAACAAGATTAAAGGAAAGAAAGTATGGTTTTTAACAGGAACTGACGAGCATGGTAAGAAAATAGAAAAAATAGCAAAAAAAAATGGAAAAAAACCAAGAGAGTTTGTTGATGAATTAATACCAAAATTCAAGCAGGCATGGAATACTCTTAATTTAGAATATGATAGGTTCATTAGAACTACAGATAATGACCATGTTAAAAAAGTTCAAGAAATTCTTCAAAAAACCTATAAAAAAGGAGATATCTATCTAGGAGAGTATGAGGGATATTATTGCATAGAGTGTGAAGCATATTATACAGAAAAAGATTTAGAAAACAGTTGTTGCCCAATACATAAAACAAAAATTGATAAATTAAATGAAAAGAGCTATTTTTTTAAATTAAGCAAATACCAAAAAAAGATTCTTGAATTCTATAATAAAAATCCTAACTTTATTTTACCAAAATTCAGACAAAAAGAAATTATAAATAGAGTTAAAGAAGGGCTACAAGATTTAAGTATATCAAGAACAAGTTTTAATTGGGGTGTCCAATTACCTTTTGACAAGAAACATATAGCTTATGTTTGGTTTGATGCTCTTATAAATTATGTTTCAGGAGCCAACAATTACTGGCCAGCAGATGTTCATTTAATTGGGAAGGATATTCTTTGGTTTCATGTTGTTATATGGCCTGCAATTCTAATTTCAGCAGATTTAAAATTGCCAAAAAGTGTTTTTGCTCATGGTTGGTGGACTCTTAATAAAGAAAAAATATCAAAATCAAAAGGGAATAAAATAAATATTAGGGAATTGGTTGATATTGCAGGAGTTGATTCTGTGAGGTATTTTTTATTCAGAGAAATACCTTTTGGACAAGATGGGGATTTTTCAGAAACTGCTCTAAGGGAAAGGCACAACAACGAACTTGCAGATAAACTAGGAAATTTAGTTAGCAGAGTTTCTGCACTTGCAGAAAAAAATGGAATTGAAAAAACAAATAACAGATTAATAAAAAAATTGAATATAAATAAAATTGAGAAATTATTTGATAATTACGAATTTGACAAGATTTTGAATGAAATTTTTTCATTTATTGATTCTTGCAATTTATATGTACAAGATAAAAAACCATGGGAAAATACCTGTAATGGAAAAGAAAAAATATTGTATGAGTTAACAGACAGCATAAAAGCTATTGCAATTTTATTATATCCCTTTATTCCTTCAACAAGCAAAAAAATTGCTAATCAATTTAATTTCAAAATTGATTTTAAAGAAATTCTTAAGCCATTAAAAGTTAGCAAAATAAAAAAATCAGAGATTTTGTTTAAGAAAATAAAATAATAGTCAGATTATGATTAAAAAATAATTTTATACAGTTATGTAAATATTAACTCAAAATTTATTAAATGATAAGATATAATTGGTATCTACAAATCTTAATTTAATTGCTGCTTAAATGCTCCAATTCATAAATAATCTCTGTTAATCCACAAAAAAGTTAGGGGTTATCTTTTCAATTAAATGTATTATTTTAATTAATGACTATACTCAATTTATATTAAAAAATTTATTTTGCATATAATTTATGAGCAGCTAATTATCATCTTAATTTTAATTTTGGTTATTAATCAATTTTCCAAAAACCTTTTCTAATTCTATTTCAAGAATAGCAACAGGCATTTTTATCCTCCAATTTTTAAGCGTTTTTGGGTGAATTTCTCCAATATAACCAATAAGCTTGCCCTCAATATTTACAGAAGCAACTCTTCCATCTACAAAATAACTTGGTAAATCCTGATTTTCTGGTTCTTCAAAGTCTATTTTTATTTCAAGCATCTTAAATAAATATTCGAGAATCTGCTTTAATTCTGTAAAATTTCCAGGGGAAATTGCAACAGCCAGATTCTCCTTTTCATTTACATCTTTATTTAAATTAAAAATACACCCTATCTCAAAAATTTTTTGAGGGTATTCTGAGTCTATATTTTCTGAAAAAATCTTTAAAAAGTAGTGTGTCAAATCTTTTCTTAAAATTGTATAATCTGTTTTTGACTCTTCAAGTTCTATAAAATTTATTTCTTGTTTCTCTGAAACCCTCATTTTTTCAAATTGGTCTTTTTTGGTTGTTAAATGATAATTAGATACTTCCAAAATTCCCAATCCAGTAATAATATCAGAAATTCTTCTTTTTATTATCTCTTTAGGATTTTCCTGGCCGATTGTGGAAATCTCTGGAATTTCTGGAGCAAAATTATTATAACCATAGGCAATTGCAACATCCTCAATCAAATCAACTTCATGGAGAATATCAACTCTCCAAGCAGGAACTAAAACCGTGCTTGTGGATTTAGCATAATTATAACCCATTTTTTCTATTAAATCTTTAAATTCTTTTTCATTAATATTAACCCCTAAAAGTTTGGTTGTGTTTTTAAGAGATATCTTTGCTTTTTCTGGGCTTAAATCAGGAGTTATTTCTTTTTTCCTAAATCCAAAATCAAGATTCATCTGATAAATCTTGCCTCCCATGTCTGATAGGCATGTTACAATTACGTTGAGACATCTTTTTAAGATTTTAAAATCAAAACCAGAACACTCTACAAAAACATCTTTTGTTTCAGAAGTTATTTTTCCTGTTAACTGCGAGTTGATAATGGGAGGCATACTCAAGATATTATTTTCTGCATCAATAAAGATAGGGAATTTTGCTTTTCCTGCTAAAAGATGGGCATACTCTCTGCCTGTTGGATGCTTTTGTAAAATCTCAAGCCCTGACATTTCTTTGGTAACATCAAGCGGTATGAATTTTATTTTGTCTGGTTCAATTGCTGTATAGATTATAGGAAGTTTAATTTTTTCTAAAGGATAAATTCCAATTGCAACCTTTTTTCTTTTTCTTCCAACAGTTATGTGTAATTTTTCCTGTATATCTATAATTTCTTTTATTTTTTCATTATCCAATTCTAGGTTTTTAATAATTGCACAAGCAGTAAACGGCCTAATATCTTTTAGAGACGAATCAATTTTTACAATATAATCTTTTTTTGGCTTGTTTATTTTGTATTCTTTTAATCCTGTTTTTTTACCTAAAAATGAAAGAAAGCTTCTTTTAAATCCGTGATAAGACAATAAATCGGGGCGATTCGGGAAAACCTCAATTTGAATTTCTTCTTCATTAAATTCTTCTAAAGGGGTTCCGAACATTGCTATTTTTTCCTGCATTTTTTCATCAAGCTCTCCTATTTCCCGCTCAAATATTTTTTTGTTAAAGCTGACAATTGCCATGTTATACTTTTTTATATCTTTGATTTATTTTTTCGATTTTATTCTCTAGTGCTTTTAATATTTCAGTATTTGTTGATTTTGCTAATAATAAGGCAGTTATTATAACATCAGCAAACTCGTTAGACAATGCATCTTCTTTGATATTATTTCGTTTATCTTCCCTTTGAAGAGAGCAATAAGTTAAGACCTCATTACACAACTCACCAACCTCTTCATTTAATTTTACTGCTCTGGCTAAAATTTCTTTTTCTTTATCATCACAATTTCTGAATTCCTCTTTCAATCTTCTGTCCTCAATATCTATAAATTTTATTAATTCTTCTGTTTTCATTTCATCCAGTACTTCATTTTTCTTAATTTAGTTAAATTATTTGCGTATAATTCACGGAGATCTTTTATCTTATAGTAATCCATTATCATTCTGTCAAAACCAGGCCCCCAAGCAAGAACAGGAATTGCTTCTCCCAAAAGTGGAATTGTTACTTCTGGCCTGAATATTCCTGCACCGCCCAACTCAAGCCATTTTTTCTTTTCTGAATGCCACACATTAATTTCAACACTCGGCTCTGTGTAAGGAAAATATGCTGGAGTGAATCTTATTTTTTCAAAACCCATTTTTCTAAAAAACTGCCTTAAATATCCTAAAAGATTCCTAAAATTAGCATTTCTATCTACAACTATCCCTTCTGTTTGATTGAATTCAAATGCATGACTCCAATCTACACTCTCATTTCTAAAGCATTTTCCTATAGCAAAAAATTTTGCTGGTAATTCCTGAATTTTTAATTGTGCTAGAGTTTGAGCAGACAAGCAAGTTGTATGGGTTCTTAAAACAAGTTTTTTTGCTTCATCTTCATTCCAATTATACTGCCATCCTTTACTTTCTGCAACACCTTCTTCATGAGCTGCTTTTACATATTTTATTATCTTTTTCTCCGGAAGCTCAGTTTTCTTATTGATGAAAAATGTATCTTGCATTTCTCTAACTGGGTGGTCTTGAGCAGTAAACAAAGCATCAAAGTTCCAAAAAGAGCTTTGTATCATACTTCCAGTCATTTCTTTAAAACCCATTTCTGTCCAAATTTTTCTCCCATAATCAATTGCCTGATTTACAAAATGTCTTTTTCCACCATAAATCTCAGGAACAGAAGAACTGACATCATATCTCCTAAACTTTTTTCCTTTCCACAAAGATTCTTTTCTTAAGATTTCTGGAGTTATTTGCTCTATAAGATCCTTAGTCATTAATCCAGATTCAATGACGGTTTTTCCCAAATCTGTCAATCTAATATTTATTATTTTTTCATCCTTAATTTCTAAGATGTTTTTTCTGTTTTGCAGATTTTTTAGAGAATATAATTGTTCTTGTGATAAAGAGTCATATTTTAAAGGAAGACTACTCTCAAGAAATAATTCTTCAAGCATCTTTTTAGAAATTTCTGATTTATTCGCACTTAGGATTATATTCCCATTCTTTAACTCAACCATTTCTTTTTTTTTCAATACACCTAAAGAAGCCTTAAACTCATCATCAGAAAGTTTAGATTGCTTCTGAGCATCTTGTAATTTGAGAATCCTTTTGTCATTCAGCAAATTCAAGAGCCTTCTTTCAGGTAAGCCATTTCTTTTGTATAATGCTCCATTAACACCTAATTCAATTACTCTGTTTTTAATAAAAGAGATATTTATTATTTTTTTATTCTGCAGATATTCAAGAGACCTTATCACTGAAACTTTGTCCAAATTTGATTTTTTACAAATGTTGCTTATGTTTTTTTCTCCAAGATAAGGAAGAATTTTTCTTTCATTAGGGCTGAGAGATTCAATTAATTTATTTATGTTCATTTTTTATAAGTGTTCTTGAAAAATGAATGCTTGAAATTTTCCTAATTTCATTATGTTCATTTTATCCTTTAATAAACCTGACTTAAAAAATCTTTGTTTTCGCAATATTACTTAAAGTAAATCTCAGAACATAACATCAAAAATTTGTGCTACCATTATAGTATTATTTTATTATTAATTATTAACAAAATCTGCGAGTAAAACGAGTAGCTAATTGTTATTATCAATTCAATAATTTTTGAGGTGATATTTTGGAAGAATGTTAATTTCACAAGTTAACTTAACACCCTAATAAGTTTTATAATTCTAGAACTAAAAATATACACAATTTTATTTGCTAACTAAAATTAACAAATGCAAATTCCTTGTAATTCTTTTGTCATCCATGTCGGCATTCCTAAAACAAGCCCTAAAGCATTTAAATCATAAATGTCTCTTTCATTTTTCTTATCAAGTATTATAAATTTCATTTTTATTTTGTTCTTATTGCACAGTTTTATATTTTGTTTAACTCTGGCTATAATCTCTGATTTTTCTTTTCCCATTAGAATTATAATTTCATCAAAATTTACACCCACAATTATATTGTTCTTTTTTGCTATTTTAGCAGTAACATTATTCAAGCCAGAATCTCTTTGTTTTTGTTTATCTTTTCTGTTTTTCTGATTTAAAAGCAAAATGTCAACATGCTCTTTTTCAAGGATTCTTCTGTTTAATTCATCATTATCACTTGAAAAAATTATCTTATTTCCTGATTTTTTATTATTTCTTATTTTTTTTCTGGCTATTTCAAAGCCAGTTTCTTCAATTAAAACATATTTTTCCATATATAATTAAGAATATTAACATTTATAAATATTCAACTACTTTTTTATTAATGAATAAAGGGGGGCTGTCAACAGTTGTTACTACTGTGATAATGATTGCATTAGTGGTAGCTGCAATTGCAATTATCTGGGCGTTTGTAGACCAGTTAATTAAAACCAACACAGAAAAAAGTAAATCCTGCTCTAATATTTATGGGAAAATAACAATAAATAACAGATACACCTGCTATAATTCTACTTCAAAAGAATTTATGTTTTCAGTGAAAATCGGAGATATAGATATTGATGAGCTTCTTGTTTCAATATCTGGAGACATGAACTCAAAAAGTTTTAAACTTGATAACAATGGAATATCAATTGCAGCTTTAAAGAATACTACAGGTAGTTCTATTGTAAAACTCCCTGGAAAAAACGGAGGCTCAACATACATATACAATATGACAGAAGGGGGATTTTCAGGCAAACCAGATTCAATTGAACTTGCCCCTATTATAAATAAAAATCAGTGTGAAATTTCTGATTCTTTGTCTGAAATTGATGACTGTTCTTTGTTAGTCTAAAGCATTCTATTAGTATTTCTGTTAATCTGTTTAGTCAAGATATAAATTTAATATAATAGTAAGATAATGCGACGATAGAAGCACAAAAATTTTGATAAAAGGGTTATAAATTAAGCTAAAATTGCATTTTATAGATGAGGAGTTAGAGCTAAATTAAGGTTTTATAACCAATTGATTTAACAGAACCCAATTTGGAAGAATTTTTAAATCAAAATTCATTTAATAATATATGAAAAAGAGGTATAAAAAGGGACAGATATGGATTGAGACAGTAATTTATACTTTAATTGCTCTCGTAATGATTGGAGTTGTTTTAAGTGTTGTAAAACAAAAAATAGAAGAGGGTCAGGACAAAATAATTATTGAGGGTAGTATAAATATGCTTGAGGATATTAATACAATATTCTTATCTATTAAAGGAGTTGTTGGAAACAAAAGACAAATCCAAGTATCCATAAAAAAAGGGGCACTTGAAATAGATGGAATAAATAATCAGATACTCTTTGAAATGGAAAGTGAGTATGAATATAGCGAACATGGAAAAAATGTTAGTTATGGAAATGTAATTGCAAATACAAAAAAAACAGGAAAAACAAGTATAGTAACCCTTACTACAAACTACCCTAATGAGTATGACATTCAATACAAAGAAAAAGATGAAAAAAAATCATTAACCAAATCCCAAACACCATATAAGATATTTATTACAAACAATGGAGAAAATGGAGGAAAAACAATAATTGATTTAGAGGTTGTTTAAAATAAATAAAGAATGTCAAAAACACAAGAGCAGAGGTTAAGAAGAGGTAATGAATAACATAATATTGAATAAATTTTATAGGATTAATAACTCAATTATTAATAATATATTATCAAAGACATTTACAGTTAATATCAATAGATTATATCCAATCAAATTAATTAAATCAATTCAAGAATTAAATCTTACGAACTGCATGCAATGAAAAAGGAAAAAATAAAAATATTTTCATACCCAAGAATTCCAATAAACTTTTCTCCTAAAATTCCTCCTCTAAAAAGAGGAGAGGAGAAAACAAAAATTAACGTAAGATATTGTTTGATATCACCTTATGCCTTTGTCCACATCTATTGGGATCCTAAGATCTATGAACTCGTGTACGAAATAGAAGAGCCAGTGCTAAATAAAGAAGAGATGGGGTATAAAGAACAATTAATATCTGCTATGAGGGATTTGATAAATTTTGATAGAGTTATTAAAAAGGATGAAGAAGAATTAAAAGAATATATTGACACGAGATTTAAATTTCTAGCCACTGAATTTGGGATGGATATATCATACGAATCTTATAAAAAAATATACTATTATCTCTGCAGGGATTTTATAGGGTTTAATGAAATAGAACCTCTGTTAAGAGATTATTATGTAGAAGATATAGAATGCAATGGTTTAGGTTCTCATATTTATATTGTTCACAGAGTTTATAGAAATATAAAAACAAATGTTATATTCAACGACCTTGATAAAATTGAAAGTTTTGTTGAAAAACTTGCACAAAGATCTGGAAAATATATTTCTTATGCTAGTCCAATCCTTGATGCATCTCTACCTGACGGAAGCAGAATAAATGCAACTTATACAAAAGATGTAACGAGCAAAGGTCCTACATTTACCATAAGAAAATTCACAACAACACCATGGACACCAGCTCAATTAGTATCATTCAACACTTTAAGCCCAGAAATGTTGGCTTATCTTTGGTTGTTAGTTCAATACAAAATGAATATTTTGATTACAGGTGGAACTTCTTCTGGAAAGACTACTTTGTTAAATGCTATTGGATTTTTCATACCTCAAGAAGCAAGAGTTGTTTCAATAGAAGATACGCGTGAACTAAATCTTCCTAGGGAAAATTGGCTTCCGAGTGTTGTCAGAGGGGCAATAGGAATAGGAACTCTAGGAGAAGTTGACTTATTTGCTTTATTAAAAAGTTCCTTTAGACAAAATCCTGATTATGTAATTGTTGGAGAAGTTAGAGGTAGAGAAGCTTCTGTATTATTTCAGGGGATGGCTTCAGGGCACTCATCTATAAGCACTATTCATGCAGATTCTGTTGATACAGTTATAAAAAGACTTGAAACACCTCCAATTGAGCTCTCTCCTACTTTGTTGAATGTTCTTGATTGTGTATGTATAATGACACATGCTATTGTAAACAAACAAGAAACAAGAAAGCTTAGAGAAATAGTAGAAATAGTTAATGTAACACCTGATGGAATTGCTATAACTAATACTCCTTATATTTGGAATCCAATCAATGACCAGTTTTATTTCAAAAAAAACAGCAAAATATTCGAGAAGATATCAAGAAGATATGGCATAGACAGAGAAGATCTTAATACAGAATTTAAAAAAAGAGTGCAATTAATTTACAAACTTTACCAAAATAAGATTTTTGGATTCAACGAAGTTCAGGATATAATCTCTAAATATTACAAAAAGCCAAAAGAAGTTTTGAAAGAGTATGAAATAGAATAATACTCAATCACTATTAAGCAAAACCTCAAAACTTAACATAAGGATTTCGCTCTTATTATTGTATTATTTATTAACTGTTAACTATGAAAATCTCGTTAGGTGTTAGTGCTTGCTAATTTTAACAGTTTATTTTGATTTTTTTGATTAATTACTAAAAAATCTGTGAGTTAATGAACAGTGATTATTGTTTGATTATGAATATCAAAAAACTTTGAGTGTACTACACACTAAAATGTGTGGTTTGTTTTGGTTTTTAGATTCCCAAAAAAATCTACATAAGAAACCACACCATAAATGATGTGGATTTTTTTAGGATTAACAAAAACAAAACGTTTAATAATATAAATTCCTATTTTTATTTATGAAAAAAGAGGATATCCCCCTTCTCAATCAACTAATTGAAGCTGCTGGGGAAGCCAGATTAATAATAGAGGTAGCTTACAACAATAAAGATTCAGAAAATTTCAATAAAGCAAAAAAATTTATTATTCAAGTACATAAGAAAATTTTGGATATTATAAAATGAATCAAAAAGATTTGATAGACTTAAAAGAGCTGATTTCAAATGAAAAAAAAATAATTAAAAAGATGTTTGTTCTTTCAGAAAATTTGGACAAAACAGAAAGTATGGAAGAAAGAAAAATGGTTATATCAAGCATACTTTCTCTTAAAAGTCCTCTGCAAAATAATGCAGAAAACATTTTAGAAAGATTAGAAAAAACAATAGTTGCAAAACCTCTTCCATCAAAGACATTAAAAAAAGAAGGAGTTGAAGAAAAACAACTGACTAAGCCTTCTCCTGTAACTAAAGTGTTAATTAAAAAAGTGAAACTCACGAAACTTGAAGAAAATACTTTAAAGAGATTAAAGAAAAGAAGAGGAGAGATTATTTACAAAAAGAAAATAAAACCGAGCACATATATTGAATTAGCAACAAGAATTTTTTCTAAAACTGCAAAAAAATTCATTAAAAAAGACATTTTTAAAGATCTTGAAAGAAATTTAATAAAGGCAAATATGCAATTCATTTCTATAAATTATATCTCTGTAATCTTATTTACAACTTTAATATCTTTAATTGTTTCATTTTTTATCTTTTTGTTTTTTTTGTTCTTTAGGCTTAGTTTTGAAGCTCCTTTCATAATAGCAGTATCTGAAAATATTGCAATGAGATTATTAGAAACTTTCTGGATTTTGTTTGCAATTCCAACTGCAACATTTCTTATCATGTATTTTTATCCTTCTTTAGAAAAAGGTAGTATTGAAAAAAATATAGAAAGAGAGCTTCCTTTTGCTACAATACACATGTCTTCTATAGCCGGTTCAATGATAAACCCAAGCAAAATATTCAATATAATATTAGAAACAAGAGAATACCCTCACCTTGAAAAAGAATTTACAAAACTGATAAATGAAATTAATGTTTATGGATATGATTTAGTTACTGCATTAAGAAACATGGCGTTTAATTGCCCAAGCTTAAAGCTTTCAGAATTATACAACGGCCTTGCTGTCACGATAAACTCAGGAGGAAATTTACCTGGTTTTTTTGAGGAAAGATCTAAAAGTTTACTTTTTGAATACAGATTAGACAGAGAAAAACTTACAAAATCTTCTGAGACATTTATGGATATTTATATTAGTGTAGTAATAGCTGCCCCTATGATTTTTATGCTTTTATTAATGATGATGAAAATAAGCGGATTAGGATTATCTTTAAGTACTTCAATGATTAGTTTGATTATGATACTTGGGGTTTCAATGATAAATGTTGTTTTTTTAGTATTTTTACAACTAAAACAGCCTGGAGGATAATTATGGATATAACAAAAAAACACATGATTGGAATTGGTATTTCACTATTACTATTAATAATTTCAATAATGTTTTTGATTGATACTAAATTTTTCTTTTTTGTTTTAGGAATAGGTGTCTTAATAGGAATTACTCCGTTCATTATTACAATATTACAAGAGTCAAAAATTGCATACGAAAAAGAACAGATGTTTATTGAATTTGCAAGGAATCTGGTAGAAAGTGTAAAGGCAGGAACTCCTATAAGTAAAAGTATAATCAATGTAAAAAATAAACCTTATGGTGTTTTGAGTCCGCACATTGATAAACTTGCTAACCAGATTTATCTTGGAGTCCCACTAAAAATATGTTTACAAGTATTTTCAAAAGATGTTAATAACAGCACAGTTTCAAGGGCTTTAACACTTATAGGACAGGCTGAAAGAGAAGGGGGTGATATTGGAGAAATACTAAAGTCAGTTGCAGAGGCTGTCAGCTTATCAGATAAATTAAAAAAAGAAAGAAAAGCAGCGATTTCTGCATTAGTTGTCCAAGGATATATAATTTTTTTTGTATTTATGATTATTATATTGGTTATGCAACTTAAAATACTTCCAATGCTTTCTGGAATAGCTGAGATAGGTGTTAGCAGTGATATAGGTATAGGAACGTCAGTAGGAGGAATAAGTGCAGAAGAAATATCTGGTGCATTTTTATTCTTGCTCTTAATTCAGGGATTTTTTAGCGGATTAACAATCGGAAAACTCGCAGAAGGAAATGTTAAGGCTGGAATAAAACATTCCTTTTCTTTAATGTTAATATCTTTCTTAGTTTCCACAGGCTCATCTTTGTTTTTAAGGTGATAATAAAATGAATAACACCCACATTAAAACGCGAGATATTAATACAGAGAAAATGTCAACAACATTAGCTCAAAAGAAAGAAATAATTAATACATTAACATTAAATAACACAAAAATGAATAAGTCAAGCAGTTTTTATATTATTAATAACTCTAAATGTATTTTTATCAATAATAAATTGTCATCAATCAGTTTAATCAAATCAATTCAAGAATTAAATTTTGCGAAGTGTGTATAATGAATAAAAAAGCCACTCACGTCGAAATTATCTTGTCCTTTGTAATATTTGTTATGTTTTTGATATTTGTAATTTTTATTTCAACACCTGTAATAAAAACAGAAAAAAATAAGGATTTAGCATTGGAGATTTTAGAGTCAAATTTAATAGAAAAAATCTCAAAAAACATGAAAGTTGTTACAGTGTTCAACAATTCTGCTACAGAAAGTTGTCTTGTAATTGATATTACTAGCTTAGGATTTGATGTGTCTGAACTTGATTTTACTGTTAAATCTGAAGCGGGAAACAATATTAAATCAAATTATTCTTCTGGATTTTTAAAGATAGAAACTACTGAGAATCTATCTAAAATCTATTATGCCAATGAAACATTTAATGATTATACTTATAATCCTGGTGTTAATCCATGCGCCCCTTCTGAAGTATCTTTAATAAGAACTTATGATTTTGTATTTGAAACAGAGATGATTAATTTAATAAGTGAATATAACTCAAATTACATAAACCTTAGAGATGAATTAGATGTACTTCCTAGACATGACTTTAGTTTTAATTTTATGTATAATAATGGAATATTAATAGGGCCAAATGAAAAAAGGGTTAAAAAAAGTGTGTATGTTAAAGAGATTCCAATTCAGTACATTGATAAAAATGCTAATATAAATTTCGGAGTTATAAATCTAAAAATATGGTGAATATGACAAAAAACAAAAGAGCATGGATGAGAGTAGTTGAGGCATCAGCTGCAATATTATTAATAGTAATTGTTTTGTTGACAATCTTAAGCAAAGGGTACATTGAAAAAGCAGATATCTCCTCTGTAGTAAGCACAAAACAAGTCTCGGTTTTAAGAGAGATTGAATTAAATGAAACTCTAAGGAACAGCGTTTTAAAGGTGAATGCGAGTTATCTTCCAATAGAGATGACAAATATAAGTTTTCCATTAGATATAAAAGAAAAAATATCTAATGCATCTATTCTAAAATTTCTTGAGTGTAATGCAAGATTATGCAAATTAGATAATAATGCTTGTATTTTAGAAACTTCAGTAGACAAGGAAGTTTATGTTGAATCAGTAATAATAACTTCTAATCTTACAACATACAATCCAAGAAAACTAAGACTTTTTTGCTGGGTAAAGTAGAAGTTTAAAATTATGTTAGCAAAACAAGTTTTGTATGAACACCATAAATATGGCTATAGTCAAGGACGCTAATATTTTACCAGTCTGCGCCTTGACTTATTAGGAAAAACCATAGTAAATGGTAGGAAATTAATGGCTTTTACTATAAGTCCTGATTAATAATAAAAATCCCTCATTTCGTTAATGAAGTAAATACATAATTATATCAAATAACTTTAATAATCGTAAGTCGTCAGTTATTTGATTATTAGGAAATAACATACAAAAATCTACGAAAATTAATGTTATTTCCTATAATTTATTCTATATTATATTTGTCTACTAATCCATATTTTTCTTTGAGACTTTTCCATCTAAAATATTTTAATACATCAAGCTCTCTATTTTCTTTTATATCATTTCTTATTTCAATCCATTTTTTAGCATCTTTATATTCATACAAATCTTCTTCTAAGGATTCTCCTTCTGATATTTTAAATATTTCTGGCTGTGAAAGAAGTTTTACTCCACCAACATATTCTATTTCATCATCAGTTATTATAGACGATCCTGTTGTTTCAACAAAACAATAACCACTCTTTCTTAAACTATATTCTTCAGGGCATTTGATTCCAACAGATTCATGATTTTCTTCTTGATGGTAGAAAAAAACAATGCCATAACCAAGTTCTCTTAATAAAAAAACCAATAATTCAGATTTCTCTCCACAAACACCCTGCATGTCATACAAAACCTCATAAGAATATCTTGAATAATTTATTTCATTAGATAAAAATTTGACACTTTTATTTGAACTGCCAAAAGGTATATTCTGGACAATACTTACAGCAATTCTCATCTGCTCTTCTTTATCACTGGCTATATTTTGTATTTTTGTGACTAAAGGCAAAAGCAGCTCTCTCTGCTCTGGCTCATTGATGTTTCTAAGCTTAAAGTCTGCTCTTGAGGGGGTTTTATTCCCGATGTAATAAATAGTTTTAGAAAGATTTGAGATATGCTCAACCATTCCTTTGTAAACTACAAAATTTATGTTTTTCTCTTTACCTCTTAAAATATATTTCAAATTTATGTTTTTTGGATTTGTTTGATATTTTGAAATACAAGAATCTCCTTTTTTTGTTAATATCTCTAAACATCCACAAAGAGAAGCTTTTTCAACAAGAATCCCTCCTGAACAAAAATATGGTTTTCTAATGGAACATTTATTGAGTAATGTTCCGTCTCCGCAAGTCAAAGATTTTTCAGAGTTATTCTTTCCAGTAACAACCAGAAAATAAAGAACAGTTATTAAGATTAACAAAAAAACCAGTAATATTGAAATTATTAGATCTTTCTCCAAATTAAACCCTTTTCTTTTTGTATTTTTTTCAACCTCTTTTTTTCCAGCCATAAATTAAAATAGAAATAGAATTATTTAAAGGTTATTGATTATTTGTCAAGTCAAGTTTTTGACTTAACACTATTTCTAAATATCAGTTTAGAGATAATAATAACAATTTCACTCCAGATAAACAGCAGGACGTCCTGGCTTTGCTTTTGACGCTTTCTTTAAAGGGTCGTGGATTTCTTTGTCATTATTGGTATAGATTTCAATTTTCAGATTCAGTTCCTTGCTTAAAAATGTCTGAGCCTCTATGTATAAACTTATCTCCTTAGGAATTACATAAATAAACACTTTTGATGGTTTTCCTTTAACAATATGCAATAAATTTTTTATATCATTTATTAATTCTTTAATAATTTTCTCAGTGTCTACAAATTCCTTAATTTTATATTCCGGCCATCTTTCAAAGATAATGAAACTTTTTTTTTGTATTTTTTGCCATAATTCCTCTGCTATATGAGGAGTAAAAGGCTGAATTAATACAGCAAAACTTTCCAAGATATTATTAAAGATTTTCTTATTTACTTTATCTGCTCTTCTTAAATACCAATTAATATCTGAAAATAACTCAAAATAAATCTTCTGAATAGCTGATCTAAATAAAGTTCGCTCCATAAATTCTGTAATTTTGGAAGAATGCAAGGCTAATTTATTTTCAAGCCATTTATCAATTTCCCTTAATTCTGACACACCAGTATTATAATATTTTGAAAGTTCTAACAGAGTTCTAAATTTATTTTCTAAACTTTTTGCGAAATTTGTATCCCAATTAGGATCATCTAAGCCCTCACCGCCATTTAAGATAGTAAGTCTAGAAACATCAGCACCAAATTTATCATTCATTTCTTTTAAAGAGATAACATTTCCTAAACTTTTGCTCATTTTTTCCCCTTCAACCCTTACCCACCCGTTTACTCCTATCCCCCTTGGCCAATATTTTTTAGGAAATACAGCCACATGATTAAATAAGAAAAATGTAAGGTGATTCTGAACAAGATCTTTACCAGAATTTCTAAAATCAACAGGATACCAATATTCAAATTCTTCTTTTAGTGTTTTCCACTCTTTTTTCCCTCTCCCTTTTCCAAGAAAAATATAATCAAAAAATTCATCATTAATCTCTGAAATTTTAAAATCTTTTATTTTATGAGCAATAGTGTAATAAGCCATATAGATTGTTGAATCAGACAAACTCTCTATTAACCATTTTTCATCAAAAGGCAGTCTTGTACCTAAGCCATACTCTCTTGAACAAGCCCAATCATTAAGCCAGTCTATAACATACTCAAATTGCTCTCTAACTATTTCAGGATATAATTCAACATTTCTCAGAGCCCTATGAACTTCTTTTTTCCATTTCTCATCACTATATTTAATAAACCATTGATCACTTACTATTTTTACTACACATTTAGCCATACTTCTGCTTACAACCTTTCCAGTAAGCTCATAAAAAATTTCAATTACACCTTTATCCAACAAATTCTTCTTTATTATATCTTGTCCGGCAGAAATAGACATTCCTTCTAAATTCTTTGAAAATCCTTTTCTATATAAGTGATTAAAAGTTGATTTAGAAAAAGTGAATGTATATAACTCTTTCCTAATTTTATCGAGTTTTTCTTTTTCATCTTGGGATTTGACATTATACTTGTCTAAGAAATATTGTGCAGAACATTTTTTTATTCCAGGAGTATTAAATATCTCTATAGGTTCTATTCCTTTAACCTCTTTAGAGTCTAAATTATATTCTTTCATTAATTTCTCGTTTTTCTGTAAATCTCTTAATGCAATTAAATCATCTGCAGAATCTGACGGGACAGAATGAACCATTCCTGAACCATAATTAGCATCAAGAAAAGTTGCCGGAAAAACCAAAATTTTCTTTCCGGTATAAGACTCCACCTTTTTACCAATTAAGTTTTTCCCCTTAATCTTACCAATAACTTTAACATTAAATTCTTGATTTTGTAATTTTTCAATCATCTGCTCAGAAATTATCCATCTTTCACCTTTAACTCCTACTTCTGTATACTCTATATTTGGGTTTGCGTATATATTTGTGATTCCTATTAGTGTATCGTGCCTTAAAGTAGAGGTTATTATCATTCTTCCATCATCAAGCTTAAATTTAAATAAAATAAACTCTTGAGGCACTTCTCCTTCTCCTTCAATTCTATCATGATCACCTACAGGCATATTTGTCTTAGGATCCCAAACAACAGGATGTTTTCCCTTTCCGATATAATTTCTTTCTTTTAGTTTTGTAAACTGCCACTGAACAAACTTATCATAATAAAGATTTAGAGAAGTTGTAATGAAATTTCTTCTCCAGTCTATGCTTAATCCCATAGATTTAAAACCCTGCTCCCATCTTTTTCCAAAAATCTTAATCCAATGCTCTGGTTTTGAAAATTTCCTAATCTCTTTTTCAGAAAAACCTTCTTTTTTAAGCGCGTCAATTTGTTTAGGTTCTTTTTCTTTCACCCTGTTTGCTGCTCCTACTATAGGGCTCCCAGTAGCATGCCATGCTTGTGGGAAAAGAACATTATACCCTCTAAGTCGTTTATATCTTGCAAATGCTTCTACCCTCATTACAGTGTAAAAATGTCCTATATGAGGGGAGAGATTAATATAAGGATAAGGGAAATTTACAAAAAATTTCTTTCTTTTATCTGGATTTGCTTCAAAAACCTTTCCCTTCTCCCATTTCTTCTGCCACTTGCTTTCTATATCAGCGAAATCATAACTCATATTACTAATTACCATTCTCTACTTTAAAACATTTCCTTTAAGCAAATAGAGAGATTGAAGTAAACTTTTCAGTTATATCTCTTGTCTTTCTCTGTTCATTCTCATAAAATCCTTCTATAGTGTAATACCCATAGAAAAAGTTACTTTTCACTCCACCATTATTCTCCTCGGGAGTGAATATTATTGTAGTTCCACTTTTCCCTGAAAAGAATATGTTTTTTTCTGCGTCATATCCCATTATTTCATTTTCTTCACAATGAGATAAAAGTTCTTTTTTATTTCCAAAAAAAATCTGCTGATTTTTAGGGTGATAACTTTCAACTCCCATGCTATTGCTATCTAAACAAAAAAAATTTACCTTATAATACAAACCACCAGGTATAAAAAGATTAATTGCTTTTCCACTATTATTAGAAAATTTGTATTCAAGAGTCATTTTAACAGAATTAAAATTTAATTAAAGATAACTCTTAAAGAGCCACGACTAACACTAATACCAGAACTAATACTGTTTGTGTTAGTCTTATCATGTTTTTTTAATGACATCAGAGTTTAAATATTTTTTGATGATGTTGTCTCACTCCAAAGTCGTTCGTTAATTTTCTAATACTCAAAACAAATATAATAATTTAACCTTACTTTTCTTGTATTAACAATATAGATTAATCACGATGATAGGAGCACAAATTAATAAGTAAAACTTGACTTAACAAATAATCAACAACCTTTAAATAATCCTTTTAATTATTTAAAATATGGAGAAGATTCAGGCATATATTATCGGAGAGATTATATCTAGTAATAGCTCTGAAGCACACAATCTATACAAAAAAAGCTGTTTTGGAGAACCAGTTGGAGATAAAATACAATACTCCTTATCAGAAACATTATTTCTTATTGAAAAAGAAAAAATGGAAATTCTCTCAAGAAACAAAAAGATATTATTAAAAGAGATTATAAAGAAATTGCAGAGAATTGATAAAAAAATACAAATAAAATACCCTGTATTTAAAGACCTAAGAGAACGAGGGTATATTGTAAAAACAGCTTTAAAATTTGGAGCAGATTTCAGAGTTTATGACAAAGGTTCTAGACCTGGTGTAAAACATGCAAAATGGATTGTTTTTGCAGAACATGAATCAAAAAAATTTTCATGGAGTGATTTTTCAGCCAAAAATCGTATTGCTCACAGCACAAAAAAGAATCTTTTAATAGCAATCATGGATGAAGAGGGAGATATAACATATTATGAAGTTAAGTGGATGAGGCCGTGATAAAATATCAAATAAACTATGAAATCTTAACATTATCTTTTATACTCCTATCGTAGTATTATTTTATTACTTATTAATATCATAAAACTATTACATATTATTATATATTAACTCTCATGTACTTTTTATATTATATTCAACGACTTTAATAACTCCCCATTTTGTCGTTGGCTTATGTTCAAAATGCTTACAAATGGCATTTTGAATCACACTCAAGAATTTAATTTCCAAAATTCTTGATACAGAAATTTCATGTAAACCTCTGCTAACACAGAAAGTTTCTGATGTTAGGGAAAGACTTATATCTTTCACTATAACTACCTATCAATCTGCGGGTTTACGAACAGCTAACTGTTGTTATTATTATTTCTGAACTGATGTTTTGGAGATAGTATTAAGTTTAATATTTGCCATAACAAAATACAACAATATTTATAATCTAAAAACATATAGTTGGTTTATGCCAGCTCAAGATACAAGTCAGATAAAAGACAGAATAATTTCTATTCTTAAGATAAGGGGTCCAAGCTTGCCGGTTCATATTGCAACAGAAACAAACCTAAGTATGCTTTTTACTTCAGTTTTTCTTTCTGAACTTTTTTCTGAAAAAAGAATAAAAATGAGTAGTATGAAAGTTGGAAGTTCTCCAATCTATTTCATACCAGGGCATGAACCTCTAATAGAAAAATTCTCAGAACATCTTAAAAGCAAGGAGAAAGACGCCTTTAGTTTATTAAGAGAGAAAAAATTCTTAAAGGATATAGAGCAAGAGCCTGCTATGAGAGTTGCGTTAAGACAAATCAGGGATTTTGCTATACCTTTTAAAAAAGAGGATGAAATAATATGGAGATATTTCAAAGTTCCTGAATTAGAATATATTGAAGAGCCTAAAAAAGAAATCCAAATTAAAGAAGAAATCAAACCCAAAGTAACACCAATCGCAAAAATAGAGCAAACTACAATAATCGAAAACCCCATCTCTAAACTTCAAAAAGAAACGCATAAGACAGTAACCTTAAAAAAAACAAAAAAGAAAACGACTGCCAAAAAGCAAAATGATAAATTTTTTAATAAGGTTAAAGAATTTCTCTCAAAGAACTCAATAGAAATTTTAGACATTGAGAATTTCAACAAAAATGAACTTATTCTAAGAGTTAAAAATGACGAAAAAGAACAATTTTTAATAGCCTATAATAAAAAGAAAATAAATGAAGATGATATAATAAAAGCCCACAAAAAATTCTTAGAATTTGACCTTCCATATGCTATTCTGAGTTTAAGTGATATTCCAAAAAAACTTAATGATTTCTTGAGAGCAATTAAATCTTTAGAGAAAATAGAAAAAATAGAGTAACAAATTAACTATCAACTAAAATATGAAAAGTAATTTTGTCCATAACAAAACAAAAATCTTTAAAAACCCTAAGCCAGATAATTAAGTATGGGAAAAATAAAATCAAAATCGATTAAGAGATCTGCAAATATTCTTATAAAAAAGGGCATTGAGTTTAGCGATAGATTTACAGAAAACAAGATAATACTTGAGGGAGTAATGCCAAGCAAAAAACTTAGAAACCAGACAGCAGGATATATAGCCAGATTAAAAAAAAGAGAAAATACTGGAAAATAAATAATATTTCTTATTTCTTAATAATTTCTTCTTATACTCTGCCTTGAAGATAATAATTTTTTTATTTCTATTAAATGAAGATTTATCTGCTCTAACTGTCTTTTTTTGTCTTTGTTTATCATAAGATTTATTATATTAAAAACTATATAAAAAATGATTACAATTCCAAGAGCCTGCAGTATATTGATTAAAAATCCAGCCTTGTCTATCAGCTCCTGAGGAACAGAGTATATTAAATCTCCATTTGCCATAATTATATCAATTAAAAAGAGTTTTTAAGATTTACTAATATTTTGCCTTAAAAACTATTTTTATGAATGATTACATTTTTTAATTGAACAAAATTTTAACCAATATATTTATTGGATGGGCTTAAAGTCTAAACTAAGACTACTTCTATTATATTAATTAACTACAAAATACTAGAGTCTATGGGGGAGTAAATATTACGAGTTTATTACATAACAGGTTTTTTAAATAAGTCTTTTTTAGTATTTTTGTCTCTGTAGCTCAGTGTTAGAGCGCGTCTCTCATGAAATCAAAAAGATTTTTTGATTTGTTCAGAAATCTTTGATTTGTGACAGGACGAGGTCGGGAGTTAAATTCTCCTCAGAGACATGGGTTTAATTTTATTTCTATTTTTATATATAAAAAATACTAATATTCCTACTAATACAAAAACAAACCCTAAAAAATTAGAAGATTTTGTCCCAATGTTTAAAATCGTATTTCCTGTAATATTAAAAGACAAAAAAAATAAACTAATTAAAAAACTAATTATTATAAAGAATAATGTGATTTTAGAATCAAGGGTTTTTTTATTAGATTCTAACTTAGATTCTAACTTAGTTTCTAGATTTCTTATTTTTTCTTCTATTTTTTTTATTCTTTTAGTATCTCTAAATTTTTCTTTAGGTCCAGGTCTCTTCAAAAAATCAAGTTCATCTTTATAATAATTTAAAGCTTCTTTGTAATAATTAAGTTTCTCTGCTACTCTCCCAGCATTTTCAAACCCTCCTCCCAGGTGATATCTATTAAGAGCCTCTCTTAACATTCCTTTTTTCTCATATATTCTTCCTGCATCTTCTGGCTCAGCGGGAATAAAACGAAAAAATACACTTTTGGGATTATAACCATGATCATAATATCTTAACGCTAACTCTTCATCTTTTAACTCTTCTGCTATCTTCCCTGCTCGTGAAAAATTACCATATTTTGCATAAAATTCTGCTGCCTCTCTTTTTCTTCCTTCTTTTTCTGCTTTTTCTGCCTTTGCAAGATAATCTGTAGTATCTAAACCTGGAAGTAACTCCTTCATAAAATTAGAGAATTTCTCTTTAAAATTTCTTTTTTCTTGTATTAATTTTAATAAGCACCCTCCTTTAAAAACATTTCATCAATCAAATTCTCCTAAAAATGTACAAAACAACTATTAAATTTAGGTAATTTGATATATCCAATAATTTATTTAAAGAGAATACCCATAAATTATTAAACAATGGATATTTCTATAAATCATGGAATTTAATGTAGTCATAGAAAAGGATGAAGAAGGATTATATGTAGCAAGTGTTCCAGATATTCCAGGATGTCATACTCAGGGAAAAACACTTAATCAAGTATTAGAAAGAATAAAAGAGGCTATAGAAGTTTGCCTTGAAGCAGATGGCAGTGAAATAAAACCTATGAAATTTGTAGGGTTACAAAAAGTAGAAGTAGCTAATTAAAATGGGAAGGCTTGTACCTATTTCTGGTAAAAAACTTTGTAAAATATTAGAAAAGTTAGGCTTTGAGAAAATACATGGAAAAGGGAGTCATCTAAGATTTAAGCATCCTGATGGAAGAAGAACAGTTGTTCCTGTTCATGCTGGAGAAGACATAGGTATTGGTTTATTAAATGCTATCTTAAAACAAATTAATATAGACAGAGATGAATATGAGAAATTAAAAGAAATGGTTTGATTGATATTATAGATAACCATATCTTATCCCATTCTACATTTTCTGACCTAATTTATAGAGAATATTCCAAAAATTAACTTTAACTTAAACATAAATTCTCCTCAGAGACATGAAATGGTATTTTTATATTTATAAAATTATGTCAAAAATTAACAGCAAAGGTGCATCTGAGGAATTATCAGCATCCTTTACTATAATAATTAATTTATTTATATCTGTATAAATCACATCAAATTATCTTCATTTTACAAACTTCAATTCACCATCTCCCTTCTTCCTCGGAAGAATATGGACATGAAAATGATTAACAATCTGTCCGGCAACCTTAAAATTATTTCCAACTATATTAAATCCCTCTGCCTTTTTCTCTTGTATCAATACCATACTTGTTTCCTTAATGCAATTCAAAAATTCAGAACCTAAACTATTTGGAAGATCTAAAGTATTAGAAAAATGTTTTTTAGAAATAACTAAGGTATGTCCATCAAGAACAGGATTAGCATCAGGAATAGAAAAAAAATTATCATTTTCGTAAAGCAAATTGACAGGTAATTTTTCTTTTGCTATCTTGCAAAATACACACTCTTCAGCCATTCAATAGTTAAAAAGTTCTTGTTTAAAAATATATTGCAGACCAAAAAGATTGATAAACTAAAATCATAAAAATAAAAATTAAAAAATAATTAATTTATCTTATCTTTTTTTCTTCTTTGCTTTTTTCTTTGCCATTTTTTTAGATACCTCTTTTTATTAGTTATATTAAGAATCCCCCATTTAAAAAACTTTTTGTTTTTTAAAAAAATTTAAATTTGTATTATTTTTTTATCGACGATAAAAAATACAACATAAAAGAAGGAGAAAAATTTCAAGAAAATCCATTAATTTTAAAGAAAAAACAGAAAACTTCCAAGAAAGTTTTATAAATTTATTTTTTTCTTGTATGGACTAATTTTCCCAATTCAAGCAAATTTTTTCCATTAATAACCTCTCTTACAATTTCCTTTAAATCTTTAATCTTAATCCTTACTTGCTCTGTAGTGTCCCTCCATCTTATAGTCACAGTATTATCTTTAGGGGTTTGCTCATCAATTGTTATGCACATAGGAGTCCCTATTTCATCATTTCTTGCATATCTCCTCCCAATGCTTCCACTCTTATCATAAACAACATTCCATTCTTTTTTCAAATCTTTAACAATTTTACCAGATATTTTTTCAAATTTAGGTTGTTTTACTATCGGAAAAATAGCAGCTTTTATAGGAGAGAGTTTAGGTGGAATCTTTAAAACAATATTATTTCTTTCTTTATCACAATAATAAGCATTTGATAAAATAGCTAAGAAAATCCTTTCAACACCAAATGTAGGTTCAATTACCTTAGGTATGATCTTTTTTACAAGATTTTCATCAAAAAATTCCATATTTTCTCTACTCTCATTCTGATGTTGTGTTAAATCAAACTGCCCCCTGTTAGCAATACCAGCAATTTCTTTGCTCCCAAAAGGATATTTATAATCAATATCAAAAGTTGCAGAACTGTAATGAGATAATTCTTCTTCTGTATGCTCTCTAACTTTAATATCATTAAGTCCTAAACTCTTAATCCATAAAATCTGCTCTGAAAGCCAATAAGCATGCCACTCATCCAATCTTTTCTCTTTAACGAGTTTTTCAATTGTGACCTCTCTTAATGTTTCACTATTCTTTTTCTGAGTTTCTTTATCCAGAAAATTGAAATTAACACTTAAGTGCTTGCTATCAAGAAAATCACACTTTTTATCATCTGGATTAATAAAAAATTCTAACTCAGCTATATGAAACTCTCTGCTCCTAAACAAAAAATCTCTAGGAGCAATCTCATTCCTAAAACATTTTCCGATTTGAGCTATTCCAAAAGGCAGCTGCATTCTAGAGGTTTGCTGAATGAGCTTAAAATCTGTAAACATTCCTTGGGCAGTTTCTGGCCTTAAATAAGACAATTCAAAATTTTTATCTATTCCTACTTTAGTTTCAAACATTAAATTAAAATCATCAATTTTTTCAAGTTCTCCACTACATGTACACATTCCTTCTTCAAATTTCATAAATCTTCCGCACTTCTTACATCTTCCCATAACATCTTTAAAGCTATCTAGATGTCCTGAAGCTTTCCATATTTTAGGATGGCTTAAGATACTAGCTTCCATTCCAGCTATATTCTCTTTCTCTCTCACAAAAAAATTCCACCACTCTCTCTTTATATTATTAAGCAATTCAATACCTAAATGTCCGAAATCCCAAAATCCTGCAAACCCACCATATATATCAGAACTTCTAAAAACAAATCCCTTTTTTTTGCAAAAATTTGCAAGCTCCTCTATGGATATTTTTGTTTTTCCTTGTTTTTTAATTTCTTGAACTATCTTTTTTTCTTCTTTTGGTTTAATATCATTCTTCTTCATTTTTCTCTTTTCTACTTTTTTAATTATCTCTCTTGCTTTTTTCTCAGCCTCTTTTTTGGTTTTACCAAGATAAGCAATTGTCTTTGTCTTTACCTTGCCTGTTCCTTTTATTCTTTTATTTTCATTTAAATAATAATACTCTCTTCCATGGATATTTTTTTTTACAATAAACATTATGACTATTAGGTACTACAGAACTATTTAAAAGTTTTGAAGAGGTTAATTTAATTTATGTATCAAGAATTTGTGCTATATTGTTGTAAATTAATGTAAGTTGTTAATGATAAAAACTCATGAGCTTATTAACTGCTAATAATGTAATAAAACTGATTGCTCATCTATACTAAATTTCATATTAATAAATTAACCAAAAACAATAAATCTATGAAGTAATGAGCAGCTAATTACTAGTATTATCTCAAAAGTAAGTTGGATATTGAACTTAACAAAAAATGCTAATATCCTAACTTTTATAAAAGAGCTATTTTATCTTTATATACTTTCCCTTAATGTCTTTCCCTTGAACTTCTTTTTTCAAAAATTCAATTATTTTGTTATCAATCAACATTATCCCTTTTTTGTCTTGCTTAGAAAAAATCCTTAGAAATATCTTTTTAAAAAAACCAATTTTCTTTTTCTTTTCTTTAATCAATTTCTTGCCCTTAAGTATTTTTTTGTGTTTTATTATTCTTTTAATCACAAAAAACGTAAATACTAGGAATAAAGCGATAAAAATAATGCTGACAATAGTATCAGTATTTCCAGCGTCTCCAAATATGCTAAAACCACTGAGACTAGATGAACCAAGGATAATGCTTTCCTGCACAAATGTTGAGTAACTATCTGAATTTAAATTAACCAACATATTTAATTGTCCCTCCAAGAAAGGATCTATTGGAATTAAAGTTTCAAAATTTTCTTTTGAGTTTGCGCTTATTTTTTTGGAGTCCTTTACATCTGCTACTTTTTTATTATCAGAATCAAACAATAAAAATTGCATCTCAACATTCTGTTCTGTATTTGATAATTCCTCTAAAGAATAAATAATCTTAACCTGCTCATTTGAAGTTCTCTCAACTTTTATTAAGCTAAATCCTATTTTCTTTTCTATAATTTCTACATTAAAATTAACATCTTTGCTGGTTTCTTTACATTCCAAACTCAAGCTGATATTATAAGAATCTGCTTTAATATCTTTTGGTGTATTTAAATTAAAAGAAAAACCATATTCCTCTCCAGATGCTAAATTTTTTGTCTCGCTTAAACTCACCCAAGTAGATGCAGTTCCTTTAGGTATAAGTTTGCATTCATTTAAGAAATTTGTTCCAGAATTTCTGACATTAAGTGTTAATTTCTTCATATCCCCTGGATTTACAATTAAGTTTGACAACCCAGTAATTTCTAATTTATTTATTCCAGAAACAATTTTGGGAGTAGTGGGAAAAATACCTCCTCCACCTCCTCCACTACTACTTGAACTGGAAGAAGAAGAGCTGCTAGAATCTCCTGATGTTGAGACTGAAAAACTTGAATTTGAAAAATTTGAATTTCCTGAAGAGTCATTTGCTGATAAGAACAACATATAAGTATAATCATTAGTGATGCTGAAAGTTATTGATGAACAGTTAGGTATTATTACAAATTCTTTTCCAGGATAAACTACCCATATCCCACCTCCACTATCATAAGTTAAGTTATACCAACAACTTCTCAAATTAGAATCATTAACACTAAATGTCAATGGAATATTTGTTCTTGAGTTTTTTGTTCCTGTTGGCTCTGTTAAAGTTAAAGAGGGATTTGTTTTATCAATTGTAAAAACATAAACATCAGACTGATTCTGCAATCTTGAATCATTTGCTGTGATGTAATAATAAATTACTGCCCCATCTGTGCTGTTATATCCTGTAAAGTCGACAAAATTATTCGTCGTTGAGTTAAAAACACTGAATAATATTCCGTCTGAAGAGTTGTAAAGCACATAATTCATCAAATCTCCATCATCATCTGTTGAGGAAAGGTTGATTATCCACGAATCTGAATTTATGAATGAATTATTCTGATTGATTATTGTCACATTATAAGGATTCCTATTAGTTGCTACAAATGAGTGTAATAATGATGAATTTAAATTTCCTGCAGAGTCATTAGCCCACCATCTCCAAGAGACATTCTCAAAGTTGCTTACTAAGGAACCTGTCAAAGAATAGTTGTATATATTTTCAACAACCAATGTTACAGTTATATTTTGATAATTTCCAGAGTGATTTATTTCAATCCAAATAGTGTTTAAATTTAAGTCAGTTACATTACCATAAATATAAACATTTGTTCCATTGTAAATTGTTGTTGGTTGGTAATATGAATTTACCACATTTGGTTTTGTTAAATCCACATGAAGTGTTCTGTTATTAGAAGAAAATGATGCTTGATTTAAAGTATCGTTGCACCAGACATTCCATATATAATTTCCTTCTGTTAGATTTATTTTTGTAAAATTCATTAACCCTGAGTTTGGATTAACCCAAGTGTAGTTTTTACTCCACACTCCAGTCCAATTTCCCCATAACTCACATGTGCTTAATCCGTCATTGTCTGTTGCTGTAAAATTAAAATAAATATTTTCTCCTACACTAAAAAATTGATTGCTTAATGGAAAATTTAAATTTATTGCAGGAGATCCTGTGCTTATTGTAAATATTGTTGAGCTAGAACCAGTATTATCTAGAGTGTCATTTGAATAAATTTTGTAAGTGTAAGTCCCATCAGAAAGATTTTGGGTTAAATTTTGCCCACAAATTATGCTTGTGTTTGTCGCTCCCAAATCATTTGTCCACCAGCACGAACTTATTCCTACAAAATTATCAAAAATACTCCAATTTATTGAGATATTGTTTGTTGCATAAGAACTGCCATTAAGAGGATAAGATATTGTTATTGATGGTGGAGTTGTATCTAAAATAACACTGCTTCTTGTTGGAGTTGTGTTTGAATTTCCAGCGACATCATAAACACTAACATTTATTGAATAATTTCCATCATTCAAGTTAGTGAAATTAATACTGTAAGTTTGTGTTGTAAATGTGGTGCTGTTCACTAAACCTGTTGTATTGTATAAATAATAAGTCAGATTTTTGAAATTTATTTCTGTTAAGCTTACATTCACAAAAATCCAGTTTTTGGGGTAATAAGTAAAAGAATTTGCTGTTCCTTCACCATAATCAATTAATGGATTAATTGTATCTTTAAAAAATGTTATACTTGATGTGTTGATATTATTGTTTGTATCATTAGCCCAGATTTTCCATGTGTTACTCCCTTCTGTTGATGTTAAACCTGTAACATTATTTCCGCATGTTGTTATTGTTGTATTTGTTGCTCCATTATTCAAAGAGTACCAACAAGATTGAAGGTTTGCATCTGAAACACTATAATTTAAAGAAGAAACATTGATATTGTAAGTTGTGTTTTGAGGATAAATTATTGAGAGTAATGGGGGGGAGGTGTCTGGAGAAGATATTACATCACCACTTATATTCACATTATCAACCCTGCAATATTCTGATGTCGCTCCTGCTGTGCATTCAAACTTAATCTTAAAATTTGCATTATTGTCTGCAGAAGAAGGAAGAGAAAAACTTTTAAAAACATAGATAGCATCGTTTCCTCCACTAGTATTTTGCTCTAAGGTAAACCATGAACTACCACTATACCATTTTACACTAAATTCATCTGCTGAATCAAATTCAATAATTTTCCTATAGTAACTAAAAGTTATATTAGAATACCCTGATGTGCTGACTATTCTTTCCATAACACTTGCTGGAACAGGTAAAGTATCTTGGGGTTTAGATTCTGCATGATAACTCCCTTGATATGGGTCTGTTGTTGAAGCTGTCCAGTTATTTGCTCCTGAATTCGCACTAAGTGTCCACCCACCCATCTCCCCGCTTTCAAATCCATCATAAGAAATCTGCGCTGCACCAACAAAATTTATTAAACTAACCAAAAAGAAAACCGCAAAAAGCACTAGTGATACTTCTTTTCCTTTATTACTTAATTTTATCACTCTCTTTTTCATCATTTTTTTATCTGCCAGACATTTATCCTACCAATTTCTAATTTAATTAATTTTCCTTCATTTTCCAAATCCAAACAATAACGAATTATAGTATGCCAAGATTTATTAAGAATTTGGGATATCTCCGAAGTAGAAATTGGTTTTTCAGAATGTTTAACTACCTTTAATATACTCTCTTTTATATTACTGCGATTAATCGTACTTTTAAATGTACTTCTATTAGTTCTACTAATCATACAAGATATAGTACAATTTATTGTATTTAAAACTTACTAACCTCATCTAAAATTTTTTCATCAATAATAACAACATGTCCGATACTTCTTACATGCTTATATTTCATAACAATCCCTTTTGTTTTAAGTTTGTATTTTTTATCAATATCAACTTTTAAGCTATCAATCTTATTTTCCCCCAAAACTATATTTTTTACTTTTCCTATGAACATACCCTCAGAGCTATAAACTTTTTTATTTATCAATCTTTTTAAACTATTTTCTGGATATTTTTTTCTGAGGCGTTCCTCTATTATCCCTGCAGATTCTTTAATCTTTTCCCTATATTTTAAAATTAATAAAATCAAAATTGTTACTAAAATTAGGACAAATGAAATAACAAGATTATGCTGTTTTGAAACAGCAGAGAGAATGGTTTTACCAGTAATTGTAAGACTTGTTTTCGATTTTGTTATCAAATCAAATCCAAAAACAATAATTCCAAGGAATATTGCAATAAAAATGAATACATGCCTTGTTTTAATTCTTATGAATTTGCTATATCTTTCTCTGTAATAATCTTTTCTAAATATAAATAATGAATAAAATATACTAATTAAGACAATTAAGACAATTGATTTATTTAGAGCATTTTTGATATTATCAAAGAAAGATTTTTTCTCAGTTGGAGTGATTTCTATTTTGCTATCAATAATTTTAATTTTCTGTTCCGCAAAAGCTCTTTGTTGGTATCCATAAAGAATTTCAACTCTTAAAATATATTCTCCATCTAATAATTTAATTTCTTCTATCTCTTTTTCATAAGACAAGTTTTTTTGGATTGCCTTTGTTTCTATTTGGCTGAAAATTTCATAATTTTCTTTGTTTATGATTGAATATTTAATATAAACATCAATTTTCTCTACACCAATTTTTTCTGTTAAATCTATATTGAATTTTAAATTTCTGTTTTCAGTAAGTTCTATGTGCTTTAAATTTAGGGATATATCAAATAAAGCTTGTGAGCATTCCATCTCTTCTGCAGGTTTGCTTTCTGTTCCATTGCATGTTTCTGTGTTGGTGCATATTCTTTTTTGTTTTCCGTCAGCACACAAACTCCATGGTGTGCAATCCCAGAGATAAGTGCATTTTTCTATTATAGTTGTAGTTCCACCACCTCCTTCGCCTCCACCACTACTTGAAGTAGAAGAACTTGTTTGTGTTGTTAATTCAAAAGAACTTACAACACTTGCAATTGCTCCTGTTGAGCTATTAGCATAGAAAGTAACACTATATGTTCCGACAAGAGACGGAGGAGAGTAAGTGATAAATTCATTATTTACAAGATTTATTGTTTGTTGCTGATTGTTTGGAGAAGTTATCTTTGCCCAAACATTTTGGGAGTTTAATGCCGAAATATAGAGTCCTATTGTTGAACCAACAACAGCAGAGATTGGAGATATTGAATAAGAAGTTATGCTTGCTGTTCTATAATAAATAGTATTTTCAAAAAAACCAATGTTAGATGTATATGCATTACTTTCGGCATTTCTTGTTGTTCCTTTTGCTTCTGATAAAAAAGTTGAATTGTAATTTTCTGATGATGGAGTTTCACTCGCCATGCCTGTCCCAAACATACTAACAGAATAATTTGAAGAGTTTGCTGTTAATGCTGAAACAAATTGAAGAAGAAAAATAGTCCCAACTAAGAAAATTATGAATATGCTTAATTGTGTTGTCTTTTTCTTTTCCACATTAATTGTTTATCCAATTGTAATTATTGCATTAGAGCCAATGTATAACATTTGATCTGTTGTAGGATACTCTAAATTTTTGCAATTTATTGTTGAATTAAAAGTAGTTGTCCCTGTTCCAATGAAAGTTATGTTTCCTGCTCCTAAATCACAAGCATCTACAATGTTGCAGGAATCAGCCATATTTATTTCCCAATTATTTCCGTTTCCGGGGCAAGTGCAGGTGTCTGCAGATGCAACTACAAATGATTGTATATCTGTTTGATTTGAGTTCCCTAAAGAGTCATTTGTCCAGAAATACCAACTGACATTTGTTCCTGCTGTTGCTGTTATTTGAGTTACATTTTCTGAAACATTTGATATTCCAGTCATTGTAGAATAACTGCTATTAACCCAGTTCCCTGTTTGGTTTATTGCAAATATAAACCCATTTAACGCAACACCATCTGTCCAAGAAGCATTAAATTTTACATTATCATTTTGACGAATATTTGTCTGGTTTTTGGCTGAATTTGACCATGCCGGAGCAGTTTCATCAACAGCAGTTATGTTAATTCCATCAACATCAACAGTATCGTCATCAGCACTTAAACCAGGATCACCTTTGAATTGGATTGTAACAGAATTGTCAAATGTGCAGTTTGCAGGATATATTGTAAATGTTTCAGCATTCCACTGTGACTGGGTTTTTTCAGCAGAGCTAGTACACACCATATTAACAGATGTTCCGCTTCCTTCTGTGCATCTCATAATCTCTGTAGCATCACAAAATAACTGATAATACTCATTACTATCAATACTTGTTGCATAGTGTGAAAATTTTATAATTATATAGTCATAGCCAGTAAAATTAAATGCTTTGGAAAAATATGCAGAGCTAGTATCATCTCTAAATCTGCCTGACCAGCTACCGCCAGATGCTCCATTATCTTGCCAAGCACTTCTTGCATTATATCTAAAACTATCAGTACCTCCAAATGTCCAACTTTGCTCTCCTGATTCAAAACCTGAATAATCCAATTGATTATAAGGGTCAATTATATGCTCAAATTCAATACTTCCATCAATAATTCTTAAATCAAAAGTACTCTGTTCTCCTTGCAAGTTTGTCAAAAAAACTTTATTATATTGATTGCTGTTTATTGGGTCAAAAGTTGCTATTATTTCATTTCCTTCAATTTCATAAACTTCAATTCTTGGGTTTTCTGAAATCGTTCTTGGGAAAATTGTAATATCATTTTTATTTGTAAGATTTTTTTCAAATCTAACCCTGATATAATTTCCATCTGGAATTTCTTCACTCCAAATTCCATCAAGTTCTTTTACTTCATTGTAAACATCAGAAATAACAACTCTGTCAGAATTAAGATGATTAGCATTTGTTATTTCAATAATTCCAAGGAAAGTTAAAGTGTTATAGAAAAAATTTTTAATTGGAGAAGCTTGAACTGAAGTAGTTGTAAATAATAGAAAGAATAATATGAAGAACATACTTACGAAGATTGTCTTAGTTTTCATTTTAACCTGAGCATATTTTTCCTCCACTATTGAATACAATACAATCAACAGAAGTTACATTCTTAGAAGTCATATTCAAATTGCCAGTCATACTGTCACCTGTTTTATTAACCCAGATTGGTGAAGTTATATTTAAGGCATTATGCAAATGTAAATTAGCTGTTCCAACCTTTGTATCTGTATAAGAATTTGCCGGAGTGGTTTGATTATAACTCCATATTGCATAAGTTGCATTGTAAGTTGACAGCCATGCAGCTTCTTGTGAAGTTATGTAAGAGAACACAGGTGTTGATTGATTATAATTCCAAATAATTCCTGCATATAAAGTATTAGCAAGTGTTTGATTC
>Ga0209541_10002435_pt1 | contig 35225 bp, 45 predicted proteins | sample RifCSPlowO2_01_FD_184027 | JGI IMG/M metagenome (GOLD analysis project Ga0209541, IMG submission 184027) | Groundwater microbial communities from Rifle, Colorado - Rifle CSP2_plank lowO2_0.1 (SPAdes) (version 2) | ecosystem: Environmental > Aquatic > Deep subsurface > Groundwater | place...
AAGAGACATTTTTCTTTCGGGGTTGCTGGCGTACTCGCCAGTGCGTGGGGCTTTCTCCGAATCATTTGTTTTGAAAATAGGTTCGAGCTTGGTACAATAAACACACCAAAATGGAACTTAGCGGTTGAGAACCAACCAAGGAGTGGGCGTGCCGTAGGCACGCCCACGCTGTTTCGCTTGATTTTCCAAACGAATTTGGAGCGGACATCTAAATTAAAGATTAATGTGTATTATCGTGCATAGCTGCATGATCAACTTTCCTAAAAATATCCGTGTTTTCATCTCCCGTCACTTCAAGCACAGCCCACGCCCCTTTATTCATTCGCGCGAGCGCGTGATCTACGAGCAAATATTTACCGGGAACGTTAAGCGTAAATTCAACGATGCTTGTTCCGCCCGGAAGAACCGCGGTCGCTTGAGTATTGTGTTCAAGCGCTCCGCCGATGCTTGCGTTCGGGTAGACCGTATCAAATATTTCTCCAATAACATGGAAAGAAGAAATCAGGTTCACTCCTCCATTGCCGACATACATGCGAACCTTGTCGCCGACCTTTGCCTGCATTCGCGGGGTTGTTTCTATTCGGCCATTGAAAGTCACATAGTTTGGATGACCCAAAAGAAGCGCGTCGGAATCAAATATAACAAGCCCTTTTTTACCAAGTTGTCCCATAGTGTAAAGTTCGCCTTGCATGAGATAAAATTCTTTTTCGACTTTGGCAAATCCTTCTTTTGGATCAACCAAAATCATACCGTACTGCCCATGCGAGTTATGGGTTGAAACATTCGGCATTGCGCAATGATACACATAAAGTCCCGGCGCGAGAGCTTTCCATCGGAATGTTTTTGTCTCCCCGGGAGACACATGTGTAAGCGATGCTCCGCCCCCGGGACCTGTCACCGCGTGAAGGTCTATGTTGTGATCATGAAGGCTCGAAGGATCATTTGTCAAAGCAAGTTCTACCGTATCACCTTCACGCACGCGAAGCATTGGTCCGGGTACTTGTTTGTTGTATGTCCAATAATTAAAATAAATTCCCGGGGAAATTTCAGAAATCACTTCTTGCGCAGTCAAACTGATACGTACGATACCGTCTGCGTCCGACGCTTGCGGTTTTTTTGGAACAGAATTTGGATTCGCGCCGATATCAAAAATTTTTTCAAAACGATTTTTATATCTAAAAAAGTCTATAATTTTTGCAAATGGAATAGAGGGAGGAAGTCCTCCCGGAGCATGCGAGTGCATAAAAGCCGGCATTGCAAAATCGGGTGGATATGTTTTGTTTGCGATAAATCCCGCCAAAAATGCAATTACAAGAAGGACAATCGGCGCATAGAGCCACTTTTGTTTAAATACGGTATGAAAATGCCCCTGTTTCCATAGATATCGAATAATCACGGCAAATGCAATGAACCCGATGATTGCGGACGTTATTTCAATAATAAGATATTTGAACATAAAAATATTTGTTAATTAATAATCCTTACAATTGCTGGCTAAAAAATGAAAGTCATTGCCACGGAATGGATATGTGTTTTATTATGCCGAAAATATCGTTTTTAACTCTTGCATCTGTCTTGATATTTTTTGTATACTGGTTTGGTAGTTGCGAAGTCATGCAACTTACTTATTATACACTCCGCTTATTGTGTTGCCAAGCAGTTTTAACGACCCTTATCATGGAAACATACAAAAAGAATTGGTTCAAATATCTTGTGGGATTTATTGCTTGTCTCTTGATTCGGCTTATTCCTTTTCGTCCGCCAAATATTGAGCCGATACTCGCAACACAAATGCCGTTCTCTAAAGCTTATGGAAAGATCGCGGGATTTTTATTCGCATTTTTAAGTATGGTTTTTTACGACATTATAACTTCCAAAGTCGGAATGTGGACTTTCATAACAGCAAGCACTTACGGATTTTTAGGATTGTGGGCATCACTCTATTTTAAAAATAAAAATAATAGCTCGTGGAATTACGCAAAGTTTGCCGTGATGGGAACTCTCGTCTTCGATATTATTACCGGCCTTTCTGTCGGTCCGCTTCTTTTTCACCAACCTTTTATGGAAGCGCTTGCGGGACAGATTCCATTTACCGCGCTTCATCTGGCGGGGAATGTCGGCTTCGCTGTTATTTTCTCTCCGCTTATTTATCGATTCGTTATTGAGAATAAAAAGTTTGAAACACACTCGCTTATGATGATTTTCAATCCAAAACGAGTATGAAAAATAATAAAAATAAAAAAAAATATTTTCCTCTTCAACAAATACAAAAACGAGATGGCATGGTGGTTCCCTTTGATGAAAAACGCATCACCCGCGCTGTTTTTCGAGCAATGCAATCGGTGAAAGAAGGTGATGAAGCGTATGCCGTTCAAGTGACCCAGAGAGTATTGGACGCTCTTTTGGCTCTGAAAAAAGAAAAGGAAATAAAAAATTTTATTCCGCATGTCGAGACCATACAGGACATCGTGGAAAACGAACTTATCGCGTCCAATTTTTTAGCAACGGCAAAATCATACATTCTGTATCGGAAAGAGAGGTCATTGGTGCGGGGAAAAATCGGCTTTGTGCCGGAGAAAATTAAAGAGCTTGTGGCAAAAAGCAAAAAATATTTTAAAAATCCGCTTGCCGAATTTGTTTACTACCGCACTTACGCAAAGTGGAAAGAAGAGGAAGGACGCCGAGAAACATGGATCGAGACTATTGATCGTTATATTGATTTTATGCGCGACAACATAAACGGCAAACTTACCGAAGATGAGTATGCGGAAATTAGAGAAACAATCCTCAAACAAGAAGCGATGCCGTCTATGCGACTTTTGCAATTCGCCGGAAAAGCAACTAGGCGGACAAATGTTTGCGCGTATAACTGCTCTTTTATAGCCCCGAGAAGTTTCCAAGATTTTGCCGAAATTATGTATATCTCTATGTGCGGAACCGGGGTTGGTTGGTCTGTAGAAAGCGAAAATATCCAAGCGCTTCCGCAAATTCAAAGACAAACAGGCAAGAAATTATCAACACTCATCATTCCTGACAGCAAGGAAGGTTGGGCGGATGCATTTTCTTTCGGTCTTAAAACATGGTTTGCAGGCGAAGACATTATTTTTGATTACTCTCTTATCCGTCCCGCCGGATCACGCCTTAAAACCATGGGGGGGAAGAGTTCCGGACCCGAATCGCTTCGTTCTCTACTTGAATTTACTCGCGAACGAATACTTGGTCGTCAAGGCAGGCATCTTTCCAATCTTGACGCTCACGATATTATTTGCAAAATTGGAGAATGTGTGGTGGCTGGCGGTGTTCGCAGAAGCGCCATGATTTCACTTTCTGATTTGGACGATGAGGCAATTCGTGATTCCAAGAAAGGACAATTCTATAATACCGAAGGACAAAGAATGCTTGCAAATAATTCTGCCGTTTATCTTACAAAACCGACATCGACAGAATTTATCGATGAATGGATAGCGTTAATGAAAAGTGGCAGCGGTGAACGCGGGATATTTAATCGCGGAGGGCTTGCCGGCACCTTGCCAAAGCGAAGACTCAATCAATGGAAGGGCGGAATATATCCTGCATGGGGAACAAACCCATGCGGTGAAATCGTTTTGCAGTCAAAACAATTTTGTAATCTTTCTGAAGTCGTCGCGCGAGCGGATGACACCGAGGAAACACTTATGAAAAAGGTCCGTGTTGCGACGATTCTTGGCACCTATCAATCAACTCTCACTTATTTTCCGTATCTGTCCAAAGAATGGAAAAAGAATTGTGAAAAAGAAAGACTGCTCGGCGTGTCTGTCACCGGACAATGGGATTGCCAATTGGTTCGTGATCCAAAGATTCTTGAAAAAATGAAATTAGCCGCGATTGAAACAAATAAAAAATACGCAAAGCGTTTTGGCATAGAGCAATCAACCTGTATTACTTGCGTAAAGCCATCGGGGACAGTTTCGCAAACCGTGGATTGCGCGAGCGGCATGCATCCCCGTCACTCTTCATATTATATCCGCCGTATCCGCATTTCAGCCACCGATGCGCTTTTTAAAATGCTCAAGGATCAAGGCGTGCCTTATTATCCGGAAATCGGACAAACTCTTGAAACCGCCTCAACATTTGTGCTTGAGTTCCCGGTCAAAGCGCCCGACGGAGCCATTTGTAAAGATGATATAAACGCTATCGCGCAATTAGAACATTGGAAAATAGTCAAGAAACATTTTACCGAGCACAATCCGTCAGTCACGGTCTCTGTCGGAGACGACGAGTGGCTGAAAGTCGCAAATTGGGTTTATGAGAATTGGGATTTGGTCGGCGGGCTTTCATTCTTGCCTCGCTCAAATCATGTTTATCAATTAGCTCCATATGAGGTAATTACGAAGGAAAAGTATGAGGAAATGAAAAAACGTCTTGGCAATTTGGATTTTTCCAAGATTGTCACTTATGAGAGAGACGACGAGACAGAGGTTAAGCGCGAGCTTGCCTGTGTGGGCGGTCTTTGTGAAATATAGTTGTATGTTATATACAAGAAAAGGAGACGGAGGAACAACTAAAACATTTAGTTGTGATCAAAGAGTGTCAAAAAGCTCAAGTATTGCTGAAGCGCTAGGGTCGCTCGATGAGATAAATTCTTTTCTTGGATTGATAAAAATAAAAACCGGTGATATTTCTTTCAAATTACCAAACAAAGAAGTCCTAGTTTCTGATACAGTTAATCGCATTCAACAAGATCTTTTTATCATTCAAGCAGAGTTAGCTGGCGCGGATAAAACTATTTTAGAAGAGAAAGTAAAATGGTTGGAAGAAATTATTGATGGTATTGAAAAAACATTACCGCCGATTAAAACTTTTTTTGTTTCTGGCGGCGTGGAGTTGGCAACTTTATCCGATATAGCGCGCACTATTGCTCGTCGAGCAGAGAGACGAGTTGTTGGTGTGGTAGAAGATGGGAAAATAAAAGTTGGTAAAGATACATTGGCATATTTAAATCGTCTTTCAAGCGCGCTTTATGCTTTTGCGCGCAGTTTTAATCATCTGGCTAATATTACAGAAGAACCTCCAAAATATCGGTAAAATAGGGTAAGTTGTCCACATTGCGGTTTTGGATTAAAAATGTATTATAAGAGAGTGTTTAACAATTAAATAGTTTCATGTTTGGGGAAGTGAGGTGAGAATCCTCCACAGTGCCGCTACGGTAATCCAAGGCTCTAAAGCCAAGGAAAGTCCGAATACCAATCATGAAGTAAGTCCCGAGCAGGAATCAAAATGCTGTATCAGCATTTATCGGAATGACTCCTCCTCGGCGGGGTTTTTTTATTTTTAGGGGCGAATTTTATGAATAAAGAAAAAAAAATAGGAACAGGTGTAGCAGTTTTAATTATCTTGATCTTCGGAGCTTTTTTTCTGATTTTTCAAACATCTCCCAAAGAAAATTCTTCGCCGCCCAATCCCGCAGGCAAAGCCTCCCTGGTGGCGATTTTGGAAATTAACGGAGAGAAATATGAAAGTGAAATTACGGCAGGGGAAAATATTTACGATTTTATGGACAAGCTTCAGCGAGAGGGCAAGATTCATTTCAAAGAAAAAAATTATACGGGCATGGGTAAATTCATTGAAGAGATAAACGCAGTCGGGTCAAGCGGAGGAAAATACTGGATTTATTATGTGAATGGCATACAGGCGACGGTGGGAGTATCGAATTATAAATTAAAATCCGGGGATGTCGTATCCTGGAAATATGAGAAAAATTATTAATAAAAATAAAATTATGAAAAAATTATTGACATTCGGCATTCTTTTTGGTTTAGCGATATTTAATTTCGCCTATGCGACCGATATTGTTCCTGATGATATTGTCAATATCCCGACACTTACAGAAAACCTTATTATTCGAGACGGCGACACTATTATTTTTTCCGGCGCGGTTTCTCTTCCGGCTCCGGGCGCGATTGATTTGAATGACAGTGCGGGTGTTCCTCACTCCATAGACGCGCGAAGCGTTCTCTCTGTCTTAAATAGCGCCGATATAGCAAGCGCGGATTTTGATATTTCCGATTTGGAGTATTATCCTTCTTTCGGCTCTTTGTATTTGAAATGCATTACAAAAGTTGCCACGGAAAAAAAGTGCGACAATTGGCAATACACGGTCAATAATTCTTATCCGGGGGTGGGTATGGATCAAAATATTTTATCGGGCGGAGAAAATATTTATGTGTATTTTGGACCGCAATACAGAGTTTTATTAAGCGCAAATGAAATAACCATAACCGACACTTTGACTGTTATTGCCGAAGAATACGACTATCAAGATAACACTTGGAAAAACAGAACCGGGGTAACCGTCGGATTGACCCAACCAGACCCGAATAATCCTTGGTCGCCGCTGGAATCAAAGACCGGAGCAGTGGACGCGAACGGTCAAATTATTTTTTCCGAAATTCCAATTGGTTCTTACAATGTTGGCATTCAGCAAGATTTTTATTTCCCGACCGAGTCTTTGATTGTCAATCCCGCGCCTGTTTTTAGCGGCGGCGGATCGTATGTTGCTCCGCCGACTTTTAGTGTTCCGGACGCGCTTGCGTATCTTGTGGCTATGCAGGATTCCGACGGTTCTTTCGGCGGCAACGCTTTGTATACCGATTGGTCCGGCATCGCCTTAGCGGCGGGAAATGCTTCGGATAGTATCAAAAATAATATTCTTAAATATATGTCTTCGCGCAATGTCGTAAGTTCAATTCTTACGGACAATGAACGTCGCGCAATGGCGCTTCTTGCTCTTGGTCAAAATCCATACTCGTTTTATGGGGTAAATTATATTGATCCGATCATAGATTCTTTTGACGGCACGCAATTCGGGGACATATCACTTGTCAATGACGATATTTTTGCTCTTATTGTTCTCGCAAGTTCCGGTTATACCTCCGGCGATGATATTATTTCAAAAAACATAAATTTTATTCTCTCAAAACAAAAACCCAATGGCTCGTGGGAAGAAAGCATAGACGTGACATCCGCCGGTATACAAGTGCTTTCGCCATTTTCTTCTATTGGAGGAGTTTCCTCGGCATTAAATCTGGCGAGCGCTTATATCGCGAATGCTCAAATGAATGACGGCGGTTGGAACAATATATATTCCACGAGCTGGGCATTGCAGGGGGCATCCGCGCTTGGCGCAACTTGGACAAAAAACGGTAAAAGCGGAAATGATTACTTGGCGGCCAATCAAGCCGTCGATGGCGCGGTACTTCCGACGAACGAAGCTTCGCAAAATAGAATTTGGGCGACGAGTTACGCTATTCCCGCGGCGCTTGGAAAAACCTGGAACGCGATTTTTCATTCTGTTCCAAAACCAGCGCCGCCGCTCGTCTCCATTTCGCCTGTCGCAACAAATTCGGTTGCGGATGAGATATTTATTGCGTCCGAAAAGAAAAAACCAGTTGTCGTCGCGCCTGCTCGGGTTTCTTTACCCGTCGTTACTTCAAAAATTTCTTTGCCTATTTCCTCAACTCAACAAATGCCGACAAATGTTCTTTTGGCGACGGCGGAAAAAAGCGAAACTCGCATACCCGCGGCAGTCATTGCCGTCGCAGCAATATTTGTCGGTGGTATATTTTTCTTTCGCTTCGCGGGATCAAGCCATTGACTTTTACCGGATTATATATATGCTTTTTCATTGAAAGGAGGGACTATGCCCTTCTTCTTGTACGTCCGGGCGGGCGGGGGGCAACCCCTGTCCGTCGTTGGAGACTCCGCGGCCGATGCTTTGTCGGCGGCGGAGGGTTTGTTTGGGCGGGGAGGTCGGCTGGTGCCGGCCGACCTCTCTCCAGCCACCCTGGCTCAGGTGGCTGGCCCCCTCGAGGAGAGGGGGGCAAAGATGGCCTGGGATCCATCCGCGGATCCCAATGGGGACTGAGGTCCCCATTGCGCCGGCGATCCCCTGAAAAGGATCGCCGGCGCATATTAATTTTTGGCCTAAATTTTGTTTTTTTTGTAAAAATTGCTAGAATGGTTGTATGACATTTCCCGAAGATGTATTGGCGCGGGTGGGGATATTTATTCTGGGAACTTGCGGATTTTTGGTGGCTAGGCATATTTACAATCGCAAAAAGAATGCCCAGCCTTTAATTTGTCCGATCAAGTTTGATTGCAATGCCGTGGTGCACAGCGATTACTCCAAGTTTTTCGGAGTGCCTCTTGAAGTTTTCGGCATGATTTATTACGCGCTTGTCGCTTTAGGTTATTTTTCGCTTATTTTCATTCCGGAAGCCATACCGGGAGCTTTAGTCAATATCCTGATCTTGGCATCTTCGCTGGCTTTTCTTTTTTCTCTTTATCTCATTTATGTGCAGATCTTTATCCTGAAAAAAGGATGCTCTTGGTGTTTTATCTCGGCGCTTATTTGTTTTTTTATTTTTTTCCTTACCTTTACGACTGTATAAAGTCGCAGTATCGGCATGTCCAACAAAAAAAATACAGAAGTCGAAAACATCTCTCAACCTTGGGCCATGGAAGCGGGGGAAGTGATGGGGGCGCTCGGGGGCGCGGAGCAGGGACTCTCCGATCAAGAGGCGAAAAACCGTCTGACAAAATACGGAAACAATACTTTTCATGCGAAAGAAAAAATAAATCCGGTTTTTCTTTTTCTGAAACAATTTTTAAGTCCTCTAATATTCCTACTTATCGGCGCCGCGGCGCTTACCTTGCTCCTTGGCGAGTTGGCGGATACTCTGGTGATAGTCTTTGCGGTGTTACTCAACGTCTCACTTGGTTTTTATCACGAATATCATGCCGAGAATACCCTGGATAAATTAATCACTTACATCAAAGACAGAACCCGGGTTATGAGAGAGGGAATCGAGCAGGAGATAGACTCGGCGCTTCTGGTGCCCGGAGACACGATCAAGCTCTCTTATGGTTCTCGAGTGCCGGCCGACGCCAGAATTTTGACCGTCAACGATTTTCACGCAGATGAAGCCATTCTGACGGGGGAGTCTTTGCCGGTGGCAAAAGTCGTTTCGCCGCAAGCATTTACGACTCTCCCGGCGGAACGCAAAAATATCGCTCACGCCGGCACCTTGGTGGTGCAGGGATACGCCACCGCGGTGGTTTACGCTACCGGCGGTTTTACGGAAATAGGCAAAATCGCCGGCATTGTTTCCAAGACTTCCAGAATCAAAACCCCTCTTCAGCGGGGAGTAAGCAGTCTGGCTTGGCTTATTTTTGCCGTTGTGGCAATAATAGTAATCGGCATCTTGATTTTAGGAATTTCTCGCGGAGAAGCCCTTATCCCGATGCTTTTATTATCTTCCGCGGTGGCGGTCGGCGCGGTTCCGGAGGCTTTGCCTATCGCCCTTACCGTCATCTTAGCTATCGGCGCGGAGCGTATTGCCAATAAAAAAGGAATTATCAGAAAACTTACCGCGGCTGAAACTTTGGGTTCCGCCACGCTTATTATGACGGACAAAACAGGAACTCTCACTCTTGCCGATATGCAACTGGTCGGTGTGCATGAGACGAAGCAAATCACTTCCGGCCGGCAAATTCAAGGGGAAAAAGAATTTTCTTTCGAAGAAAAGAAATTGCTTGAACTTTCGCTTTTAAATGTCGATGTGTCTATTGAAAATCCGAATGAAGACAAATCCAAATGGGTTTTTCGCGGCAGACCTTTCGAGGTTGATATCGCCAAGGCCTGTCGGGAGCACAATCTTTCACTCGATATTATTTCTTCTCCGATATCGTATGTGACGTTGCCTTTTAATTCCACCAATAAGTTTTCAGTGGCCGAGAAGGACGGCAGGTATGTGGTGATGGGGGCGCCCGATATTCTCCTTTCGAGATCGAATGTTTCCCGGGAAGAGTATCTAAAAATCGAATCATTTATCAATGAGAAAAGCCGAGACGGAAAAAGACTTATCGGCATCGCCACGGCCTTCAAAGACCATAAAAAGCGTTTTTCCGTAGAAGATGTAACGGGTCTTGATTTCTTGGGAATGTTTGCTTTTCACGATCCGATTCGCAAGGAAGTGCCGGCCGCTATCAAAAATATAGAATCTCACGGAATAAAAATGGTTTTGGTTACCGGAGACTTGGCTGGAACGGCGATAGCAGTGATGAAAGATCTGGATTGGGAAGTAAAAAAAAATGAAATAATAACAGGCGCGGAGCTTGGAGGCATGACGGATGAACAGCTACTTTCTGTTATTTCTAAAATAAAAATATTTGCCCGAGTGACGCCGGAAGACAAACTTCGCATCGGCAGGCTTTTCCAGAAGCTCGGAGAAGTGGTGGCGATGACCGGCGATGGAGTAAATGACGCTCCTTCTCTCAAAGCGATGGATATAGGCATATCGCTCGGATCTGGATCAGACGTGGCAAAGTCGGCCGCGGATTTGGTTCTCCTGGACGATAATTTCGAGACTATTTCGCTTGCCATAGACGAAGGTCGCAGAATACTTTCCAATATCAAAAAAACCTTTGTATATCTGATGTCTAATTCTTTCGATGAAGTATTTGTGATAGGGGGAAGCTTGATTGCCGGGATAGCTTTACCGCTTACAGCCCTCCAAATTATCTGGGTTAATCTTTTTACCGGCAGTCTGCCGGCGCTTGCTTTCGCTTTCGATGAAGATCTGGATAAAGGAGGAAAAAAAGTCGGTGATGATAGAGAATCGAAAGATAAGCATCTTATTTTTACCACCAGCGTAAAAATATTTATTTTCGGTGTCGGTATTTTGAGTTCACTGATTCTTTTCTTTCTTTATTATTTTCTGATAAAAACGGGCCTTGAGGTTCACATTGCGCGCAGTATTTTCTTTGTGTGTTTTTCTTCGTATATTTTAATCATTGCGTTTTCTTTCCGCAGTTTACATCGCCCGGTATTTTCTTATCCGATTTTTTCCAACTGGAAATTAAATGCAAGTATTATCATTGCCATTGTTATACTGGTGGCCACCATGACGGTGCCTTTTATGAGGGATATTTTTGATTTGGCGCCAATGCCGCTTGTATGGCTACCCTTTATATTTTTGTGGCTACTTTTAAATATTTTTCTGGTAGAAGGCGCAAAGTATTTAATGCGCTGGGCGAGATGAAATTAGCCTTTGTTTCTTTTTTTTGCTATAAATAGCGATACACGATATGGAGGTATTGGTGTAGTAGTAGCACAGCAGCTTGTGGAGCTGTTAGCGAGAGTGCAATCCTCTCATACCTCCCAAGTGATTTGTTTTTTGATATAATACACGTATGTCTCAAAATCATGTTTCGTTTTTAAAGGCTTTGTTTGGCGAGGGCGAAGAGGCTCGAAGGAGAATATTTCGCAGCATCAAAGCAAAAGCCAATGCCAAGAGGACTTTAATGGAAAAAATGGCGGACGCCATGACTTCGCGTTTCGGGAGCGCTTCCTTTTTGTTAATAAATGCGGCTGCGTTTGTTCTTTGGTTGTTCATCAATACCGGTCAAATAAAAGGAATTCCCATTTTTGATCCTTATCCTTTTATCTTACTGACGACTTTCGTTTCGCTCGAGGCTATTATTCTCGCCATTTTTGTGCTTATCTCTCAAAATCGCAGTATAAAAATCGATGATCTTCGCGAAGAAGTAGATTTGCAAATTAACCTCATTTCCGCAAAAGAAATTACCAAACTTATGAAAATGATAGCCATTCTTTTAGAGAAACAAGGGGTGGACCTTTCGCAAGATCCTGAACTGAAAAAAATGTTGAAACCAGTCAGTGAAGAAGAGATAGAAAAAAGATTGGAGAAAGAAATTCTTTAAATGAATTTTCATGTGGAAGAATGAAAACCTAGTAAAAGTGTTGAAAGAAGGCGGAGTGGTCGTGATGCCGACCGATACCTTGTATGGCGTCGTGGGAAGCGCCTTGAATCAGTTCGTCGTGGAGCGGATTTACAATATCAGAAAGAGAAATCTCGAAAAACCATGCATAATTCTCATCTCTGATATTACCGAACTTGATAAATTTTCGATTCATCTTTATCCGGGACAGAAGAAAACTCTTTCGGGATACTGGCCAGCGCCAATAAGCGCAGTGATCGACTGCGAAAATGATGATTTCTTTTACCTTCATCGAGGGACCCGGACGCTTGCTTTCCGGGTGCCGGAAAATGAAGAACTCCGGATTCTGCTTACCGCGACTGGTCCGCTTATCGCGCCTTCAGCCAATTTGGAGGCAAGGCCTCCAAGTAGAACTATTTCTGAAGCAAAGGAATATTTTGGTGATAAAGTGGATTTATACATTGACGGAGGAGAAATCAGAGGTAAGGCGTCCAAAGTGATCAAATTGCGCAGAGACGGTTCGATTGAAATCTTACGTGCCTAAAATTCATACTTGGTGTAGTATCTTCTTATGAAGATTTTGCTGGATTACGATCTCACAAATATGAACACTTTCCGGGTACCGGCCCGAGCGAAGTTTTTTACCGAAATCCAAAGCGAGCGGGATTTGTCGGAGCTTTTCGTGGCCCCGGAATTTAAAAATAACGAAAAACTTTTTCTAGGCGGGGGGAGCAATGTTCTTTTTACCAAGAATTTTGATGGAATCGTGGTTTTAAATAAATTAAAAGGGATAGAAATTTTAGACGAGGATACAGAGAGTGTAGAAATAAGAGCGATGAGCGGGGAAATTTGGCATGACTTGGTGACTTTTTCTGTGGAACGCGGATATTGGGGTATTGAGAATTTATCCCTTATTCCGGGAACAGTCGGGGCGGCGCCGATGCAGAACATCGGCGCCTATGGGGCGGAACTTCAAAATGTTTTAGAAAGTGTCGAAGCGCTTGAAGTCGAAACGGGAGCCAGAAAAATTTTTAGAAAAGAAGAATGTGATTTTGGCTATCGCAACAGCGTTTTTAAAAATGAAATTAAAGGAAAGTATTTTATTTCGGCGGCGATTTTACGGCTTAATAAGATTTCAAAACCAAAAATAACATATCGTCATCTCAGAGAATATTTTGATCAAAATAAAACAGAAGCAAAAAGTTCCAAAGACATAAGTAAGGCGGTGATCGATATTCGCAAAAGCAAGTTGCCCGATCCGGCGGTAATTCCAAATGCCGGGAGCTTTTTTAAAAATGTTTTTGTCAATGAAAAAGAAATAGAAAAAATTCTTGCAAAATACCCGGACCTGCCGTATTTTGAAGAAAGTGGAACAAAAAAAATTCCAGCGGGATGGCTTATTGAGAAGGCTGGATGGAAAGGAAAAAGAACGGGCAATGCGGGGGTGCATGAAAAACACGCGCTGGTTTTGGTCAACTATGGCGGAGCGACCGGGGAAGAAATAAAAAATCTAGCTGAGCAAATAACAGCCTCGGTCTATGAAAAATTCGGCTTAAAACTTATTCCGGAAGTGAACTTGATTTAAGAACTTTTTAGTATATAATTTATTTGCATGGATAATTTAATTAAAGAAAAATCTAATTTAATGAAAGCAGGGCTGGTATTTGTGGTTATTTTATCAGCCTACTTTACCGTTAAAGCTCTGGCTGAAATAAAATCCTATGGCAGGACGAGCAGCTTGGAGATTAGCACTATTACTCTCTCTGGCCACGGCGAAGTGATAGCTGTGCCGGACATTGCCACTATTTCTTTTACCATTTCCAAAGTGGCGAAGACGGCAAAAGAGGCGCAAGAGGCCGTAGCGCAGGTTGAGCAAAAAGCTTTGGAATTTTTGCGCGGGAATGGCGTGGAGGACAAGGATATAAAAACCGAAAATGCTTCGGTATACCCGAAATACGAATGGAAGCGCACTCCTTGCCCTTTATCTTCTTCCGGAACAGAGATGATGATCTTTCCTCCTTGTATTTCGGACGGTAAAAATGTCTTGTTGGGATATGAGGCGAACGAAAGTATCACCATGAAAGTTCGCAAAGTGGATGATGCCGGAGAAATTATGCAAGGACTTGGCGCGGTCGGAGTTTCTAATCTGAATGGTCCAAACTTTGCCATAGACAATGAAGACGGATTGAAAATGGAGGCCAGAAAAAAAGCGATTGAAGACGCGCGCGGTAAAGCTAAAATTTTAGCGAAAGATTTAGGAGTGCGTCTGGGTAAAATTGTCAGTTTCAGTGAAAATGGTTATGATCCATACCCTGTAATGTATGGCAAAGCGATGATGGCCGAAGACGCCGCTTCGCTTCCTCCGGCGCCAGAGCTTCCGAAAGGAGAAAATACCATAAGCTCGGATGTCAGCATAACTTACGAGATACGATAAGAAATTACAAAAACAAAATTCATTAGTTAAAATTATAAACATATGGCAATAGGAGATGAACCAAAACCAAATATACCGCCAGTGGAAGTAAAAGAAAAAAAAGTTGTCAAGATTTTATATGCTGAGGATGATAAAATATGGAGAAGAACTTTACAGGATCTGCTTGAATACAGAGGTTGTGTGGTTGAAGCCGTAGAAAACGGAAAAATCCTTCTCGAGAAACTTGCAACTGGTGCGTACGATTTGGTTTTGACGGACAATGATATGCCGGTTTTAACCGGGATCCAAGCGCTTAAAAAAATTCGTGAGATGGAGGGCTTGAGAGACTTGCCCGTTATTGTTTTTTCTGGGAGAAGTTCAGATCTTGAGAAGTATGTTACAGGGTTAGGCGGTACATGCTTGAATAAAGCATCAACAGAAGATCTTTTTCCTGCAATCGAAAGGGCGTTAAAAAGTGATAAATAGAAATTCAGCCTCTTCCTGTTGTTTTTCAACCACTGTAATATAACAGATATTGTGGTGGGGAATATCAACCCTTTTTTATTTCATTTTGTCTACCGAATTTTACATATGTCTTTTTCGGTAGACAAGACTAAAATTTGACTATTTTTAGCAAAAGGAGTACCTTTAAGGAAGCCCTGCGAGGGGCTTTTTTATAGAAAATTTAATTAAAAATCAGCTATGTCTAAAATCACCGAATATTTCAAAGAAACCAGAGGGGAGCTTAAGCATGTAGTTTGGCCTACTCGCAAGCAGACTTTCTATTACACTCTGATCGTGATAGCGCTTTCGGTAGTACTGGCTTACTATCTGGGTGTATTTGATTTTATTTTTGGCAGGATCTTGGGAAGAGCGCTCGTGCTTTAATTCGCCGTATTTTATGTCTAAACAGGAAACACAGGGAACAAGGAATTGGTATGCTATTCATACTTACGCTGGGTACGAAAATGTGGTATTGCGCAATTTAAAGCAACGCATCGATTCGCTTGGCATGCACGATAAAATTTTTAACGTCATTGTGCCGGTGGAAAAGAAAATAAAAATCAAAAGCGGGAAAAGAGTGGAGATGGAAGAGAAAATTTATCCCGGGTATGTTTTAGTGGACATGATCGTGACGGATGATTCGTGGTATGTGGTTCGAAATACTCCGCGAGTGACGGGGTTTGTCGGTGCCGGGGTAAATCCCGTGCCACTTAGAAAAGATGAAGTGGATTATCTATTCAGCAAGATGGACGCCGGTACACAGAAATACAATATCACTCTCTCGACGGGAGAGGTGGTCAGGATTGTAGACGGGCCGTTTAAGGATTTGGAGGGTAAAGTAAACACCGTGGATAATGAGCGCGGAAAGGTAAAAGTGCTGGTATCTATGTTCGGCCGGGAGACGCCGGTAGAGTTGGATTTCTTGCAAGTTAAGCAGATTTGAGATAATGTTATAAAACTATATGGCGAAGAAAATAATTAAAAATGTAAAACTAAGAGCTGTGGGAGGCAAAGCCACTCCGGCGCCACCGCTTGGCCCCACCTTGGGTCAGGCTGGAATAAATATCGGTGATTTTATCACCAAATTTAACATGGCTACTCAAAAAATGGCGGGGGAAACTCTCACCGTACATCTTGCTGTGTATGAAGACCGGACTTATGATTTTGTGGTAAAAACTCCGCCAGTTTCCGGATTGATACTCAAAGCGGCCGGAATACCCAAGGGTTCGGGTAGGCCCAATACTTCCAAAATCGGGAAAATTACCCGAAAACAGGCAGAAGATATTGCAGAGAAGAAAATGAAAGATCTGAACGCCAAGGACATTTCCGGCGCTATTCGCATCGTAGCCGGCTCTGCTCGCTCTATGGGCGTGGAAGTGCAAAACTAAATTTGAGAAAAAATTTTCCCTATTTGACAAAGGTTGTTATGAAACTCGCGCCGAAGATTGGCGCGAGGGTGGTGGTGGAGCCGGAGTGGGGTATTGTCGCGCAGATAATTTATAAAAATGGCGTAGTGCGGTCCTTGCGTATGTACTCGCTTGATTTGAATCATATCGCTTCTTCGGATATTGCAAAAGATAAAGATTATGCCAAATTTTTTATGCGAGAACGAGGATATCCTGTGGCTCCGGGTAAAACAATTTTCACGAATAATTGGGCGAAAATTGTCAAAAGCAATCGAACCATTTCTTATGGCGTAAAATATGCAAAGAAGCTTGGTTATCCGGTTTTAATAAAACCCAACAGTAAAAGCCAGGGAATAGATGTTTTCCTCGCTTGGAATAAAAAGGAATTATATGCGGCCCTGGCTAAAATATTTCAGGGAGACAAAGTCGCAATAATTGAAAAATATTTGCCCGGGCGAGATTATAGAATAGTGGTACTGGACGACAAAATTATTTCCGCTTATGAGCGGATGCCATTGTCGGTGAAAGGCGATGGCAAAAATACCATATTAAAATTGCTTGAAGGAAAGAAGAAACTTTTCGATAAAGAGGAAAGAGATACAAATATAAATTTAAAAGATCCGAGGATAAAAAATAAGTTAAAGAGAGAGGGGTATAGCCTCAAGAGTGTTTTAGAAAAAGGTAAAAAAGTTTATCTCCTCCACAATGCCAATCTCTCCGCCGGCGGAGATTCCAAAGACGTCACGACAAAAATTCATCCTGGTTTTAAAAAAATTGCCATGGATATTACTAAAAAAATGGGATTACGGATCTGCGGGGTGGATATTATGGTAACGCACGGTGACATTACAAAAAATCCGAAAAATTGCAGTTATTACATAATTGAAATAAATTCTACTCCCGGGCTTGATCATTATGTGACTGTCGGCAGAAAACAGAAAAAGATCGTGGAGGATATGTATCTCGAAATTCTCAAGGCACTTGGAAAGAAAGATTAAAATTAGTATAATTTAAGCCATGATAGATCTCAAAAAATTACAAAAAGAAGTAATGCAAAATAAGTTAGAGAAGGGGTTTAACACGACTGATATTGCGCTGGAGTTTTGTCGGGCACACGAAGAGCTTTCCGAAGCTTTTTCCAAATACAGTAAACGGCAACCAGGAGTAGCCGAAGAATTTGCCGATGTAGTGATATTCGTGCTCGGCATGTGCGAAACGCTCGGCTTTGATCTTGAGAAGGAACTCCTTCGAAAGATAGAAAAAAATAAAAAACGAAAATACAAAAAAGAAAAATCTCCGGACGGTAGCGACATATTCATCCGCATCAAAACCCCCGAGGATCCTTAAAAACACTTGTTTACTATTCTGACGGCCGTCAGGATAGTAAACTTATTTTTTTTCGTAGATTGAAAAAGTGTACGGAAGGGGATTTTTTTTGTCTGCTTGGTGTTCTTCGCGCGAGATTTCATTCCAGACGATTGGGATTATTTCCGGTAAAAAAGTGTCTGCTTTGTTGTCTTCCGCATCTATGTGGGTGATATAAAGCTTGTCGGCGATCGGCATAGTCTGTTTATAAATTTCCGCCCCGCCGATGATGAAAATTTCCTCATCTTGGGCGAGGGGGACCCTCGCTAATTTTAGTGCTTCTTCCAGTGAGTGTGTCACATCTATGCCATAGCGTAGATAGTTTTTGTCTCTAGTGATAACTATATTTTTTCTATCTGGCAGTGGTTTGTTCAAAGATTCAAAAGTTTTTCGTCCCATAATCACCGTGTGTCCGGATGTCTTGTTGCGAAAATATTTCTGGTCTGCCGGCAGACGCCAAACCAGGTCGTTGCCTTTACCCAACTCGTTATTTTTGCCGATAGCTGCGATTAAGGAAATCATTTAATTATGTTGAGTCCCTCAATCGGACCGTCTGGTTGATAATGGGGAGTGAAAGTTTGATAAATTTCTTCTACCAGCTGCTCATCCTTCCGCTCTGCCCGATCAAATACGTTTTGCGGGAGGACAGGGAAAATATTTTTGTGATTGTTTGTCCTTTTTATCAATTCCCGCGCACCATCATAGTGAATATCATAGATATGAGCGTTAGAAATCGTATGAGTATACATTCCGGGCTTCACTCCGAGCTTCTGCGCCAAAATGCACATCATAAGCGCAAAGCCAAAAGTATCAAACGGGCATCCCAGCATCATGTCGTTGGACCTTATGATGTTGTGGAGATGCAGGCGTCCACCGATAATATTTATGGTAAAGGCGAAAGGGCAAGGCACGTTCTTTTTTGCAGTGCCGCCCGGACCGTCATCATTCGGGTCCCAAGTTATAACTACCGCGTGCCGAGAGCTTGGGTCTTCACTCAATAGGTTTATAATATTGTCTATCTGGTTTCTTTTGAAATGATGTTTCCAGCGATAGCCGTAAGCGGAGGTGATGGTGCCGTCCGGTTCAATAAATTCATCCCACATTTTCGTGTATTTTCTCAAAAAATCAGTGTTTTTATCTCCGCTTAAAAACCACACTTGTTCCGCGATGGGTGATTTAATTGGGTTTTTTCTTAAAGTCAGAACGGGGAAGCCGTCTTTTTCAATATCAATCTGGAAGGTGATTCCCGGCAGAGCTCTGGTCTTGTGGCCGGTTCTTACGTTTAGTTCTTCTACGCCTTCTTCCATTATTTTCTTTAGGATGCCTTGGTAGATTGTATCAAAAGATGTCATGTAGTAGAGTATACAATATAATTATGAAAACAAAAGATATCAGCCATACCCCCCCTTATGTCCCTATAGGACGAAATATTTTATATGTACCGCCAACTAATAAGTATATTGTAGAAGCCAAAGAGCATGCAAAAAAATATTCGTTAGACAAAGAAATGCCCAATACTAGCGTGATTGTTAAAGACGGAAAAATAATTGGACGAGGAGCCAACGGCAGTACTTACCACGACACTCATGAATGTGAACGCGTAAAACGAAATATTCCAACTGGGCAAGGCTACGAACTCTGTGAAGGCTGTCATCCTAAAAATCATGGCGAGTCCCGCGCAATTAAAAATGCAAAAGATGCGGGACATAACCCGAAGGGGGCAGACCTGTATATGTGGGGCCACTGGTGGTGCTGTAAACCTTGTTGGGAGGCAATGATTTCTGCCGGCATAAAAAATGTTTATCTATTAGAAAACAGCGAAATACTTTTTAATAAAAAAGACCCCGATAATATAATCGGAAATAATTGAAAAAACTCTGGAGACATTGACAAGTTAATCTATAGATGCTAATGTTCAATCATCATTCTCACTAATTACATATTGGGAGTGACCCATTATGTACACACGTTATTCGGGGGATCCGAACAAATTCGGACGACCTAAGTTTGTCCACAAAGCAAAGCCCCATTTTGGTGGCAGAAAGCCTACATTTAATAGAAACAGCAAAAGATCCCGAGGCGAGCGGATTGATTTTTCTCGTTTCATAAAGAAAGGAACTTATACTGAAGAAGCGCCTTATGTTTCCAAACACACTTTCGCTAATTTTTCTTTTAATCCGCAACTACATAAAAATATTACAACGGCAGGATTTATTCATCCTCGACCCATTCAGGACCAAGCGATACCTTCTGTGATGGAAGGTAAGGATGTTTTCGGCATGGCCAATACGGGCACGGGGAAAACTGCGGCTTTTCTTTTGCCTTTGATAGAAAAAATAGTTAGAACAAGAGGCAAAAATATGAGGGAAAAAGTTTTAATAATGGCGCCAACTCGCGAGCTGGCCCTGCAGATAGAGAGCGATTTTAAAAAACTTGCTTTTGGATTCGGAATGTTTTCAGTGGCTTGTGTCGGAGGACTTCCAATAATGAAGCAAATTAGGGAAATAAAAATGGGAGTTTCGTTCATCATCGGTACCCCTGGGAGACTGCGCGATTTGATTGATAAAAAAGTTTTGGATCTCTCTACATGTCATTCGGTAGTTCTAGACGAAGCTGACAGAATGCTTGATATGGGATTCAGAGACGATATGGTGTACATAATCGGCAAAACTTCTAAAGAACGCCAGACACTTTTCTTCTCGGCGACACTTTCGCCGGAGATTAAAAAATTAACAACTCAATTTTTGAAAGACCCCATTTTTATTTCCGTAATTACGGGCGTTACCCTAAAAAATATCGACCAAGATGTTATTCGCATTCGAAGCAAAGAAGAAAAATTATCTAAATTGCATGAGGTTTTAAAAAAAGACGGTTCAGATAAAGTTTTGATTTTCCGTGAGATGAAGCATAGCGTGGACGGCCTCACCAAAGAGCTTTCTCAATTTGGGTTCAAGGTCGGCGCAATTCATGGAGATAAGCGAAGTCGAGAACGTATTCGCATTCTTGATTCTTTCAAACAAAACAAGATAAATATTCTGATAGCGACCGATGTGGCAGCCAGAGGCCTCGACATTCCGGACGTTACCCATGTCATCAATTACGATGTCCCCCAAACCTACGACACCTATATTCACCGCATCGGCCGCACCGGCCGAAGCGGCAAAAAGGGAACAGCCCTCACCTTTGTGCCTGCTTAGATCAATCCAGCTTTGAAGAGCGTGGCATAGGCACCGCACTCGTCTTTCTTCTTATTAGATATCACATTGCACATTTAAACGGCCGTCTAAATGTGGTATACTATAAAGATGCATAAACATTGGACTGATGAGGCCTCTTTTAGCGATTTTATCATTAGCCATTTATTATCCTGTGGTTCACTTAGAATTCAAAAGCAGGTACTTTATGAATTGATATGCAAAAAAAGGGAGCTGAATAAACAACTATTCAACAATAATCTACATCGGCTTCGAAAGAAAGGCATATTAAATTATTCTTCTAAAAAAGATATTGTCATCAATAAAAGCGCCCTAAGAGCCCATACGCTTTTTTCAAAAATAAGAACAAAGCCGACAGGGGACACTAAAGTCATGGTTTTGTTTGATATTCCAGAAAAGAAAAGAAAAACCAGAAACTGGCTTCGTTCACAGTTAAAATTATGGGATTTTGAAATGTTACAACAAAGTGTTTGGCTTGGAAAAGGTCCTTTACTAAAAGAATTCACCGTTCGCCTTCGTTTACTTGACGTTCATAAAGGCGTAAAAATATTTAAAATTCAAAATGTCCGAAAGATGTAAAAATACATACCACTTTTAAACGGCCGTCTAAAAGTGGTGTGGTTGTTATTTTAACAAAATATAACACTATTCAATTAAGTAAACTTAACCCTCATCAGGATAGTCTCTAAGAAAACTATTTTTTAAAAAATAGAAAATCTATTAAAGTTTGCCTCGCGGAGGTAGTGCTCACGTCTGTAGTATCTAAAGAAGTTTCCGGTTCAATATCATATCTACTTTTTATGTAAAACTTAAACCACTCTCTAAATTCATCATCGGTAATCTCTTTTGGATTTAGGGCATTTAAATCTACATATTCGTTTCCCCGTTTTATACGAATCGGTAGTTCTCTGTTTGGTTTTCTAAAATCTTCCGGTTTCATATCTTTAAGCCTTTATCAATTCAGCTTTGAGGAGTGTGGCGTAGGCGCCGCGTTTTTTTATGGTGCGGAGGCCACGAGTTGAAACTTCAATATTTATTGATTTATTGAGCTCCGGAATAAAAATTTTCTTTTTCTGAAGATTCGGATACTTCCTTGCCTTGCCGGTAGGATTAAATTTTGTGGCGCGAGTGCGGTTGGAATATCCACCTCCCACTATCGAACCTTTATTTGAAATGACGCATATTTTTACCATAATTTTTTTATGTTATCATAGAAACTATATGAACGCAATCGATACGATTTTTTATGTTTTGGTTCTTTTGTTCTCTATTGTGATACATGAAGTGTCGCACGGATTTATGGCGGAATATTTCGGAGACAATACTGCCAGGAACGCGGGAAGACTTACTCTTAATCCAATAAGACACCTTGACCTTTTTGGATCGGTAATTTTGCCGATTATTCTGATAGTTGTCCGAGCGCCATTTTTATTCGGCTGGGCCAAACCAGTGCCCTATAATCCGGATAATTTGCGTAATTTAAGATGGGGAACCTTTTTTGTGGCTTTCGCCGGGGTGCTTTCCAATATTTTTTTAGCATTGGTGTTTGGCTTGATAATACGATTTTCTTTTAATTTTTCTCTGTCAGAGAATTTTTATTTTGTTACTTCTACCATCGTTTTGGTAAATCTGGCTTTGGCGATATTTAACCTTGTGCCTATTCCGCCGCTTGACGGTTCTAAGATCCTTTTTTCTCTCTTGCCAGGTCAAGCTTCTGCTTTTCAGAAATTTATGGAACGGTATGGGTTTGCCCTACTTTTATTTTTTATCGCCTTTTTTTCCGAATATTTGTTTCCGATTATTTCTTTTCTCTATATTGCGTTTACCGGCCTTGCCATTTAGAAAGTTTTATAGTACATTGTCCCCATAGTCCTATTGGGGCTATTTTGTTTCTTTGGCAAAATTTATGCCCACAATCAATCAATTAATCAAAAAAAAGAGAGTGAAAATGCACGCCAAGCATAAAACGGTGGCGCTTGCTCGTGGCTTTAATGTTCTCAAAAATCGTCCCGTGTATTTCCCGGCGCCCTTCAAGCGTGGGGTGTGCACCAAGGTGACCACCACCACTCCTAAAAAGCCCAACTCCGCCCTGCGAAAAATTGCGAGGGTTCGCCTTACCAACGGCATGGAGGTAACCGCTTACATTCCCGGCGAAGGACATAATTTACAAGAACATTCGGTGGTAATGCTTCGAGGGGGTCGTGTGAAAGATTTGATCGGAGTGCGGTATCATATCGTTCGTGGAGTTCTTGATACTCAAGGAGTAGAGAAGAGACGTCAAGGACGGTCACTTTATGGAAATAAAAAACCAAAAAAATAATTTTTAATTTCTGATTTCTAAAAAATGCGAAGAAAAATAAAAAATAAAAACGAAATAAGCCCCGATTTTATGTACAACTCCGAGAAATTGGAGAAATTTATCAATTACATCATGTGGTCAGGGAAGAAAGAAACCGCCCGAAAGGTAATGTATCGAGCTTTTGACATTATCAAAGAAAAAACCGGCAACCCTAACCCGCTTGAAGTTTTTGATCTGGCGCTCCGGAATGCCGGTCCTGCTACCGAAGTAAGGTCCAAGCGTATCGGAGGCGCCAATTATCAAGTACCGAGAGAGGTAAGGGCGGAACGAAGGCTTGCGCTTGCCATGCGCTGGATTCGGGATGCCGCTCGCGGAGGCAAAGCCCGCCCGATGCACCAAAAACTTGCCGATGAAATAATCGCCGCCTCAAACAACGAGGGTTCCGCAATAAAGAAGAAAGAAGATACCCATAAAATGGCCGAGGCCAACAAGGCCTTTGCGCATTTTGCGTGGTGATTAACTAGCAAGTAACTAGCAAGGACCGTCCTTGCTGATTTTTTATATATAAAAAACTATTGCAATGAATAAGTTTTTGGTGTATATTATTTCCAGCGCTTCCAGCGCTTTTTTTATGGAACGAGACTATCCACTTGAAAAAGTCAGAAATATCGGAATCATCGCGCATATTGACGCGGGAAAAACGACCACCACCGAGCGGGTGCTTTTTTATACCGGCGTGTCGCATAAAATAGGAGAAGTGCATGAGGGAGAAACCGTTACCGACTGGATGGAACAGGAGAGAGAGCGCGGCATTACCATCACTTCCGCTGCCGTCACTTGTTTCTGGACACCGACATACTTGTCCGCCGAAGTCTTGGCGAAGGCGGATGTAAAATCCAAATTCAAGCATCGTTTTAATATCATTGATACCCCCGGGCATATAGATTTTACCGTAGAAGTAAAGCGGTCTCTGCGCGTTTTGGACGGCGCGGTGGTTGTGTTTGACGGGGTGGCCGGAGTGGAACCTCAATCAGAGACTAATTGGCGCTACGCAGATGAAGCGAAAGTACCCAGAATTTGTTTTATAAACAAACTGGACCGCACCGGAGCGTCATTCGAACATTCTTATTCGACTATTTTAGAGAGGCTTTCTCGACATGCCGTCCGTATGCACATCCCCATCGGACTCGAAGAGAAATTCGAAGGAGTGATAGATCTTCTCCGTATGAAAGCTTATTACTTTGAAGGCGAGATGGGTAATTCCGTGGTGGAAAAAGAAATTCCCGAAAATCTGAAAGCGGACGCGGAAAAATACAGAAACGAACTTGTGGAAAAAATAGTGGAGACGGATGATGTTCTCATGAATGAATACTTGGAGGGTATGACGCCGGATTTAGAAACTCTCAAGAAAACTCTCCGCAAAGCCGTAATCGCAAATATTATCTTTCCGGTTTTTGCCGGGTCCGCGCTCAAAAACAAGGGTGTCCAACTGGTGCTCGACGCGGTGGTGGACTATTTGCCGTCTCCTGTCGATATTCCTCCGATTCCGGGCATAGACCCGAATACCGAAGAACACGCCGTCCGAAATGCTTCTGACGCGGAACCTTTCGCGGCGCTTGCCTTCAAAGTCGCCACCGATCCCTTTGTCGGCCAGATTATTTTTTTTCGGGTTTATTCAGGCACGCTCTCTGCCGGAAGCTATATTTACAATCCGCGCACTCGCAACAAAGAACGCATCGGGCGAATATTGCGCATGCACGCCAACGATCGGGAAGAAGTGAAAAAAGTTTTTGCCGGAGAAATCGCCGCTGCGGTGGGGCTCAAGGATACTATAACTTCAGATACTCTCTGCGATGAAGATCGTCCCATCGAGCTCGACAGGATAGTGTTTCCGGAGCCTGTCATCTCTCTTCGCATCGAGCCGAAAACCAAAGCTGATCAGGAGAAAATGGGCATGGCGCTCAATCGTCTGGCGCAGGAAGATCCGACTTTTAAAGTTTCCACCGATCAAGAAACAGGCGAGACCATTATCGCCGGAATGGGGGAATTACATCTTGAAATAATTGTAGACCGTATGAAGCGGGAATTTACGGTGGAGGCGAATGTGGGTAAGCCCCAGGTCGCGTATCGGGAAACTATTACCGGAAATTCGGAGGCCGAAGGAAAATATATCAAACAGTCCGGTGGCCGAGGAAACTATGGACATGTAAAAATCAGAGTCAAACCGATGCAAGCGCTTAACAAAGAAGAATTGGAAGATCTGCCAAAAAATGTGAAACGTTCCGAAGGATTTGAATTTATAAACAACATAAAAGGAGGAGTAATTCCACAGGAATATATTGTGCCGTGCGAGAAAGGATTCAAAGAGGGGCTTGACCGCGGGGTGTTGGCGGGATTTAGGATGGTAAATGTGTCGGTAGATTTGTGGGATGGAAGCTATCATGAGGTGGATTCAAATGAAATGGCCTTCAAAATTGCGGCTTCTATGGCGGTCCAAGATGCTTGCAAGCGCGCCAATCCGGTGATATTGGAGCCGATGATGAAGGTGGAAGTGGTAACTCCGGAGAAATTTATGGGGGACATTACCGGTAACCTCTCGAGCAAGCGCGGACTTATCGAAGGGATGGAAGATCGCGGAATGAATAAAACGCTGAAGGCCATTGTCCCGCTTTCCGAAATGTTCGGCTATATGACGGGTCTGCGTTCCATGACCGAAGGCCGAGCTTCTTTCACCATGGAATTCGTGAGATATGATATAGTACCTAATAATGTCGCTGAGACTATTATCACCGCAAGAAAATAAAATTCTTCAATATATTGCTCTGCCTTTAATTGTTTTAGTTTTTTACGTCGGACTTATTTATTTGTATAAATTTTTAGGTTTGCCTTCTTCCGGAGAGATAATTAATTTCGCCAAAAGATATTACGAAAATTACGGTTATTGGGTTGTGTTGGTGGGCGCTCTAGTGGAAGGCGCTTTATTTATAAACTGGTATTTGCCAGGGTCGGTGGTGGTGGCGCTCGGAGTAGTTTTTGCCCGGTCGGCCGGACTGAATGTTTTTTTTATGCTTTTCTTGGTAATTACGGGATTCTTTCTGACGGCTCTTCTGAATTATGCCTTGGGACGTTTCGGCTGGTATCATATTTTTTTAAAACTGGGATTGGAAGGACCACTTCTTAAGATACAGGCCAAGGTAAAAGACCAAGGCCTCCGGGCATTGTTTACCGCTTATGTTCATCCGAATTTCGGAGCCTTAGCGGCTACCGCCGCTGGAATTTTACGTCTTTCTTTTTATGAATTTTTCTTTTACTCGCTTATTTCCATAATAACCTGGAATAGTTTCTGGACATTGATATTTTATTATTTCGGGTCGGCACTTTTAAATCACTTAAATTTTCTTATCATTTTGGGCGGGATATTCGTGTATTTTATGTTTGTGAAGAATTTTAGGAAATCAAGCGTCAACATTCCATAATTATTAGAGACTTGATATTATATTGGTTGGAAATGCTTTACATACCCTTTTATGATCCGGGAAAAAGCTACGAGGAAAATTTTAAGGAAGGCCCTTTTGGGATTTTTGCTGATGGGAAAATGTTTCGACAGGAAGAATCTTTACCCAAGTATGATTTTCTGGGGGTGAAAGTGAATTCCCCTTTTGGCATTCCGGCCGGGCCGCTTTTGAATTCCGATTTTTGCAAAGGTGCATTTGATAAAAGTTTCGATATCTGTGTTTACAAGACTGTCCGATCCGAAATTTTTCCCTGTCATCCTTTTCCCAATGTTCTTTCGATAAAAGTTGGAGGCGATCTGACTTATGAAAAAGCGCAGGGAAAGTTTGTAGCGGACGCGAATTTTGAGGAACCCATCTCCATCACTAATTCTTTCGGCGTGCCTTCTCGGGACCCTAAAATTTGGCAAGAGGATGTAAAAAAAGCTATTTCTTATACCCACAAAGGACAAGTCTTGGTTTTGAGCTTTATGGGAACAGTAAGAGAAAATCAAACAGTCGACGAATTTGTGTCCGACTATGCGTTGGCCGCGAGGCAAGCAATAGAAACGGGAGCTAAAGTGCTGGAGACAAATCTATCTTGTCCGAATATCGGCAACGAAGGGTTGGTCTGTTACAATTTGGATATGACTGAAAGAGTCTGTAAAGCAATCAGGGCGGAAATCGGCGGCATGCCTTTGGTTTTGAAAGTCGGTTATTATAAAAATAATGAAGACATAAAAAAATTGGCGGAAATTGCCAATAAATACGCGCAAGCGATCTCTCTCATCAATACTATTCAAGTGGAGGTAGTGGATAAAGATGGCAAGCCGGCTCTGCCGGGAAAGAACCGTTTGCGTTCGGGAGTTTGCGGAGCTTCTATCAAGTGGGCAGGTTTGGAAATGGTAAGAAAATTAAAAAAGATTCGCGAAGAGTCGGGTTATAAATTCACTATTATCGGGGTGGGTGGAGTGATGAACGCGGATGACTTTTTTGAATACCGCGAAGCCGGGGCGGATGTAGTGATGTCCGCAACCGGAGCGATGTGGAACCCCTACCTTGCAAAGGAAATAAGGGAAAGGTTATGATAAAAAGATGAATAAAAAATTGCAAAAAATAGCGCTGGATTTTTATAGACTCAAAGCCGTAAAGTTTTCAAAAAAGGGATTTAAGTTCAATCTTCACACAAAATATCCCAAAGTGCCCCCAAGTCCGAATTATTTGAACCTTCGGGATGTTTTTCGTGATCCGAAAATTAGAAAAAATATTGCCAGCCAGATTGCGCCTATCGTTAAAAAATTAAAACCGGATATTTTGGTTGATTTGCCTCAGTCAATTTCTCCGATCACGACGACCGTTTCGGACATGACCAAGATCCCGATGATTTCTGTCAGATCGGAAGCTCTTAAAGGAATTAAAAAAAATCATGGAGTCAAGCAAAGCATAAATGGCGTTTTTAGGAAAGGGCAAAAAGTTCTTATCATTGATGATGTTGTTTCGAGTCATGCTTTTACTAAAATTAAAGCGATAGAGGTTTTGAAAGAAAGCGGTCTTAAAGTTATGTCTGAAATTATAGTGGTGGTAGATAGGGAAGAGGGGGGAAAGGAAAATTTGAAAAAATTAAAATATACTTTAATAAGTATTTTAGAATTTAGAGACATTTTAAACTTTTTTCTTTCCAGGAAATTAATAACTAATCAGGATTATGAAAAATCGATAGAATACGGAAAATTCGCAAAAGTCCATGCATTGAAATAAATTAAATAATGTTATTATCAAAACTGACGACCGAACTGAAATGATAATAGACAAATACAACCAAAGAGCCAAGAAAATAAATTCGCTACTTTGCGTTGGCTTGGATTCGGATTTTGATAAATTGCCGGAGAGGTTTAAGGCACGGAAGTTTCCGCAGTTTGAATTTAATAAATGGGTTATAGAGGAGACACATGAATACGCGGCGGCTTTCAAAATGAATAGTGCTTTCTTTGAAGCGCGGGGTGATGCCGGTATGAAAGAGCTGAAAATGACGATGGATTATTTGATAAAAAATCATCCGGATATTTTTACAATTCTGGATGCCAAGCGGGCGGATATTGGCAATACGAACAAAGGGTATGTGAATGCGATTTTTGACTGGCTTGGATTTGACGCCGTGACTCTGCATCCGTACCTCGGGAAGGAAGCCTTGCTTCCGTTTTTGGAAAGAAAAAATAAAGGTTGCATAATCCTCTGCCGGACTTCCAATCCGGGAGCAGGTGAATTACAAGATTTAAAAATTGTAGACGTCGGACGTCTACAAAAGCCATTTTGGCAGATTGTCGCAGAAAAAGTTTCCAAAGAATGGAATAAAAATAATAACTGCCTGCTGGTGGTTGGGGCGACTTATCCGGAAGAAATGCAAAAAATCCGTTCACTAGTGGGCGATATGACTTTTCTGGTTCCCGGCGTCGGTCCACAGGGGGGAAGTGTGGCGGAAGTAATGCAGGCCGGCTTAAATAGTGTTGGCCTTGGTCTCATCATCAACACTTCTCGCGGTATTATTTTTGCCGCCGACCCCAAAGCCAAAGCCCAAAAACTTTGCGAGGAGATTAGAAAGTATGGTATAAAATGAGATATGCGCTTGGAACGAAATTCGAGTAATCCGAATAAAAAAATAGAACCAAAGAGGAAAATACCGAATTATTGGTTTTCCCCGACTGAAGGACCCCAAAGATCTTGCGCTTATTCTTCGGAATTTATTGAAAAATTTGGCGGAGAAATTGTCGAAGATATAATAAATAAAGACGAGGAAAGTGTAAAAAAGAAAACTGGTTTTAGTATTGCAGAATTAAAAGCGAAAATAAAAGAATTGGAAAGAGAGTGGAAAAAATAAAAATCAGCTCAAATCTTTAGGATCTACGAAAAACTCAAAATCTTTTTCCGGCACAATGCCGCACTCTCTCATTTTATTTGCCGCTTCTTCCAAAAGCGGATTCAATGTTGCCCAGGCCGCATTTCTTATTTTTTCTGATTCCGATTGAATTTTAGCAATATCTGTGAAAGCTTTTGGTTCATCGAGACGCATAAGTTCCAGAGTATTTTCAACAATCTTTTGATTAATTTCGAGCGCGTTCAACGTCGGATCCATTTTTGAAATCAGATTTTTATTTTGCGCAAGAAAATTTGTCCACTTTTCGCCCAATTTCTGCGCTTGTTTCAAGTATAATTCGGTGTGTCCTTCGCTTGCCGATCTTAAAGCTAAAAAAAGGATAAAAAAATTGTTTTTAAATTGTTTTGGTTTACCTTCAGCCCTTGCAGTTCCGGGTTGTATTGCCAAGACTTTTAGAGCTGATGCTACTAATGTATTTATTTCTGTAAGAATTCGAATATACTTTTGCTCTTTTGTTTCTTGCGCGCCGGGTGTTGTTTCCATGTGTCCAACTTTAGCATGGTAATGTTAATTTGACAATATTTTTTGATTTGCTAGTATGAATGGAACTGCACTTTGGCAGTTTTTTTATCAATAATATCGTTAGTGATTAAGCCCCAGCGACTGGTAATCGTACGTTGAGTTTTAATCACTAGCAAAATCAATCGTATGGCAGAAGAATTTAAAAGAGACAAGCCGCATATCAATGTCGGCACCATTGGTCACGTGGATCACGGTAAAACCACGCTGACTGCGGCAATATTGCATGTCCTAAACATGGCTGGCAAGCAAGTGCGTCTAAAGGGTGTTGATCAGATTGACAATGCCCCGGAAGAGAAGGCTCGGGGAATCACTATCAATATTTCGCATAATGAATATGCCACCGATGCCCGTCACTATGCGCATATCGATGCCCCGGGACACGCCGATTATATTAAAAACATGATTACGGGCGCCGCTCAAATGGACGGTGCTATCCTTGTGGTTGCGGCGACTGACGGAGCGATGCCCCAGACTCGCGAACACGTGCTTTTGGCAAAACAAGTCGGCGTGCCGAAGATTATTGTTTTCCTCAACAAGTGCGACATGGTTGACGACAAAGACATGATTGATTTGGTGGAAGAAGAAATTCGAGAGCTCTTGACCAAGCAGGGATTCGACGGCGCCGGGGCTCCGGTTATTCGCGGTTCGGGACTCAAAGCTCTTGAATCCAAGTCTGTTGACGACGAATGGGCCAAGAAAATTCTTGAGCTCACCAATGCTCTTGACACATACATTCCGATTCCGGAACGAGACACCACCAAGCCTTTTCTTATGCCTGTCGAAGATATTTTCTCCATCGAAGGCCGTGGCACGGTAGTAACCGGAAAGATTGAAAGAGGAATAGTGAAAGTCGGAGAGGAAGTGGAGATCGTGGGTATTAAGCCCAACCAAAAGACCACAGTCACCGGCATTGAAATGTTCAACAAAAATCTACAGGAAGGCATGGCCGGAGACAACGCCGGAGTGCTTCTCCGTGGTTTGAAAAAAGAAGACATTACCCGCGGTCAGGTGCTTGCCAAGCCGGGTACTGTTACTCCGCATGATAATTTTACTTGCGAGATATATGTTCTAAAAAAAGAAGAAGGTGGTCGGCATACGCCTTTCTTTAAAGGATACAAGCCTCAATTCTATATTCGCACCACAGATGTAACGGGGGATGTGGCTCTTGCCGAAGGAACAGAAATGGTGATGCCTGGAGATACGGTAAAGATTACAGTTAAGCTTGTTACTCCGGTAGCGCTCGAAGAGTCTCAAAGATTCGCTATTCGAGAAGGGGGCAAAACTGTAGGAGCAGGGGTGGTAACGAAGATTTTGGCTTAGTTTGGTTTTTCAAATGCATAGTTCTATGACAACAGGATCCACAAAAACGAGAAAGCCTGCGCGTAGCGTGGCAGATGGCGCTACAAGCAAACCCAAGGTTCCCTCCGCAGGTGCTAAGAAAAAAGCTGTTCTTTCCAAGAAAGACAAGCCCGTTCGCGTTTCTGTCGTAAAGGGCGATACCGAAGTGATATTGCGCATACGTGTCCGGGCCTATGAAAGCAAAATTCTCGATAGTTCCGTCAAACAGATCATGGATACCGCCGAGCGGTATGATGCCGTGATCTCGGGTCCTGTGCCTCTTCCCACTGAAATAAAAAAATACACGGTTAATCGTAGCTCTTTCATTTACAAGAATACTCGGGAGCAATTTGAGATAAGAGTTCATAAAAGATTGATCGATATCATAAATCCGAATGCCAAGACCATCGAAGCCTTGACTAATTTATCTTTGCCTTCCGGAGTGGATATCGATGTAAAAATGTTATGAAGTTTATTTTAGGAACAAAAGTAAACATGACCGAATTTTTTTCCGAAAACGGAGAAGTTGTTCCCGTTACGGTGGTTTCTGCCGGACCGGTCGAGCTTCTGCGAATTTTTAAAAAAAAGAAAGACGGATATGATGCCGTGCAGATAGGGTTTCAAGCAGTTACGAAAGCGCGGGGAAAAAATAAAAAGAGCTACAAAATTCTGAAAGAATTTAAGCTCGGGCCTGCCGATATCTCAGATGCGAAGATTGGGGATATAGTGGATGTTTCTATTTTTGCGCCGGGTGACAAAGTTCAAATTTCAAGTGTTTCCAAGGGCAAAGGATTTCAGGGTGTGGTCAAGCGCCATGGCTTTCATGGAGGACCCCGCACCCATGGCCAGAAACATTCCGAGCGGGAACCGGGGTCTATCGGCGGAGGGCTTCGCACCCATGTGCCGCGCGGTATGAGAATGGCGGGACGAATGGGAGGGGATCGGATTACTCAAAAAAATTTAAAAGTTATTTTAGTGGATAAAGAAAATAATTTAATGTTGATCAAGGGAGCAATCGCCGGTCGTCGCGGGACGTTGGTGGAAATGGTCAGTAAAGACAGCGCCTTAGGCACTGGCTAGCCAGTGCCTAAGGCGCTGTCGAGGTAAAAAATAATGCAAGCGAAAATTTACAATCAAAAAGGAGCTGAAGCGGGGATGATAACTCTTCCTGAAAAAGTTTTTGCCGCTAAGTGGCGCAGTGATTTGGTGCATCAAGTGGTGGAAGGAATGCGCAGCAACAAACGCGCTGGCACGGCGGATACCAAGGACCGTGGAGAAGTGCGAGGAGGCGGCAAGAAACCCTGGAAACAGAAAGGCACCGGTCGGGCCAGACATGGATCGATTCGCAGTCCCATCTGGGTGGGCGGAGGGGTGACTCATGGACCCTTGGCGGAGAAAAACTATAAAAAGAAAATTTCCAAAAAGATGCGGGCTCAGGCTTTGTTTTCTGTTTTGTCCAAGAAGTGGAAAGATGGGGAAATTATTTTTATGGAGACGCTTTCAATGCCGAAAATGAACACGCAAGCCGGCCTCGAAGCGGTAAAGAATGTGGCGAAAGCGGCGGGGGTCGGGAATGTCGCGGTTTCCAAAAAACCGAGAATATTGACGGCTCTATTCAGCAGAAACGAAAATGCGGAAAAAAGCCTTCGGAATATCCCGGCTCTGGAAATAGTCTTTTCCAGGAATTTAAATCCGAAAGACGTGCTTGATTATAAATATCTCCTGATAGAAAATCCGGCTGAAAGCGTTAAATTTTTGGAATCCAGAGGATAATTAAAAAATATGGCAACTAAAAAAGATAAAATAAAAGATCCGAAGACAGTTGTAAAATTGACCGCGCGAATTACGGAAAAAGCTAGCAACGCCACGGCTTTGAATATCTACACATTCGATTTGTTGTCTCCGCTTAATAAGACGGAAGTCAAGAAGGAAATTTCCAAAATTTACAAAGTGCGTCCAGTCAAAGTAAATATTTTATCAGTGCCGGCCAAGCGGGTCTCCTGGAAAGGTAAGCCGGGCAAGCAGGGTGAAGGCAGGAAAGCGTTTGTTTATCTGAAAGTCGGAGACAAAATAGAATTTGCGTAAAAATAGGATGAAAACATACAAACCCACAAGTAAATCACGAAGACAAATGACCCATGTTTCTTATCGGGACGTTATTACTCGCATTTCTCCGGAAAAATCCCTGACTCATGGGTTAAGGAGATCGGTAGGAAGAAACAGCCAGGGACGCATCACCATGCGCCATAAAGGAGGTGGACACAAGCGCCTTTATCGGGAGGTGGATTTTTTATATAACAAAAAAGAAATTCCGGCTAAAATAAAATCTGTCGAATATGACCCCAATCGTTCGGCTTTCATCGGGCTTGCGGTATATCGGGATGGAGAGAAGAGATATGTAATATTGCCAAAATCCATAAAGCCCGGAGACTCTTTTTTGGTATCCGACAAGGCGGAACTCAAGCCGGGGAACAGGCTTCCGCTTAAAAATATTCCGGTCGGGACTTTTGTCTACAATATAGAGCTTAAGCCCAGGGGCGGGGCGAAAATTGGGCGCGGAGCGGGCGTTTTCGCTCAAGTGGTGGCTAATGCCGAGGGCTATACCAATATAAAAATGCCTTCGTCGGAAATAAGGAAAATAAACGAAAATGCCTGGGCCTCGATCGGAGTGGTCTCAAACGAAGAATACCATTTGCAAAATTTCGGCAAGGCGGGCCGGAGCCGGTGGAAGGGAATTCGTCCGACCGTTCGCGGCACGGCCATGAATCCGGTGGACCATCCCTACGGAGGAGGCGAAGGCCGTCAGGGCCGGGGTACTAAGCGCCCGAAGACTATGTGGGGAAAAATTACCGGCGGACGCAAAACTCGCAGTCCGAAAAAGTATTCAAATGTTTTTATCGTTTCTCGCCGGGTAAAGAAGGGGAAGAAGTAAAAAAGGGAGGGCGCTGTACTTGTTGCGTAATATAAGTAGTATGGTATATTTTACTTATGGCCATTCAAAAACATACGAAAACCAATGTCCTAAATTTAACCTTAACAGTTCAAGTCTTTAAGGAAGGTAAATACTTTGTTTCCTACAATCCTGAACTAAAAGTTGCAAGTTGTGGCAAGAATATTGATGAAGCAAAGGAAAAATTAAAGGAAGCAATATCCGGCTTTTTGAAATCGGCCAAAGCGATGAATACCCTAGACGAAATAATGGAAGAAGCCGGCTTTTCTTATAAAAAGCATCAATGGTTTACCCCAGACCTTTTAGTTATGGATCGTCTGTCCTTGGCGTTTTAATTTTATGCCAAAAGTAACTCCGATTCATTATAAAAAATTAGTGAAGGTTTTTGAATATTTGAATTTTCATTTTGATAGGCAAGAGGGTGATCATTTGATTTATGTTAAAAATGGAATAAAGAGACCTGTGGTAATACCCATGTATGATGATGTGCCTGTTTTCATCATCAAAAATGATATAAAGTTAGCCGGTGTTTCGCGAAGCGAATACATGAAAATTTTAGCAAAAATTTAGAATTTTTTTAAGGCCGGGGAACTAAATGGCCAAAAACAATGTGGGGCAAAGTAACCGGCGGCAGAAAAACCAGACGCCCCAAAAAGTATTCAAATATTTTCATCGTTTCTCGCCGGGTAAAGAAGGGGAAGAAGTAAAAAAAGAGAAATTAAAAATTAAACAGAATTTTCCTTGTCTACCGAAATGAACATATGTTCATTTCGGTAGACATTTTGAAATAAGACTTTTCCACATTTTGATTTGCGTTATGTGTAGATATTGGTAGTCTCTTAAATGGATCCGGCCCTTTCAGGGGTATCCCAGCCCCCGGCCGGGTCCAGGAGGAGATTATAGGATGTGTTGTAGGCGGCGCGCCCGTTCTAGGAACGGACGCAAAAAGGCGCTCCGAAAGGAGCGCCGCCGGCAACTTGGGCTGCCGGCAAAAAAAAGGCGGGGGGGG
>Ga0209541_10002437_pt1 | contig 35210 bp, 40 predicted proteins | sample RifCSPlowO2_01_FD_184027 | JGI IMG/M metagenome (GOLD analysis project Ga0209541, IMG submission 184027) | Groundwater microbial communities from Rifle, Colorado - Rifle CSP2_plank lowO2_0.1 (SPAdes) (version 2) | ecosystem: Environmental > Aquatic > Deep subsurface > Groundwater | place...
GATGAGATACAATCACTTCAGACCACATACAAGCTTGAATAACAAATCTCCGGGAGACATTTATTTCAAGAGATTGTAGTGCTGGTGGCATATGTCACTTCACTACACATCTATTCTTTGGCACTCATAAATCATATTAAATATAGAATTACTGTTTTGATAGGTTCTAATCCCTTCATTTTCCGAATCCTTCAATCCCCATCCTAATTTTTAAAACATTTCTTGCTACCTGAGTTTTCCCACTTAAATCATCCTTTGTATAATTTCCTAAACTTATTGGTTTTTCTGATAGAGAAGAATGCACTAATACTTTTAACTTATCTTGTCGAGTTACAAAAGTTGTAAATCCTATAGTTCTTTTACCTTTTGTTAAAGCATATCCTGCCCTGGTTGTGGAGAGCTCACACCCAAATTCTGATGCTACACTAGCCAGCATTTGCTTAAATAGGTCATCCAATATCATAAGAATTTTAATTATAGCAAAGGTATAAACTTATCTAAACAAGTACAAAAAAGACATCTTGTGCATAATATCCTGTTCTAACTAGGTTTATAAGTTTTTTTTAATACTTAACAGTATGAAGTTCGCCCATTTAGCAGATTGCCATATAGGTGGTTGGAAAGAAGAAAAGCTAAGAGAGCTAGGTATAGAAAGCTTCAGATATGCAATAAACAAGTGCATAGAAGAAAATGTAGGGTTTGTGTTAATAGCAGGAGATCTGTTCAACACCTCTCTGCCAGATATAAACATCATTAAAGATGCCAGTGGGATATTAGCTAATCTAAAAGAAAAGGATATCGACTGTTATATCATACCCGGCAGTCATGATTTCTCTCCTTCTGGAAAAACAATGCTGGATGTCCTAGAAAAAGCAGGCTTGGTAAAAAATGTTTTCAAGTTTAAAGAAGATAAATTAATGTTCACGATAGATAAGACAAATACAAAAATAACAGGCATTCTTGGTTTAAGGTCTGGGTTAGAAAAAGAGAAGTTCAAAGCATTGCTTAAAGATCATTTAGAAGACGAAAAAGGTTTCAAAATTTTTATGTTTCATACAACATTAGAAGAATACAAGCCAAAAGACATGGAGAATGTAGAAGGAGAAAGCATCAAAAATTTTCCTAAAAACTTCAACTATTACGCAGGAGGCCATGTTCATTATCTTCTAGAAAAAGAATTTGGAAATGGAAAAGTGGTCTATCCTGGTCCTCTATTCCCAAATAACTTCAAGGAACTTGAAGAATTAAAGCATGGAAGGTTTTGCATAGTAGATGACAGTCTCAATGTCAGAAGAGAAGATATTAAATTAAAAGATACAAACAGTTATTGCATTGATGCAAATGAAAAAACCCCAGAGCAGGTTGAGCAGGAAATTCTGGAAAAAATAAAAGGTTGGGAAGATAAGATAATCCTCTTGAGAGTAGAAGGAATACTAAAAACAGGGAAACCATCAGATATTAATTTTAAAAGAGTCTATGAAGCTCTAAAAAATGCTTATTGCATATTAAGGAACACAAATAAATTAACAAGTAAAGAGTTCAGTGAAATAAAAATTGAAAGTGGGGACATTGAAGAAGTAGAGAAGAGGCTTGTTGAGGAAAGCATAAAAGGTTTCAAAGACCTTGGAAATTCTGAACTGATAAGTCTTCTCATGCATTCACTGGACATTGAAAAAGGAGAAGGAGAAAAAAACGCAGATTTTGAAAAAAGAGTAACAGAATCTGGAAGAAAAGCATTGGGAATATGATAATAAAAAAAATAAATCTGAATAATATAAGAAGTTACACAGAAAGTACCATAGAGATGCCAAAAGGAAGTGTCTTATTAAGCGGGAACATAGGCAGCGGAAAATCAAGTATTCTTCTGGCAATAGATTTTGCATTATTTGGATTAAGAAAGGGAGAATTAACAGGCTCCGGATTATTAAGAAATGGTGAAAACGTAGGGAGTGTAGAACTAAACTTTGATTTAGAAGGAAATCATGTAGAAATAAAAAGAGCATTAAAAAGAGGCAACGAAAGTGTAAACCAAGATACAGGATTTATTAGTGTTGATGGAAACAAAGAATATCTAAGTGCCATTGAGTTAAAAGAAAAAATATTAAGCTTACTTGGCTACCCAAAAAGCCTTCTTACAAAAAATAAAAATCTAATCTTCCGTTACACAGTGTACACTCCCCAAGAAGAGATGAAAGAAATTCTCACAGGAGACCAGGATATAAGGCTAGATACATTAAGAAAAGTTTTTGGAATTGACAAGTACAAGAGAATAAATGAAAATGCAAAAATGCTTGTTTCAAGTTTAAAAGAGCAAAGGAAAGAATTAGAAGGCAAAACAAGCGATTTAGATGAAAAAATTGAGGAGAAAGAAAAGAAAGAAAAAGAAGACCAAGTTTGTAAAGGAAGAATAGGAAACATAAATCTTTTAGTAGAAGGTATAAAAGAAAAAATTAAAGCAAAAAGAAGAGAGATAAAAGAAAAAGAAAGTGAAAAAGAGAGAATAGATAATCTAAAAAGAGACATATCAATAAACAAAAACCAAGTGGCTTACAAACAAGAAAGAATAAACAAAAACAAAAGTGAAGTCGAGTTTCTTGAAAAATTCATTTCTGAAAACAAAAAAACAGAAATTATTGATATTTTTATAATAAAAAAAGAAATAGAGGAATTGGTCATAAAAATAAAATCATTTGAAAAAGAACTCCTTGATCTTAATCTAGTAAAAAGTGAGGCTACAATCAAAAAGAGAAGTTCTGAAAGCCTGATCAGCTCAATAAAAGTTTTAGACATATGCCCGATTTGTAAACAGAAAGTAGCAGAAAGCCACAAGCATGATATTGAAGAGGTTGAGAGAAAAAATAAAGACGATTCAGATAATATAGTAAAAGAAGTCTTAATAAAACAAGAGGCAATAAATAAAGGATTAGAAAAAATAAAGCAAAATTATGAAATAAAGAAAGAGATTGAAAGAAGTAGCGAATTAAGCTTGTTAAAAAATAAAAGAATAGATGAAAAAAAAGAATTAAAGGCAAAATTTGAATCAGAGATAACAGAAATAAAAAAAGAGTTAGACTTACTTTCCCAAAAAAATAGAGAACTAGAAAAACAGGTTAGCCAATTTGACAATACTAAATATGACATAATAAAAAATGAACTAGATTCTCTTCTCGTTCAAGAAAGAAGATTAGAAATAGAAAAAGTAGGTTATGAAAAAGACCTTGAAAGAATACAGAAAGAAAAAGCAAGGCTAGAACTGGAAATAAAAAAGAAAGTAAAAGAAAAAGAGGAGTTAAACAAGCTAAGTAAATTTATATTTTTCATAAGTGAACATTTCACAGAATTAATGGAAGTAATGGAAAGGAAGATAATGCTGAAAGTTCATACTGATTTTGATACACTTTTTCAAAAATGGTTTTCAATTCTTGTAGATGATGAAGTTCTTAAGGTGAAATTAGATGAATCCTTCAGCCCTGCAATAGAACAGCAAGGTTACACAATAGAATATGCTCATCTAAGTGGAGGAGAAAGAACAGCAGCGGCATTATCCTACAGGTTAGCTCTGAATCAGACAATAAACAAGGTTATAACAGAGATAAAAACCAAAGATCTCATCATTCTTGATGAGCCAACAGACGGATTTAGCTCAGAACAGCTAGACAGAATGAAAAACGTTTTGGAAGAGCTTGAAGTAAAACAGATAATCTTAGTCAGCCATGACCCAAAAATAGAAAGTTTCGTAAATAGGGTGATTAGAGTAGAAAAACAAAATGGAATGACAAGAGTAGTATAGAAAAATTTATATGTATGTATATTCATATGAATACTATGGCAAAAACAATAATGGTTTCAAACAATGTATATGAAAGCTTAAAGAAAATAAAAGAAAAAGAAAACAAGAGCTATAGTGAAGTCATTCTTGAATTTCTTGAAAAAAAAGAGAAGAAAACAGGGGAGGGGTTAAGAGAGTGTTTAGGCATATTAAAGGGGGATGAAAAATATGACAAAGAATGGAAAGAGAATTTAAGAAAAGGATGGGATAAATGGAACAAAAGATATGCTTAGATACTGATGCCTGTATTGAAATAGCTAATAATACTAGAGTAGGTGAAAAAATACTAGATAAGATAGAAAACTATGAGATTTTTATTTCATCAATTTCCGTCTTTGAACTCTGTCTAAGAAAATATAATATTGAAAATGTTGAGTTTCTATTAAGAAGATTTAATAAATTAAGTTTTGATGATGTTTGTGCTAAGGAAGGAAGTGAAATCTCAAAAGAACTGGCTAAAAAAGGAAAGGTGATTGATTTTAGGGACATTTTCATAGCTGCTACATGTATAATCAATAAGTGTAGTCTCTTAACTTTAAACTTGAAGCATTTCAAGGATATAAAAGGATTAAAAATCATAACTTCCTAATTTTAGCAACAAAAAAACCAGAAGTATCATTATCCTGAGGCCATATTCTTAAGCATTTCCTTATTTCTTTTGATAAAATCTTTCCATTGCTTTCCAAAACAGCATTAGATCTTTTAATGTCTAAATCAATTTTTTCCAATTTGGCATTTTCATATTTTTGTAATAAAAAATCCACAACTTCTTCATTTTCCTCTGGAGAGATAGAACATGTAGAATAGACAAGAGCCCCATTTTCATTTAAAATCTCAAAGCAGTGATTAATAAGCCCTTTTTGTACTCCAGCCAATTTCTTATACATGTTAGGATTCCATATCTTCAAAGTTTTCAAAGACTTCCTTATAGTCCCAGTACCAGAACAAGGGGCATCTAATAGAATTTTATCAAAATTCATAGTAATAGATTCAGCCCACGACTTAGTCAAAACAGTATTTGAAACTCCACATCTTTGTAAGTTGGTAGATAAAGCCCTAATCCTATCATCCTTAATATCATTTGCTATAATAATCCCTTTATTGCGCATCATAGCCGCCATTTGCGTAGTTTTGCTTCCTGGAGAAGCACAAGCATCTAAAACAACATCCCCTTTCATTGGATTTAAAACAACAGGGGGGATCATAGAAGCAGCTTCCTGGATATAAAAAAATCCTAGCTGGTGTTCTTTCAGGTTTCCCAGATCAGTCCTCTCCCCTTTAATGAAAAACCCCTCCCTACACCAGGGAACCTGTCTTAACTCATAATTCTCCATTCTTTTCTTAAGCTCTTTTACAGAAATCTTCAAAGTATTCACTCTAATGGATTTGCAGAGGTCTTTAAGGGAAAATTCTACAAACTTACCAATATCTGTTAGAGAAGCATACTTTTGAAGAAATTTTTCCTTGAACTCCATAAAAAGTTAAAGAAAAAACAAATTAAAAGGCTTGCTATTAGCTAGATTATTAATCACTTCAACTCATCCAAAAAGTTTTATAATTGGTAAATAGATATCAAACTAATGAAGAAAAGAGAAAAACTTGATCTTATCCTAATAATTTTATGGCCAATAGTTGCTGCAGTTATGTCTCTGGTATTAAAACTAAATCTAATCGGCTCAATTCTTGTTTTTTATTTTATCCCTTCATTATTCTTGTCAATCAGAATAAAAGCTGAAATAGGTAAGGCTTCAATTTTTTCCTTACTAGGGATACCTGCATATATTCTTATTGAAACAGTAGGAAACGTGTCTAATGCATGGACTGTTCCTACTTTATTTCCTTTTAAGTTATTTGGCTCATCAATAGAAGGGGCTTTATGGGGATTTTTTGCAATTTATTTGGCAGTTATGTTTTACGAATACTTCATAGACCACCACATAACAAAAAAGCTTTATGGTAAAAATTTCAAGTATTTTATGATATTGGTACTTGCATTATTTTCTATATTTATATTGTCTTTATTTGGTTTCCCTAATTTTTTAAGAATTCCATATGCATATAGCATTATTGGACTAGTTTTTATACTAATTCCTATTTTACTAGAGCTATTTAGTCACCATAAGTTTTTTACTAAATTTTTTATAGCTGCTGCTTACTTCTTTTATTTCAACTTTATCTATGAAATAACAGCATTAACACTAAGATGGGGGTATTTTCCAGTAAATGGCCAGTTTATAGGGTGGATTGACCTTTTTGGTTTAATGTTTCCATTTGAAGAATTATTCTTTTTCATTATGATAAGTGTTATGGCCATTCTTTCCCTTTTTGAGTTCTTTGATGAGGACCATAAGTGATATGTTACTCTTTTATGTTTCTTTGCGATTGATAAAAGTTTAAATACTTCTTTAATAGACTAAAAAAATGCAAATCGACATAAAAAAAGGGTTTACAGTATACAAAACAGAAGGAGATTGCATAGTAGCCTGCCCTCATGCAGGCCCAGCATTAGAAAGGTCTACTTCTAGAGATGATAACAGTGAAACAGTAGGAAGCATTTTATGGCAGTTATTGGGGGGCAAATTAATCATAGGGAACCTATCAAGGGGTAGAGTTCTGGGAATTGATTTTAATAGGGACATTCCAGATATAAAAACTGCAATTTCTATGTACAATAAAGTTTCAGATAAAGACGAGTTTTATGAATACAGAAAGAAATACGCTTGGGTTGCCCAAGATGAAAAAGATTATGAAACAAGATTAAAAATCTACCAGAATTTTTGGGCTGAAGTAGAGTCAGGCTCAACAGTGATCTTAATGCATAGACAATTTAACAGGTTGAAAAGCCTTCCGGGAATAGTGGATTTTATAGAACTGCAAAAGAAAAAAGAGGATGTTGTAAAAGCAATAGATAAAGTAAATAGTAAGTATGCCACATTTCTAAGGAGAGTGGACAAATCCTACAAGCAAGCAGTAATGTATGAAACAGAAAGAATGATTGCAAATGTAATCAAAAGGTATAACACATTCGATTTAAGGCTGTTAGGAAAAGAACAAAACTATATTTTTGCAAGAGATCTAAAAATCGCTGCAAAATATTGTAAGCCCTACATTCTGAATAGGCTAAGGGAAAATATGACACCACAAAATTACCTTAAAGCAACAAAAAGTGCTTTAGAAAATTGCCCATACCCCCGAGTAACATTTCAGAATACATTCAATGGGGAAATGGCTCACGGTCCAAGAAGAAAATTATTTGGAATGAAAGATAAGTTTGTAATAGAAGTAGAAGGAAGTCATTTCATCAATCTGTGGTATCCAGAGGTAATTGCATCAATGATAAAAGATTTCATGGACATAGTAAATAAAAAATAGTTACCAAAGGATTTATATAACAATTTATCTCAAACATAAGCATGGAAAAGAGAATAATTTATCAAATTTTATCAGGGATAACAGGTGCAATAGTATTAGGGATACTTTTAGGATATAATTTGATGATTTATGGAGCAAACAATGGGTGTTTTTCTGTTATTGATTCTCTTATGCAATCTTCAGGTTATGAATCTTGTGGAGCTTTCGGTTTCATTATTGGTATAATAGTAGGAGCCATAATTGGAGTAATTTTATCAAGAAATTGGAAAAAATTCTTTAATAAGAAATAAGTTTGCGCGAGCCGGGATTCGAACCCGGGCCACTGCCTCTTTGCACAAATATGGCAAGGCAATATAATAACCACTATACTACTCGCGCCTAAAATTTAACCAACCATTTATATTTATAAAATTAGTCATTCCAAAAATAGAGGCAAAGATTTTTATAGGAAGATAATTGGAATAAAAGAATGTATGACTTAATAGTTCTAGGAGGAGGAAGTGCAGGATATAGCGCTGCTATGACTGCATTAAGCTTCAAAAAGAGAGTTTGCATAATAGAAAAAGGTCCTTTTGGAGGTTTGTGTATCCTAAAGGGATGTATGCCTTCTAAGACGTTGATTTACTCTGCAAGAATCAATGAAATAATAAAAAAATCAAAAACTTTTGGAATCAATATTGAAGGAAAAGTAAGTATAGACCCTTCTAGTATCATAGAAAGAAAAAATAAAATTATCAAAGAATTTGCAGAATATAGAAAAGAAGTAGTAGGGGGAAAAAAAGGTATAGACATAGTATATGGAAAAGCTGAATTTGTGTCAAAAAACGAAATAAAAGTTAATAATAAAGTAATAGAAGGAAAAAATATATTGATTTCAACAGGGAGTAAGGAGTTCATTCCAGAAATTCCAGGATTAAAAGAAGCAGGGTACATCACAAGCGATGAAGCATTAGAGTTAAAAAAATTCCCAAAAAGCATGGCAATTCTTGGAGCAGGTCCAGTAGCAATAGAATTAGGATATTACTTCAACAGCTTAGGAGTCAAGACTACGATAATACAAAGAGGAGAACAAATACTAAGCAATAGTGATTATGATTGTGCAAAAGAATTGGAAAATGCATTAAAGAATAAAGGAATTTTAATTTACACCGACACTTCAATAAAAAGTCTCTCAAAGAGTGATAAAGGAAAAAAAGTAATATTTGATCAGAATAAGCAGGAAAAAGAAATAATTGCTGATGAAATCTTAGTAGCATTTGGAAGAAAGCCAAACCTAGAAAGATTAAATCTTGAAAAAGCAGGTATAAGCTCAGAAAAAGGTTTAATAAAGAATAACGTTTATCTGCAAACAAGCACAAAAAACATCTATATTGCAGGAGATTCAAGTGCTAATTTAGCTGTTGTGAATGTGGCAGTAGAAGAAGGGAGAGTAGCAGTAGTAAATATGTTTTCAAAGAAGAAAGAAAAGATAAATTATAGCATATTCCCAATAGCAGTTTTCTCTCATCCTGAATTTGCATGGATTGGCATCTCAGAAAAAGAAGCCAAAGAAAAGAATCTTAATGTAAAAATAGGCAAATTCTATTTCAAGGATCTAGGAAAAGCAGAATGCTTGGATGAAACAGAAGGATTTATTAAATTTGTAGTAGATAAAAAAACCAATAAAATCTTAGGGGTTAGCATAGTAGGTAATGAAGCCTCTGACTTAATACATGAAGCCGTTCCTTTATTGTACTACAAGGCAACATTAGATGATTTAAAAAAAATGCCACATCTTCACCCAACATTTGGAGAGATTTATAGTTACTTAGCAGATGAAATGATATGAAAGCCTATAAATGCAATATTTGTGGATTTAAGTACAAAACAAGAGAAATGGCAAAAAAATGTTATGACTGATGTAAAGAGCATAAAAGCTACAATTCAGAAATTGTAAAGCATTCTATAACCTTATCATAAGTATTTGTATTCAAAAATAAACCTCTTTTCTATAGTTTTTTTCATTAATCCAGGAATAAAGCCAGTTAAAACAAAAGTTTTATAAAAAAATATTCCACATTTATCCCCAAGACTTATAACCATGGGGCTTTCTCTTTCTTTATATTTCAATAACCTTCTGCCTTCTATCTCTCTTTTAATATTCTTGCAGATAATTTTGGCATGCTCCCTTGCATTCTGCGCAGTTTTTTCTTCTTTTAAATTTATTGTATCTCCTCCAGCATAAATTCTATTTGATATTTTTAAATTTTCATCTACATTCAAAAATCCTTTCTTGTTAGCTTTTATCTCTGATTCAAAGTTAAAGTTGGGAATTACACCAGTACATAACAAAGCTAAATCAGCATTGATTTTTCCAGTATCTGTAAAAAATGTGCCCTTTTTATTGTTTTTTATGCGTTCATTAAGTATGACTTTACATTCTCTTTTCTCTAAAAATTTAGTTGCATAATCGCTAACTTTTTCAGGGTATCTCTGCATTAGCCTTTCATATGGATGAACTAATTTAATTTTTTTGTTAGTTTTTGTAACTAGCTCAGCAGCAACCTCTACACCAACAACACCGCCTCCAACGACCAAAATTTCATTTGCTTTTTCAATTTTATTATGTATCTCTAGCAAATCCTTAGATCTCGACAAAATTGAAACTAAACTTGATTTAAAAGGAACATTATATGTAGAGCCGGTAGAAACAATAAGGTAATCATAAGGAGTTTTTCTTCCATTTATCCTTACATAATCCGCTCCAATATAATCAGCATTAGAAACTATAATCTTTGCTTTATTTAAATAAGATGTATGGCAAATCTGAATCTTAGCTCTGTAATCATAATCGAGCAAAACATGTGGAACAGACGGGGTAAACTCAAAATATTCCTTATTATCTATTAAAGTAACATCAAAGTCCCTTTCTAACTTTTTGGCGCATAAACTACCACAGAAACCACCGCCAATAATCACGATTTTCATAGTAATTATTATCTAACTAACTTTAAAAGAACTGCCTTTTGTATATGCAATCTATTTTCAGCTTGGTCTAAAACAATTGATCTCTTAGAATCAATAACTTCTGAAGTCACTTCCTCCCCTCTTGTAGCAGGCAAACAATGCATAAAAAGAGCCTTTCCTGCTTTCTTCATTAATTCAGAATTAACCTGATATTTTTTTAACAACTTCACCCTTTTTGCATGCTCCGATTTGGGAATCTGATATGACATCCAAGAATCTGCATAAACAATATTGGCATTTTTAATTGCCTTGCTCACATCTTGAGTAACCTCAATATTTCTAGAATTTCTTAAAACAGAATCCAAGGGTCTCATTTCTTTAGGGCAAGATATAGATAATTTAATTCCCAGTTTAGAGCACACAAATATCAGAGAGTGAGTAACATTATTCTTAGCATCTCCAAAATAAGCAATTTTAATACTATTTAGTTTTTTCAATTTTTCCTTTATTGTTAACAAGTCCCCTAAAATTTGGCAGGGGTGCTCATAGTCTGTCAACCCACTAACTACAGGTATTGAAGAAGTTTTAGCTAGTTTAATTAAATCATTTTGAGAATAAAGTCTAGCCATTATAGCATCAACATATCTTGAAACAACTCTTGCAGTATCTTCTATAGATTCCTTTCCTCTTCCTAAAGGAGAACCAGCCAGATCATAGTAGATTGTATGCCCTCCAAGCTGGTACATTGCCACTTCAAAAGATAATCTAGTTCTCAAGCTTGGTTTCTCAAAAATATCAAGAAGAACTTTGTTTTTTAATTTAGCTCTATACTTTTCAGGATTATTCTTTATTTTTTCAGCTAAGGAAATAATTCCCAAAATCTCTGTCTTACTTAAATCATTAATAGATAATAAGTCTTTTTTCATTGATAAGCAATAGAAAGAGGTAATATAAAATCCTTTTCAAAAGACCAAAGTATATTCTCTAAAATGTATATTACATTCACTGGTCAACTGGACAACCTCACGCGCCAGCTTTTTAAATAAATTAACACGCATTTATAATAAATGGTAAAACTCTCCCAAAGAGAAAAGATAAGAAGGTGAAAGAAATTAGCAAGTATATAGAAGAAAGCCCAAATATAAAGACGATAATACAATGGTATGACTTGCCAGAAAATAAAGTTATAAAATTGAATCCAAAGTTTCAGAAGAAAATAATTAATAATATCTATGGTAAACTAAAGTATGGCGAAAAGAAAAAGCTGGCAAAGAAATTAGGAATAGGCAGATCTCATTTAAGATTATTATCAAATTTAAAATCTAATTTTAGCATTGGTTCTCTGAAAAAAGTATTAACAAAGAATAAAATCCCATTAAAAGGAATAGAAGAAAATATCATAGGGTTTGGTAGAAAAAGAATGATAAATAATCCTAAGTTTCCAATCAATATGGGATCAAAAGAAGGGGTAGCTCTCAGATCAATAATAAACTCAGAGGGCCACATTTCGAAGCAAGTTGGTAGAAGTGTGATGGTGAGAGTACCAGAAATAGAAATGCTAAAAAAGACGATCAAATATTCCAAAATGTTACTAGGAAGTTTTAGGGTAAGTATCAAAAAAACAAAAGATAAAGCCACTCATGAAATATTTCTTCCAGGAGAATTAGGAGATATACTAGTATTATCTGGGCTAACAAGAGGGCGAAAAAGCATTAATAACCCTCACGTTCCAAAAGATATAACAACAGGATCAATGGATAAAAAGAAGGTCTATCTACAGTGGTCTCTCGCAAGTGAAATGGAGTGTACAAAAAATAGCAGAGTATTGAAATTAACAAGATATGTAAACGTATCAAATATCATAGAACTATCTTATTTAAATAAAATAAAAGAAGGATGCATCTATAAAAATGGTATACCAAAAATAATCCTAGATAGACTATCAAAATATCCTCCAAATCTCTTAATAGGAGAAGCTTTAATGCTCAAAGATTTTGGAATAATAAGAAACCCGTATATAATATCCTTATGGAAGTATAAAGATGGAGGAATAAGCGCTGCATGGTCGCTCCCAATAACTAACAGAAAAGAAATAAGTATATTGTACAACAAAATAGGAATACCATTAAAAGAAAAAAGCGAAAAAGTTAAAGGAGTGCTTCAGATCTATAAATGAATTTAAAGTATTATCTAGTACTTCTCAAAAATTTATCTAAAGACCTCTTTATGTAATCTCCTTCAATCTCCCTAAGCTCGTAAGTAATTCTAACAACAGGCTTATTTAATTTTACCATATCGTACAAATTAGAGTAACTACCAAAGATAATAGAATCGCATTTTACATTATTAAGTGTTTTCGCCAGATCAGTTATCTGTTTTTTAGTATAACCATAGGTAGGAATAATGTTAAGCCTTGGATATTGTTTAAACAAGTCCTTAATGACCCCTACAGTAAATTTCTTAGGGTCAACAACTTTCCTAGCTCTATATTTTTTCGCCACTATTGTAGAAATTCCATTTGACAAACCGCCATGGGTAATAGAAGGCGAATCCTCTACTAAAACAACTTCTTTACCCCTAATAAGTTCTGGTCTATCAACATTTATAACAGTTTCAGCTTTAGTTATTCTCACTTCATCATTTATAGACCTTATATTTTTTATAGTCAATTCTGCTTCTGCTTTCTTTGCAACATTCATTTTGTTGATAATTATTAAATCCGCAAGTCTTACATTTACTTGACCAGGATAAGAAAAAACACCCTCAGGTCTCAAAGGATCAGCTACAACAATATAAAGATCAGATTTAAAGAAAGAAAAGTCATTATTTCCAGATTCAAAAACTATAGTATCTCCTTCTCTCTCAGCTTCTCTTAGAATTTTCTCATAATCAACGCCTGAATAAATAACAAATCCTTTTTCAATATAAGGAAGGTATTCTTCTCTCTCCTCTAAAGTGCAATTATACTTGTCTAAGTCGCTTAACGAAGAAAATCTTTGACATATCTGCTCTTGTATTTTTCCATAAGGCATAGGGTGCCTAATAGCCACAGGATTATAGCCTTTACTTTTTAATAAGTATAATATTTTTCTTGCCACAGTTCCCTTACCCGCTCCAGTCCTAGTAGCACAAATAGATATCAAAGGTTTTTTACTTTCTATCATAGTATAGTTAGGTCCTAGTAGCTCAAAATTAGCCCCACAAGAAAGTACCAATGATGCCTTATCCATGATATATTCCCTAGAAACATCACTGTAAGAAAAGTAGACAGCATCAATATTATATTTTTTTATTAAATAAGATAGTTTACTTTCATGATAAATAGGTATACCTCGAGGATATAATTTTCCTGCCAGTTTAGCAGGATATTTCCTTCCTTCTATATCAGGTATTTGATTAGCTGTAAAAGCTATTACTCTAAACTGAGATCTGTTCCTAAAGTGAGTGTTAAAATTATGGAACCAGAGGGACTTAAATCCTATCTCTTCCCGCAGCACCCATAATAAGGCATCTCTTTACATTAAATTTTATCAAATTCACAATTCATATCACCTCTATAAAGTCTATTTCATTTTCATATTTAAGTTTTTGCTATTTTCCATAACAGTTCAAACTGTTTTCTATAGCTGTCTGCCACATTTTCATTTTTTATCGAAATAACGGTCAAAGGCTCCCAGATAATAACACAAGTATAGTCTCCAAAAGTAAACATTGGTGTTGGATTAAAATATTCCTTTGGTAAATACTTATACTTTATGTTTGGTTGCTTATAAACAAATTTAGCCCCTTCAAATGTTATCATTCTCTCTTTGATTCCCGCTAGCTTTTCTTTTCTAAAATATTGTTTAATCTCAAATGGAAAAACTGCTTCAAACATTGATTCATCTATCCCTATACCCAGTAGTTCCTTCTTCTCATTTAGAGCTAAATTTAAAATTGTTTTAAAGCCTTCTTTCCCTTTGTATACTTCAACATTAATCTCTTCTTTTTTGATTTCACTAAGCCTAACCAAATCAGGAATAATATCTCTAATATTCTCTTCCTTTTCTTTTATCAAATCTAATAGCTTGTCAGGATGTGTAGCTTTATAATATCTAACGCCATTTTTAATGACAAAGCTCACTAAACCTTTATTCAATAATTTCTCAATAAAATCATAAATTGTTGTTCTGTGGAGTTTTGTCTCTTCTTTTATCTTGTTTACAGGAGAGCTTCCTAGTTTTAGCAATGCCAAGTAAACTCTCGACTCTCCCTCACTTAAACCTGATTGCTGCAGAATTTCCTGGTTAGTCATATAGCTCTAGAGCACTTTGTCTATTTAAATATTGCTGTCTTTAAAACGACAACTAATTCTTATATACAAGTATTACTATTAAGTAATTAAATAAAACCAATTAGGAGGTAAAGAAAATGAAAAACTACAAACAAATGTTATATGGTATTTCAGCTATTGCAGCTTTAGGAGGAGCAGTTTCCAGTTACAATGAAGGCTACAAGAAAGAGAGCTTAATTCATGCCATAGATACTCCTGTAATGCAGCAGATGAGAAGTCTTGAAAATGAGATACTTAATCATTCTACAGCCCCATTAAAGGGGGATTTACAAGAAATTGCAACTAAATACTCGAAGCTTGATGGGCTTAGAAGAAGCCATGGAAAGGAACACGAGGCTTATAGTGAAGCTTATAATGAAGCTTTTAGGGACATGAGTGTATATGCCACAATTACCAGTATTCTAACAGGAGCATCACTAGTTCTTGGCGGACTTGCAACTGGAAAAGTAAAAATTGGAAAGTAAAAGTGTGGTGAGAAGATGAAACAAAGAAGTTCATTAGCAAAAAAAGCAAGAAAGGTTATAGGGCTTACTCTAACAGTAGGCTCTTCTTTATTGCTGCCTGAAAGAGCCTTAGCAGAAGCAAAGAATCAAAGCTCTCCATATAGAGCGCAAGTTGTCTTAGATGCTAATTCAGAATATGTGCTAAGAGCTATTCCTATTAGCAATAAGCCAGTGCTGCAGCCTCTTTTAGCAGTAAACAGAGGTTCCCTTACAGGCTTAATTTTCGGTGTTATTGATCCAAACAAACAAAATGCAAATGAAATTGATTTATCATTAGACTACACAAGGCAGTTAAGTGAAAGAGTTAACTTATCCACAGGATACACTTACACTGATTTCCATGATATTAAAGAAAGAACACAAGAAGTTTATGCAGGAATATCTTTAAGCACTATGTTAAATCCAAGCATATTCTTATATCGAGATTTTGATCTCGTAAATGGCACTTATGGGGAAGCTTCAGTTTCTAAAGTTCTTAGAGGATTAAAGACAATATTAAGTTTAGGTTATAACGATAGATATTTCAGAGAAAATAGTGGAATTAGCCATCTAAGCACATCAATTAATCTACCCTTAAGAATAGGCAAGAAAACTGGAATAGCAGGAAGATTAAGCTACGTTAGAGCATTAAACAGGGAATTCAAAAATCATTTTACTTATGGACTTGGTGTTAATAGAAGTCTCTAGATAACTACCTTCTTATCAAAGTCCCAGCTTTCCCATTTAAAGCTCTTTCAGCATGTTCAATATCTGTAATTATAACTTTTTTACCTTTTTTTAAAAAATCAATAGAAGCTTCTATTTTAGGCCCCATGCTACCAGGAGGGAATTGTCCTTCTTTTAGATATTCTTTAGCTTCCTTAACATTAAGCTTGTCTAGTTTCATTTCATTTTTCTCACCATAATTTAAACAAACTTTATCCACCCCAGTAAGTATCAACAAAGTATCTGCATTAATATTTTTACCCAAACAAGAAGAAGCCCAGTCTTTATCTATAACTCCCTCTACTCCTTTAAGTTTTCCAGATTTTATAATAACAGGGATTCCTCCTCCTCCTCCGCAAATAACAACAATGCCCCTCCTGTTCAAATTTTCTATAGTTCTAAACTCTAAAATTTTAATGGGCTTTGGTGAAGGAACAATTCTCCTATACCCTCTATTAGAATCTTTTCTTATCTTATATTTACTCTTTAGTTTCTGATATTGGGAGTAGCTATAAAAAGGTCCGATAAATTTTGTTGGATTCCTGAAAGCTGGGTCATTCTTATCCACTAATACCTGGGTCAAAACCGTAACAACATTTTTCTTTGTGCTTCTTAATTCATTAATCAATTGCTCTTCTAAGGGGTATCCTATTAACCCTTGAGATTCGGCACCTAAAATGTCAAGGGGCATTGGTGGTACTTTTTTTCTGGAAATTTCATTTTGAAGAAGTAAATTGCCAATCTCATATCCATTTCCATACGTGATAACCGCACCATATTTCTTAACAATAGGGGATATTGCTTTTGACATCTGTCTAATGTTTTTTATTAGAGTTGCATAGGTCTCACTCTCGCCTTTTTTAATTATAGCATTTCCTCCGAGAGCAATAACTATAGTTTTCATTGAATCCTCTTTCTTTTTAAAAGAAAGTATCCTTTAAATAATTTATCCTACAAAAGAATATCAACCTAACTGTTTATTAAGGCTATCCAAGCCAGTGCTTAAATTTGTCAAGTCATTGCTTAATTCCAAAACTGTTTGCTTTGCTTCTTTTTCTGATTTTATAGTTGACTTTTCCTCTCCAATAGTACAACCTATTACTCCAAATAATACAAAAAACAACAACAGTATGCATATCATTTTTTTCATCTTATTCACCTCTAATAAATTGGTTCATTTCTTTAACCGCATTAGATGCAAAGCCTCTATCTTCAAATGCTTTATCCCAAGCCTTCTTTAGCACTAAAACACATTGTTCTTTATCTAGGCCAATACAAGGACCTTGTCCTGCTGCATTTAAGTTTTCAACTGCCCATTTAGCACATTCTTCATTTGTGAATCCAACAGCATCACATTGAGAGGGTCTTAATTCACCTGGTGATGGTTTAGATTCACCTGGGAATTCTTGTTGGAGTCTTTTAAACCTATTTTCTCGTTCTGGGAACTGCGGACCTTCAAAATCTCTAAAATCAAAATCATCTTCTCCACGAGCTGCTGGACCAGGACAAGCTTTTGGCTTTAGCTTACAATAATCTCTTGGAGGGCATTTATCTTGAGAGGATTCACAAACAATCCAATTTCCACAGCCAGGAACTTCAATTTTACATGCTATTTCACCTTGCTGTTGGCATTCTTGGTTTAATTTATTTTCAGAACCAAAGTCATTACACCCAAGTATGCCATACTCGATACCATATTTAATCTTTCTTTCTCTTTCACCAAAGCGTTCTGTTTGAGGAGCTTGCATCTGTCCTATTTCTCCTGTTTTTAATTTTTCTTTCATAATATCACAAGCAAATTCAGGGCTACATTCTACATCATCTCTTAACAATAAGTGAGGATTATCAAAGAATTGATAAACTTCTGATGGTAATAAGAAAGTTATTCCCACTGGTGATTCTTCTGGTTTTGTATACATTACGCACTTGCCATCTTTAAGCCCTTGGAGTTTTATTATAACCCCTTGTTCTGGTGAGAATTCAAATGGAGATTCTTCTGAAAATGATGCACAATCTCTGAATGCTTGTAAAATATCCATTCCTTGTTCTGGCGAAATTCCTTCTGGAGTTTCGAATTCCCTCTCTTTTGCCTTTCTTTCAAATCTTTGAGTTGCTGCCCTCTTTGATTTTCCGCCTGTTAATAAGGTTACTGCAACATCTTTAATGATTGAATTAATCTGCTGCATGTCCTCTAAAACTGCATACCTATCTCCTTCTTGTAGATTGTCTGCATTTTCTGCTAGTCCTATTCTGATTTCATCTAATCTTGTTAGTGCACCATCCATCTGGCTTATAGCAATACCAAATGCTTTTGCTTTTTCTTCATCACCTCTTGATTGGTAATAATTCTGGAGAGATTCCAGTTTAGTTGAAATCTCATGAAATGCTTGTATAATATTTTCCATCTCCAATGCAATTTTTAATAATTCAATTCCATCTAATGGCTTTAACTCTTTGTTGATTCTTATAGATTGAGCTGCACCCATACACCTTGGACTTTGATCATCCATTATGAACTGACCGCCTGATTCTTCACAAGCAATTGCTTTAAATTTTATTTTTTCGTCTTCATTCTGGAATTGTTGGTTGGTCCTTTCTTTGCAGTTGATTGCGTAACAACCAGAGCCGTCCATAAAATACTCTTCCTGACCACCTTTGTCTCTGCATTCTTGCTCTATTTTTTTAGATTGTTCATGGGTTGGGCATTCCACCGGGTTGAAAAATCCCTGCTTGCCTTCAAATGAGCAGTCAAAAGAGCCATCTTCTCTTACATAAAATTTTCCACCTGATTGAACACATGATTTTTCTTTATCAGCTTTAAAATTTGAGAATCGCTGGTCTTGTTCACAGACTATCTGGACTGAAAATTCATTTTCTACCTTTTTGCATCCTTGAGGAACATTTATTTGACTTCCAGATGCTGTTCCTACACCCATACATTTCCAATTTCTTACACACCCTCTTTCATCGAAATTGGGTTCTGCTTTTTGATCTGGTGAACAAGGAATTAATGGCTTTGGAGGGCAGCCTTCAAATTTATTTTCTTGGGGTGGTTGATATTGTCCTGGCTGAGGTTGATACTGCTGTTCCTGCCCTGGACAGGGAACACAATCCTCTCCTTTCATACATGCTTTTTCAGGAGGGCATTTTTGTTGAGGGGGTTGAGACGGTTGTTCTATTTTAGGTTGTTCTGTTGGAGGAGGACTAGTTGGTTCTGTAGGTAGAGACTCAGGAGGAGGACTAGTTGGTTCTGTAGGTAGAGACTCAGGAGGAGGACTAGTTGGTTCTGTAGGTAGAGACTCAGGAGGAGGACTAGTTTCCTGTGACAAAACCACAGAAGGAGTTAAAAATAACACTAGAACAAATAAGGTAAAAATTCTCTTATGCATAAAAACACCTCTTTTTTTGATACTAATAGGTAATAATCATTTTTTATAAACTTTACTAAAATAATCAAATAACACGTAACAAGTAGGATATAGCTGTTAATACCCTAGCAAGGGTTATAGAGATGATTATTATAATTAGTATGGCTAACCACTTAGGTTTTATCTTTTCTTTTAATAATCTATAAAATATATAAAACAAAATCAGAAAAAATAAGAGAAAAGGAAGAATAACATCAAAAAAGCCAAACGAACTCAAAGCCTCAATAAATCCCATAACAAGAATAGCTTTTATTTCTTTATAAACTTTACTTTAAATTAATCAACGACACAAATAAGTTATAAACTCCTTTACAATTAATTCTCTCCATTTCGTTGATATCGTAAAGAAAAGGAAAATTATACCATAACCTATAAGTTATTTTTATCGGAAACTAAATATCCTATCCCAGGTCTTCACTAACAGAATCCAAATCATCAGATAACTTATCCAAGTTTACAGACGCATCTTCAACTGTTTCCTTAGCATCTTCTTGCGAGTCTACTCTCTTATTTTTTTCATCTATAGTCTGGCATCCAGCTACAGCAGATATTATCAAAGCCAATAAAATGAAAGTCACTATAATTTTTTTCATACTGTTCCCTCCATTGATTGAGTACTTGTTTCCTGAGACGATTGTTCTTGAATAGGCTCAATAGGCTGAGTGGGTTCTTGTGTTTCAAAAGACTTAAATTCTTCAGGGGGCCTAAACTCCTCTGGGGGTCTAAAGTTTCCTCCAAATTCTTGTCTAAAATCCCCATCTCCAGAATCTTGTCTAAATTCCTGCCTAAATTCTTCTCTACCACTCATAAATTTCTTTTTACATTCCTCTGGAGACAATCCTTTACATTCTGGAGGCATTCTAAATTCTTCACTAGATTCTTGCCTAAATTCTCCGTCTCTAAAATCCTCCCTAAATTCATCTCTAGATCCCTGTCTAAATTTTTGTGGCTGCCTAAATTCCTGCTCAAGCCTATCTACTCTTTCCTCTCTAATAACAAATGTTTTAGCTTTACACTCTTGTAATGATAGCCCCCTGCATTCAGGAGGTGGCCCAATTTTGATAAACATCAAATCAAAGCATTTTTCTCCAGTGGCTCCAGCATCTCTACATTCCTTAGGCTCCATTCTTTCTCTTTCGCCAAATCTTTCAGAAGGTCTTCTACCCTTATCTTCGCTCTCTATAAATCTCCTCATCATAGCACATGCATCTTCTGGTGAACAATTTACATCTGAGCTTAATAACAAATGGGGTCCATCAAAGAACTGATATACCTTAGGAGGCAACAAAAATTCTACTGCCCCCTCAAATCCTGGAGGCGTGATTGCCATAATGCATTTTCCATCTTTTAATCCCATTAATTCAACATTAACTCCTTTATCAGGACTAAATGAATAAGGCTTCTCTTCACTATAATCCTCGCAGTGCCTTATAGCATTCATAAAATCAATTCCTTCATCTTCAAATTCATCTTCAAAGTCTCCTCCTCTCTTCTCACTTCTGCTAGATCTTCCACCTGTCAAAATATCAACAGCAATATCCTGCATAATGTTTTTTATGTCCTTAATATCTCTAATTACCTGTACCCTATCCTCATTAGTCATGTCTCCAGCTCTTTCTGCTAGTCCAAACTTTATTTCATCTAACCTTGCGGCTGCACCATCAATCCTAGCAAGAGCCCTATCAAAGTTAGCTACTTTTTCAGTATCTCCTCTTTTCTCATAAAAGTTCTTTAAATCTTCAAAATTATCTCCTATCTCCTCTAAAGATTTTAAAATATTCTCAAGTTTAAGCGCAATTTTCAATAAGTCAGTTGGCTCTATCTCATCTAAGTTTTCTTTTATTCTTACCTGATCATCACTAGTAAAGCACCTAGGCTCTCCTTTAAGAATAACAAATTTCCCGCCTCTAGATTCACATTCTCTAGGATCATCTTTTACATCTTCAAAGTTTCCTCTTCCCTGGTTTCCATAATTACAGCTTACTATTTTACAACCAGCACGGTCAATAAATCTATCAGGTTTCCCACCACTTGAAGAGCAACGCTCTTCTGCCTCTTTCAGATCATCAGGGCATTTTGGTGCACCAAAAAATCCACCCCCTCCCTTATTCTCAAACGAACATTCAGGACCTCTTTCTGTTTTATGAAATACCCCCCCATCTTCTCTACATCTTTTCTCCATATCTCCAAATCCTTCATCTCTCTTTTCACATTCTACAAAATCCCCAAATTCACCTTTCTCAACATGACATCCTGGAGGAACATTCCCCATAGGGCCTCCTCGAAAATCATCTGATGGGCAAGGAACACAATCCTCCCCCTTCATACATAAACCTTGAGGACACTGATTTTGTCTTGGAGGCTCATTAACATCACCAAACCCTTCACCCCCTCCACCTAAAAAAGGCTCTGAAATTCCAAAGTCAGAAGAGCCACCTTCACCTCCACCAGAGATAGTAGAAGAGCCACTGTCAGAAGATCCTCCCCCTCCTGAAGAAGGCTCTGAGCTTCCAGAATCAGAAGATCCTCCCCCTCCTGAAGAAGGCTCTGAGCTTCCAGAATCAGAAGATCCTCCCCCTCCTGAAGAAGGCTCTGAGCTTCCAGAATCAGAAGGTGCAGATCCACCCAAATCAAGGGCAGTTCCTTCTTGTGCAAAAACAACAGAAGGAGTTAGAAATAAAATTAAAACAAATAGGGCAAATATTCTCTTATCCATAAAAACACCTCTTTTTTTGATACTGACAGGTAATAATCACTTTTTTATAAACTTTACTAAAATCTTTCTAGCAACATCTGGGTTAGCAGTTTTATGGGATAGTTGCATTACTTTCCCAACAAGAAAGTTCAATGACCTCTCATTTCCATTTTTATAAGACTCAACAGCATCACTAAATTCCCCAATTGCTTTTTTACACCAAACTTCAATCTGCAAAATATCTGATTTCATTATTAAGTTATTCTCCTCAATATATATTTTTGGAGAAAAGTTTTTTTCTGTAATAAGTTTTATCATAGCCTCTTTAGTGGTATTATCAGTAATTTTCTTTTCTTCAAATAATTTCAATAAATCAATCATGTCTTCAGGTTTTACATTAGCTTCATCTAAAGTTTTCTTATGATAGTTAAGCTGATTAGATAAATCTCTAATAATCCATTTAGCCGCAATATCAGAATTTACTTTTTTAGCTACTTCCTCAAATAAATGAGCTAATTTCTTATTCGAAGATAAAATTTTGGCATCACTTTCTTTTAATTGGTAATCTGAAGTAAATCTAGAAGCCTTTTCTTCAGAAAGTTCAGGAATAATTTTTTTCACTTCATTAATCCATGAATCAGAAATTTCAATAATAGGTAAATCAGTTTCAGTTATATACCCATAGTCATCTTCTGACTCTTTTACTCTTTGTAAAGATGTAATTCCTTTGTCTGAATCCCATCCTCTTGTTTCATTTTTCTTAGGAGCATCTTTTTCCTGTCTCTCAATTTCATAATTCAAAGCATCTTCTATATCTTTAAGCCCTGTAACATTTTTAATCTCAACTCTCGCTCCCGTAGTTGAAACATTCAAATCAGCTTTCAAAGCAAATTCTGATTTTTTATCATAAACATCTAAGTAACTTAAATCAGTAATAAGCTTCTTCAGGAATTCCCTAACTTCTTTGGGATTTTTAAAGTCTGGCTCAGTAACAATCTCAACTAAAGGAATCCCAGATCTATTGTAATCAACTAAGCAATAAGAAGTTTTATGTATCAATGCTCCAGGATCTTCTTCTAAATGAATTCTTCTAATCTTTATTCCTTTAAAATTTCCCTGATACCCTAAAGGAGATTCATACTGGGTTATCTGAAAGTTCTTTGCTAAATCAGGATAGAAGTAGCTTTTTCTGGAAAAAAATGTTTTCTTATTAATCTTGCAATTCAAAGCAATAGCTATCTTCAAGGCCTTTTCAAAAGCTTCCTTATTCAAAACAGGCTTAGCTCCAGGAAATCCGCAACAAATTTCACAAACATTCGAGTTAGGTTTATCAGATTGTTTAGTAGAACAACTACAGAATATCTTAGACTTAGTGTTCAATTGTAAATGACATTCAATTCCTATCTTAGTCATGAGGCATCGCCACCAACAGTTGATTCAACAAATCTTCAGTGTTATCTGCACAGTGTAAAGGAATCAAATTAATCTCTAACGTATTAGGAAAAACATTAGCCTGAAACTCATAATCGCTAGAGTCTTTTTTCAGTATTATCTGCAAAAACACAGGTATATCCTTCTCTTTAACATCTGGAAAAGAAACAATTTCAATATTATTAGTCTTAAAGCTATGAACTAATTTATTTTTAAGCTTTTCAAAATTTCTAAATTTAATAACTTTATATGCCATATTTCTTCCCAATATTAAGCAATTTTTTCTCATCTAAATGATTTCCAATAAACATTATCCCTACAGGCATTTTATTAAAATTTCCTGCATTCAAAGACAAATGAGGCAATCCTGCCAAGTTTGGTCCAACAGTCATGACATCCATCATATAATTCTCTACGGGGCTTAATTTATCCACTTCAGAAAACTTAGGGGCAACTATTGGCATTGTTGGAGAAACCAATAAATCATATTTCTTGAAAGCTGCTTTATATTCTTCGATGATTAAAGTCCTGACTTTCATAGCCTTCAAGTAAAAAGCATCTCTATATCCTGCCATTCTGGCAAAAGTTCCTAAAATTATTCTTCTCTTAGTTTCTTTATTGAAGTATTTTGTTCTTGTTTCTGAAAAATATTCATTATAAGGCAAGTTTAACTTTTCTTCCTGCCCATATCTCATTCCACAATACTTATTCAAGTTTGTAGATGCTTCACTCATTGCTATTATATAATAAGATGCCAAAGAGTATTTTGAAGCTAAAGGCAAAGAGATTTTTTCATATTTTATTCCGGATTCATCTAATTTCTTTAATACGATATCTCTAATTTTTGGGTCTATGCCCAATGTCTCCTTAATCAATCCAATCTTCTTCACAGAATTTTCTTTGCTCAATTCTTTGTTTAATGATGTTGAATCCCGAAGATCATGTCCCCTTATCACACCAAAGACAATCTCTAGATCCTCAATATTTTTGCTAATGACTCCAAGTTTATCCAAGGAATTAGAATAATCAATCAATCCATATCTCGAAACTGCCCCATAAGTAGGAGTTAATCCCTGAACACCGCAAAAAGAGCAAGGTGCAGCAATGCTCCCCCCAGTAGATTCACCTATTGCAACATGTGGAAATTCAGTTAATGCAGTAAATCCAGCTGCTCCTCCTGAACTCCCGCCAGTTACCCTTGTTTTATCATAGGGATTTTTTGGTATCTCATAATCAGTATTAATATTAAAAGAGCCAAAGCCAAAAGCATCTTGATTCGTTTTTCCTATGATTACAGCTCCTTCATCAATTAATCTTTTGACAACAGTTGCATTGAATATAGGTTTGTACCCTCTCAGTATATTAGAGCTACATGTTGTTTCAACTCCTTTTACACAAATATCATCTTTTATAGAAACAGGTAATCCTGCCAGCTTCCCTCTTGGATTTTTATCAGCTTTCTCAGCCAATTCCAATGCCAGGTTTTCAGTTATATTATTAAAATAGTGATAATCTTTATTAATCTTTTTTATTTCATTTAATATAGACTTAGTAGTTTTTACAGCAGAAGTTTTTCCAGATTTTACATTGATTAAATACTCTTTAATTTTCATAGTGCCTTAGGCCCCTTAAAATACCCATCTTCTTTATTTTTTATATTAGCCAAAACATCCTCTTTACATGGCTTAACCACATCTTGTCTGAAAACATTTTTAACTTCAATTGGTTGAAAAGACGGTTCAATTTTATCAGTATTAGCTTCACTTAGTCTAGAAAATATCTTTAAAACATCATTCAATTGTCCCAATAATTCTTCTTCTTCTTCCTTGTTTAGCCTTATTCTGGCATTATTTACAACATCTTGAAGAATTTTCTTGTCAATTCTCATAAAGAAATAAAAGAAATAGAATTTTTAAAGGTTTAGGCTTCTTTGTACAACCTCTTTATTTCACCCATTATCTTGTTGGTAACTTTTTTTGTTATTTTTCTGTTTTCATGATTCTCCTTAAATTCATGAAAAGTCATGGGCTTACCTATATTAACACGTACTTTAGCTATTCTAATAGGAATCCTTCTTCCTCTAGGCCATACCCCATAAGAGTTATTTACAGCTACAGGTATAACTTTAAATCCCGATAGTATAGCAATTCTAGCCACACCAGTATGTCCCTTGATAATCTCTCTGCCGCCATCAATAGTTCCCTCAGGAAAAATAGCAACTATTCTCCCGCATCTTAAAAAATCAACAGATTTGTTCACAACCATAGTACTCTGCCCCTTAACTATCTGAATCTGATCAAATAATCTCATGAAGAATCTAAATCTAACAGGTTTCCTAAATAGACCGCTATGGGCCAAGAAATAAAGTCTCCTGTGGGTCAGGTAGGACAAAAACAATATGTCTGAATTATCCTCGTGGTTGCATGCAAAAATAAAAGGCCCTTTTTTTGGTATATTCTCCTTACCCTTAATAGCTGGTCTATAAAGCACAGCAATGATAAATTTGTTTAAAGTCCATAAGGTATAATAAACAAAATAAACAAGAGCTTTTTTGAATGGGTTATCCATGCCTCACAATCATAACACAAGAACTATTTAGGTTTTTTCTTTACAAAGTCTAGGTTTATATGTGCCTCTTTTAACTGTTTATCATCAACTTCTGCAGGACTGCCATCCATAGGGCATTGTGCATTCTTATTTTTAGGGAAAGCAATAACCTCCCTAATGTCATTTCCTCCCAATAGCAAAGCAACAGTTCTGTCAAATCCCAATCCCATTCCTCCATGTTGCGGCCCAGCATATTCATAAGCATTTAGCAAAAATCCAAATTTCCTTTGAGCTTCTTCTTTAGGTATGCCTATAAATTTCATAATTTTTTCTTGAACATCTGGTTTAGTTATTCTTATAGAACCAGATCCAATCTCAGTTCCATTCAATACTAAGTCAAATAAATCTCCCAAAATTTTTCCAGGGTCAGATTCCAAAAACTTCAAATGCTCTTCTTTTGGCATAGTAAACATATGATGCTCAGGCTCCCATTTTTGTTCATCTTCATTATAAGAAAATAATGGAAAATCAACAATCCAACAGAATCTTAATTCATCTTTTATTAAATTCAAATCTTTTCCAAGTTTGAGCCTTAATTCACTTAGAGCAGAGTTAACAATTTTTTCTTTATCAGCTATAAAAAATAAATACCCTTTTTTTATTTTAGTAGCCTTAACCAGTTCTTTCTGTATCTCTTCAGAAAAGTATTTGGAAAGATTTGATTCTAGTTTTCCATTCTCATATTTCATAGAAACTAATCCTTTAGCCCCTAAAGAAACGCAAAGCTTTGTGTATTCTTCAATCTCTCCTCGGGTAAACTCCTTCTCGGGGTTAATGCATTTTATTATTCCTTTATTTTTTATAACTTCCTTAAAAACAGAAAAGTCACTTTTTTTAATTGTCTCAGTAACATCATATAATCTTAAATCAAATCTTAAATCCGGCTTATCATTACCGTATTTTTCCTTAGCTTCTGCATAAGTTAATACTGGAAATTTCTCTAATTTTTTATTCAAGGTTTTTTTAACAACATAAATGTACAGCCCTTCAACACATTCTAAAATATCTTTTTGATTTACAAAAGACATTTCCAAATCCATCTGAGTATGCTCTGGTTGCCTATCTGCTCTCAAATCTTCGTCTCTTAAGCATCTGGCAAACTGAAAATACCTGTCAAAGCCAGCAATCATTAATATTTGTTTATATAACTGAGGTGATTGTGGTAAAGCATAAAACTGCCCAGGATTTACTCTTGAAGGTACAATATAATCTCTAGCTCCCTCTGGTGTCGGTTTAACCAATAAAGGAGTCTCAATTTCAACAAATCCTTGATCATTAAAATACTCTCGAGCAGCATTAGCTACTTGCTGCCTAAACAATAAACTCTTCTGCATTGTAACCCTTCTTAAATCTAAATATCTGTACTTTAATCTAATATCTTCAGAAGCTGCAGCATCTGCATCTATTTCAATAGGTGGAACCTCAGATTTAGAAAAGATATGCAATTTTTCAACAAAAACTTCAACTTCTCCAGTTCTGAGCTTCTTGTTCTCCATTCCTTTCTTTCTCTTTTTAACAGTCCCAATTACCTGAACACAATCCTCCCTTCTCAAAAATTCAGCATTTTTATGAGTTTCTTTGTTAAATTCAGGATCAAAGACAACCTGAGTTAGACCATATCTATCCCTTAAATCAATAAAGACTATCCCACCATGATCCCTTCTGGTGTTAATCCATCCGCATAAAGTAACTTTTTTATTAAGCTCTTTAGAAGAAACATCACCACATGTATGTGTTCTCAATGAAGTAGGAAACATAAGCTTAACATAAAGGTGTACTTTTATAAATTTTTTTATTATACAGAGGTATGCCCATTTCCCAAGAAAAAGTAAAAGGGATAATCGCAAGCCTAACAAAGTTAGATCCTACAAAGAATACAGATAAGTTTCATAATGTCGTTGATTCTGCATTAAGGTACTTGGAGTACAAGAAGATAGTATCCCAAATAGTAGCTTACGATAGAAGAAAAGAAGAAAAAAGCCCAATAACCAACTATGAAGCATTGCAAAAATTAGATCCAAATTCAACAATATTCCTTAGAGAAGAAGCATACAAAAATAATGATAAAGCTATAAACGTAATCACAATTTATCAAACAAGCGCAAGGTTAAGGAGTAAAAAAGATTCACTATGGCTAATAAGAGCAAACAGCAATTTGGGCATAGAAAGAAAAATAACAAGAGTGGAAAATTTAGTTGAAAAAGTGCAAAGAAACGTTGGAAACTATAGAAAAAATGAAGAAAAACTAACTTACGCAAGAAGAGTCATAGAAACAACACTAGAAAGTACGTTTGTAGTTGGAGAGAGTGGTGCCTATTATTTAAGTATTAATGATATAATCAGCCTAATTAAAAATGTTAAACAAGATTAATAAAGGATAAAAGATGCAAAATTCTCATGTTTAAGTTAAAAGCAATCTCAGGCAATGCCCGTGTTGGAACTCTAAAAACACGCCATGGCAAAGTAGAAACCCCATTCTTCATGCCTGTAGCAACAAAATTAGCTGTTAAATTGATTTCTTCTAAAGACTTAGATGAGATAGGCCTAAAATCAATAATTTCTAATGCATTTATCCTTTATTTAGAGCCTGGTTTATCTTTAATAAAAAAAGCAAAAGGCATTCATAATTTCATGAATTATCAAAATGTAATTTTCACAGATTCAGGGGGTTTTCAAATGGCATCTCCTGCTTTTTTAGAGTCAATAAGTGAAAAAGGAGTTTCATTTAGAAGTCCCATTGACAATAGCAAGCATTTTATCACGCCTGAAAAAGACATGGAAATACAGCAAAGTTTACAATCAGATGTGGCTATGGTTCTAGATTATATGCCGAAATTTGAAGATAACTATGAATGTATCAAAGAAAGTGTAGACATCACATATGAATGGGCTAAACGTTGTAAAAAATCTCATAGGGATAATAAACAATTGTTATTTGGAATTATACAAGGAGGAACTTTTCCCGATTTAAGGAAAAAAAGCTCTGAATTAATTTGCAGTTTAGACTTTGATGGTTATGCTATCGGAGGTTTAGGTATGGGTGAGGGTTCTGAATTATTGCATAAAGCAGTAAAAAATTCTATTCAGTATATGCCTAAAGATAAGCCTCGCTACCTAATGGGCATAGGAAGTGTAAAAGATATTGTTCAGGGAGTTGCTAATGGAGTTGATATTTTTGATAGCTGTTATGTTACTCGTCATTCAAGGCATCATGTTGTTTTCACAAGACAAGGAGAAGTTAGGATAAATAAACAAAAGTTTAGAAATGATTTTAGTCCCTTGGACAAAAATTGCACATGCTTTGTTTGTAAAAACTATACGAGAGCTTATATATATCATTTAATAAGGATAAATGAATTAACTTGGAAAAGATTAGTTACATGGCATAATTTATACTTTGTCAGAGAGCTAATTGATGAAATAAAAATTAAAATAAAAGAAGATAAGTTTAATAAATTTTACAAGGATTTTATGAAAAAGTGGAAATAAAAGAGATTACTCGCTACTAATTTTCAGTTCAAACAGTCTTGATTTTTCATCTATAATATTTAATCCGTAGTGAGACGCACATATTTGCAGAGCCCAAATTTTAAGAAGATACAAATGAGCTAAATCATATTCTGATAACCCTGAACCAAAAGAGATTTTGCTGTACCAAGTAGGATGATCAAGGAGTGTGCAAGCTATTACGAGATGACTGTTATGTCTATTTACATATTCTTTCAATTTACATTCATATTCTTCTTGAGCCAATCGCTTACCAAATACCAACCGTTCACTCAATTTTGGAAAGCGATTATAGCAATAAACAATAATGTCTTCTAGTATTTTTCTTGGTTCATTCATTTCTATAGCTCTCTAAAGCTTTTTCCCAATCTGAGAAGGTAGGTTCACTTCCAATTCTTCTTTCAAGGAGTATTACTGGTGCCCCATACACATTAGTAGTTACCACGGGAAAATTTGGCAAAGAATAGCGATCTAAATCAACCCCCATAGTCCTAGGGTTATATCCCATATGTTTCACGAGATCTTGGCATTCATTAGGACTAAACAGTCCATCTACATTTTTATCAACATAAGGAAGAGTCCTCTGTACAACACCCATCATTCTAGATTCTTGTTTAACCACCTGAGCACCAAGAAATACTACTAAACCAATCAAAGTACACCACCCAGGAACATTGTTTATTATATCATCCCATACATCAATATTTTCTAATATTTTAATCATATTAACTCCAACTAACTCTTTAGTTTATATCTTACTTTAATATACAATCACCCAATTACTTACAAGTAGAAACCAGCCACTTTAATTAACTAATGTTACATAAAAATATAACCTAAGGGTTACATAACCAAAAGGTTTAATAATACTAAAATTAAATTTTTACTATGACATTAGAGCTTGTAATACCCGAAACAGATGTTAAAAACAGGAACACAAAAGATCTAGTGTTCTCTGTACTAATAGAAGAAGAATCAAAGACATTAACACAGTTACATAGAGAAATAAAAAGGAGATATGGGATTTCAGTAACATTTCAAGCTGTTATAAAAGCAATTAACTCTCTTCTGGCTCATAAAGTTATCATAAAAGAAGGCAAAGTTTATTCATTAAGTAAAGATTGGGTTTTTGAAACTAGAAATTTCTTCGATAGAGTGTACACAGAAAATTTTAAAGTAAAAAAACCTATGAAGAGAGTAGAGCTTGGAAAAGAGATTACATTATACACAGTTAGTAACTTGTTAGAGTTAGACAGGTTATGGAATGATTTATTGGTAACTTGGACTAAAAAAGAAACAGAAGATAAAAGGAATGTATGGAAAGGAAGACATTGTTGGTGGTTAATTCCAAGATTACAAGAAGAAGACATTTTGCATGATTTATTTGCAAAACATAACATCAAAACATATAACCTACTAAGCAAAAACACAGCGCTAGATAAGATAACAGTAAATTACTACAAAAGCAAAAAAGAATTCATTAAAGTAAGTAAAAATATTAAACTAGATTCAAATCTAAACTTATCCTCATTTGGCGAGTATCTAGTAAAATTCGAAATTCCAAAAGAAGTATCTGGAAAACTAGAAAAGATTTACAAAAACACAAGAAATAACAAAAACTTGGATTTAAAGAGGATTCTAGATATATTTAAAGAGAATTGCGAAATCGAAGTGACAGTAATGAAAAATAAGTTTATTGCCAATAAGATAAAGGATGAAGTAGTATCATATTTTAAATAGTTAGATTAGTGAATAAGCTAAAATGAAGTCTGACATCATTGAAGTAAATAGTGTTAAATATCCTGTCAAAATATTTTTCGAAAAGAGGAATAACTCCTCAGCTTCAATCAGAAAGAAATCAATCAACATAAGAATTCCATTGTCATTGAATCGTGAAGAGCAGTTCAGAAGTATTCTCAAGATGAAACAATGGGCAAAAGAGAAAATTCAAAAAAGCCCTCCCAAAGAGGAGATTATCAAAGAGTATAAAGATGGAGAAAATCTAACAGTCGGGAATAAAGAGTACATTCTTTCAATAAGCTACAAGAAAAAGCAGAGCAGTTTTGCAAGAATCGAAAACAACATGATCTACCTTCTTGTCTCTTCAGAAATACCAGAAGATAAGCAAAAATCGCACATTTCAACATTACTGAGTAGAATCATTGCCAAGCAGAGACTGCCAGATTTGGAGAAAAAGCTTCATGAGCTTAACAAAATTCATTTTCAGGCAAATCTTAACAGGATATTTTTCAAAAATCTGCGCTCAATGTGGGGAAGCTGCTCAAAAAAAGGAAACATAAATATCTCAACAAGGCTTCTCTTTGCACCCGATGATGTATTGGAGTATGTATGCATTCACGAATTAGCGCACCTTATAGAATTCAATCACTCTAAAAAGTTTTGGGGGTTAGTAACAAATGCAATCCAGAACTATCAAGAAAAAGAACAATGGCTCAAACAGCAAGGACAAAACATAAAGTTCTAAATAATGGTTACCATGAATATCTATTAGATTTTACACTATGCTAAAACCATTCAGGGAAAAACTCCAACTTCATCTCATCTGAAATAATAACAGATTCTGTTTTTTTAATAATGTCTGGAAATTTATTTCTTATTTCATAAGTTATATCATAGAAATCATCTAGTGTTTCAGTCTCTATCTCCAATTCTATTTCCCACGGTCCTAAAGACCCTATTACATGAACAACATTAGGAAGTCCATGCAATATCTTAAAAAAGAATTAAACCTAGATTCATAATTTTGTAAATAAATACATAATTTAAAGAAGTTATAACCCATCATTTTAGTGTCTAAAAAAGTTACAAAGCTACAGATTATATTATTCTTCCAAAGTTTTTATATACCCCCCCGAAACATGGTTTTAAGGTGTATCGAGCCACTAAAACAATAGAATAAACGTTTCTTCTCACAAACAAATATCTATTTAAATTAAATAAAAAGCAGAAGTTTATGAAATACCAAAAACAATCAGAAATAATATTAAAAAAATGTCTTAAAGTAAAAAAGAACGAATCAGTTTTAATCATCACAGATAAAAAGAGAAAAGAGATTGGAACATCAATATTTTTAGCTGCTAAAAAAATAGCTAAAGAAGTTAAGCTAGTAGAAATCCCAATACCCAAAGTAAGTGGAATAGAACCCCCAAAAGAAGTTGCAAAAGAAATGTTAGGTTATAACGTAATTCTTGCTCCAACAACTCAGAGTATTACGCACACAGCTGCGACAAAAGACGCAGTTAAAAACAATGCAAGGGTTGCAACTCTGCCTGGAATAAACAACAGGATAATGAACGAAAGCATGCTAGCTGATTATGACAAAGTAGAAAAGTTTACATTAAAAATCTTGAAAAAAGTAAAAAATTCTAAAGCAGTAAGAATAACCTCAAGTAGTGGAACAAATCTTTCTTTTTCTGTAAAACACAGGAAATGGCTCACAGACACTGGAAAAATAAAAACATTTGGAAATCTTCCTGCAGGCGAAGTTTTTGTACCTCCATTAGAAGGGACAACAAATGGAAAAATTGTAATAGACTCTTTTAGAGATGATGAAGATGTTTATGCTCCAGAAGGAACAAAGATAGTGGTGAAAAATGGAGAAGCAGTAGAAGTCTCAGATAAGGATTCCAAAATAGCAAAATTATTCAAGGAAATAGAACATGGAACAAACTTAGCAGAGTTTGGAATAGGTACAAATTACAAAGCTAAAATTATCGGTAACATCTTACAAGATGAAAAAGCCCTAGGAACTTGTCATATAGCATTTGGTTCTAATTTCAGCATGGGCGGAAAAATAAAAGCGGGTATGCATCTAGATTTGATAATTAAAAATCCTACAATAACAATTGACGGTAAAATTATAATGAAATCTGGAAAGCTAATATGAAAATAAAAGAATTTCGCATTAAGAAATGAGGAAACTCTTACGGTGTTTTAATTCCTAAAGATGCCATACATAAAGGGATGTTTAAACTTAATGAAAACGTTATTGTAAAATTGGAAAAGAAAAAGGATATAAACAAAGTTTTTGGCATTTTAAAAACAAAAAAAGAATCCAAGCTCGATAAAGACTCAACCATACTCCTTAACCAGATAAGAACGATTGACAAGTTGAGAATAGTAAAAATTTTATCTTCAGCAAATTTAGAGACTATGCAAAAAGTGAATAAGGCAACTGTGGCAAGTTTGAACTTGAAACAATAAGGGCAGACAGCTTTTTAGGCAATGCCTTGGAATTTGTAGCGAGCTATTTGAGAGTAGGAATTCCTGTCTTAGTAATTATTCATTAACGATTTTTTCAGTTAGATCTGGTGCTCTTGTTCCTATTGGTCTTGCTCCATGGTATCCGATAATTTGTTCATCTCTTTGTGTTGGTTCATCTACATTTACATCTCCAGTCATAATATCTAAGAAGATAGAGCCCCCAGTATCACGGATTCTTCTATCTAAATCATAATTAGTTCCTGGCTCTCCATGCAAACCACCGGCTCCTATAATTTCTTGCTTAACAATGCCAGGAAATGTTACTGCAACCCCGGGTGCTACACGTACATATGAAGAAGTTATTTTGTTACCTTCTCCATCTGTCCAAGGAGCTCCCCCTCCTAACTGAGGCAACTTTAATCCACTATCCCAGATGAATAGTGCGTATCCTGGAGGGACCATATTACCCCCTTTAGGATTAGGAATGAACTCTGGAGCATTAGTCCCAACTTCAATTCTTGGAGCTACTTTACCTTGTGTATCTAGCCTAACAAATTCTTTAATTCCATTTACTGCAATATCTATTTCTTCTGTTTTAGGAAGTTTTCCATTTGGATCCGGTCTAAAATTGTTTCTAGCTGGTCCAATGTCAACATAAAATGTAGTATTATCGTAGTCATATCTTACAAGTTTTCCACTTAAAACAATCCATAAGAATTCTAAATCAGTGCCTCTTGGAACTACTGCTTCATCATGATAAGTTTTTCCATTAACTCTTAATCTAAACACTCTAGGAACAAAAAGATTTCCCTCTGGGTTATATTGAAGAGCAAATAAATCACCTGAAGTAAATTTTGCTGCTGGTATCTCTTGGTCTGTTACTGCAACTGTATAATCTCCATCAGGAAGATCAAGAGCATAACCTCCTTCCAAAGTAGGCTCAAAAACTGGTTTTTTAGACATAATTAAATTTCTTTTGATCAATCCCCAGCTGGTAGGCTCAACTGCAGTTGGGTTTGTTATACCTGTAGTATCTTTAAAAACTTCTCCAGTAGTCTCATTAACTAGAGTAACAAGAGCCCCATTATAGGGAGTATTAGAAAACATATCAGTAACTCTTCCTGTTAAAGTTCCTGCTTCTGACTTTAGGGGTAATAATGATAAACCAACAACTCCTAAAGCATATAATGAATTTCTTAGACTTTTCATGTTTATTTCCTTAAAAAGGGTTAGATTATTTAATCTCTTTCTCTTTAAATACTTTTCTTTCTTGATTATTTGGTAGTAGTAAATAAAATATCTAATTCTTTATTATTTCATATGATTTCTGAAAAGTTCATTTGAATACTTTTGGTTATTTTAAACTCAATCATATACATTCTTTCTATGCCCTATGCGCAATACTATAATCTTTTTTCCTGATATCACCAAGTCTATTATTACTCTGTACTTTAATATTCTTAAACGCCATAGTTTACAGCCTTTAAGCCTTTTTAGAGGGGGTATTGGATTTTCTCTTATAGAATAAATCTTTTTTAAAATTATTTCTGCGTCTTCTTTACTTATCTTTTTAAGAAAGCTTTCAGAGTGATTTGTGAGTTCTACAAAATACATTTTACTTGAGGCTTAT
>Ga0209541_10002438_pt1 | contig 35205 bp, 32 predicted proteins | sample RifCSPlowO2_01_FD_184027 | JGI IMG/M metagenome (GOLD analysis project Ga0209541, IMG submission 184027) | Groundwater microbial communities from Rifle, Colorado - Rifle CSP2_plank lowO2_0.1 (SPAdes) (version 2) | ecosystem: Environmental > Aquatic > Deep subsurface > Groundwater | place...
AACGGAATTGATTTTGGGGTTGTCACGGATTATGTTATTGCAAGCACATCAGTAGCCGAGGGAGCTGAAAGGGGGATGGCCGTGCTCGTCTCTGCCGATGACGGGAGCCCGCTCCTGAGCGTCTACTCGCACGGGAATGGGTTTGCTGCTTATTACGGCTTCCTGGATGACAAGGCCACGTTCAAGTCCTCCTATATCTACCCTGTCTTCTGGGACAACCTGCTGGAATTCTTGACTGGAACAGAGGACATAGCCGGTTTTAATTTTGAGACTGGCAGGATTGATGTTGTTGGCGAGCAGGAAGTTGCCACTCCCAGCGGCAGTGTGACGACTTCAAGCGTGTTTTTTGACGAGGCAGGATTTTACTCGTTCGGAGGCAAAACCATAGCTGCCAACCTGCTGAGCAGCGAGGAGTCAGACATAAGGTCTGAGACGGCGTTTGAAGTTGCCGCTGAGGATGCCCTGCTGGTCACGTCAGTGGCGCAGGAAAAGGGCGAGGTGGCGCTTGACGGCAAGCTTATAGCCGGAGCGATCCTGCTTGTGCTAGCTGAACTCCTGCTTATCAAAATTAGGGGGGATCTCTGATGGCAGTTTTTGAGAACCCGGGAATTCTGCTTCTGATTCCTGCCATGGCAGTCGCGCTTTTCTTAATCATAAGGCGCGACTTTGTGGCCCTCAAGGGAGAGAGATGGAAAGATTACGGGAAGGCAAAGGTGAGGAAGCGCCTTGTAGTTTTTGCGCTCAGGCTGGTAACGCTGGCCTGCCTTATCGCAGCGCTTGCACAACCGGCTGTGGTGAAGCAGGAACTCAATTCGGGAGACCCGGTGCTTACAATGCTCATTGACAACTCAAGGTCGTTTGACATCTTTGACAGGGAGGCTGCTTACCTCCTGAAGGAGAGGCTTCAGGATAACATCCCTGTGAAGGCCAGGAACATTGGCTCCGAGAATGTTTCGGCTATTGGTGATGAAATCCTGGCAAGCATGACTGGCAATGATAACTTCCTTCTTGTTTCTGACGGCAGGGCAACAAAAGGCAGGTTGCTTGGCGATGTTCTCGGCGTTGCGGCAGTGATGAACTCCACCATAAACCTGCTCTACCTTGATCAGGTACGCACCGACCTGTCCGTCAGGATTGAGGGGCCAAGGGTGACCACTGTTGGCATAGACAACGAGTTTATCGTAACTGTTGACCAGGCGGCCCCTGCTGCTGCGCCGCCATCCGGCTACCGGCTTGTCGTGGAGCTTGATGGCGAGGTTGTTCTGGAGAAAGCAGCGAGCGGCACCTCCGATTTCAAGTTCACCAAAAAGCTCTCTGATGGTTACCACAGGATTGAAGCGGCGATTGAAGCGGATGACTTCTTTCCCGAGAACAACGTATTTTATCGCTCTGTAAAGGTTGAGAAGAAGCCGAAGGTACTTCTTGTTTCAGCGGGGAACTCCCCGCTTGAGACGCTTTTCACCCCGGTGTATGATCTGACCACCCTGCCTTCGCTTGGCGGGGTTGACTTGCGGGGGTATTATGCAATTGTTCTTAACGACATTCCCGCATCCGGGATTGATGCGGACAAGCTCTCCGCCTTCATTGACGATGGCAATGGCGCGGTTGTCTTTGGGGGAAAGAATTCCTATGACAAGGGCGGCTACGGGAACAAGCCGCTTGAGGGGCTCCTTCCCGTAAGGGTAGGCACCAGCGCCGACGAGGCAAAGAAGCTCGTTAATATTGTGCTTCTCATTGACATTTCAAAGAGCACGGGCGAAAGATTCGGCTCAGGGAGCGACTCAACAGTTGAGGATGTTGAAAAGGCTCTTGCCATAGGCATCCTGGGCGACCTGAAGCCAGATGACCGCGTTGCAGTGGTTGCATTCAACTCTTGGAGTACGGTAGTAAGGGGGCTGGACCGGCTCTCCCCTGAGAACAGGACAATCCTTGAAAATTCTGTCAAATCGCTCATTTTCACTGGCGGCACCAGGATAGCCGAGGGAATAAAAGCCGCGAGGCAGCTTCTGGCTAAAGAAGCCGGCAGCAACAGCATCATACTCTTTTCTGACGGACAGGAGTCGGGCGAGGGTGATGACATCCAGGCGGCAGGGGTAGCAGCCAGGCAGGGCACCAGGATTTACGCAATTGGGGTTGGCAAGGGCACCAATGAGGCGCACATGCAGGAGATTGCCAGTGCAGGGAATGGCTTTTACCTCAAGCCAACAGAGGCCCAGCGGCTGAAGATAATCCTGAACAGTGGCGGGCTGGAAAAGCTGAGCAACATCCATTTCATAACGCGGAACGTTCTTCTGAACGCGAGAATATCCGGATTTAACCAGGTTGTTCCGAAGTCCAACGCAGATGTGCTGGTGGCAACAGGGGAAGGCAGGCCGGTGCTCACGGTCTGGCGGCTCGGCCTTGGGAAGGTTGTTGCCATATCAACCGATGATGGCAAGGGCTGGGCCAGCGAGCTCCTGAACAGGGATAATTCTGTGCTTCTCAGCAGGGCGGTGAACTGGGCCATAGGCGACCTTGGCAGGAACAAGCAAGTTGATGTCAGCGTCAGGGACACGTTCCTTGGCGACTACTTCGGCATTGAAGTCATTTCCAACAGGATGCCAGAGGACAACCGGCTTGAATTTGCCAAGACAGGCGAGAGGGCTTACAGCACAGAGTTCAGGCCTGAATCAGCCGGCTGGCACTCTTTTTTTGACGCCGCAGCGGCAGTGAACTACCCGCTTGAGCTTTACAACCTCGGCTACGATGCTGAGCTTGAAACGCTTGTGAAATCAACCGGAGGAGGCATTTTCACGCCTGAGCAGAAGGACGCGCTTGCTGATAAAGTCAGGCAGGATTCCAGAATGCTTGTGACATCAAGAAAAAGCCTTGCATGGCTGCCGCTCGCTGCCGCGCTTGTCGCGTTCCTAGCTGAAATTGCAATCAGGAGGGCTTGGGAGAGGAACGAGAAAAAAACTTTATAAGTCAACCAATTTGTGAGCGATGAAAATGTACATGAAACGGAACGTCAACTTTGCCCTGCTTGGACTGGTAATAACCGTGCTTGTCGGCACGGTCATCATAACCACCTATTTCCAGTCAACTTACAAGGATGTCTCTACAGAGCTTGAGGAGAAGAAAGGGCAGCTTGAGACAATCAACAGCAACTTCTCTTCCAAGCTGAGGGAGCTCAACAAGACGGCTTCCGAACTCCAGCTCAGGCAGCTTGACAAGGATAAGCTTGACCAGCTTTACACAGACCTTACGGGAGCGAAGGAGATGCTTGATGCCGAGCTTGAATCAACAAGGGAAAAGCTCAACCAGACGCTGATTGCGTTTGAAAGGAAGAGCGACGAGCTTTTGGAAGTCAGGTACGTCCTGCTGACCCAGGAGAACGAGCTTTCAGAGCTTAGGGCCAAGGTGGAGAACCAGCTTGGAACAATCAGGAGCAAGACGGCGGAGATTGACACTTTGAAATCCCAGCTTTGCGAGGAGAAGAAAGCGCAGGGAAAAACGTGCTGAGTGATTTGTCATGAGAGTGTTCACCGAAGCGCTGAGGGAGGTAAAGACATCCATTCTTAAGATTTACCTCTTCGAGGAGGTTCTCAATGCAATACTTATTTTCCTGCTTGCTTACCTGATAAGTTCGCTGTTCAAGCTCGGCCTTATGCCGCCATTAGCTGCCGGGCTGGCTTACCTGGCTTTCGCGGTTTACAGGGAAAGCCGCCTCAGGGCTTCAAGGATGGTTGAGTCAAGGTACCGTGACCTGAAGGAAAAGCTCTCAACCGCTGCCGAGTACGCCAATGTTGACAATCGCGTGGTGAACGAACTGAAGACAGACGTGCTGCGCGGCCTTAGCAAGGTGGAGGAGTCCTCCTTTCTGAACGAGCGCAGGGTTTACGCCAAGTCAATAGTTGCAATTGCCCTTTGCTTCATCATACTCCTGCTCTCTCCGGTTTCTGTGGGTTTTTTCAGGCACGCCTTCCCAGACCTATTTCAGCAGTCAGATTCCGGACAGGGTGATGCACTCCAGGCAAAGCTCAAGGCAGGCAAGGGGAATTCTGATACGCGAGTGCCGATTGGCAATGACAAGTCATCTCAGGACATCTTTGGCGTCCCGAGCGTGGCGAAGCTTGGCTCAGAAGAGATCAGGGTTACCCTCAAGCCGGCAGTGTTCCATCTCAGCACCGCCAATGTCAAGCCGCCTGAGGAGCTCCAGTTCACAGACTACTATCCTGAGGAGGTTTTCTCTGTGGCTGCCGAGAGCGTGGAGGAACGCATCCCCAGGGAGCAGCAGGAGCTCATACGGCGTTACTTCAGGAATGTTGTTGAGACCGGAAGGTGAGATGCTCAATAACCTTTATTAATATGTTCCACAATAATCCTGCAAAAATGAGGTTGCCTGATGTTAGCCTACAAGAAGCTTTTTGACGATTTATTTGAGGAAACCGGCAAGGTAGTGGTTGGCCAGCAGGAAATGGTCACTCAGGTACTCTCCGCAATGCTGGCTGATGGCAACGCCCTCCTTGAGGGCTACCCAGGCCTGGCTAAGACGCTTGCCGTCCGGACCCTGGCCAGGCTCATGGACCTGCGCTTCAGCAGGATTCAGAACACCCCTGACCTGATGCCTTCCGACATAACCGGCACATACGTGCTTGAGGAGCAGAATGGGAAGCGCGAGTTCAAGTTCCACCCTGGCCCGATATTTGCCAATATCGTTTTGGCAGATGAGATAAACAGGGCTACGCCAAAGACCCAATCAGCCATGCTCGAGGCGATGCAGGAAAAGCAGGTAACGGTAGGCAACACGACCTACAAGCTTGAGCCCCCATTCTTCGTACTGGCGACGCAGAACCCAATTGAGCAGGAGGGAAGCTTATCTCTTGACCAGCATGTTTTTGTTAATGGAGAGCTAAAAACCGGCAAGGAACTGCTGGAACTTGCCAAAGAGTGCTGCATTCTGGAAGATGCCAAAGGCATAAGGCTTTACGATATAAAAGCATGGACGCTTTCGCTAAACCCAAATGGCAGGCTGGAAAAGGGCAGCTGCTTGCTTTACACCCTGCCTTATAAAAATGAGCTGATGGAAATAACAACTAAAACAGGCAAAAAGCTGGCTGTTACGAAGAACCATCCTTTCCTCGTTAATGAGAACGGGGCTATTTTGTGGAAGAAGGCTGAAGAACTCACCAAGCAGGATTATATTATTAATCCTGCAAAGGTAACCTTAAACGAGCCACGGAAAGTAATGACGCATGCAGAAGCCATTTCAAGGATGAATCAAAAGCCGATTCCCAAAGAGATATTGTTTGACACGGATTTTGCTTTTTGGATAGCCTTCATACTTTCTGATGGCTACATAGGAGAAAAGTGTGTGGCTGCTGTACAAAAGAACTATCCTGAAGCTCTCGATAGGTTCATAGCCATATCCAGGAAATATGGATTTAAAACTGGCGTTTCTTCATCAAAAACTGATGGTTGCAGGACTGCCACGATTTACTCAAAACCTCTCGTTGAGTATCTGCGAATAAGGTTCTGCGTGACCGGAGGGAGAGATAAAGAAATTCCCTCATGGTTTTTAAGCTTCCCTGAGGAAATGAACAGGGAATTCCTCAAAACATTCATATCCCTTGAGAGTTCGCTCAGAGATAACAGCGTGGTGTTCACACAAAAAAGTGCCGATAACGCCAGCATGATTTCATACATGCTTCTTCGCGAAGGAATACTTTTGTGGATCAGACATGATGGCAGAATCTTTAGAATGAAAATACAAGGAAAAGATTTTGCCAACTACATCAAACAAGTCGGCTGGGTATGTGATGACAAGCTGAAAAACCTTGATTTGGAGAGGCAAACAGAATCAAGTTTTAGAGTTGTGCCTGTTGACAGAAAAAGAGTTCTCAGGCTGGTTGAACTTTTGGGGTTCAACAGCTTCCGCACATTAAAGAACAGAACGGACATAACAGCAAGAGACTGGTATGGAAGCTACAGAGGCATAAAAGGTGGCGAGACTGTCATGAGCGTAGACTCACTAAAACAGTTTGTAAATGACACCAGAAGAGAACTGGAGATTCGAAAACAGCCATTCTTTTCTGAAAATTTAGATAACAATCCAAGACTTTTTGCTGCCAGCATAGGCATCCCAATGACTGAGATTTCCAAAAGTCTTGCCATATCGAAAAACCAGGTTTGGCAACTTTACACAAGCGAAAATTCTGCCCAGGCCGTACAGATAAAAGGCCATATGAAAGAGCAATACAAACTGTGCATTGCAGAGGCCGAAAGCCTTCTGGTTCATTTTGAAGGCTTATTAAGCGAAGATGTATTTTATGACAGAGTGAAAAGCATAAATTACAAGAATACTGAAGGACTGGCGTTTGGTTTGACGGTGCCGGGATTGCAAAACTACCTGGCAGGTTTCGGCGGCTGCGGCATAAACCACAACACATATCCCTTGCCTGAAGCACAGGCAGACAGGTTCCTGCTTAAGGTAAAAGTAACCTACCCGACTTATGACGAGGAAATGGAGATTGTCAACCGCTACGCCAGCGAAGGCGGGGAGAGGCGGCTGAAGGTTGTGATGAGCAAGGAGCAGCTCCTTGACCTCCAGGCGCTGACAAGGCAAGTCCCGATAAGCTCTGACCTGAAGCAGTTCATAGTCAAGCTCATGAACGAGACAAGGGACAGGAAAGAGATAATTGAGTACGGCGCCTCGCCAAGGGCATCCATAGGGCTTGTCATGTCCTCAAAGGCCCGGGCGCTCATATCAGGCAGGAACCATGTGAGCATGGAAGACATCAGGGCAATGGCCTACCCTGTTCTGAGGCACCGCATAATCCTCAACTTTGAGGCTGAAAGGAAGGGCCTGACTTCAGACGGCGCGATAAAGATTCTTCTAGATAAGGTCAAATGAAGAACCCCGCCGCAAGCAGCAGGGTATCCCGAAATAGATTGAGCAATCATACCGCCCCAAGGGGCGGGGTATCAACCCAAACTGGAATGATAACCACAGAATTCCTGGATGCGCTGGACAGGTTCCGCCTTATCATAAACAAGAAAGTCGCTTCCAGCTACACAGGGAAGAGGCAATCGCTTTATACAGGCTCGGGCAATACCATCAAGGACTACCGGATTTACTCCCCAGGCGATGACTTCCGCCTTATTGACTGGAAAATATACGCCAGGACCGACCATCTTTACATCCGAAGGTATGAGGAGGAACGCAACCTGGTAATGCACGCCCTTGTTGACATCTCGGCGAGCATGAATTACGGCAGCCCTGTGACAAAGTTCGAGTACGGTGCCATGCTCGGCGTTGGCTTTGCCCACCTTGCCCTGCGCGAAAACGAGAAGTTCCAGTTCGCGACATTCTCGGATGACATCCGAACTTTCCAACCGAAAAGGGGCGTTGGCCACCTGCTTGAAATGGTTGACTACCTGAACTCAATCAAACCTTCAGGCAAGTCACGATTCAGCGACATGATGACGAAGTACAGGAAGAACATTACAAGCAGGTCATTCATCGTGCTGGTTTCAGACTTCCTCGTTGACATTGACGAGATACGGAACGGCCTTCTTGCCCTCGCTTCAGGCAGACATGACATAAAGGTAATACAGGTGCTTGACAGGACAGAGCGCGACCTCCCGGTTGAAGGGGATGTCAAGCTGAAGGACGCAGAGTCAGCCGAGACGCTCCGCACGTACATCGGCCCCAGGCTCGTGATGGAATACGAGAACAAGCTTGAGCAGCACATTGTCAGGATTGGGAAAATATGCGCAAGCATCAGGGCGGACTTCTACGTTGCGACGACAGCAACGCCGATTTTTGACATTTTCTATGATGCGCTGAGGAAGTAAAATGGATGTAAAGTTAGGCAAATATCGCCATTATAGCAAATTGCAGGAATATTTGAACTTTTTACTTGCAATTTGCTATTTGGCGAATCTCGCAAATGTTCCATAATTAACGAGATTCGCCATTACAAGGGCAATGAGTATGAAGTCATAGGGTAGCTAAGCACAGCGAAACCCTTGAGGAGCTGGTCGTCTATCGCGCACTTTATGGCGAGCATGTGCTTTGGGTGAGGCCGAAGGCGATGTTTGGGGAAACGATTGAAGTTGAAGGCAAGAAAGTGCCCAGGTCTCTATTGATAGACTAAGTCCCTTCCTGCCAGCTGTTGACGTATTTCTTCTGCTCATCGGTCATCTCGTCAATGAAGACACCCATGGCAGCAAGCTGGAGGCGGGCAACTTCATCATCCTTTTCAGGAGGTAGGACGTGAACGCCGGGCTTGAGCTTCCCCTTGTTCTTGACGAGGTATTCGCATGCAAACGCCTGGTTGCAGAAAGACATTGACATTATTGCAGAAGGGTGGCCTTCGGCCGCAGAAAGGTTAATCAGCCTCGCCTCTCCAAGAATAAAGATTCGTTTTCCATCAACTGCAAACTCATCCATGAATGGCCTTATCTTCCTCACGCCATTTGCAATCTTCCTGAGCCCGTTTATGTTGATTTCGGCGTCAAAATGCCCAGAATTTGCAAGAATGGCACCATCCTTCATAAGCTTCATGTGCTCAATGTCAATCACGTTCTTGTTTCCTGTCACGGTCACAAACACATCCCCCATTCTCGCAGCTTCCTTGATTGGCATGACCATGAAACCGTCCATCGCCGCCTGAAGCGCCCTGAAAGGGTTTATTTCAGTAACAATGACGTGGGCATCCATGCCCTGAGCTCTCTTTGCAAGACCCTTGCCGCAATCACCATAGCCACAAACAACAAAGTTCCTCCCGGCCAGCAAAATGTTGGTTGCCCGGAGGATTCCATCTATTGTTGACTGGCCCGTGCCCTTGACATTGTCCATGAGGTGCTTGGTGTTTGAATCATTGACTGCAATCACAGGATACTTCAAGGCGCCATCCTTCTCCATTGCCTTCAACCTTATGACGCCGGTTGACGTTTCCTCAGCACCGCCAATTATGTCCTTGATGAGCTCCGGATGCTTGCTGTGAATTTCAGAAACCAAATCGCAGCCGTCATCAATCGTGATGTGGGGCTTTGCCGCAATGACCGCGTTGATGAAGCGGTAGTAATCCTCCTTGTTCTCGCCCTTGTACCCGAACACCTTGACTCCTGACTTTGCCAGCGCTGCAGCAACATCGTTCTGGGTTGAAAGCGGGTTGCAACTTGAGATGGCGACGTCAGCACCGCCGACAATCAGTGTCTTCACAAGAACAGCCGTTTCCTTCGTCAGGTGAAGCGCCATTCCGACACGAAGCCCTTTCAGCGGCTTTTCCTTTGCAAAGCGCTCTTTCACTCTCATCAAGGCACCCATCTCCCTTTCCGCGAACTCAATGTTTCTGAGCCCCTGCTCGGCAAGTGAGATGTCCTTTACTGCGTAGCTGGCTGTTTCATCCATGAGCTGCCGCTCTTTTCCGAATATTTATAAATGTTGATGTTTGCTTGCCCCGGCATGGGCGATGTGACAACCAACATACCGAAGTTTTACGTTGGCAGTGCCCTTGCAACCGCTTACTTCTTTCTGCCTGTTTATGTCATTTACCTTTACCAGAAGGGGCTGAGCTTCACTGAGATAATGATGCTTGAGGCATTTTACGCGGTCATACCGGTGATTCTTGAAATTCCCAGCGGCTATTTCGCTGATGTCAAGGGCAGGAAGGCATCGCTTGTTGTCTCGCTGCTGTGTTTCATTGGGGCTGTTGCCGCCCTGCTTTTTGGCACGGCCGTGTGGCACTTCCTTGTGTCCATGGCCCTGTGGGGCGCCAGCAGTGCATTTTGGTCTGGAGCCAACTCGGCGCTTGTTTACGATACGCTCCTTACCGCAAGGCAGGAAAAGCGTTATCCTGCAATATGGGGAAGGATGTTATTCGTGATGTACTGCTCGTTCGCTGCCGGCTCTGTAATAGGAGGTTACGTGGCTGGCGTCAACATGGCCCTTACGCTCATCATGAACCTCGTGACAGGTGCAGGTGCGTTGCTTGTTATGCTGAGCCTTACGGAGCCCCTGAGGGAAAAGCGCATCATGAGCAAGTGCCACTTGCATAACCTGGTTCACATTTCAAGGCAGGCGTTTGGCAACAGGAAATTTGTGTTCATTACAGCATACAATGCCTTCTTTGCCATGGTGAGCCTTGTGCTTTTCCTCATTATCCAACCCCTGGCCATTTCATTAGGGGTGTCTCTCGGTAGTTTAGGCGCCCTCTTCGGCCTTGGCAGTGTGGTTATGGCCATTGGCACGTTAATGGGACACAGGATTGCGGGAAAGAGGGCGACAGGGATGCTGCTGTTTGCGCTTGCCGCAATATCCGGCGTTTCACTGCTTGCAGTGGCGTTTCTCAAATCACCCTGGGCTTTGCTGCTTTTCCTGGTGCCGGCAGCCGCTTACGGGATGGTACAGGTTGCAGGGAACGTCATTATCAACGGCGTAACATCCTCAGACAGGCGTGCAACAGTTCTGTCTATTGAAGGCATGACTACAAAAATTGCTTATGCCGCTTCTGCCGTATTCCTCGGCACCGTAATGGACGCTCATTCAGTGAAACTTACGCTTGTAATTGCAGGCATTGCGGCAATATTCGGGAGCGGGTGCTGCGCATTGTTGATGAGCTTTGCAGAAAAAAGGAAGTAACCCTTTTTGGCCAGACTGGCGTGTTGCCCTTCACGGCTTGCACCGCTTCGTATTGCTATGAATGATTTTCAGCATAGCTCTTTCTTAAAGACAAAAGCCGGCCTACAAATTCTTGTTCCCGGATATTCAGCCGATTGAATTCCATATTGCCGGCCGTGGCTGCCGCCACGTTCAGCTTGGCTACATAGATTATCGCTCCTGCTTCGTCCGTATAATTGCTCCCCTCTAGAGATAGCATTGCTCCCGCCCATAAAGCCAGCTCATTGTTGCCAGCATTACATGCGTGCACCAGAACAACGTCCGGGCTATCCCTACTTAGAAACAGCTTGTAAACAGCTAACTGCACCTCCCGATAATGGCTGTGGATGGCATTTATTGCATCAGGCGGGGCAGAAGACATATAATCTTTTGCTCTTGGATTTCCTTCTCTTTTCAGCCACATAATATCCTCCAGTGAAAAGTCCCTGAACAAATCTGCGTGCATCTCAATGTATGGTACGAATCGTCTGAGATTTTCAGGGAGGAAAAACTCGAGTGCCCATCTTTCAGCATCCTCAAGTTTACTTCCCGAATATGCACTGTAAAGTTCGCCAGTCAGATTTTTAATTGCCCGCACATCACTTACTGCAGTAAGGATTTCCTCAAGATTTTGCTTGTCGTCATTGCTCATGTCATATCCTCGGAAGCACGAATTTAACATTTTCAACAATGGTGGCGAGCTCAGTGACTTGGGCAACCCCGGCACTCTTAAGATGGCCAATCACTTCCTGCACCAGGTAATCCGGGACAGATGCGCCTGAGGTTATCCCGACTGAAAAAACATTCACAAGCCAATCAGGGTTTATCTCCCTGTAATCGTTAACGAGGTAAGCATTGGCGCCTGAATTCCTGGCAACCTCAACGAGCCGGTTGGAGTTTGAGCTGTTTTTAGAGCCAACGACAATCACCAGGCCAACGCCCTTTGCCAGTTCCTTGACGGCATTCTGCCTGTTCTGGGTTGCGTAGCAGATGTCCTCCTTAGGAGGGAAAATAATCCTTGGGAAGCGCGCCTTAAGTGCTTCAATAACCTTCCTTGTGTCATCAATGCTAAGCGTGGTCTGGGTAAGGCACACGACCTTATCCGGATTTGAAACAGGGATATTATTGGCGTCCTCAACAGTCTCAACCAGCTGTGTTAACTCGGGGGCTTCGCCGCTGGTCCCTATGACCTCAACGTGGCCGCGGTGGCCGACAAAAAGTATGCTATAGCCCTCCCTGGAATACTTTCTGGCTTCCATGTGGACCTTGGTAACAAGCGGGCAGGTGGCATCTATGATTGTAAGGTTTCGCTTTGCTGCCTCATCGTGAGCTGATGGAGGAACCCCGTGAGCGCTGAAAATCACAACGCTGCCAGGGGGCACTTCATCAAGGTCCTCAACAAACACCGCCCCTTCTTTCCTCAGGTCATCAATCACGTGGCTGTTATGGACAATCTGGTGCTTGACATAAACAGGCCTGCCGTATTTTGCAAGCGCCTTCTCGACCGCATCAATAGCCCGCTCAACGCCGGCGCAGAAGCCCCGGGGGCTTGCCAGAACAATCTTATCCATGAAAGTTAAAGAGAACGGCTGCTGCTTTTATTTGTTATGTTTCGGCGATTCTACAACAGCTGGGAGGAATACCGCAACGACGCTTCCCTCTACAACGAAAGCGCCCTCAAGATGCCAGGATACTTGACACTGGGATTGATTGATGGGTAAATCAAAATTCTCTAATCATCTCAAACTCCGAGTAGCGCTTTTCTATCTCAGCCATGGTCAGCCGCTTCATCCTCTCCAAGCTGAAGTCTTCTGCGTTGAATGATGCAATGACTGAGCCGTAAATTATTGCCTTTCGCAGGTCTTTCTCGCTGTTGCTGCTTTTACCCGCAATATACCCTATCAGTGCGCCGGCAAAGCTGTCTCCGCATCCCGTCGGGTCCTTGATGCTCTCCAGCGGGTAGCCGGGAGCCGAGAAGTGGCTCCCATCGCTGAAAAGAAGCGCGCCATGCTCGCCTTTTTTCACAATTACATATTTTGGCCCCAGTTTCAATGCCGCTGCTGCCGCCTTTACCAGGTTGGGTGTCTCAAACAGCTGCCTCGCCTCACTGTCATTCAACAGCAGGACGTCAACTTTCCCGATAACCTCCAGCAACTGCTGCTTTTTGTTGCTTATCCAGTAGTTCATTGTGTCCAGGAGGACAAGCTTTGGCTTCTTCATCCGTCTAATCACGTTGAGCTGGAGCTCGGGGTCAATGTTGGCCAGGAAAACGTATTCCGCATTGCGGTAGCTTTCAGGCAGCTTCGGCTCAAAATCAGCGAACACGCCAAGCTCTGTCCTGACAGTCTTCGCCTCATTCAGGTCATACTCGTAATAGCCCTCCCAGCGGAATGTGTTGCCCGTTTTTCTGATTTCAACGCCATCTGTATTGATTCCTCGCTGCTGCAGCAGTTGCAAGTGCTGCCGGGAAAAATCGCTCCCGACGACTCCGACTATTGACGGCTTTGCAAAGAAAGATGCGGCGTAGCTTGAATAAGTGGCCGCTCCCCCAAGGGCATCTTTCACGCTGCCAAAGGGGGTTTTGACAGAGTCAAGCGCCACTGAGCCGACGATAATGAGGTTTGACATGAAAAATCAGATCTTGAGGCAATATTTATAGTTGTCTGCCAACTGCGTGTTATTTAAGACTACTATTGAATGACAACTGCCAAAAGATTTAAATACTGTAAGAGGAACCACTGAAGGAAATGAACCATGCATTGCGGGAAATAAATCCGGACGACGTACTCGGCACTTCAGCAGACGATTTTGCGTTTCCTGACCATGAGTTGGTCAGGGAGAGACTACGGCTGGCGCTCGCTTCAAAAGGAGTGAACGCCGATGGGTCTGCTCTTGATGAAGCGATTGAAAGCCTCACTCGTGACAGGCACTCTTTTAATCCGCAAAAAAAAAGCCTTGCGTACAAACTTGGGGGGATTTATGTCAATAGAGTTAGAATAGCAAGAAAAACCATACGAGCAGCTTTAATTTCAGGCATTTCTCTTGCAACAGTTAGCACGCTTATCTTTGCTGGAATGAGCGCGTACAGGATTTTTGATGAGCGCAGCGCAGAAAAAGAGGTTGAACGGCTTTATTCCCAAAGTGAAACGCTCAAAAATGCCGCGTCTGCCCTGACTTCGCAGGTTGATGCAGTCAACAGCTTTAATGCTGAAGAAAAACATGCTTTAAGCAGTAACATCAGTGAAGCATATATGCATATTGGACAATGGCAGCCTTTTTTTGAGACTTACACTGAAAATGGCAAAGCAACGAGGCATGTAACTACAGGCAACAGAGTGCAAGCCAAGCAACAGGCAAAGGGCATTGAAAGCGCGATTAAAAGAGCTAGCTTGAGTATTACTAAAGCACAGCAGATAACAACCAACAGGATAAATATTGATGGTTCGCTGAATAACCTTGAGAAGCTTATCAGTGAGATAAGACAGGCTGACCCACCTCCAAACATCCTTGCCGATGCCGAATCAATATACCATGAAGGGCTGGCAATGGCCGCATCTGGCCAGGGCGATAAGTCTGTAGAATATGGGAATCAATTACGCCAGCTAACGGATGATTTTACAGATATAACCGCTCTTCTTCCAGTGGCAAAAACGCTTTACGCCTCAATAACCACAAAAGCGGGTGAAGATAAAGCTGTTGACTTGGCAAATTTGATTGGGCAGGACGCAGAAAAATACGCTTCCGATAGAAATATAACTAATCTTAAGCTGGCTGTGGCAAAGCTGACCGGGCTTGATAACGCCATGCAGGAGTATCAGGTTAGAATAATTGGGGGAGTTTACGGAGAGGTTCATAAGACAAAAAAAATCGAATACTTTCTCAGGGTTCAGGCGGTTTCCAAGGACGGGACTGTTCTGCCCGTGTTGGTATTTAACAAGGCAACTGACAGTTGGGATGTTGTTGATCAGTGGGCAGAAACTGTGCCAGAGGGAGTATATGAACAGGTTAAAACGGACGCTTCCGACGGCTGTATTGGCCAGAATACTTTTGGTTTAAAGCCGTCTGGCATGCTGACTTGGCAAAGGGTATACAGTGGAAATGGCCTTCGTGACGGAGGCCAGATAACCTGGTGGGAAGGGCACAAGAACATCAACCCTGGCGGTGAAAGCTGCAAATGAACACTGGGATTCAAGGAAAAGACGTATACAAGAAAATCACGGATAAAATCTCCGGACTTGAACAGGACAGGCGTGCTGTAAACACAGAGCTTGCAGCGGTTGAATCTTCAATAGAGGAAGACCGAAGGGAAAGGGAAAGGGTGTTTACTCTTCTTGCTTCACAGTTCCTGCCTGATTTGACTGCGAAATCAATAACGGAGACACTGCCGCAGCTAAGAAAAGGTGTGGAGGAGCTTTTTCAAAGGAAACGGACTGAAAGAGAAGCGATAGAATCACAGATTACAATAGAAGAGGGGCTTAGAGAATTTTTTAACAGCTCCCTTATGGATGTGACCGGGCAGCTTGAAGAGAAAGCTTCTGAAAGAGAAAGACTTTTACAGGTTGTTGACAGCACACTCGGTTCTAACAAGGATTATTCTGAGCTTGTTCGAAGGATGAAAGAGCTGATGGGCCAGGCAGCTATGGCAAGAACAAAACTTGGTGAAGCTCGCTCTGAAAAGCTTCAGCGCACAGATGAGTTTACATCAAACCCCATGTTTGGGTACCTGCTTGAAAGAGGGTATGGCAGTCCTGAATACAAAGGAAAATTTCTTGCAAGAATCCTTGATAAGTGGGTTGCAAGGGTCATAGGGTATGAGCAAGCAAAGCAGCGATACGCCCACCTTACTGGAATGCCTGCAAAGGTAGAAGCTCTGTTAGCAGACAAAAAGCATGAATTGCGCAGCGTTGAGGAAGCTGTTGGCCAGACAGATGCAAAAACGCGGGAAGAGACTGGCCTGACAGCCGTAATTGAGCATGGCAGAAGGCTATACGCGGAACGTATGGATACCTTTAGGCAAATAGAGGTTTCAGACAAAAGGTACGCCGCCCTTCTCACAAGAAGGCAAGAGCTTGATGATGAAAAGGGAACTTATTATGATTCTGCCGTAGGAATGTTAAAGAACTATATGAAAAGCAGGACAATCCTGGAATTAAAGGAGCTGGCTTCTTCCACAGCTTCGACAGAAGATGACACGGCTGTGACAAGCCTTGAGCATCTTGAGCAGCGCATAAATCCAAATAGGGAGAAAGCCAAGGAACTTAAGCAAAAACAGCAGGGCATAGCAGTAGAAATACAAAAATTGAAAGAAGTTGAGCGCGAATTCATCAGGAAAAGATATGATTCAAAGAATTCACACTTCAAGAGCGGAACAGACATTGATGATTTGCTCATTCTTGGAGCAGCTGCCTTGATAATGAACGGGCTGTCATCAAACCATCAATTCCAGCCAAGCTACGATTATGGCGGTGGAAGGAGCGGAGGCGGGGGTGCGAGCAGAAGTTACGATTCAGTAGATCACGATTCCAGCATGGACTTTGGCGGCGGGATGGGCTTTGGCGGCGGCTTCTCGTCTCATGGGGGCTTTTGACGGCAGGAGGCTATCTGAAGCCTCATAACTTTTGCCATTTGCCGCAACAAGTCGTATTATTGTGCAGATGACCTGTTGTTTATTGTATCAAATTCCTCAACATACATTCCAGCGAATTCTTTACTGGTAATGATTATTACATTCTCATCATTCCTCTCCGCAGCGTTTTTTGTCGGGTTGAAGCTTCCGGTTATCACTGTCTCGCCGTCTACCACGAAGAACTTGTGGTGCATCAGCCACTTTGAGCTTTCAAGCCTCACGCCAATGCCGTTTACCGCCATTGCAGCGTATTTTGAATGGACGCTGCCGCTGCCTGATTTTTCCATCACGCCCGTCACTTGCACGCCCTCTGCTGTCTTGATTATCAGTTCATTCGCTATTTCAGGATGGGTGAATGAGTAAGCTGCGAAGAGAATGCTGCTGTTTGCCTTCCTGAGCGCTCTCCTCACCGCATCAATGCAGTTGTCCTGCGGGCAGAAGTAAACCTCAATGAGCGTTGCATTGAGAATGGCCCTTTTGCGCCTTGCATGCCCGGCTGCTGGAGCTTGCGTTTTGCCTTCCTTGAGCATGCTGAAATCGCTGCTGTAAAATGCAGCCAATGCCGTTGAGTTGATGATGAGCAGGTTATTGTAGTCGCTTTTTGCTTCCTCGACCGGATTGAATGAGCCGGTAATCAGTGTCGTGTCATCAATGATGCAGTACTTGTTGTGCATGATGCCTTTGGAGCTGGCATTGCTGATTTTGACGTTCCCGGCAGCCGGAATCCTTGCACCTTTGTCAACGACAATCCAGGCAGGCACGTTTGCAGGGATGCTGAGCATTAAATCGCCGTCTACCCTGTAAAAGGCGCATTTCACCTGCGATTTTGCTGCCTGTAAACTGGCGGTTATCTCTTTTATGCAGTCCTCGCGGCTGCAGAAGTGCAGTGTATAATTGAAGAATCCCTCTTTCGGGATGGCTTCTTCACGGCTCGTTATCGAAGCCGCAATCAGGAACAGCGCAACTGCCGCTGCCAAGGCGTATTTTTTCACGCAGTTTCAGTGCCATTTTGGATTGATATCACTAACCACAAGAATGCCGGAAGCTTTGCGGCCACGCACAATGTGCTTGCGCAGCTTGTGCAGGTTTCACGGTAAAACGGCTGAAAGCCGGAATTCATGCGCAGAAGGCGGAAAAACACTACCGTTCTTCTTCAAACTCAAGCCCTGATTTGTACATGCCTTCATAGCCCTTGTGGACCTTTACCCAGATGATGTATAGCACAATGAAGATTACGTCAGTTATCAGTATGTTCCTCAGGACGCCCAGCAGTGCCTGTTTAAAGAAGGCAAGGGTCCCTACTACTGAAAGAAAAGAGACAAGGGTCAACCCTGAGAAGAACACCAGTCTCTTTCTTTTTTCAGGCTTCATTTTTCAAGCAACTCGACAAGCTTCTCCTTTGAGCGGGCAATCGCCTCGATTGTGCCAGGATGCTTTGCCTGGAACTCTGCAAGCTTTTGCCGCAGGAGCGGTTTTGCAGCTCTGCCGTATTTAATCTTTTTGATGCTGGCGTACGCCTCAAGCTCCATCTCGGTGATGGAATGAAAAAGCTCAACAGCCTTTTTCCCGGCGCTTTTCACGCCTTTGCCCGAAATGAACTCCTCAATCAAGGCGGCTGCGGCGTCATCCGAAGTTGCCGTGCCCACTAAAAAACGCTTCCCTGCTGATTTGCCAAGGACGGCAGCCGGCATGAACCTGTGCACGAAGTATGCCGCCGCACGGTCATTAAGCCTGTCGCCGCTTGCTGCCATGGCAAGCCGCTTTTTGGCTCCGCCTTGCCATCCGATGATATCTTCAAGCAGCCCGAGCTTCTTCCGCACCTTTCTTTCTATTATTTTGCAAAGGCACTGCTTACAGTGCTCAAGCCCCTTAATGGGCTTGAACCTGCCGCACCTTCCACATCCCTGTTCCATGCGCACGGTGGTGTGGCTTTTGCTTTAATAAGCTGCCCCTCGGCCTGGCGTTTTCGTCAACACCAAGTTGTTACTACTTCATTATACTCAACAATAGAAATGTTTATATAGTAGTCACATTAAGAAAACCGGTATAACAATCACCTCTTTTTGCCCAGGGCGTCCCTGCCTCGCGGTGGGGCCGCCCCAGGGTTTAGTCTGGCTTTTCTCTTTTTTCCTTGACCAATAAGGAGTCTACGCCGCTTTTGGAATGCCGCTTTCAGCAAAAGTGCTGATGCTGCCACTCCTGTCAGAAAGCCCGCTGCCGCGGCAATTGCCGCGATGGCAACCGTTCCCCTTAATGGTGATTGCTTTGCTGCTGGCGGCATTTTGACGTAGATGTCAAGGTTGCTTAGCTCCAGCGCGTATTCTGCGAACAGCAACGCTGATGGCGGGTCCTGGCTGCTCAATGAGCCGGCATACTCGTAATAACTGTAGCCGACTATGGGGAAATCGCTGTTGGCTGTTTGCCTCGCTATGCTTTCCTTCGTGGCTTCCAGCTTCCTGTCAAGCAGCTTTGTGAGGTTTTCCCCGCTGCTTAGGGCGCTTAGCATTGCATTTGTCTTTGCCTTGGCTATGCTTGCCCGGTATATGCAGGATGCGTAGTCTGCTTCCATAAGACGTGCGTATGCCGGGCCCAGTTCCTGGCTTCCCTGAAGCAGCCCTGGCAGGTAAATTTCAAGGTATTGCATATGCTCTTCCGCTTCCTGGATTCTGGTGACGCATCCTTCCCTTAATTGCTGGCTTGTTGCCCATCTTCGCTGGCTGGTATCGGGGTAATCTACGATGAATCTGCGCCATGCCAGTGCGCTTTCAAGGCGCTCTTTTGCGTAGGCGAGATGGTATATCCCATCGTTGTAGCTGCCCACATTCAGGCTTTTCCTGCTTTGCCCAAGCAGGTCCGCTGCCTCTTCAAGGCGCTCCTTGACAAGCCCATGAATCTGCATGGCTGAGACAGTTCCTGCTTCTCCAAGGGAAAGGCCGAACCGGGCTATTTCATCTGATGTTTCATTTATTTGCACCAGCACCTCGTCTGTTGTCAGGTTTTTGCTCATGTGCAGAAGGTAGCTGTACCTCACGTTTGAGCCGAAGCATTTGCTTGCAGCGGAGTATAAGTTGTTTTTTGCAAGTTCCTCAGCGCCTTCATTGGTGAGGTTCAGGGCCGCTTCCATGACTTTTGCGAGGGTGCCTGCATTGGTTGTGTTTGAGATTGCCGCGGCTTCACTGCCCGAAATAACCTGCTCGGCCCGCTCAAGGTCAAGCTGTTGCGTCTGCAGGATGAGGCCAGAACTCTTGCCGCATATCTCTCCAGCGAGCTTTTCCATTATCTTCGAGTATCCTGTATCAAGGATTATTTCATGCTCAGGCCCGGAAAGGTCCATCCCGGTCAGCCTGAAAACCGCTTGCTCAATGTCACCGACCTCTGTCACTTTGACGCCAAGCGACTCGCCGTATTCTATTAAGTTCATTGCTGTCTTGTTTTGCCATGCTATCACGCCTTCCCCTACGGGAATCAGCACCTCAGCCAGCCCTGTAGCTGCTGCAGCGTCAATTTTCTCTTTGAGCCCGCCCACCTGGCCGATGAGGCCTCCTGATGTTATCGTCCCGGTTACGGCAATGGTCTGCTTTGTCTCTCCGCCTTCAACTGCCGCAATGGCAAGCACGGCTGCCGCGGCTCCTGCGCTTGGCCCTCCGAGGAGTGACGCGTTTGCCTCTATCCTGTAGAAGAAGTCGTGCCTGCTGCACTTTTCCGCAGCTCCATGGATGCTTTGGCACGCGATTTCCTTTGCCATCTTGATGGATAGTTTGGTGTCAAGCTTTGTCTGGGTCGCTGTTTCGAGGAAAACATTTCCTGTGCCATCTGCAACCCTCAGGAAGAGTTCAGCTGTCACGCCGGTTGTTCCCTCTTCCGAAACTGCAAGCAACTTGAGGCGATGTTCCCTGCCTGCCGGAAGGGAAGTGGCTGGCACGCCTGCAACCAACAGAACCAGCACGGCAAATGCGAGCGTAACAAGCAGGATGTCCATGCTTTTTTGGAATCCTGCCATGATACCAGGTAAAATATTGTGGTTTAAGAAGTTTTACCCTTCCCTATCGGGGAATCTCGGAGTTATTGATATGATTGATGATATGAACATCAAGGCGAAGACAATGTCAAACGCAACTCCCCAACTCAGGGGTATCCTGCCTGAAATGGTGAAGACTGTCGTGATGGCCATCCCAAATATGGCTGTTAACGTGAAGGTTGCTGGGAGCGGTTCCATCCTGAGCTGGCTTTTGCTGCTTGCCTCTCGTGATGGCTTTGCCACGCTGCGGGTTTTTCTCACTTGACTGCCTCTTTTTTATTGCTCACTGATACTCTCGGTGAATTATAAATCTTTGTATTTTGCCCAGAGAAACCCAGGAAGCGTGCTAAACAGGTTCAATTATAGAGAACTTTGAATAACCCCCTCATTTATGACTTTTGTTCAAAGTTGTCTATAGCAAAGGGCACAAAAAGTTGAGCGTGTAATATGCCCTTTGCTATTAGTCAAGGACAGCGTTTTGCTCATTTATTTCTGGCTTTGACTATACCTTAAGATGCGGCATAAGCTTGCCGGGCATCCGGATTAAGCCAATTCCAAGCGTGCTGTTGGTGATTGCAGCGGAGCGCCCCTTATCAGCCATCCCAAGCATCGCGCGTATTGCATCTATGTTCTCCGGAACGACATCTGCCTGCTGGTCTATTGCCATGTGCAGGCCTATCTCGCCTTCCTCGTCAATGCCTACGCTTTCATTCCAGACGCACACCTCGTAGAGGTTGCCGTTCCTACCGTTCAGGGCAAACCTGTCTTTCAGTTTGGCTGTTGACGTGAGCCCGTTTTGCAGCGAGCAAATCATTATGCGGGGGTTTTTCTGGAGGGCTGAAACGATTTCCTGAGCGCTCGCCGGCCTGCTGCCCTCTTCTGGCTCGATGAATACCATGTGCCCGTGCATCAGCGTCATGGGCGCCTCGCCTGCAAGTGTTGTTATCCTGAGATTTGGTATTACCGTCTTAACGTCATGCGCATGGTGGCTTGGGTAGCCCTTGTCGGCGTCCGGGACCCATGCGTTGAGGACGCCTTTCCCGCTTTCAGATTGGTCAGCGCTGCGCCGTACTAGCGTTGCCCTGACCTTTCTGATCTGAAAGCTGGTGTTGAGCGTGCTTATCAGGCGGCACAGGGCTGTGGTGTTGCATGAAACAACCCTGACAAACCTCTTCCCGGATGCCTGGGCGTAGTTACAGTCACTGTTGAACGAGAAACCGGTAAGGTCATGCTTCTCGCCGCCCTGGATTATCGCCCGAAGCTCAGGATAGCTGCTATAGATTGCAAGGTTCTCCTTGCCTTTGCCCTTTGGGGAACAGTCAACAACGAGGTCGCATTCACTAAGCAAGTCGTGCAGGTTCCCCTCTGTGGGAATGCCAAACTTTTCAAACACGCCAGTGTCCCCTAAGGCAAAAACGCTTATTCCCTTGGCGTGCGCCTCTTCCACCCTGTAGTCGGGCGTCGCTTTGGTGACGCCAATGAGGTCCATGTCAGGCTGCTTCATTACAGCATCGGCGACTCTCATGCCTATTGTGCCATAACCATTGATTCCAACCCTGATTTTCGCGATTTTGGCTCACCCATGCTTCGCATGCAACGATGCATCCATCTCGCGCTGCTTTTTGAGGATTATTTCCATTTCGCGCTCCTCTTTCCTGAAGTCTTCCCTTACTCTGAAGCGCGGCTCAAGCTTGGCAAGCACTTCCATGACGCCCGTATATTCAAGCTCGTTCATGCCAAGCATCGCTGGCCCTGAGAAGCCCTGCTCTCTCAGCGCAAGTGCCTTCTCGGCAGCTTTTGCTCTCACGAAATCCCATATCGGGTCTGAATCAAACATGTCAACCCCGTCTGTCAATTTGCCGTTGTGCACGCAGAAGCCCTGTGCGCAGACAATGGGCGGGCCGTCAAAGAAGCTCGCACCCTGCCCTACCCTGGCTGGCGTCAACGGGCCGTTGTGTGAGCCCCTCATGAACCCTGCAACGTAATGGCATATTTTGAAAGGGGCCAGCACTTCGCCTGTCGCCGGGAACTGGCTTTGTGTCCTCACTATCATCGGCGGATCGTCCTTGCCGGTGTATTTTCCCGCTATGTTGTGCAGGCGGGTTGTTCCAACAGCAACTGCCTGCTCGCCTGTTGCCCTGCTGTGTATTCCTTCTATGACGAACCTGTCATTGTCCCTTATGAGGGCTGCCAGCTCGTACAACTCCTCGGGCGTGTTTAGCTCTATCACCCTGTCGCCTTCGGTGTGGGTAACGTCCATTACAGTGAACTTGAATCCCTGGCTGAGCTTTGAGCTTAACAACAGCCCTGAGCAGTTCATCGGGTCTGCAAAGCCGAGATAGAGCGGAAGGTTGAATGCTCCGGCATCGCATTTGTCAGCTGCAAAAACAACAAACGGCTCATTGGGCCTTTCTTCAATTTCCATCTCAGCAACAGAAGGCCCCATGCCCTTGACATTTCCTGAGAAAGCATCCTTGAGCATGTCCTGCCCTGCACCGTAAAGCCCCTGCTCCTTGGCGATTTTTGTCGCGAATGTAAAGGCGTCCCAGGCAATTTTGTGGACTTCGACGCTGTCCTTGCCTTGCGTGTGCGTCATCAGGATGCCTATATCATCGCCGATTGAAAAAATCCGGTAATCAATCACCCATTGGCTTTTGCCGACAAATTCCTTGATGGCTGCGAGAACTTCCTTGCTTGGCCTCACATGCCCGCCGATTGAGCCGATGTCTGCTTTTATCAAAGTCAGCGTTGTTTTCATACAAACACCTCCACAGTATGATGCTTTCATACCAAATATGAGGTCATATTTAAAGATTGTTGTGGCAAGACGCTCATTTCGATCGTCAAGAACCACCGGTCAGAGACCGGTGCAATTCCGCCCATGGCGGAATTGCACAATCCTACCCTGTAGGATTTGTGACATGAACAAAAGTAACTTCTGATTGCTTAGGTGGTTCTTGACTACCTATAGGAGAGGAACTTGATTTTCGTAAAATGATATCTTCCTCTCCTATAGAGAACTTTGAATAACTCCATCATTTATGACTTTTGTTCAAAGTTCTCTTAGACAACTTCGCTATAGAACCGAGATAATCAAAGTTGTCTATAGTCAAGGACAAGAATGAATGAGCAAAAAAGCTGTCCTTGACTAATAGCAGAGGGCATATTGCACGCTCAACTTTTTGTGCCCTTTTCTATATATGCGACGGAGCTTATAGCAGATTGCAAAAATAACAAAACTTTTCGCTTGCAATCTGCTATTTAGCAAATCTCGCAAATGTTTGATAATTAACGAGATTTGCTATTACTATTGGCATGCGATTATTAAGCTCCGTCGCTATAATGAAGCTGGTGTGCGAACCAGCTGGTGAGGACACCAGCGGAATGCACGCGTGCCAAATCACTTGACAAACTTGCATCCCAGGAGAACCAGGATAGAGCCGAGTGCGGAATGCACGATGATGAAAATGATGCTGTGAACCACTTGGAATGCCATCGCACCGCTAAACGGGATTAACATTGAGCCATAGTAAACTATGCTCGTGACAGCATTCATCAGGTAGCTTATGCCCCACAGGATTAGAAAATAGCCAACAAGCTTCTCTTTGGATAGTTCCTTTAAGGATATCATGCCCTATCAGGCTCTGGCTGGATTTATAAATCTATTGACTCAGCCCTCTGAAGATACCTTTCCGCCTCAAGTGCTGCCATGCATCCGGTCCCTGCTGCGGTTATCGCCTGTCGGTAGACCTTGTCTTGGGCGTCGCCTGCAGCGAAGACCCCAGGAAGGCTTGTCCGCATCCTTTGATCGGCAACGAGGTACCCGTTCTCGTCCAGTTTAAGCACGCCCTTGAAGGCTGCCGTGTTTGGCGTGTGGCCTATTGCCAGGAACACAGCATGCGCCTTGATTTCTGTAGTTGACCCGTCGTTTGTATTTTTTATTCTCATGCCGGTGACTTTCCGGTTTTCGCCCAGTATCTCCTCAACAGCCGTGTTCCACACCACTTTAATCCTGTTGTTGTCCAGCACCCTTTCCTGCATTATTTTGCTTGCCTTGAACTCATCCCGCCTATGTATTATAGTTACTGAGCGGGCAATGCCGGCCAGGAAAAGGGACTCCTGGCAGGCGCTGTCCCCTCCGCCTACAACTATGACATCTTTCCCGCCGTAAAGGGGCCCGTCGCACGTTGCACATGTGTGGACCCCCCTGTTGAAATATTTCATTTCGGATTCCAGGCCGAGCATCCTCGCGGAAGCGCCTGTAGCGATAATGACTGTTCTTGCTTCTATTTTCTCTCCTTCAACTGACAATTCGTAAGTGTTTTCGCCGCCTTCTGCTTTTACGCTGAATGCCTCAACGTTGCCATCCATGAACCTGGTGCCGAACCTTTTTGCCTGCTCCTTGCATTTGGTAACAAGCACCGGGCCAAGCACGCCTTCAGGGAAGCCGGGATAGTTCTCAACATCAGTTGTGAGCATCAGCTGGCCGCCCTCTTCCTTTCCTGCTATGACCAGCGGCTTTAGGTTCGCCCTTGCGGCATATATTGCGGCAGTCAGGCCGGAAATCCCGGCGCCAACAATCACGACGTTTTCCATGACTGGACAAAATGCGGGCCGTATTTAAATTATTTGGGGAAAACGGCCACTTGGAACTCCGCCTTGGTATCGCCGTCAGTCATGGCAAACTTAAGGATTTCCACTTAGCCCCATCCAGATATTCCCCTGACACATTATTGTGGGAAAGTGAGAACTTTGTGACGAAACAATCATTTGGTTTGAAATACTGCGCAGCGGCCTCAGCATGGGTTGAGTCAACAGGAAAGTAGGCGTCAAGTGAACAATCGGCAGCGTGTCTTGCTACCTGTTCCATGTTCAGGAATACGGAAGCGTTTCGCCAGTCAATTACGCCTGAGAGGTACGCGTCTTGTTCTTGTTTGCTTTGCGGCTGGTTGATGATGACGGCTGCTGCCGCCAGGTCAGGCCGATGCTCTGATGACAGCTTTTGGAGGCGGTGGATTGCCGCGTTGCCAAGCCTCCGGAACAAGTCGGTCCATGTTTGTTGGTTGCCTAATGCCGGGTAGCTTTCCTGAAAAGCGCGATAGACCTGTGAGCGGGAAATCCCTCCTGTTTTTGTGATTATGGTGCTCAGGCCGCGCATGAGGTGGAATGCTGTTGCGGGAAGAATCGGTTGTATAGAAACGGCCTGCCATAGTTGTTGGGTGATATGAATCCCGTATAGGTCGTCCAGCAGTTGTATTTTTGCCGAGGTCACGTGTTGCTGCCTATCCTGTGCGGCTGTGAATGTCAGGTAACCGAGAAGAATGTGCCCGAAAGAAAGGGGGCATTTCATCTTCGAGGCCGAATGCATAAGCATTGCGCAGCCCGAAAAATTCATACATATATGCCTCAGCAGCTTTGCCGTCATGCAGCACGCCTTCAAGGCCAACGACAATTTCGTGCGCTGCCGCTCCTTTCAGAAGCTGCACCTGGAGCTCACGGAAGGCCGGGGTTTGACGGTTGACTCAGATAAGGTGGAGCGTGTTCATCGAAAATGGAGCATTGGCACGATTTAAAAATATAGACAACTTTGATTATCCCGGTTCTATAGCAAAGTTGTCTAAGAGAACTTTGAACAAAAGTCATAAATGATGGAGTTATTCAAAGTTCTCTATAATGTGTTTAGTCAGTATCCACCCTTGGCGCCAGTATGAATGTCATCATAACCTTGTCTATGGTGCTGTATGTAAGCCTGAGCGGGTAGTCCTTGTTGAACTGTATTGTTACTTTGTCAGAGAGCTTGCTGCCTTCAATCATCTTCTTCAGGTATTCTATCGAATATTTTGCCTTGGTCTTGTCAGTCGCTGTAACCTTGACCCCTTCAGAATCCCTTATCTCGATGGTTGCGGTGTTAAGGTCTCCCTCTGCCTGGAACGACAGCTTTCCCGGCTCCGCCACCAGGCTTACCGACTCGGAAGCGATTTCTGCATCAGTTATTGCCTCGTTGAGGATGATGGAGTTTGCTTCAACCGTTACGGGGAAGGATAGCTCCGGGACTTTCTGGTCCTTGTCCTCCAGGTCAATGATGGGCAGGCTGAATGTCCTTGTTGACGATGATTTCAGCTGTATTTTGAGCTTGCCAGGGTCAATTTCAACACTCAGGACGTCACTCGGGCTTGCCCTCCTGAGAATCTGCTTAAGGTTTGCAAGGTTTATTGCCACGTCAACAGGTTTCTCAACGTCGTATTCTGTAAATGCCGTTGGCAAAAGCCTGAAGATGACCATGGCCACGTTTGCCGGGTCCATTGCGACGAGTTCTATTCCATCCTTGGATATCTTCAGCTTGGCTTCATTGACAAGCTCTGAGATGATTGAAATGCTGTCTTTCAGGTATTTCGGCTCTGCAAGCGTCAGTCTCATGACAAATCCCCCTCCCCCACCAAAATGCAAATCATTCCTTTCCGAATCTATTTAAATATTTTGTGCAGTGCAAGGCTCAAGTAAGTGACGTCTTTATAGGATAGGTATCTTGAGGCGTACCTACCGACATAGGAAACCATCTCAGCAACAAGGCCTGTTTCCTCAAGCAGCTCCCTTACCGCTGCCCTGGCCGGGTTTCGCCCTTTTCAATCCTTCCGCCCGGAATCACCCAGATAGGGACAGCGCTCCTGAGCTGGAGAAGTACCTGCTTCTTGCCGTTTATTACTGCGATTGTCGCGCTTGTTGTCATGGTGACAGGATTACACGCTGCCCGTCATGGGCCATGTGAACCTGCCTTTCACCATACCCGAGCATGGTCGCCATGCGCCTCACGGCGTCTTTTGACGCCTTTGCGCCATGGGAGGGGATTATGTGCTTTGGCTTGAGAAGTTCCAGGACGTACCTGACATCCTGGCCTGAGGCGTGGCCAGACTGGTGGACGTCCTTGAATATCCTCACATTGGTCCTCCTCAGGTGGCTTTCGAGGCGTTCCCTGTTTTTCCTGTTTGTCGGAGTGGGGATTACCCGGCAGGAAAACACTATTGCATCCTGCGGACCCATGTTGAAGTTGAGCAGGCCTGAGGCGATTTTTGACAGCACTGATTTCGGCTCGCCCTGGTGGCCCGTGCAGATTATAAGGTATTTCTCTTTTCCATCCCGGTCTATCTTCCTCAGCTTCTCGCCCACCTTCGCCGAGAACCGCACAATTTCGGCCTTCCCTTTAAAGTCAACCAGGCTTATTTCCTCCGCCGCCGAAATGTACTTTGCCATGCTTCTCCCGAGGATAACGACTTTCCTTCCCATCTTTTGACCAATCTCTATGATGCTTTTCAGCCGTGCAATGTGCGAAGAGAATGTGGTTACTATGATACCCCTGCCATTGTGCCTTTGGCTCATAAGTACATCAGAGAGCATGTCCTTTGCAACCTTCTCCGAAGGTGTTTTTGCGTCAACGTCGGCATTGGTACTGTCTATGAATATTGCCAGAGTGCCTTCCTTTTCAAGCTCTGCCAGCCGCGCGTAGTTTGGCGGCTTTCCGAGAGTTGGGGTGTCATCGAGCTTGAAGTCGTTGGCGTACACAATCGCTCCTGCCGGGGTATGTATAACCACCATTGCCGTGTGCGGCGTTGAGTGGGTGATGTTTACCATTTCAAGGGTGATATTTTTTGACAGCTTCACCCTGCCGTTTGGCTCTACTACCTGCAGCTTGTTTCTCAGCCGCACATCATTGTCTTCCAGCAGGTGCCTGAGCACCTGGACGGTATAAGGCGTACCCATAATAGGCGCATCGTAATGGTGCGCAAGGTAGGGTATTGCGCCCAGGTGGTCAAGGTGCGCGTGACTGGGCACTATGGCTTTCACCATCCCCTTCCACTCGCTTATCAGCCCGTCATCGGGTATCGCCCTTGCCTTTATGAGGGCATCCCTGTTCAAACTGGAAGAGTTTTCCTCTTCCTCATCCGTCAGCTTCATGTAATTCTCAAGGTGAATCCCCATGTCACAGATGACGACTTCATCATCCACCCTGACTGCAACCATGTTCCTACCTACATCATCAAACCCAGAAACAGTGCAAATCTCAACAGTCATTTTTATTGAACAGGAACAGGCTAAAAGGGCTGCTTTTAATACTTTTCCCAAAACCGGCTCCTTTTCTTTAGTGTTGGCGACTTCTTTGCTGCCGCTTTGGCGAAGCGTTTAACAGTGCCGATAGCAGCAGTTAAATTTAAGTAGCCGCTGTGGTTCTTCATCCTCCGCCGCGCGGGGGTAGCAAAGCCTGGTCAAATGCGCAAGCTTCAGGAGCTTGTCCCTTAGTGGGTTCACGTGTTCGAATCACGTCCCCCGCATTCAACTTTCTGGGGTGCTTTGCGTTGGCCAAAATATAAAAACAAAGCTGCATTACCTCTTTTGAATGGAAGAAGGGGAAATTGAAGTGCAGCGGGCGGCATCCGGTTCAATAAGAGCTGTGAGGTTTCACGAGTTCGGCGGGCCCGAGGTGTTGAGTTACGAGGAGGCTCCCACTCCATCGCCAAAGTTTGGAGAGGCGCCGGTAATGGTCAAGGCCGCATCAATAAATCACATTGACATCTGGGTTGAGAAGGGCTCTTATTATAAGCCCGAACTACCCCACATTCCAGGGGCTGACGCAGCAGGCATTGTTGAGGAGGTAAACGCTGGCGATTCCTCGCTTGTGGGGAATAGAGTGATAGTTTACCCTGTCCTTGCTTGCTTTCACTGCCGCTTCTGCATTTAGGGCAACCACAATCTGTGCGCGAATTACAGGACGATTGGGACTCAGGTTGACGGCAACTATGCCGGGTACGTTTCGGTTCCGCTGAAGAACCTGATGCGAATGCCGGATTCCTTCAAGTTTAAGGAGGAGGCGGCGCTTCCGATGACGTTCACCACCGCTTACCACATGCTTGTTGACCGGGCAGCCACAAAACCGGAAGAGACTGTCCTTGTGCTGGGTGCCGGCTCAGGGATTGGCTCGGCTGCAATCCAGGTCGCTTCGCTGCTTGGCGCAAAGGTGATTGCAACGTCCTTGACAGAGGACAAGCTGAAGAAAGCGCAGCGCATCGGCGCTGACGTGGTGGTGAACTATTCACAGGATGGCTGGGCTGAAGATGTCCTGGCTGCCACTCACGGAAGGGGTGTTGACGTTGTCATAGAGCATATTGGCTCGGCAACTTTCGCGAAGAGCTTAAGGTGTCTTGCAAAGAACGGGCGGCTGGTGACTTGCGGGGTCACAAGCGGCTCCTATGCTACAATCAACATCAGGGAGCTATTCATGGCGCAGCGCTCCATCCTTGGCTTCGTAACAGGAACCATGAAGGATTTCATTGCAGTTACAAAGCTGCCCGGCAAGGGCAAAATCAGGCCGATACTTGACTCAGTCTATCGCCTCAAGGACGCGAGAAAAGCGCAGGAGCGCCTTTTGTCGAGGTAGGCGTTTGGCAAGATTGCACTTGTGCCTTAAGAATATACCCCTGCCATTGCCTTGCAGCCTCCGCATAGCATCACCCCGCGGTTCTGCCGGACAAGTTCAACGAATTGCTCCCTGCTTTGCGGTATGGACATGATGCAATCCATTGGATTTACCTTGTCAAATGGGTGGTCCCTGAGCCTGAGCTTTGTGTGGCCAACTATCTCATGCTCAACAAGCGCTATTGCATAAGCAACACGGACTTCCTCAGGAACCAATCCGGCAGGGATTGTTATTGCCGTTGACCCTGTTTTGTTCCCATGCTTGTCAAGAAGCGGCCATCTTGCGCCTTCGGCAACAAATCCCCTTCCAATGAGGTGGTATGGGACGTCCCCTGGCTCCCCGAATTCTGCTGCGATAACCTTGTGGTGGAAAAGCACTTCAATCACGTTCGGGTATCCCATCCTTGAGGCTTCGTCAACAAGGACTCCGAAGTAGTTAAGGCTGCCTTCCCAACTGTTGCCCTGCATGCTTCTCGAATAAGCCCCCCACAGGGCGTCATCAACCGCAGCACCTTTTGTTAACGCCCTGTTTAGCTCTGGATCCATCTTCAGCGAATATTCAATGATTCTTCCAGTATCCAAGTAAGGCCTTGCCTCATCAAGCTTTTCCATGAATAACATCTTCGCCAGGTCATCTTGCATTGAATCGTGTGACACCTGCACAAGCTCGGCTGCGTTGTTTTTGGATATCACTGAAGTAAAAAGGTTTGACCAGCCAATATCTGTCAGGGCGACTCGGTAGGCTATCTCGCTGACAATACGCCTTTCCAGCAGGCTTCCCCTGCTATCGGTAACAATCAAGACATTCTCCGGCATGGCGTTCCCTGTCAGGGCCATTGGCCCAGGGTTATCCTGGGCTTTTTAAAATTTATTTGGGCGTAACGACATTTTTTCCACAACGGCACGCATTCAATGGGGCTGCTGGGATTCGAACCCAGATTACAGCGTTTTTCGTTTTTTGATTGACATTTTTCGTTGAAAAGGTCACCCGAACGCTGTGTGTTGGCCAAGTTGCACTACAGCCCCGATGTGCTGATTGATTAAGGTGAACATTTAAATATGCTGCGTTTTTATGTCTCCATTTGTGGAAACAAACCCCGTAAGACAATTTGCCTTGTGATCAATGGTCATTTTTTTTGCCACTGGCGGGCTGCTTTCCGCTCTTTTCCTTCTCTTCGGTTCTTTCGGCATTATCCAGGGCCGCATACTGATGACCGTTTTTAGTCTGGGTTTTTTCAGCCTGCCAATCCTTCTCAGTGCTTCAAAACTTGATGATGAAAATTTTGGCCCTTTTTGCCAGGTCAGGGGTTTTCTCGGGGGTCCTGGCTTCTACTATGCTGCAGCTGCTCATCTGGGGAGTTTTGGAACCCGGTGAAGGACCAGATTAAGGCAGAGATAGGTGTGCGGGAATCTTACATAACCAATCATTCTCTTGACGCCTGGGGTACAGGAATTTTTTGCGGCATCCTGACAGCAGCCCTTGTTGGGGTTGTAGCTTTTGCTGCCATTAGATCTACCATAACAAGGCATACAGAGGGCAAGATTAAGAAATATTTGGCGGCTGAACGCAAACCCCTAAATTAGTGTGATCCGTCAAATTTTCTCGAAAGAGATCTTCCCCGAAAGCAGCCGCCACACTGTGTGAGATAAGTCTTTTATCTTTACCCTTGCCTGCTTTGTCGAGTCCCTTTCCCTGATTGTCACGTCATGCTTTTCCAGGGAGTCGAAGTCAACGGTTATGCAGTAAGGGGTCCCGACTTCATCCATCCTTGAGTATCGCCTGCCGATTGAGCCGCTTTCATCGTAGGAGCATGCAAAGTCATTCCTTAGCTCGTCGTATATTCCTTTTGCAACTGCAACCAGCTCTTCCTTGTTTGACAGCAGCGGGAAGACAGCGGCTTTTATCGGCGCCAACTTGGGATTGATGTGTAGCACGACGTTCTCTCTCTTTACATCATACTCGTAAGCGTCGAAAAGGAAGACCATGAATGCCCTGTCAAGGCCGATTGACGGCTCTGCTACCACATATGGCACGATTTTCATATTTGTCTCGCTGTCAAAGTAGCTCAAGTCCTTCCCGGAAGCTCTTATATGCTGTTGGAGGTCGTAATCAGAGCGGTTTGCGATGCCTTCAAGCTCTTTCCAGCCAAAGGGGAAGTTGAACTCGAGGTCCCACGTGTCAGTCGCGTAATGACTTTTTTCTGTCTGGACATGCTGTCTTATCCGTATATTGTCTGCTTTTGCGCCAAGGCTGGCCAACCATTTATGCTCAAATGACAGCCAGTAAATATGCCAGGGCAGGATAAGCTTTTTATCCAGCACGTCCTTGACATTCATTTTCCTGTGCGGCTGTTCTTTTTTTTGCATGTCGCTCGTTAATACGTTCAGTTCGTAACTGTAGAATTCGGCAACGTAAGGGCATTCTTCAATCTTGTTCGGATGCACGAAGTATTCAATTTCCATCTGCTCGAATTCCCTGCAACGGAAGAGGAAGTCGCGAGGCGCAATCTCGTTCCGGAACGCCTTTCCGACCTGTGCTATGCCGAACGGGAGTTTCATCCTTGCATTTTCCTGGACGAGCCTGAAGTCTGCAAATATGACTTGGGCGGTTTCGGGGCGCAGGTATGCTTCCGCTTCCTTTGCATGGCTTGGGCCGACTGTTGTCTTGAACATGAGATTGAATGGCTGGGCTATCCTGAGTTGATCAGAACCGCACCTTGCGCATTTTATCTTGTGCTTCGCAATCAGCTCGCCAATCTGGCCAGCGTTCATGCCTGCCGTTGCTATCTTTGCCTTGTCCTCCACGATGTGGTCTGCCCGGACGCTGTTGCCGCACATGCCGCATTTGGCCATCATGTCTGCAAAATTGGCCACATGGCCGGATGCTTCCCACACTTTCGGATGCGTGATTATGCTGCCGTCAATGCCGACAACATCAATCCTTGATCGCACATGAGCATTCCACCATTCCTGCTTGATATTGTTTTTCAGCTCAACGCCTAATGGCCCGTAGTCAAAAAATCCTGACAGTCCCCCATAGATTTCAGAATTCGGGTAAACAAAGCCCTTGCGCTTGCAGAACGTGGAAAGTTCATCAATGGTAAGCTTTTTAGGATGTTCTTTCTCTGTTGCCATGGTGCTACACTCTTTGGAAAGGTATAAATTGTTTGCGGTTTTATCCGCTAATCCAATGAAGCCCCGGCTGTCCGCTGAAATTCATGTAAGCGTTGAACCTGACATTCCAAAAGCAGCAGCAGCCATGCGGCAGCTGGGCGGATGGATGTGCTCTTTTTCCATTCCGAACCTTGTCAACTCGCGGCTGGATTCCCTTGCTGCTGCAAGAGGATTATCCGAGCGTACATCCAGCCTGACCTACACGCAAGTGTGCAGGGGGCTCAAAAGCGTTTACGCTGCCAGGAAAGCGCTTTCAGAAGCTGCAAGAATCAGGAACGTGAAGGAAATCCTTGCTGTCACCGGGGACAGGGCGGCTTTTTCAGACATCAGCATTTTTGACCTTATCTCATCCATTGACAAACGCCGCTTCAGGGCTGCTGCCGCAATTGTCTTCACAAGAAGGGGAGAAGCTAGCAGGGTGGTGAAGAAGGCCGCTGCCGGAGCGACGGTCTTCTACACCCAGCCGGTGTTTCCTGGCAACTGGAGGCGACTGGCTTCTGTGTTGAATACCTGCCGGGACGTGCGCTGCCGCGTTTTCATTGGCATCTTTGTCCCGTTTCCATCTGCCGCGTGCAGAGCCCTTTTAAGGGAGAAGCCTGACTTTATCAGCGATGCCTTTTTCATAAGGAGCCTAGCCGCAGCCGAGAGGAAAGACGGTTTGGATGCCTTCAATGCTGTTGTTGCCGCTGCGCGGGATGGCCTTTCGGCTGCTGGAAAGGTGGCCGCATCTGTCAACCGTTCCGGAGTGCAATGCAGGATTGTGGGTTTCCACTTTTACGGCCTTGCCGACAGGACTTTTGGGAAGGGAAAATCACGGCTTCCTGTTTCAGCCTTGGCCCTTTTCAGGCGAGTGATGAAACCATTTTGATCGGCTACAATCATCTATTCCTGGAGTAAAATATATAAGCCAACCAATCTTCCCAAGACGCTATGACTCAGGAATTTGGTCCGTTAGTATGGAATTTGCTTTTCAGCGCTGATTCCATTGATGAAATGATCAAGGGCAGGACAAACGCCCCACGGGCAGTGCACGAAGGGTGGACGGACAAGGCAAGATTAAGCAGGATGCTTGAAGAAGTCAGGGCGACGCGAAAAGAAAGGACACTTTGGAGGGATGGATACGACCCGTTAAGTTATAGTGACTGGCCAATGGCGGTTTTAAATATACGCCCGAATAGCCGGGAAGCGGATTACCTGATTCTCTACTATTTTCCTAGAAGAGCAGTACGATACGAATTCTCAGACAGCGGCAAGCTTCTTGATTTCAGAAAATATACCGGGAGTGGTGAAATTCAGGATACCTTGCAGCAGCACGTTAAATCAAATTTAACATACGTTGACGAGGTCGCTTCCAAAGTCAAGGTTTACCTTGAAAGCTCTGAAACTGTTGCACGATCACTCAACATGGGCGTGAAGCTTCTGGATTTGCCCGGCCCTGAGCAGTTTCTTCATGCTAATAGCTGCAAGGCGCTTCAGGTCCTGGCCGCGTATAGCGGCGCTAACGGGCTGGTAAGCTGCCAGGGTTCCCCACCGTCCAGTGGCACGCCGGTAATGATAGGAAATAGTGCCTATCCCGGCCAAGACCTGGCAAAAGGGGGTGCTGCCTGCCTTGGCCACAGGCAGATTTAAGAAGGGGAGGGCTTTTCTTTGCTTGATGGAAGCAAAGAAGCCCGCAAGGCCCAGAAGGGCGTTGTACAAAGTGATGGGTACATGCAGGTTGTGCAAGGTGAGGTTCGTGGTGGACAAGGAGAAGGGCCACTATTCCTCAAACTACTGCATGACCTGCGTCAAGAAATTCAACCAAACGGAGTGATGACAGAATGGTAGAAGGCACTGTGAAGTTCTTTAACGCTGAGAAGCACTTTGGCTTCATAACAGGGGATGACGGCAACGAGTATTTTGTCCACCAGAGCGGTCTTGCCCCCGGTGCATCTCTCACGAAAGGGGACAAGGTATCATTCGAAGTAGTTAACGGCGACAGGGGCAAGAAGGCGGATAAAGTGCAGAAAATTTAGCGTCTGCACACCCTTTTTATTCTCTTTTTGATTTCCTGGCTGTTATGGAAAGGAGCCTTGATGAATTCCTTCAAAGGCAGTGGTTTGAGCTAATCGGAAGATTGAATCCTGCAGCAGATCCCCTTCCTTCCCATATGCTGATAATGGACAGATATTCGGAGCCCGGAAGATTTTACCACACGGCAACCCATATAGCACATGGCCTGCGACTCATTGAAATGGCTGCGCATTTGCTTGAACATCCTGACACGGTCAGATACGC
>Ga0209541_10002441_pt1 | contig 35191 bp, 43 predicted proteins | sample RifCSPlowO2_01_FD_184027 | JGI IMG/M metagenome (GOLD analysis project Ga0209541, IMG submission 184027) | Groundwater microbial communities from Rifle, Colorado - Rifle CSP2_plank lowO2_0.1 (SPAdes) (version 2) | ecosystem: Environmental > Aquatic > Deep subsurface > Groundwater | place...
GCAAGCTTGAGTATGAGCTTTACAGCTATGGCGAGGAGACTGTCGTCATCCCGGTGAAAGGCCTGGGCAAGAGCCCGATCCAGCAGTTTGCAGCCTCGGCATTGGAAGCTAAAATGAAGGAATACGTGAGCAATGCCAGGGTTGAGATGGTTTCCGACAGCAAATGCATAGCTTATGTCCCTGAAAACGAGATTGCCAAGCTGATAGGCAAGGAAGGCAAGAACATCTCGGCCATAGAGGAGAAACTTGGGGTGCACATTGACGTCCAGGCGCTCAGTTCAAAAGCCGCAGCGAAAGGGGATGAAGCTAGCGTGCCCTTTGACGCGAAGATTAGCAAGAAACACATAGTCTTCAATGTGGACAGTGTATTCGCCAACAGGAACATTAACGTTTACGTTGGCAACGAGTATGCCATGACTGCCAACGTAGGCAAGGACGGTGTTTTCAAGATTTCAAGGAAGAACAAGCTCGGCAGCCTCATTTGCGATGCCGTGAGTTCTGGGTCTGGCATCAAGATTTCTACCGCAGGGCAAGGAAAAGATTTATAATAGCTTTTCCTGTTCCAACTGCCACATGTTGGACGTCAGGTTTATTGAGGCTAATCCTGCCGCTGTCAAGAATGACCTTCAGAAGCGGGGAGACAAGGAAAAGGTTTCCTGGATTGATGAACTCGTTCAGAAGCATGGTGAGTGGAAGGCCCTGAAGGAGAAAGTTGACACACTTCGCCACTCGCGAAACGAAATAAGCCAGGAAATCAACCAGCTGAAAAAGCAAGGCAAGGACATTTCTTCAAAAGTCAAGGAAGTCAAGGAGCTTCCTGGAAAGATTGCCGCATCAGAGGAAAAGCTCCATAAGCTTCAGGAACGGATTGACTTTATTTTACAGAGGCTTCCAAACACGCTTCACGAGTCAGTCCCCGTTGGGAAGGATGAAACTGAAAACAGGGAAGTTAAGAAGTGGGGAACTATAAGAAAGCCGCCGTTTGAGCTTAAGAGCCATGGTGAGCTTCTCGAACAGGCCGGGTTGGCAGATTTTGAGCGTTCAACAAAGATTTCCGGGGCAGGGTTCTATTTCATCAAGGGCGACCTTGTCAAGATTGAGATGGGCTTGATAAGGTTTGTGACCGATTTCCTGGTCAAGAAAGGCTTTACACTAATCCAGCCACCATTGATGATGAACCGGAAGCCTTACGAGGGCGTTACTTCACTTGCAGATTTTGAGAACGTGATGTACAAGATTAAAGATGAAAAAGGCAAGGAAAGCAGTTATCTCATTGCCACATCAGAGCATCCCATTGCCGCCATGCTGATGGACGGAACCGTGGAAGAGAAATCGCTCCCGCTGAAACTCTGCGGAATCAGCAGTTGTTTCAGACGCGAGATAGGCAGCCACGGCGTTGACACCCGAGGCCTGTTCCGCGTCCACCAGTTCACAAAGGTTGAGCAGTTCGTGTTCTGCAAGCCGGAAGACTCATGGAAGATTCACGAAGAGCTCCTGAAGAACAGCGAGGAAATAATGCAGCAGCTGAAAATCCCATACCGCGTCGTGAACATTTGCACTGGCGACATCGGGACAGTCGCCGCGAAAAAGTATGACATCGAAGGCTGGTTCCCAAGGCAGGATGCCTACTGCGAATTAGTGAGCTGCAGCAACTGCACAGCCTACCAGTCAACCGCCCTTAACATCCGCTTCCAGGACAGCAAGGGCGGGAAAGAATTCGTCCACACCTTAAACGCAACAGCAGTCGCAACGAGCCGCGTCCTTGCAGCCATTGCCGAGAACTTCCAGAACAAGGACGGCACCATCACAGTCCCAGAAGTCCTTGTCCCGTATGTGGGGAAGAAGGTCATCGGGACATAGTTCAATCCAACTTATCTATTCTTCTGACGCCTTTTACCTTGTCAAACGCCGTGTCAAATGAGCAAATCTCACGTATCCCTTCCTCTTCCGCTAGAACCAGCAAGGAACAGTCAGTAAGCGAAAGGCCTTTGTACCTTCGCAATAGCTCCCCGATTCTCGCAATCATCATTCTATTGACATACCGTATAATAACCAGCTCAGATTCAAAAAACGAGTCAAGCGCATCCGAGGCTGCTTCGTGGCCTTCCTTCCTCAAGAGGAAATTAATGGTTTCCACAAGGACATAATCAGTCAGGTGCACTTCTTTAATCCGGTTATTAAGAAAAGCATCCACGATAGCCAAAGACTTTTCCCTATACTGGTCATTTTTGTAGCGTGCACCTATCCACACCCCCGAGTCTATTATCGCTTTTCCAGAAGCCATTCTTTGCACGCTCACATTGTGGTGTCTATCTCTTCCAGCCAGTTTTTGCCAAAGTCAACAGGCTTTCTCTTTATCCACTTCTCAAATAGTTCTCGTGTCTTATCACGTTTTTCCATATGCTTGACAAGGCTTTCCTCGTTTGAGGCAGCAAATTTTAAACCGAAAGTCTTTCAGCCACACCGCCGTAAATTTTACGGAGTTTTACTCTCAAAAGCCCTCAAAAATGCCTTCAGAAGCCACTGGACACACCATCCACAGCCTGATAGCCAATGCTACATAATTGTAGTTATCAGAATTCGGGTCCGCAAGGGAACAAAAGTCCAGTATAATGAAAGAATATAGAGGACTTTGAATAACCCCTGTTTTGAATCAAATTCAAAGTCCTCCTTAGAAGGTTTTGACTGATTTTGATGGGTTAATCAAAACATTCTATACGATATAATCCAAACATATAAAAAGGGGCAGTTAGATCTCGTCTCTCATGAATAATCTTTCAGGAACAAAACATGCAAGTTCAGTTATAGTCGGCGTTTTCTTTTTCGGGTATTAGCAATACCCACCTCTCTCACTCATTTAAATTATAATTTTCCAAAATAGACAAATGGAGGCATAAGACTATGATAATTGAAGTTGATAAGTCGGCGTCAGGCCAGGATTTGCATGCCATCAGGCAGACTATTGAGGGAGCGGGTTACACCTCTCATTTGGATAGGGGAGATGAAGTTACTCTTGTCGGGGTTCATGGTAGGGCTATTCCGGAAAGTCTTGAAGATGCAATCAGGAAGCTTCCAGGTGTGATGAAAATCTTACGAATAACTGACTCATATAAGGAAGTAAGCAGGAAGTTCCACCCTTCCAACACAGTGATAACCCTGGAAAATGGGGCTAAGATAGGGGCGGGCGAGCTTACCCTTATGGTTGGCCCCTGTGGTGTTGAGAACTACAGTTTGGTTCTTGAGACAGCATACTGGGCTAAGGAAGCCGGGGCGCAGGTGCTTCGTGGCGGCGCATTCAAGCCAAGGACAGGGCCTTACAGCACCCAGGGCATGGGTGAAGCGGGATTAGAAATTCTGGCACGGGTTAAGCAAGAAACCGGGCTGCCTATCATAACAGAGATTCTCATTCCGCAGGATGAGAACGTGTCTGTAGGCCAGGTTATTGCCATGTTCGAGCGCTACGGCATGGATATTTACCAGGTTGGGGCAAGGAGCGCGCAAGTTGGAGGCTTGCTGCACGCGCTTTCAAAGCGCAATCATCCAGTGCTCTACAAAAATGGGCTTGGGATGACTGCGGAGGAATTCCTGAATGGTGCTGAATATCTTTTGTCAGGTGCGTGGGGCGACGATGGGAGCGATGGCGGGGGCAATCCGAATGTTATGCTGTGCGTTAGGGGCACTGCCGGTGAAACGACTGTTTCGAGGTTCCCGCTGGATTTAAACTGGATTCCATACTTAAGAAAGAAAGCTCACCTGCCAATCATTGCTGACCCCAGTCATAGCTCTGGAAAGTGGTGGATGGTTGTGGATTCGAGCCTTGCAGCTATCGCCGCAGGCGCTGGTGGGCTTGAGATTGAAGTGCATCCAGACCCGAAAATTGCCAAAAGCGATGACAAGCAAGCCATTGGGCTGGAGCAACTGATGGAGATTGCAACTGTAGGCAGGGAAATCTTCAATGCCAGAAAGGCCCTGAAGCCTGATTACAGGATGACAAACCATTATGTGGACAGGCCTGCGTGAGTTGCAATGCGAAAGGGATAGCGACAACAAACTATTTAAACTTTCCCGACGCTGCCGCCAGTATGGCTTTTTTTAACAGTTCATCTGGTGGCGAGTCTTTATTTCGCAACCCCATCGCCCTTGACTATGATTACCAACCCAAGCTCGTGAAATACCGCGAGGCTGAGATGAAGCAGGTGGCTGCTGCCATCCGACCGCTGCTCCAGAAGCGCAGTGGCCGCAACATTTTCATTTACGGCCCTTCCGGGGTCGGAAAGACTGTTGCGGTGAGGAACCTGTTGCAGGAGCTTGAGCAGGAAACTGATGAGATAATCCCTTTTTACATTAATTGCTGGAAGAGCGATACCAGCTTCAAGGTTCTTTTGCAGATGTGTGACGCGATTGGCTACAGGTTCACGCAGAACAAGCGCACTGAGGAGCTTTTTGACGTTGTGAAGAAGGAAATAAACAAGATGGCCGCGGTCATCGTCCTGGATGAGGTTGACAAGCTGGAGGACGCTGACCTCCTTTACAACATTGCGGAGGACGTCTTCAACAAGTCAATAGTCCTTATTACAAACCGCAAGGAGTGGATTACCGAGCTTGACGGCAGAGTAAAGTCGCGCCTGACAGCCGAGATGCTCGAATTCAGGCCTTACAACCTTAGCGAGACAAGAGGCGTGCTTCAGCATCGGTTGGAGTTTGTGTTTGCACAGGGTGCTTGGGAGGCGGACGCTTTTGAGGCTGTTGTGCAGAAGGCAGCTTCAATGCAGGACATAAGAGCCGGCCTTTACCTCATAAAGGAAGCGGCCAACACTACCGAGGAACGCAATTCAGGGAAGGTGAATGCTACCGACGTTGCTGTCGCGTTGAGGAAGCTTGATGAGTTTAGCATTAAGAAAAGTGATGACCTTGAGGGAGAAGAGCGTTTTATCCTTAACATTGTCAAGAAGAACAACAACAGGAGGATTGGTGATATCTATGCCGCGTATAAGGAAGCTGGCGGGGGCATTGCGTATAAAACGTTCCAGCGCAGGATTGCAAAGCTGGAGGATGACCGTTTCATCAGCACTGAGAAAATCACAGGTGGCAGCGAAGGAAGCACAACAATCATAAAGGTCGGGCAGGAGAAAAAGCTGACAGAGTTCTGAAAGCAATTCTAAGGATTAAGAGTATCTTATGTCAAACCCTTCAAACTCGCCGGTAGCTGGCTCTTCCTTCACGTCCACACCAGTTATGAACGCCATCAGGGGCCCTTTCCTGAATTTTTTTTCAAACTCCTTAAGCTGCCGTTCCTCTCCTTCTGCGGTTATCTCGACAGTCCCGTCTTTGAGGTTACGGACAAAGCCGGTAACGCCAAGCGGTTCTGCCTCCCTCCTCGTGAACTCCCGGTAGAACACTCCCTGAACCTTTCCTTTTACTAAGGCGTGAATCCGCTTTGCAGCCATGTCCTCGCGGCTGCGGCTTTTTATTTTAAATTTTGTGGTTGTGTTAGTAAGTGACAAAAATAAGGCATAGAAAAACTCGCTACCAACATTTGCCAGCCATAACAATGTTACGAGTCATTTATGGCTGGCATTATGTAACAGCAAATTATAAATATGCTGGATGGAATAATCTGATGCTGGATGGACAAATGGCTTTCCTGGCTCTTGGTTACGGCGGTAGGCCTCCCGCTTCTCATGTTTGTTGGAAACCTGGGTGCTGAGACGCTTGAGAGTGTCAATGAGGCATCAGTTGATGATGCCGGTTTGGCGCTTGTATCTCCTGAACTGTTTCTTGGCTATGCCCAGGCTAATGCGAAACTGGGCAACGAGGAAGGCTCAAAGCCGGGTGAGGCCGTTGCTTATACGCCGCCGTCTTCATATGAATCAATAGTCCCTAATGTTGCTTACCTTGGTGGCGTGTGGGGGAATGACTATGAAAATCTGGAGCTTTTGTCAATGGAAGGGCGGATAGTTGTTAAGTATACCGGCAAGTCTGTCGATGTAATTGCAGCGCCAGGGGCTGAATCAGCATTAATGCAGGCTGTCCTTGATGGCGCCCTTGCTGATTCGTCTAACAGCGGCAGTGATATGTTAAATTCCATGGCGATAATATCAGGCCATCGGAAATACAGCCTGATTTCTGAAGCCAATTCAAGCACAAGGGTTCTTGAGATTAATATGTTGGGAAAGGGCCTGAAGGTTTATAGGCTTGCTTTTGGGTAATTACGAAAATTTAGCTCCTCGCCTATAGAGTCACGCCTAGAAGGAAAAAAATCAAAAACAAAAAAAAATCCATACGACAATTAGTAAGCGCTTCTTACTGCCTTATCGTTCTGTGCTTGGAGTAGCAATCCCTGCAATAAACAGGCCTGCCATCTGCCGGCTTGAAAGGTACCTCAGACTGTGCGCCGCACTCGGAGCACGTTATCTGGTGCATCTCTCTCGGTCCACCAAATGCCATTTTCTATACACCTACTTGCTTGCTATTCTCTGGTCTTTTGGACGTCTATAGCTCTTACATATCTACACGGCCCCCACCATACAACTAGCGAGAAAGCCTGTATAGGCAGAAGGGGACAGTCTAAGTATATAAAGCTATCCCTTGTGGCGGGTTCGTTTAATGTTGGCTTGGGTCGCAAGCAATTCCCGGACGTTGCTTATCAAGTAGTCATTACAAGACTTGACCAAATCGCAAGTCCTGCCGGATATGACTGCACATTTCGCTACGAGCAGAATTGCCGGCTGCTGGTTTGCACTGGCCACTGGACAACCGCCCGGACAGGGTATTTAAACAGAAGAGGGACGTATTCTGGATGGCATAGCTGCTGCGAAAGGATACACGCAGTTGCTGCTGTTGTGGAGGTGATTTGTATGTCTTTGCCTACTGAGTTAAACGCCGGGATGGTAAGTGACCTGTTTTTCAGGCATGTGAAGGAGCTCAGCATAAGGGCGCTGAATGAGTTGAAGGATGGCAGGAAGCTGGAGCTCAGGCTTGTGCGCAGCATTCCAGATTTACAACCCACCTTGGGATTTCTAAAAGCGTAAACCAGTATTTGTTGCGGGGCCACCGGCTTTTTCTTCCCGCAACAACCATTCCATTCCCATATGAAACCAATGGCTGGTTTTATGAAAAATTTATATAGTTTATTGCACAACCGCTTCCTGTGGAAGTTATCACAAAGGAGGAGTTTCTATTGGAAAAAGTCAGGTATCTGAAACTAATAAGCCAGGGCTCGGTCTTCATCCATCCGACAGATACAATTTATGGCATTGGCTGTGATGCAACCAATGAAGCTGCTGTCCGCAGGGTGAGGGATGCCAAGCAAAGGAATTCAATGCCTTTTTCAGTGATTGCGCCGTCAAAGCGGTGGGTTTATGACAATTGTGAAGTTTCTGCTGAAGGAGAGAAGTGGCTTGATCGGCTTCCTGGGCCATACACGCTCATACTTCGCCTGAAAAAGGCATCTGCCATCGCTTCATCAGTTAATCTTGGGAGCGGCACTTTGGGAATTAGGATTCCAAGGCATTGGATTTCAGATCTGGTGAAGGAGCTTGGCTTTCCTGTTCTTAGCACTTCCGCCAATCTGACAGGCCGGCAGTACATGACAGCCATTGATGACCTCGACGAGAGTATCAGGCAAAAAGTCGACTTCATGGTTTACGAAGGTGAAAAGGAGGGCAGGCCATCGACCATCGTGAAGCTATTTGAGAAGGAAGTGGAGCTGGTAGAAAGGTAAGAGATGCTTCTTTATCAGAACCAACGCTTTTTAGGAGAGAGACTGGGTTAATCTGGAAGGTGGATTGGCACTATGCAGCAGATTGTATTGTGATTGCGAAAGGCAGTAAATGCTCCATGACCCGAGCGGCATTCCGGTGAAAACAGCTTCAGGAACTTTTTCCGACCTTCCCATTCTTTGAGTGCGTTGGCCTACGACTGGCAGATACCACGATACGTCACCTGGAACCGCTCCCTGTATCAGGGCGGCAGTGGAAGGCCTGAAGAGATTGTTAACAATAAGCGCAAGTGAATCAACCCGGGAAACTGATGTGGGGATTGTTATCTTGTTGTTTTCAGAGCGGACAACACCTATGCCGAGCTGGTGAAGAACAGTATCCCTCAAGTTCTTAATGTATCTGGTCTGTTCAACGGAGAATTCGTTCTCGCGCAAGTAAGCAGCAGGTGAAAGGAAGCTTACTGAAGCATCAGACAAAAACAGAGTTTGCTCATTTGTGCGGGCAAATGGCGAGAATGCGATATGCTCGGTGCTATCAACTTTATCCAGTTTTCCTACAATCAGGGCGTAAAGCGGATAATGCATGATGCGGCGGTGATTGGCGGCTTCAGGCAAGTATGCAGTTTGGGCCTCAGTTCCCGCGTGCGCAAAGGCAATGACAACATACAGGGGATCAGGATGGTTCTGCAGGATGGCATCTCCCAGGTCATTTCCCAGGATGGTTTTTGCATTAACCAGCCTGTTTAATCTTGTTACCCTGTTGTTAAAATCTGCAATTGCATGCGGATCAGATTGTAAATTGACAGCCACATCTTTGAGGGTGCACAAGCCATATTTAAATCTTTCTATTTTTATCACTTTAAAGTAACTATTTTGCTGGAGCGGCGATGGCTTTATATAGTAGTCCGCGTTTGCCCTGCCTCATGAAAATCCTTGCCGCCGGCTGCATACACAGCAACAGCTCCCTGATTGAATCGCTGGCTGTTCAAGCTGAAATGGAGGATGTTGACCTGGTTGTGCTCTGCGGCGACCTCACTCTGGGGGAAAGGAGCACTGACAACATACTTGGCCCTTTTGTGAAGAATGGCAGGAAGGTGGCATTGGTACCGGGCAATCATGAAACAGTCGCTACAGCCGATTTTCTCGCAAAGAAATACGGAGCCACCAACCTCCATGGTTACGGCCTGAAGCACGGGGATGTTGGATTATTCGGCTGTGGTGGCGCAAACATTGGCCTGTTCCAGCTTTCAGAAAATGAGATTTTCTATCACCTGTACAAGTCGCACAAGTATGTCAAGGACGCGAGGAAAAGGATAATGGTCACCCACGTCCACCCTGCCGAGTCAATGATGGAGCAATTTTCTGAGTTTGTTAAAGGCAGCTCCGGGGTGACTAAGGCAATTGAGATGCTCAAGCCGGACCTTTTATTGTGCAGCCACGTGCATGAGGCATCCGGCCTGGAAGAAACGATTGGCACAACAAGGGTCCTGAATGTCAGCAAGGTTGGAAAGGTTATTGAGATTTAACTTCAGGTGCTTATAGCAAATTGCAAAAATATTTGAACTTTTTACTTGCAATTTGCTATTTGGCGAATCACGCAAATGTTCCATAATTAACGAGATTCGCTATTATCCTTTTACAACGCCAAGCGGCACTAACCGTGCAACCAGCTTCCCGAGCTTTGCCTCGTTGGAAACCCTGCAAACCTCGTCAACGTCCTTGTATGCTGGCACATGCTCCTCTGCTATGCCTTTCCAGCTTGCCGCCTTCACCAGTATGCCCCGTTGCTCCAGCTCCTTTGCAACCGTTTCCCCCCTGAACCGATGTATGGCTTCAGCCCTTGACATCTCCCTGCCTGCCCCGTGCGCGGTTGAGCCCCAGCTTTTCTCCTCAGATTCGTTTGTTCCTACCATCACATAACTTGCCGTGCCCATGGTTCCAGGAATGAATACCGGCTGGCCTGTTGAGCGGTAGATTTCATTTACTTCCTCCCTGCCAGGGCCGAAGCTTCTCGTCGCACCTTTCCTGTGCACGCACAGCTCCTTTGTTTCCCCATCAACCTTGTGTTTCTCCAGTTTGCCGATGTTATGACAGACATCATACACCTGTCTCATCCCGTCATCTGAGCCCATGATCTTCCTGAAGCTGTCCCTTATCCAGTGGACTATCATTTGCCTGTTTGCAAATGCATAGTTCATGCCAGCGCACATTGCCTTGAAATATTTCTGGCCCAGCTCTGATTGGAATGGCGCGTTTATCAACTCCCTGTCAGGCAGCCCTTCAAAACCATATGCCTTTTCCATTTCACGGATGTAATCCGAAGCTATTTGGTGGCCCAGCCCGCGGCTTCCGCAATGCACCATCACCGTAACCTGGCCCTTTCCGGTTATGCCAAATTCGGCTGCTGTTTTCTCATCATAAATTGCATCAACTGCCTGGATTTCCAGGAAGTGATTGCCTGCTCCAAGGGTTCCAAGCTGCGGCTTTCCTCTTGCAACTGCAGTGTGGGAGACGAATTGCGGATCTGCCTGCTTCATGTAGCCGTACTCTTCTGTGGCGTCCAAATCTGCTTTTGTGCCGTAACCCTGTTCCAGGCTCCACCTGCTTCCTTTGGCAAGTATTTCCTGCATTTCAGAATCGGAAAGCCTTGTTATCCCGCCTCTCCCAACCCCTGAAGGCACTTCATTGAAAAGCGTGTCAAGAAGCTGTTTTATCTTCGGCTTGATATCGCCGATTATCCAATCAGTACGAACCAGTCTGACTCCACAATTGACGTCGTAACCGATCCCGCCTGGAGAGATTATTCCTTCCTCCGTGTCAAATGCAGCGACGCCTCCAATCGGAAAGCCGTCAAAGGCTGAACCAGCAGTGGCTGGTTTAGTATCCTTCGTGGGCGTCGGGCATGACGTAAGAGTATCTCTGTATCCCTTTTAAGTGGGCTACGTTAGCCGCTTGCACCAAAGTCCTGTCCTGCTCTATCTTTTTCACCAGTTTTTCTGATGCAAAGATTCTCGCAGGGACTCGCATGCCGCCGTGCTTAGGTATTTCCCACTCGTATTCAGAGACTTTCTTTATTTCCATAGCTTAAGCTTCACCTCCGTACTTTGATTACAGTGATTGCTTTAAAAAGTTATTTCAACGCGTTTGCGACGATTTCGGCGAACTGCACCGGCTCGTGCATTGCCCAGTAATGGTCGCCTTTGACAGAAATCATCTTCGAGTTTTTGATGAGGTTTTGGAGTATCGGCGCATTATAATATGGAAAGACATCGTCATTTATGCACCAGATTATGGTTGTTGCTACTTGTATTGCTTGAAACATGTAACAGGCATGTGTGTTTTTGCTGCTCCTTATCTCGTTGAAAAGCCTGCGCGTTTCAGACTGCCTGAGCTGAGAAATGAATGTGGCAACGGATAACATCCTGTGCGTAATTGTCTTTGTTTTCCCATGTGCAAGCATCCTTGCTGATGTCATTATCAGGTTAACTAGCATTTTTCCGAAAGAGGCCTGCCTTGGGAGCCCCGCTGGACCTATGAGCACCAGATTTGATATTGTCTCCTTGTCCATGGCCGCTGCTGCGGCGACTGCTCCTCCGAACGATATCCCTGCTGCAGCGCACCCTGATACGCCAAGCTGGGAGACCATTGATTTCACGCAGGCTGAAATTTCCTGTATGGTGTTGCATTTCATGTCAAACAGGTATGGTGCATAAACTGTAAAATTCTCGGCCAGTATTTCAAGGGATTTGCCGTATACTGGCGGAGCAGCTGGCCAACCGTGCAGGAAAAGCATCGGCTTTCCCTTTCCCCCATGAAGGTATCTGACTTTGCTTTTCCCCACCGTCACGGTTTTCTTCTGCAGCTTCATATGTCAACCACCACCTGTGCAACCCACTTCCCGCCTTCCTGCCTCACGAACATGTCATTGTATGTGCACGCCTTTACCTGCGGCCCTATTGTTTCATAGTTCTTGGCCTCGTCACCGGCAACGGTCGCAATCAGGAAGTGAGTGCCGCCTTCTTTTTTAATTGTGATTTTTTTTATGTCCGAAAGGAAGAAGTTATCCGTGTCAAGGAGTATTATGAACTGCTCAAGGAAGCATTGCAGCAGCGATTCCAGGTCATTTCCCCCTGCAAAGATTTTCTTGGTAGTTTTCGGCTTTACCTTCCGTGTTTCCACCATCACGCCACTCATCGCCAGGGCTGCATTGGTGAATGCATCCTCCAGCGTCTTTCCGTATGCCTTGAACTTGACATCCGCGGTGTGGGGCAGGTATTCATACTTTTGGGATTTGTTCATTTAAGGGGCAAAACTTGCCCTGGTTTTTAATCCTTTTGCGTTTTTCCTTCCGTACCAAAAGACAGCTCACAATTACCAAAAAAAGTCTGGTGCGGGATATTGCACCCCGCGCTATCGTCAATCACCGTTTGTGTCATACTCCAAAAAAACATGGACGCAACAACTCACCACTAGCCAATAGTTAAAAAAGAAAGATTTAAATAGGACTATTCATTAATAAACTCATGGAGCTTAAGTTCATTGACGAAAATGGAGGCAACCCTTTCCCGGGAAAGCTCACCATTGCCAGATGGAACCCGAACAGCTACCAGAGCACAGAAGGCTTCTTTCACGACGACGAAAGAATTGCTACCGCAACCGAAAAACTTGCCGGGCTTTTAGGCGGTGTCCGTGGGAAGAACACGCTTGATGTCGGCTACGGTGCCAACCTGGCCGTTTCAGCAGGTTTGCGCCACCTGGGCGCGACCACATTTGGGCTTGACAGCCAGATCAGCTGGCAGTACAATTCTGAACACGCTGAGGAACCACCGTTCTTTGCAGCAGAGCGTGACGGGCTTAAAACATTTGGCGGCAGCATTGAGGATTTGCTTCATCCTGACTCTCAGCTTAACGGCCTGAGGTTTGGCATGGTCGTGATGTGGGGCAGCTTTGATAGCGGGGGGTACAACTTTGCCATTGGCGGAGGGGAAATGGGCGAGTTCCGGGTCAGGAAGGATTACCCTGACCTGCACAGGAGGTTGGAAATGTCACGCTCTTTGGACGAGCCGGTGCATGAAGAGCTATACAGGCTGATGCAAGGGAACAAGGAGAAAGTCCTGCAAAATTGCGCCAGTGTGCTTGCGCCGCAGGGCGGAATCCTTGTCGTTTCATCAAGGTATGCTTATCATGGCGCTGGTTTTTCTACCGACCAGCTTCCTGCCGAGAAGCGTTTCTCGCTGCGCAATGCAGAGGCGCTTTCGAAGATTGGAGCTTCAGGGATTGTGCTTGTCGGAGTTTCAAAAGAAAGCGTGAACGAGCAGCTTGATGGCACGGGGTTTGGACCGGTATCAGGGTTGCTTTCTGACGACTCGGCGCTTTTCTCTTCCAAGCGCGCTGTTTACGAAGCGGGTTATGACAAAAAGTTTATCAGGACAATAACCGGGTGGGATGTTCCGCTTGGGCGGATTGATGCTGTTTACGCAAGGTTTGATTCGCAGCCGCCAGCCACAGGCGCGTCCGGCACAGGACTTGTACAAAGGTTAATAAACCTGTTTCAAAGGTAAGGAATGCATGAAGATAAGCATAGACACAAGAGAGGACTCTCCTGAAGATATTCGCAAGCTGATTAAGATGCTTCTGGCGCTGATTGGCGAATCTGCTGCTGAGCGCACCCCTCCGGCTTCCGGTGAGGGCTTGTTTGACATGTTTGGCAACCCGGATTCGCCGACATCAGAGCAACAGCAGCTCGGCGGAGGCACCGATGTCAATGATTTCATTGACAAAGCCGGTGACGAAGGCGGCAGGAACAGTGACGATGATAATATGAAAGTAGTGCCCTATTGAGCAGGATTCATCATCTTTTCTCCCAGAAGTAGAGCCGCACTGCCGTATTCGTGACGTTCGTCGTGTTTCCGGCTATGAGGAATGCGTTGGTATATACCCTTTTCTGAGGAAGCTGGGGCGGCGGCTCCCTTGGGTTGCCAGATATGTTGAACTTGAAGTCGTACTTGTCCTCAAGCTGTCGCTCTATGCTCTGGTTAATGCATGTGCTGTTCTTTTGCAGGATGCAGTTCCTAAATTCATCATTGTTCCTTAGCCCTGCGAGCACGTTTGCCGGTGGCTGCTGGAAGGACTGCTCGCGCTGCTGGGGTATGAAAACAAGCAGGAAGAGGAACGTGATAAATATTGCCACGAGCGCTTCAAGCGTCCTGAACACTGCCTGCTTCCCTACCATCCTCTCACCCTGAGCTTGTGCTTGGCTTTCTGGCCGTACTTGTCAAGGGTGAAAACCTCTGTCTCACGAGTGAAGACGTTGGTTGAACCTGGGATTTTTGGTTGGTAATTGAACACCACCGAACCGCTCTGGTTGAGCAGGGTAAAAGCAAAATCCCTCGCGGCAGGGTAATTCCATTTGCTCTTGAGTGTTGCATATCCTGTTTCATTCACCTTCCGATATAGACCCAGGGATATGCCAGTGAAGTTTTCCACCATTCCAAAAGCGGTCTTGTATGGTGAGACCTGCTTAAGCGTGCCGTTGAAGTCACCCATGTGGAATATCAGTTCATAGCGTGTTTCGTTTTCAATGGAAAATTCCATCCCGAACCGGACTGTTTCGTTGGCAGCGCAGAAGCTGACATTAGCCCCTTCCGGAGCGATAAGCGTAACCCCGCTTGTTGAATCGTAAAAGTCCGCATATCTTGAGAGGGCAGTCTGGCACTGGTTGCCTGTGTAGTTGATTGTTCCTGCCACGGCGTTGTTTATGTGAAAGAAAGTGTAGTTGCGCAGCGTCATAGTGACTGTCATGTTGTGCTGTTCTCCAATGGCGGCATTCACGTAGCTTATTATTCTGGAGTATCCGGCAACCACGAATTGGGAATGGTTTAGCTGGGAAAAGGCGAGCTTGTACTTTGCTGACAGTTGTGAAACATTTGCTTCGGCTGCCGCTGTTTCTGGTTTTAGTGCGGTTCCGGCCAGGCTTATGTTGAAGTCGCTCAACCTTTCCCGGTCAAAGTGGTTAACCCTGGCAAGCATTGAACCGGCAAACTCGGCAACAAACCGTTGTGAGTTCACGGAAGCCGAGTTTTGGCCAGCCGCCAGGTCAAACACCGGCACCGGCTGGCTGTAATTCTCTCCTGAAGAAACCAGCTCAAGCATGTTCCCGCCTTCCTTGAGCGTTGCCACGAGTATCAGCTTGCCGTCCTGCTGATCAAAGCTTGTGTTGTCCGTGAATGAGAAGTTCCGCCAATCCTGCCCAAAACGCACTATAATCGGCTCTGCCCCGGACATGTTTGAAAAGATAAACAAAGGAAGCTTTTGCACGCTCCACGCCGCTTGTTCTTCCACCCCGTCGCTCACCCGTGCAAGCAAAGCGCCCGCCCCGCTCTGCTGGGCTGGAAGCTGTCTTATGACGATGAAGAACACGCCTAGATAGATGAGGAAAAGCCCCAGGCTTATTATCCAGTCAAGGTCCATGGCAATTGCCTTCCTAGACTTCAGCATGCGCCTCTTTCCCATATTTATGCACTGCCATTCGGAAATTATTTAAAGGTTGCGGGATTGCGCCATTGCATGGCAAAACCCATGAACCCTGCTTTGGCTGTTCTTGCACTGACCATTGTGGCTGCCATGGTCATCTCAGGATGCACGGAAAAACCCGGAGAGGCAGGCCACGCTGATGAAAGGCGGGAGATTTCCGCGTTTGTCAACGGGGTGAGCGTTTATGCTGACGAAGTGGATTCCGAGTATTCAACGCTTACGCCTGAGCAGCAGGCGATGCTGACAAAGGCTGATGCGCTGTCCTTCCTCATTGAAAGGGAAATTCTCTATCGGGAATCGGTCAAGGAACGTGTCGTAGTTAGTGATGAGGAGGCCGCAGCAGGGTATGAACAGTTTCTTGCGGCAAACAATGTTACCGAAACTGAACTAGCGACCGCAAATGTCTCTGCCGAAAAAGTGAAATCGGCTCTCAGGAAGCAACTTCAGATAGACAAGCTGCTTGATGCCAAGGTGCCCAAAAACTTCGTTATTAAGCGGAAGGATGTGGAAGCGGTCTACAACTCCAGCATCTTTGCTTCAAGAGGGATCTCCATTGAGCAGGCGGAGAAGGGTATTGTTGACTTGCTTACTGCCCAGCGCCAGCAGGCCGCAAGGGATGGCTACATAGCTGCACTGAAAGACGAGGCGGACGTGCTGATAGTGTCGGTGCCGCGGTAAAGTTTCTGTTTGCAACTTACAACTCGCTGATTGTCGCGATTGTCATTCTGGTCTCTTCAGGCCGTATGGCCGAGTCCATGGCCACTATGCACCTGACTCCGGCCAGTTCTGCCGTCTTTGCCAACTCCCTGTCCACTGTCCCGTCCAGAACCAAGGCATAGACATTGTTCAGGCTTCGCAAGGTTGATGACAGTTCAGCCAGCGGGACTTTGCCCAGCACATTGAGCTTTTCGTCAAAGAGGTAAGCACCCCTTGTGCCTATTAGCGCTCCGGATATTTCCCTGAATATGCTCTTCTCATTTTGAGAAAGCTGTTTAGGCTCGCGTGGCTGCTCCATTTGCTCCTGCTGCTCAAATCGCGGTTCGCGCTCAAACCTTTGCTCTCTAGTCATTGGCCGTCTTCCGGGCACAACCTGTGGCCGCCTGTTAACAACTCCAGGGATTGACGGGCCGCCTGCAAACTGCTGCGGGGGCCTCTCCTGCTTCAGGGGCTCCTTATACCTGAACTCCCCTGGCTGTGGCTGTTGCGCCAGCGTCTCGCGCTCGTTTCGTTCCTGCCTTTCAATCCTTTCCTGCCTCTCTAGCCTGAGCTGCTCAGGGACAACCCTTGACCTGAGGGCCTTGTGGATTTCCTTCTTCTCAAGCTCTTCCACTTCCTTGCCATCAGGGGCTTTTGTAACGTAATCAACCTCCGCAACATCTATCAACTCCTTGAGGATAAGGTCGCCTCCACGGTCACCGTCAACAAACGCTGTAAGAACTTTCTTCTTGCTCAGCTCGGATATGGAAGGTGGAACTGATGTTCCGTTCATGCCTATGACGTTCTTGAATCCGTGTTTAAGCAGGTTCATTACATCAGCCCTACCTTCAACCACTATGACTTCCTCGCTTTCATCTATTGCAGGGCCTGCTGGCAGCCGGTCAGCACCGTATTCCTGTACTTCCATGACTCTCACCGCCTTTGAAACCTCTTCAGCAAGCTCTCCGGAGTCTGGCATCACGGTATCAATCATGGTCTTAAGAAGTTCCTTGGCGCGGTCAATTACATAGCTTCTTTTGCTGACCCTGACATCCTCTATGCTTTCAACCTTCACCCTTGCGTTGCAGGGTCCGATGCGCTGTATTATCTCAAGGGCGGCGGCTATTATGGCTGTTTCTGCCTTGTCAAGCGAAGAAGGGATGATTATTGAGCCTGATGTCTTCCCTGTCTTTATCTCTGTATTGACCTCTATCCTTCCTATCTTGCCAGACCTTTGCAACTCCCTCAATTCAAGGTCTGCGCCGAGAAGCCCTTCTGTCTGGCCGAATATGGCGCCAATCACGTCTGGCTTGTCAACCACGCCATCTATCTGGATGGTAGTATGCACTATGTACTTTGCCGATACTGGACTAATCTTTCCCATTTTCAAATCGCCTCATGCCTAGCACGCCACCAGCTTAGAACAAGTCACAACTGTGTTTTGGCTGTGGCCTAATTAGCCGATATGCCACTGTCAAAATAAACCAACTTTGTTGGAATGTGAATGATATATCAGCTTGCCGCCGTTATGGTAGTTGTGCTCGTTACTGTCCTGGCACTTTGTGCCTTTAATCTTCGCGTTATTGTCCCGTTAATCACCGGGTTGCTTGATCATGAATGATAAAAAGTGTGTCCCGACACTAACGCCCGGATTCCTAGCCAGCCAATTGGGCAAGCTTGTCCGGGTAACTCTGTATCGGGCCGAATGCGTATTGTGGCTCCCAAGCCGCTGCTGCGACCGGGCCCCGTCGACCTTTGTCGACGTGGGCTTGCTTCATCCAAGGCTGACTCAGCCCCGTCACAAAAGGACCGAAATACGCACTCTCGTTGAATACGTAGGTGCAAGAGTAGTAAGCTTATTAATAAAGTTTTGTATGATTGAGTATTCACTTTATAGTGGTAATAACAGAAAGATTTAAATACCCAGCCAGTTTTTCCACGCCCGTGACAAGTGAACTTGAGCTGACGATAACGCCTGCTGACATAATTGACACATTCCTGACTAGAAAGCAGTTTTATCTTGAAGGCCTGAGAACAACCCTGGGCTTTGATGGAAAGACGGAATTTTCGCCCAACCTGTTTCAAATTCCGTTCACAATGATTTATGGGCCTATGGCAGACAGGGATGGCGCGTTAAAGCCCTATCTGCTGAGGGCCATGGACATTGGTTTGTATGCCCGGGTGCAGGCTGCGCTCGATTCGTTTGGGGAAACCAACAGGAATCTCCTTACCCATCTAATTGAAAGCGATGACAGGGACATAAGCCACAATGCTAAACTTGATGCACTTGCACCGCAACAACATCAGGAGCTGTCCGCATTTGCGAAGGCATACAACGCCCTTGTCAGGACCCCGCTTGAAGATTGCGGACCGGTGGAAGGGACCCGTCTTGCCATGGAACTCACAAAGAAGCCTGGTGTAGATGCACGCCAAGCATACAGGAGCATAGCCATTCGCGGCCTCCTGCAGGTTGTTATCACGGCAAACTGCCTGTATGGCATCTCCACACGTGACGAATGTCTCTCAAATCTCAGTGAAGGCAAGATCCACCAAAGTTACATGGACCAGTACTTGAACGGGTTTGCACAAGGCAGTATTTGGGTGGCTGGCAATCAAAAAGCTCTTTAAAGGGGCGCGCATTTTCCTCTTCTGCCATGGCAAAGAAGCACCCTGAACGATTCAAGACACTAAATGATGTTTTTGACCAGTTCACAATCCGCAATTTGTATGTCCTTGGCAGCAAGGACCATTTTGTTGAGGGCACAATGTCGCCATTGTCAATTGGCAAGGAAGCGAATGTTTTCACCGCTGCTTCAGTTGATGGAAGCCGGAGGGTTGTGAAGATACATCGCCTTGAAACAGCCGATTTTAACAGGATGTACAGCTACATCTCCCCTGACCCGCGCTACTCTGGCCTGAAAAGGCGGCAGAGGGAGATTGTGTTTGCATGGTGCCAGCGCGAGTACCGCAACCTCATGGAAGCAAGAGAAGCCGGGGTGAAGGCACCGCTGCCAATTACCTTCCTGAAGAACATCCTCGTGATGACCCAGGTTGGGGAGACTCCGGCTCAAAAGATGAAGGATGACAGCCCAAAGAATCCTCAGCAGTTTTTCGGGGAGGTTATCGATGATATGAAGAAGCTTTACCATTACGGCTACGTCCACTCAGACCTTTCAAAGTTCAACATTCTCAACCTTGACCAGCACCCGGTTCTCATAGACTTCTCCCAGATGACCCCAATGAACTCCCCGAATGCTTACGATTACCTCCGCCGGGACATTGAAAATGTTGCCGACTTCTTCCGGCGCCTTGGCGTCAAGATTGACAACGAAAAGGTTTACAGGGAAATAGTGGCTGTCGGGACGAAGAAGCCCTAAATTTCATAGAAGTCAACGGCAAACAATACTTTTTTTATTTCCTCGTCGCCAGAAGTGAACAAAAAACGGAAAAAAGAAAAAGGTCCCCAAGCCTGCGCTTGAGGACGCTGTTCTTTTTTTGCCTTCATTGTTGGTTGTTGGGGGTGGTAAATGAAGGCAAAGAAAGCTCACCTAGTTGGTGAATGTGACTTCTTTGCGCCCGCCCTTAGACTATTTCTATGCCAAGCTCATCGTCAATGTGGGCATGCGCTGGGCGCATTCCTGCTGCCGCCCTTTGTTGCTTATCCACCTTGCCGAGTATCCACGGGCTTTTTACACCGGTGATTATTGTCATCACGGTTATCTTGCCCTTCATCTGGTCGCTGACCCTTGCTCCCCAGATGACGTTTGCATCCTCATCCAGGCTTTCGGTGACAAGCTCTCCTATGCGGTTGATTTCATCCAGGGTCATGTCCTGCCCGCCTGAGACGTGAATCAGCGCTCCGGTGGCTCCCTTGTAGCTTATGTCAAGGAGCGGGTTGCTTAGTGCTCCCTGAACAGCTTCCTCAACGCGGTTGTTGGTATCCGAGCTTCCTACGCCTATGGCTGCAACGCCTCCGTTACTCATGATTGCCTTGACGTCTGCAAAGTCAAGATTGACGAGCGATGGCACGGCTATTGTCTCAACGATTCCTTTTATCATTGTCGCGATGAGCTCATTGGCTACTGCGAATGCCTGTTCTATCGGCAGGTTGCCTGCTATCTGCACGAGGCGATTGTTGTCTATGACTATGACTGTGTCCGACACCTGCCTGAGCTGCTGCAGTCCAAATTCTGCCTTGTCTATCCTTGCCCGTTCAATCTTGAATGGCATTGTGACAGTGCCTATTACAATTGCATCATTTTCCTTGGCGACCTTCGCAACAACTGGTGCGGCCCCTGTCCCTGTCCCGCCTCCCATTCCTGCGCAGACAAACACCATGTCAGCCCCCTTAAGGGCTTCCTTAATCTCCTGGATTGTCTCCTTCGCCGCTTCTGCGCCCTTTTCAGGGTAGCCGCCGCATCCAAGCCCTCTTGTGAGATCCTTGCCTATAAGGAACTTCTTGTCAGCGTAAGATATGTCAAGGTGTTGCTTGTCCGTGTTGCATGCGATTATTTCGGCGCCTTTGATTCCTTTCTTGTAAAGCCAGGACACCATGTTGTTGCCTGCGCCACCGCTTCCTATTACCTTAATGTTCGCCTGGCCCACCATTGCGTGGCTCAAATCCAAATCCTGTGCACTTTTCAGTGCATCCTGCACGATAAAGTCCATCTTCCTCCACCCCGCTTTCGCAGTTTTTGTTGTCTTTTTGTTCTATACACAACTGTAAGCATTATCTACTGCAGCATATGTAATTGGTTATATTGTTTCTGTTACCGCAATGTTTAAATATTACAGTTATGCATATCTCCAGCTAGAATAAGTGGTTTGTGTCCAACAAACTCGATGTCCAACGATGTGTTCGATAATGTTCGATTAAACCCGATCGTTGTCCAGACGAACGGATTTGATCCCGATTTCTGCTTTTTATCTAAAAAAGCAAAATTGAACATTTTCCTTATATTTAAACTATTTAAACATTTCGCAATTTAAATATATATACTACAACGTAATACTGCCAGGTCAGTATAGCAAAGTCTGGATTCTGCTGTTTAGAAGCTATCACAGCGTAAGGGCTGGTTAACAAGATGGAGAAAATCAAGCTTCCAACCGGCTAATGCGGTTTTAGTGGCGCTGAATGGCCTTTGGCAACTTTTCACTGCCGATTGCTCCATTGCAAAGCAATTGTTGCCCTTTCGCCTGCCGCATCGCTAGGCTATGTGCCTGTCGCTTTCACGGTCGTGAAGCACAAGCCGCCACTGGGCGACTGTGCACAATCGTGCTTGCACGATTTGTGCTTGTGTCCTGAATCACGTCACGTCTTGACACTCTTTGCATCACCTCGCAACACATCCTTATTCAGGACAAGAAGCTTCTGGCAAAACAATTATTTATATGTTTGGCATATACCAAAATTATTTGCAACTGCAACGTTTAGAATTCGTTTTCTAGCATTGCAAGGTCAGCCTGGTCTGGTTTCCATCCCGTGGCCCCTGCGTTCTCCAGCACATGCCCGACCGAAGCCGCCTTTGGTATTGTGACAACATTCTTTTTGGAAACGAGCCAGTTCAACGCAACTTGGGCGGGGGTTTTGCCATGTTTGGCGGCAACAGCCGTCAATACCTTGTTTTTCAGGAGCTTTCCCTGCCCCAAGGGGCTGTATGCTGTCAGGATGACGTTGTTCTCCTGGCAGTATGGCAGAAGCTCTTTTTCGCATCTCCTGTCAAGTAGGTTGTATTGGACCTGATTCGTGACTATTTTGTTATCAGTGCAAGATTGCGCCAGCTTTAGCTGCGCTGTTGAGAAGTTGCTGACTCCGATGTGCTTTACCTTGCCTGCTTCAACCAGCTCATCCATTGCCTCTATAGCTTCTTTTATCTGCCCTGTTGAGTTAACCCAATGTATCATGTAGATGTCAATGTAACTCACCTGAAGCCGTTGCAAGCTCGACCTTGCAGCAGCCAGGAGGTATTCCCTTTTCAGGTTTGAAGGCAGGACCTTGGTTGTAATGAATACCTTTTCGCGTGGGATTCCTTTAATGGCTTTGGCCACGATTTGTTCGGCATGGCCACTGCTGTACATCTCAGCCGTATCTATGTGCCACATGCCAAGCTTTACCGCCTCTTTAATTGCCAGAATACATTGCTCATCATTGCTGCCGTCTGGCTTTTCATAGCCGAGTCTGGCGCGGCCCATGTTCCATGTCCCGATTCCGATTGCAGGCAGCTTTAGCCCGGCGATTGTCCGGTACTCCATTTTTGGCTTATGGCTTTGCCGCCGTTTCCCTCATGAATTTTTCCACCAGGACATTGGCTGAGAAGCCGTGCTTCGAGCACCAACGCATGTAGTCGTCGTATACGGACCGCTCAACCACCAGGTCAAGCTTTATTTTTGATATTCCTTTCGGAGTTGCTGCCATTTCTGAATCACCTCAATGAGTGGGACTGCGATTCTCCTATATAAATGGCTTGTATTTGAAAAAAATGAGGAATCCCAACCGCAGCAAGCTGCGGGATATAAAACCCATTTGAACAATCATTGTGCTAAGCATAAATAGTTGCTTCCGGGGTATTGTAATGCTATATCTGGTTTTTGAAGGTGCCACTTGTCCAAAGACGGCTTGAAGTTTTCAAAGCATGACAAGTATGTGGAAGATCTTTGCACTAAAATCAGGGATAGTTACGACTCCGTTTCCAGGCACGTGACAGTAAAGGCCAGGAAGCGTATGCTTGCCGAGGTTGATGTTCTCGCCAGGAGGGGGACTGATGTTGACATGTATGAGGTCAAGTGCTCTCCCCGTGTGATAAAGGCAAGGCTGCAGCTTCGCAAGCTGAACCGCTACCTTGGAAATGCAATGAACAGTTCCAACTGCTATCTCTACTGCGGGAGTTTCAGAGAGATAGTAAGCATCAATGTCAAGTAGCGCACTCTTCACAGCGCCTAGGAAGTCATCACTGCAATTATCAGCCCGGTCAGTATGCCTATCACAAGCCCGAGAAAAAAGTCAATCAGGCCTTTTGTGAAGAACAGGTGCGTCGTGTTCGGCCTTTCAAGAGCAAAGTAGTGTTGAAGGAACTGTCTTGCTCTAGGCGCTGGCGCTGCCCCGGCAAGGCGTATTACTGTTTTGGAATGATTCTTGGGCTTAACCATTTCATGCACTGCCTCGCTGCTTTTTTGAAGTATTTTCCAAACATGGAACGACCTCTGGCTTTCTTGCCGGTGGCTGCCGTTTTCCGGCTTGGCTGTTTTTTCCTCATGCCGCTGCCGGCGCTCAGTCTGCGTCTTCCCCTCTTTTTTTGTGGCACTGCCTGATTATTCAGGGCCTTCTGATTATTAAGCTTTCTGTTTTAGCTTCCCCGCAGAACTTCAAGTTATAGTTACTTAAAAGTGATTAAAACAAAAAGATTTAAATAGGGGCTGTCTGATTGAGGTGGTATGCCGCAGTATTGCAATCTTTTAAAAGGCTCATACATAATAGGAAACAGCCGTATCAGCTTTCGCGCTGCGCCGCCTTCATTAGTCATTGTCGCTTATGATTTTCAGGAAGGTGTGAGCTTTCTGAGCTATCTTGACGTCGCGCTCAAACAAGGCGTTTATGAACCGCTTTTTCATTTGAGAGATGATGGCAACCTTGGGGATGTTGTGCTTAAGGTGCTTGGAATCAAACCATCTGATGCCCTGGGCGGGCAAGGTGTTGAAGATGCCGTGGAAGCTTACCTGGCTGAGCTTGAGCTTGCCACGCTTCCGCCTGGTAAAAAAGACATCAGGTATGCGCCAGAGAAAACAATTGTACACTGCAACATGGGACTTGGCACTTTGAGCGTCAGGAAAATCCGACGGTCCTGGGCAATGGCTGAACCGAATGCTGATGAGTCGTACGATCCCCCTGACCCTCCAACTGTTGCAAGACACCTAAGTGGTGATGATAGCAGCCGGGGCAACGCTTTTAAGCATCCTCCTGTTCCTGCCGGTGCATGACGCTTTACCTTGTCGGCATCGGCCTGAATGACGAAAAGGACATCACGGTGAAGGGACTTGAGGCAATCAGGGGCTGCGATGCCGTTTACCTTGAGAACTACACCAGCATCATGGCCTGCGGCATCGCGCAGCTTGAGAAATTCTACGGGAAGAAGGTTATCGTTGCTGACAGGAAAATCATCGAGCATGGTGATGGAATAATCTCGGCTGCAGCAACGAAAAATGTTGCCTTGCTTGTCATTGGCGACCCATGGGGCGCAACCACTCACATTGACATCATGATGCGCTGCCGCGCGAAAAACATCCCGTTCACGGTCATAAACAACGCTTCCATAATTACGGCAATTGGGATTACCGGCCTTCAGGTATACAAGTTCGGCAAGACAACGAGCGTGCCATACCCTGACAAGAATTTCAGGCCTGAGACGTCCTATGAAGTAATCAACCAGAACCGCATGCTTGGACTGCACACGCTTCTGCTGCTGGACATAAGACAGGATTTGGGAAAATTCATGACTGTTAGCGAGGCGATTGACGTGCTTCTTGAGATTGAATCGAGGAAGCGGCAGCAGGTTTTCACCCAAGACACTTTCTGTGTTGGCTGTGCAAGGGTGGGCAGCGACAGGTTTGTGATAAAAGCTGCATCAGCGAAAGAACTGAAGAATTATGATTTCGGGAAGCAGCCTCACTGCCTTATCGTTCCCGGCGAGCTTCATTTCGTGGAGGAAGATGCGCTGAAGCAGTGGAAGTGACAACACGCATCCAGATTTCTCGTCGTAAAATTTTACGGAATCAAAACATTTAAATATATGTCTCAAAATAGATTTTGAAGTTATTAGGGGCTTGTTGGGTTGGTTTAGGGGTGTGTTTTGTAATGCAGAACAAGGAGATATTCAATGTTTTTTTCAGGGAAAAGCCTGCCATGATGCTTCTTGGCCTGAGGAACGCGAAGGCAGGCGTTTACGCTTCTTCACTTGCAAAGCAGATTGACTGCACATACTCGCACGTTGTCAAGATTCTTCAGCAAATGGAAAAATCAGGTTTGGTAAACTTTGAAAAGCACGGGCGCCTCAAGCTTCTCACGTTGACGAAGAACGGCTCAGAGGTTGCAGACCACATTGACCGCGTGTGGAACCTTCTCTAGAGAGCAAATCAGGACAGTATTGCCTCTTCCATCTCATCAGCCAATCCTGCAAGTTCCTCGCTGCCTATTTCCTCAACATCCTGTTCTGCCTGAGTTATTTCTGGCAGTTCTGTCCCTGTTGCCGGTTGGACTCCAACCTGGGACGTAACAATTGGCACAGGTGTCTCAGTTGCTGAAGTGCATGCCACAGCCACGATAGATAATGCAACGATGATGACAACGATTATGGCCGGGTAGTTTGGAAGTTTCATTTTTATTCTCTCTTCATGGTGTCACAGGTGGAGTGGGAATTGTGACTGTTGCATCTCCCTCAATAGCTATTTCCTGCGCTTCTGCGCATGGCTCACCGCCAAGTTCCCTGACTGCCTGTTTTATCATTTCAAGCAGAGCGTGCGCCTCCTGCACAAGCCATTTTGCCTCCCGTATTAGTGTTTTGGCAGTTTCAATCGTCGCTTCCTCCTCTGCCTGGAGAAGCTCCTTGGCTGACGCCAGCTTGTCCTTGGCTGAGCTTATTGTGCTACCATACTCTGACAATTTCGCCTCGATTCCGGAAGTGTCCCTCCCTTGTGATTCAAGGCCGGCGAGGACGCAGTCAATTTTTTTCTCAACGACCTCGCTCCGGTGGATTACGCCGTTTATTTCCGCCCTTAGCAGGCCATGCGCTTGTGACTCGCTTCTCAACCGGGCCTTTTTCGTTACGCGCTGGATCTCCCTTATCGCCGCGTTCATCTCTTCACTGGACGTAGCCTCTGTTATTTTTTGCCTGGCCGCCTCTGCCTCCAGGATAAGCGCATCAACTTTTGCTGCCCGGTCGGATGACTCCTGCTCGGTCACGCTTTCGGAAGCCATGATTTTTTCCTTAAGCTTCTGCAAGTGATTGATGAGGCGTTCTACCGCTTTCTGCGCTGCATCTTTGGCTTGCGCAATTGCTTCTGACCTTATCGTTGCGCATCCGGCTGCCGTTTCGTTGCCGCAGGCCCTGAGGCGCTCTTTGGTTTCTTTCAGTTTGCCAAGCCGTTCAGTGTACTGCTGCTTCAGTGCGGCTTCCTCTTCCTTGAGCTTTTGGAGTGCCTCCTTTCGCAGCAGGGCTGCCTGTGCAGGGATTGGCCTTGCCTTGAAATCATTGTTGACCTTTACTACTTTAAGTGATTCAATTCTGGATTTGGCTTTTTCCGGAGTGAGCCTGCCAAGCGCCTCAATCTCTGCCCTTCCAAGCGAGCCAACGACCTTTTGGTCTGGATTTGCAATTCGCGCATTAAGTGCGTCGCGCTTTTCCCTTACCGACTCGCGAACCGCTTCTTTCCTGTCCCTTGCTACATCCTTCCTGTTGCTGATTTTGTCCTGCACTACCTCCTTGATGCCTGAAATCTTTTCCCCTACGGCATCTTTTACGTGGTCTGCAACGTCACGGGCCGCCTGCCTTTGCGGAGGGGATGGCTGTGCAATGGCGCCGGGCACAATAAGCAGCAGGACTATCGCGATTGAGAGAATAACAACCGGCTCATTCACACCCTTTTTGAATTTCATAGTGCGATATCCGTTATTGCCTTATAAAAACCTTTCGCCGCAAAAACAAAAACCATTAAATAATAGTTTTTATGGGCTATTATAAAATGTTTTTAGCAGAACGCGGCAAGGACGGTTTCTTATCACTGCCTGCTGTTGAGATAAAGCCTGAAAACGCGAAAAGCCTGAGCTCAGGGCTCGCCGTGAGGATTCTCCAGCTTCTTGCGGAAAAGCCGATGTACCCGATAGAGCTTGCAAACTCCCTTAAAGTTCACGAGCAGAAGGTCTACTACCATATCCGAAATCTTGAGAGAGCCGGAGTGATACGTGTGGTGAAGCAGGAGGGCAGGCAGGGCGCTGTGGCAAAATACTACGGCCTTGAAAAGCCAGCTGTTGTTGTGCGGTTCGGACAGATGCAGGACGCCCACAAGCTTTTCGGCGTTAGGACGAGCCCTGAGTTTCTTGAACCGTTCATCAAGGACGGCCGCCTCAACGCCCTCATCATTGTAGGGAGCCCTGACCCGCACGGGCCTGAGAAGGCGCGCTCGAAAGACGGCTATTACGGCATGGACCTGGCCTTGTTCCTTGGGACATTCCTGAGCTATGTACCAAAATCCAACGTGAAACTTGACACCGACGCCAGGGAGGAGGACCTGAAGCAGAATAACCTTATTCTTATAGGCGGGCCTGTCGTGAACCGGGTAACCTGGCTTGCCAATCCAAAGCTGCCTGCAAGGTTTGAAAGGGAGCAGCACTGGGCAATACAGTCAACGATAAGCGGCACATCTTACCCAAGCGACGAGTGCGGCCTTGTTGTCAAGGCGAAAAGCCCTTTCAATCCAGATAAGAGCATTCTGGTTGTAGCAGGCAAGCGGTACTCTGGAACAAGGGCCGCCATCATTGCATTCCTGAGGCACTTCGACGAGTTAACAAAGGGCAACATGCATGACCGGACAGTGAAGGCGAGGGTTGTTGAGGGCATTGACCTTGATTCTGACGGGATTATTGACGAATCCGAGTTCAGGGAGTGACTCACGATGCCACCCTCTCCTCAATCCTTCTCTGTGCGAGGTATTCCCTTGCTATCGCGATAAATTCCTCCTCTTTCTCAGTTTTTATTAGCGCCCCTGCAGCCTCATGGTGGCCGCCTGCCTGCCCCCCCACCCGTTCAGCTATTGCGGTTAGCATCTCCGTGAGGTTGAACCTGCCCTTCACTGATTTCTCGCCAGCCAGCCTCATGCTGATTTTCGTGAAGTTATCCTCGGCCCTTGCAAGCGAAAGCACGAAAGTGCCAGGGGAGAAGTTTCTTGATTTTGACAAGATTGACGCGAGCGTTCCTATCATTGTTGGCAGAACGTTTTCTTCCGCATTTATTATTGTGACTCCGTTGTCAAGAATGATTGCGCCGCTTCCAGCCCCCTTTTGCTTCAGCGCATTCTCATACCATGTCAGCGAGTTTGAAATATGGTGCTTATAATCATCCAGCGTCCTGAGCGCCTCTTCCCTGCACTTCCCATCACCAAGGCATGCCCCTATGCCTGCCGATGCCTTATCCAGGCGGCCGCACGCGTTGAGAAGCGTGGCAAATTCCTTTGCGTCCCTCAATGGCGAGCCTTCTGCCTCATGCTTCAGTATGTAAACCGGGCCGATTATTTCGTCCGGTTCCTTGTTTTCAATCCTTTGCATCACCACTCCTGTTGCCAACTTGACCAGCTCCTCATCGGTAAGGTCTGTTAGTTTTCTCCAGCCGTTGCCCGCCTTTGGCAAGATTCCGAGCTGAAGCAGGAACTGTATGGCAGCGCTCTCGCTGCCAGTTACTCCGGGAATTGGGTATTCGCTGCTATACTCAAGCACCTTATGGAGCGGCTTTGTCTGCACCCCAAACAATCTCAGCCCGGTTATAACCTTAATCATGCCTGATGCCTTCGCATCCTCGAGGATTTCCCTGTTGAAACCACTGAACCCCCTGTCCTCCTGCATGTCACCAATGGCCCCGACGAGTGCAATATGCGCGAGGTCTGAGTTTTTTCCGTCAAGCGCCTTTGAAAACAGGTATGATACGCCTGCACCTGATATCTCCCTTGACGATTCAATTCCTGCAAGATGGGGGTTGACATGCACCATACCCTCAGCTTCAAATTCGTCCTGGATGTGATGATGATCCAGTATGAAAACGCTTTTTCCCCTCGCAGAAAGGTGCTTTTTAAGAAGGCCAAACTGGCCGGTGCCAAGGTCCGTGAACAGATAGCAGGTATAACTTTCGGCAGCAAGCTGGACCGCGACCTCTTCGGTTAGCTGCGGCACTATTGAAAGGCAGTATTTCCTGTTCTCGCGGATGAGCGTCCGGACTATTATTGCTGCCGAGCTCAGGCCGTCAGCGTCAAGGTGCGAGACATACCTTATCGTTTCTGACTCAGGAATTTGCCTGAACCTCCTGGCAGCATCATGAACAGTCTGCTTGAACTTTTCTGCCATTTCAGGACTGGCCGTTTGCACCTTTTTTTCAGAAACCGCTTCCATTCTGAACTTTTCCAAGCTGCTGGTTTTTTAAAGCTTATTGATTGCTGACAGCATAACAGGGCTATCACTGTATGCTTTATACGTTAAACCGGCTTTGTAGAAAAGTTGGCATTTTCTCTTTTTTGGTGCGACGGCTTTTCTGCTGAAAAGCCTCCAGACAGCTTACGTGTAAGGCGAAGGAGGCTATTTTTCCGCAAATCCGCTTGTAACGGCAGTTGTTTTCATAAACGGAAAGCTTCATGCTGCGTTGGCCTGTGACGATTATTTCAAGACCGATCTTTCCGAGCTTGCTAAAAAAAGTGATTCGTTTCCATCTCTGTTTGTTTCTCAAGAAAATTTGGAGAAAATGATGTGTGAAAAAAATCGTTTCGGTGAATAAAGGTTCATCCGATTATCAGCTTTACCTTCTCTGGATCGTAGCTCCAGTCCTGCGGCAGCACATGCTCACGCTTGTAGTACTTGGCCAGCCGCCTTATCTTTGATTCTGTCAGCCCAAAGCCCCTTTTTGCGGTCATGTCCTGCTTTTTCTCCTCAATGTGCTTCCTCAGCTTGACGCTCTTCTTTATCAGTGCCATCAAGTCCTCTGGTAGCTGCGGAAGCGCGCCTTTTTCCTTCATTATGGCGGTTACGCTTCTTCCAGCAACCTTCTTTACCGATGGCACCCCGTAGCTGTCTCTCAGGACAACGCCTATCTGCGAGGGTGTTTTTCCTTCCTTTGCCACCTTGGCAACGAGGAGCTCAGTTTCCTTTGCCCCATACCTCACCCAGACCGGCTTTGGCTTGGTGAGCGGCTTCTTGGAGCCGGCCTTTCCCCTCTTCCTGGAATGCATCCTTGCCATTCTGCAAAACAGATTTTCAAGGGTGCTTATAAAGGTTGCGCCTTGCTATCCGCTTGTATTATCCTGAAACTATTTCCCTACGGTGAGTTTCTTGAGAGTATGAAACTCACGAGAGGGAAGCCCATAGAAACAGTAAATTAATTCTTGCGCCGAGGCTATCCCAATCGCAGCAAGCTGCGGGGAATTGAACCCAGAAAAGATTAAATTTTGGATGTTGGATGCAACGATGGAGGGGTTACCGTGATGATAAAAAAAATAAAGCCTTCCGTGAGCTTCTTTGGCGTGGATATGCAGGCGAACGTGCCAGCGCTCATAGAAAGGAAGGTCTACGATGGAATGAAGCTGCCATTCCCTGATAAAAGCTTTGATGTAGTCATGGCGCTTGATGCGCTTCACCACGCGGAAGACGCTCCAGCCCTTCTTAAAGAGATAAAAAGGGTAACGAAACAGCGTATCATAATAAAAGGCCACAGTAAGCACGGCTTTGTTTCAAACATTATGATATCAGTTTATGACTATTTTTCCAATGTCCCTTACGAGATTAAGCGCAGGTTCAGCTATTATTCAATGAAAGAATGGGAAGAGCTTTTTGATGGATTGCAATTGAGAGTTGTTGCAGTGCCGCGTATCTCAGGGTTCTTGGCCACTCCCCGGTATAATCCTCTATTCAAGTTGGAAAAGCTTGAGCAGAAAGGATAACGAAAAATGCTGCTTTAACGGGTGAAGACGGCAACCCAGTAAGCCCTTACCCGCTTCAGGAAGTGCATGCCGAAAACGAAGATTATGTAAAAAGCAATCATTATCAGAAAGAGTGGCCGGTGGGAAAAATCAGCTGCCGCGAAGCTTATGAGTAGAAGAACAAAAGATGACACCTGCACCATTACGAGCTGCCTGAGGGTGTATTGCTTAAGCACTTTTCTCGCCTCCCAGCCTTTGACGTCTTTTTCTACAATCCTTCTGACGCATGCTGAGCCCAGTATTGTAAAAAAATAGCCAGACACCAGGTACATAGGCACGGTTCCATCGTCGAATAAAATGAGGGCAAGCACCAACCTGAGCGGGTGTGTCAGAGAGTTTCCTATAAGCTCTGCAAAGGGAATGTGCTTTAGCCAATAAGTGTATAGCAGATTTATGAAGATAAATGCCATATAGGTGTAGACGGCTTGAGCGCCAAAAAGGGCGTATCCTGTGGCAACCCCTGATACCGTCATTGCAATGGCAAAAAGCAATGCTGCCTTGACGCTTATTTCACCTGAGGGAAGCGGCCGTTTGCTTTTTCTGGAGTGCAGCCGGTCAGATTCAATGTCAGCTATGCTGTTAAAGGTGTATAGGCCTCCGTAAAGGAGCACGTTGAAAGACACGTAAAGAAGTGCCAGCAGCTTGGCTGTTTCAATTGACAAGCCTGAAAAATATATGGCCGCCACAACAATAACAAGGTAAGTCGGGTGGCTATAAAACCTGATAAGGGCTAAGTAGCTTCGAAGCGACATTTTACAATCACAATGTCAGCGCCAGCGCGCTTATAACAACCGCTATTGCCATTCCGCCAAGCACATCCGTAATATCATGCTTTTTGAGATAAACCCTTGAATATCCGACCACTGCCGCTGCCAGCGCTGATAATACCCAGACGGTCATCATCGGATATGCTGCTCCTGTCCCGATTGCCAGTGCTGCTGCCCTTGCGCTGTGGATGCTTGGAAACCCTCCTGCCTCATACCGCTCTATCAGGTTTCTTCTAGGCATCTTTTCAGGGCGCTCCTTTGGGTAAACCAGCTTTATGGCGCCGCAAAGGATTTCTATTGCGATGAATGCCATTCCAATCCGTCCGGCATGCTCAAATCCGCTGCGCCACAGGAAGAGCAGTACTACGATGTATGCAGGCGGAAGCCCGATCAAGGAAACCGCATGGAAAAATAACCGTGAGTTTCGCATTTGTTCCGGAGACCGCAGAAAGGTTTATATTTCTTTGCAATTGACTTTCGCGAATGCCTGCCAAGTGGACAGAAGGGTACGTTTCAGGCCCTGAAGGAGTCAAAATTTATTACACGCTCCTTAGAAAAGGGCTGCCGTGGCTGGTTTTCCTGCATGGCGGCACTGGTTCCATGTCCGCGCTTTTCAAGCTGAAGAATTTCTTCTCAAACAAGGGGTTCTCATTGCTGTTTGTTGACTTGCGTGCGCACGGGAACTCGGACAGGGGAGATGGCCCGGGATTCTACAGGATTGAAAATTTTGCCAATGACCTGGACGCTGTCCTTGGCAAGCTTGGAATAAAGAGCGCAGTTGTTATAGGCCACTGCTTTGGCGGCTTTGTAGCGCAGGAATTTGCAGCCCGGTTTCCAGACAGGATTCAAAAGCTCATCCTTCTAAGTTCCGGGGATGGCGGCAGGAGAAACCGGCTCCTCAAGGCCATTCTTGAGATATTTTTCAGGGCGATCATGCTGATACCTTACAATGGCAGGAAAGGGCATGGCGACTATACCATGATTATAAACACGTTTGACATCAGCATAAGGCGGTTTCTGATGGACGTGAAATACTGCGGGTTTGAGACGTACAGCAGGGTAATGCTGGCTTCTCTTAATTTCAAGTCGCCGCTTGAAGGGTTTGGGAAGCCAACACTGCTCGTACACGGGAAGCATGACATTCTCATACCTGCAAAAAGGAGCGTTGAGCTGAGCGGGATGCTCAAAAATGCCAAACTTGTCCTGCTCAACACCAACCATGTGATAGTCCTGAACGACCATGAGAACACCAACAAAGCGATTTTTGAGTTTGTCAATGATGGCCTGAAGCGGCGTTAGGCGCAATTCCTTGCCGCGCAAAAGATTAAATAGATGGTTCGCTCTGCATTGCATTCTATGTCCCGTTGGCGCGATATTCAGAAAGGGCTCATCCAGCAGGCTATTTACGGCTTGAAGGAACAGGTACTTAAAGAGAACATCCAGGCGGGCCTTGTTTACGGGACAATTTTCTACAGGAAAGAAAGCAACAGGAAAAGGTGGGTTGTGCTTGTCGCAGGGATTAACAACAACAGGTATACCCTTTCAGTCTTGGCCGAGCGGCTGGCATCATATGGTTTCATGGTACTGAGCATTGACCCGCCATCACATTATCTTAACCCCAACGAGCTGAAGCTTGGCATTTACAGCCAGACAGTTACTGAGGCCGTGCTTCTTCTGAAGAGGAATTACGGGGCTCATAGTGTTGGTGTAGTTGGCTACAGTCTGGGAGCAATTGCCGCGCTTTTCTCCATGGTTGGCTATGACCTTGAGGTCGAGAGCAGGATTTACCGCCTATGGGAACAGATGGCAGAGCTCTTGGAGCGTTCGGCGGCTGGTGGATTTGAGATGCCCAACAGGTACCAGTTTTTGGGGCAGGCTGACAGGGTTTTCGGTGAGATAAAGCAGCTTGTGCTAAATGCTCTCAGGAAGCGTATTGTTGACAGGTCTGATGGGAACTGCTATGTTTTCATAGAGCTTCCAGGCAATGCAAAAAATTTCATTCCAGGACTGAGCTGCCTCAGGAAGGTTCGGATTGACTGGACGAAAAAGCTCATTGAGGTGATACTGCACAATCCCACTGTGAAGATAATCCAGAAGGCAGGCAACCCTGTGAACTATATTGAGACACCTCAGGGCCCTGATGAGGCAAGGTGGCTTTTCCTCACCACCAGGAAGCTGCCTGAGCTTCTTGAATACCTTAGCAAGATGAAAGACCCCAAGGACTACCTGAAGCTGGTTGAGGAACTGAGTGCGTTCAAGAACAAGGATGACGCCGAGAGCTTCTTTGGCTACTACCTGAAGAAGTATGTGTGGCTGAAACCCAAGCTTTTCATGTATGGGAAATATGACATAATACTCAGGCCGTTCCTGCCAGGAGGAAGGAAGCGGCTGGAGCATTACTATACCAGCTGCGGCAATGCCTTGGTCATCCGGGGCGACTACTCTCACATGGTTTCCAACCAGGGCAGGATGATAACTGGCGCGGCACTTACCGTCACTCACGAGCCAACAACCGCCCAGATTATCCGCTTTCTGGAAAACAACATTTGAGCTGCCTGCCCTTCGGCTCACAGTCAGAATTATAAATGGTAGTGCCACCAGACGCCTGATATGGCATTCGCAGACCGCCTTGACGCCGGAAGGCAGCTGGCCGCCAGGCTTGCAGCTTACAAATGGAAAAAAGGTGTTGTTGTGCTTGGCATACCACGCGGCGGTGTTGAGGTCGCCTACGCAATCGCGAAAGAGCTCAGGGCGGAGCTTGGGCTTGTCGTTGCCAAGAAGATACCCTTCCCTGGCAATCCGGAACTTGCCATAGGTGCGGTTTCATTCGGCGGGGCTGCAAGCATGGACGAGGGCTTTGCCTTGCAGGGCGGGGTTGGCAAGGACTATTTTGACGATGAAAAGAAGCGGCTTGCTGCCGAGATTAAGAGGCGCTATGCTGCTTACAAGACAGGCTTTCCGGAAGTGAAAGGCAAAATTGCCATCATTGTTGACGACGGCATAGCCACAGGCCACACTGTCCTGGCGGCCGTCAAGGCAGTGAGGAAGGGGCTGCCGCTTAAGGTTGTGGTTGCAGTGCCAGTCTCTTCGGTGCAGGCATCCTGGCTCCTAAAGAAAGAAGTTGATGCGTTTGTCTGCCTTGCCGTGCCGGAATTTTTTATGGCGGTCGGTGAATTTTACAGGAGCTTCCCGCAGCTTAGTGACGAAGACGTCATGGAATACATAAGAAAATCATGACGATAACTTATTCGCTTTTGCCTTCTTTCCAGCCTTGGTTGCTTCTTTTTCACCGGCAGCATCGGACGTTTCTGCCTTGGCCGGATTAGCCAGCTCCTCAGCCACCCTCTTAAATGTCTCTATCTGCTTCTCAGAAAGCGAGCCGAACCTCAGGTAGTTTGATTTTACGCTTCTCAGGAAGGATGACTGCTCGTATAGCTTTTCGCCGATGTCAAACATTTTCTTGAACGTCTCATCTTGTATTGGCTGGTTGATTTGCTTCATTCCACACGATGTGCAGATGGGAAACTGGTTCCTTTGCGTGATCAGGACATGGCTTTTCTTGCATAACGCGCAAAGCTGCTTGTATTTTGGTCTCCAGGCCATATCATGAGTAAATTGGCAGGGGATATATTAAGGTGATGGCCTGGAGGGCGTTGCGTGGAAATTCAATCTTTTCTGATGAGAACGTAGACTTTTCTGCCTAAGAAACTTTTTGGTGCGTCTACTTTTGCCCCTGTACCGTATTTGGTTATTG
>Ga0209541_10002445_pt1 | contig 35147 bp, 35 predicted proteins | sample RifCSPlowO2_01_FD_184027 | JGI IMG/M metagenome (GOLD analysis project Ga0209541, IMG submission 184027) | Groundwater microbial communities from Rifle, Colorado - Rifle CSP2_plank lowO2_0.1 (SPAdes) (version 2) | ecosystem: Environmental > Aquatic > Deep subsurface > Groundwater | place...
AGCGAACATCGTTTACAGCCAGGACTACACAGGTCTCTAATCTGTTTCGCTACCCTAGCTTTCGTGCCTCAACGTCAGGAAAAAGCCCAGATGCCTGCCTTCGCCTTTGGTGTTCCAGCTGATATCAACGCATTTCACTGCTACACCAGCTGTTCCAGCATCCCTGCCAATCCTCAAGTCCAGCAGTATCCAAACCTTTCCCATAGTTAAGCTATGGTATTTAAGCTTGGACTTACCAAACCGCCTACGCACACTTTACGCCCAGTAAATCCGGATAACGCTTGCCTCCTACGTATTACCGAGACTTCTGGCCCGGCCCGCACATTTCGTGCGATTCCGAACATGGACTATCTCATCTCTGAACAATCAGAGTCTCACGTATAGTCTCTGAGGATCCCACATTCAGTTTACATAAACGTGGTTTCCTGCTGATTGTTCTGCAATCCTCATGCTGTCTCGAAGCTTTTTAGGATTGGTTAATCATTTTTACCTTGGCGGTAGATTAACATTTACAGAAGATTCCAGCATACAGTGAGATTTATACTACGCGCCAACCCGCTAAAATGTGCGGGCCACGTAGTTAGTAGAGGCTTATTCGCCAAGCCGTGAAGAGCTTGGCAAAAGGAGTTTACGACCCTAAGGCCTTCTTCCTCCACGCGGCGTCGCTGGGTCAGACTTTCGTCCATTGCCCAATATTCCTAGTTGCTGCCACCCGTAGGTGTACTGCCCGTGTCTCAGTGCAGTTGTGGCTGATCGACCTCTCAGTCCAGCTACCCGTCATCGCCTTGGTAGGCAATTACCCCACCAACAAGCTGATAGGACGCAGGCTCCTCTCTCGGCGCAAAGTTAATGCTTTACTCTTGCGAGAACTATGGAAAATTACCCCATCTTTCGATGAGCTATGTTCCACCCAGAGGTAGATTCCTACGCGTTACTCACCCGTCTGCCACTCTCGTGCAAAGCACGAGAGAAACTAAGATATTACGATATTAAGATATTAAGTATTTTCGGGCTTAATATCCTAGTATCTTTGTATCCTAATATCCCTTGTGCTTCGCACAAGCGTTCGACTTGCATGCCTAAGGCACGCCGCCAGCGTTCATCCTGGACCAGGATCAAATCCTCAAAAAAATTTGACAGAGTCAAATTTTTGCAGTCCGCCGGAAATCGAAACACGAGCCGCGCTACGAATAGTAGGTAAGGCGAGTGTTAAGATTAGGCGGGCAAAAAACCCTGTCGTTTCCTACCACATCCTGATTGTCAATCTCGCCAGCTGGCGGATTGAAATTAGAAAGTGCAATCCTGTCAAAGTGAATTTTTAATTATCAAAGTGCTCCTTCGCTATGTCCCCTAAGACAAACTCACCCGCCAAAGGCGGGTTTCTTTTCCCTCGATTAAATCGGGGAACCCAAACTTTTGGCGAAGGTTTTACATAATCTTTAATTCACCCGCCAGTTAAGGCATTGATGAACCAAAATCTATTATAGTTGAATATTAATCTTTGTCAAGAAGTCAAAACTTGCATAAAAACCTAAAATTTGATAGCATTCCCAATCAGTTTATGACTACGGCAAAAGAAACAGGCAAAACTTACGGTGAAGTGGATGAAAGAACTGGACATGTGGCAAGAATTGAAGGGATAATAAACAGAACTTCAAGACGAGTGCAACTAGACATTACAGTTCCTGGTTTACCAGAAAGTATTGATGTCTTAGGAGAACATTGGGCTAGAAAAAGCGAACTTCATGTTACATTAATTGGACCAGGGCAAAGATTGGACGAGAGATTAAGAGAAATTAATCCCCAATTGTCAAAAAGGGGGTCAGAAAGGCAAGCTGAACAAGTTATAAGTGGCATATTAGAAGGGAAATCATTTAGAGTAATTCCTCGGGATGAATTAAGAGTAGTACAGGAAAATGATAGAAAAACAATCATCAGAATGTGCGCAGTAGGGGAAGCCGAAGCATTCTTCGGAGAATTATCGGAAGCTTTTGGATTTCCGATAGAAGTTCCACCAACTCACATAACTCTATACACCTTAAAGAACAAATGGCCAATTGGTATATATAGTAAACAACAACTCGACAAAATTACTAGAAAATTAACAAATCCGGAAGCTCACGAAGTTGGAAGGTTGATAGGGCTTGTTGATGATGTAACCGGACACAATTATGCGTGGGGGAAAGTCGCAAGAAATATGAGCGAAGATGCTATTAAACAGGCTCTGGAAGAAACTGATGGAGATTTTCTTCTTGTAGATTTGTGCTCGGCATTCCCTTTATTTACCCAAATTCTAAGAGAAAGACATAAAAAAGAAAGATGCTATTCTCCGGCGAAAAAGATTGTTGGGGAATTAGCTCAGGCTCTAGAGACTTCTCCTAAAAAAATGCCTGATGAGCTGAAAGGAGATTTTAATTCAGGCCCTGAACTTTCCAACAGAGCAAGAAATTTACGAAATTCAATTATCCCAAAAGACACGCTTCTTAGAAAAGTTATCACTAATCTAATTGAAGATTTTCTCTATGATCCTCCGCTCGTAGATGACGACGATCCGGAAAAACAAATAACAGAAAGACTTTTAATTTTATTCAAAACTTATAATACTATTTATGAAGATGTTTTTGAACTGGAAGAAAAAGTTGGAAGAGGCAGGTGGCAAATCAGAATTCCCCAGGAGGCGGGCACAACTCCTTACTCGGATTTTACACAAATTTTAAGAGAGGAGGCTAATCAGTTTATGACAGGTCTCTCTGTTTTTTTGGCCAGAAAAATTCTTCCCCATCTAAGAAGATTTACCGCCGTAAGTCTTGATATCTCAGATCCTGAAGAACTTAGAGATGAGTCTCTAAGAAGTTTTCCTAATGAGTTTTGTAACACAGAATTTTATAGAAGAATCGATGAGCTTAAAAATCATATGATAGGAGACGTATCCTTACTTTCTTTTCAGCCCGAGAGTGTGAGTTTTTTTACATGTTTTGAGGGATGGCCTTTTGGGAGATTTGGTTTTGATGAAACACAAGTAAGAGATATGGCTGTCTGGATATTGATTTCTCTAAAACCCGGCGGAAGAGCTTTGTTTTTTCCGTGGCAAGTTCAACATGAAACACCGCAAGACAGAAAACAGCTCGAGCTCATGGAAAGATTATGGCAATCAATGGGAGCAAAAATTGTTAAGAAAGAGTTTGCCCGAAACAAACTTAAAGAACAAATGGTTGACCGAGAGTTAGTTTTGGTCGATCATTCTCCGGTTTTCCAAGAGCCAAGCGATGTATTTACTGCGCTCATTCTTGAAAAACCAAACATGGCCTAGCTTTCCTTTCCCGCAATGTCCCATGAGGTAAGAAGTCCCAGAAGTTCCTCGTCTTTCTTACCGCTGTTGGTTATAAAAACCATTCCAATTCTTTTCCTGTTTACAAGACCTTTTCTGAAAAGTTCTTCAACATCTATCAAGAGTGCATTGCGGTCTACAAATTCAAAACTTTCGCTTAAATGTTTTTCAAGAGGAATAAACTCAGCGAATTCTTTGATTTTCATGTCTTTGAAAATCAATGCTTCCTTATGATGCGAAAGGTAAGAAAGAATTGTATTTTCCGAAAAAACTCCAACCATTTTGTTATTTTCAATTACGGGAACATGCGTATAGACTTTGTCATTCATCGTCTGCATTACATCTAAAGCGTTGTCTTCAAGAGTAGTTGTGTAAATTGCACTTCTAGGAACAGCGATTGATAACGCTTTTTTAGGATGAAGAACTTGGTTTTTTATTTCTTCATATTTATTCACGATATATTCATGAGGGATGAGTATCGGATCGGCACTTGCTTTATAAGGATTGTGGACAAGTAAGTTTCTAATGTCGGCAAAGGTTTTTAGATCCCTGTAATATTCTGAGAATACTCTGTTTTTATCGGCCATTTGCCGCAAGAGCATTCCATGATCCATATACTGCTCTACTTTCAGTTGTTTGCGCATGTAATCATCGATCTCGTTGTAAATCTGTAAAAACTTCTCGGATAAATTCTTTTTCATAATATTTAGATTATATCATTTACACCTTCTTAAGAAGCAACATCGTCCACGGGAAGGGGTGGCGGATTTTGAGAATTGAGAGTTGAGAATTGAGAGTTGAGAATTGCTGAAAGCCTTTGCTTGTCCAGTGTTGGATATGCTCAATATCATTTCCCCATCTTGTAATATTTTTACCCCTTAAAAAATTCGCTAGCATGAAAAATGGCTCATTCGGAACAGAAAGCAAGAGATATTTTTTTGATACCCTCTTAAGCTCTCCTAGCCCCTTTCTTGGATCCTCCAAATGCTCCAAAACTTCTGTCGCAATCACTAAATCAAATGAGTTATCTTGATATTTAAGTTTATAGATATCTCCCTGGCTTAAAATGAGATTTGGGTGAATTTTTCTACCGAGCTCTATGGCCGTTTCTAAAAAATCTACGCCCTCAAGTCTTTTCCCGATTTTATTTTCGGAAAGTTTATTTAATGTGAATCCCTCCCCGCATCCTACATCCAAAACCGACTCAATTTTTATGTCTTGTACTACCACGAGTAAGCTATTGAAGAAATTATTAATTAATAATTTTTGCAGTGGATTCTTACTAGTATGTTTTCTAAAATTATCGGTTGTTTTCATATTTTACAGCCTCATAAAGAACTGTCCCCAAAGAAACGATAGCCCTTCGACTTCGTTTACACTGAGTGCAATCGAAGTGCTCAGGGCAAGCTTGCTATTGCTTTATATACAACAATGCTAAGTGAAACTATAACATTCAAGCTCTTGTTGATTCCCCACATCGGGATTTCGGCAATATAGTCTGCTGAGGCTAAAACCTCTTTTGAAACTCCCGTAGTCTCATGCCCTACAACAAAAGCAGTTGGAAATTTATAGTCTATTTGATCATAAGGAACACTTTTTGAATTTTGTTCAATGGCAATGATTTGAAGTTGAGAATTGAGAATTGCCCGCCCTGAGCGAGGCCGAAGGGAGAATTGAGAATTTTCTTTTTTATTTTTCAACTTTCCAATTTCAACTTTCAACTCTTGGAGCGCTTCAACTGCAGTTGAAGCATAACTCCAAGTTACCCATTCCGTCGTATTTATAGACGCTTTTTTTATTCTAGTATGAGGCGGTGTTTCCGTCTCTCCGCAAAGATAAACTTTCTTAGCCGAAACTGCATCGGCCAAGCGAAAAATTCCACCGACATTATACGTGTCTAACACATTATCTACTATTATATAAATCGGATTCTTCTTGATTTTCTTAATATCTTTTTCGGACGGTGCAGTAGTCCTTAAATCCTTCGCACCAAGCTTGATCATGCCAAATATTATACAACAATCAGAGGATTTTTTACTTTTGAGTATTGGTGGAAGGAGCTGTGGATTGATTTAATAATTCTTTCAGTTCTTGCTGGGCATTTTTGTAGGCAGCCGCTGCTTCCTTTGCTTTTTTCGCTGCGTCTGAAAGTTTTTGGTACGCAGCAAGAATTTTTTCTTGTCTTTTGCTCTCAAGCTCAAACAGTCTTTCTTGCTGTTTTCTAAGCGCTTCGTTTTTGACTTCAATAGCGTGTTTTAATGCTTTCTCACGCCTTGTCTGCTGTTTTTCAGCGGCCTGACTTGCTAGTCTACTCAAAACATCAATCGCATGTTCTAGCCCTCTTGCGGAAGTACTTGTTGCTCTCACATTGTCCTCAATTTCACCCTCAAGATCGTCTTTGATTTCGTTTTCAAGCTCGTCTTCCGGCAAATTATCTTCCACTTCTACCTTAGCAACTTTCAAAGCTTCCCTTACTGCTTTTACTTGCGCTTTTAGTTCTCCTTGCGCTTGCTCTTCCAAAAAGGAAAGTTTTTTTCGTTTGTCTTTAATCAAATCATTTATAGTTTTCGCCAAAAGTTTTACATCTTTTCCTTGCAGTTTTGCTTGCGTTAGATCACTTGCTGCTTTTTTGAGATTGTCCGATATTCCGAAAAGGGCAACCCTTATTCCATTATCATTATTTTTTGCCAACATAAATTGCAATTCCGCCAGTCTTTCACCCGCAACAGCTGTATGCACTTTTGCTTTATCTTCCGGTGAAAATGCCAAAAACAAACGGAGGTTTTGTTTCAATTCATCAAGAAAGAAAAGAGGGCTATCAGGCAGGAAAATGCCCGGTCCTTCAGTTGTTGGCGGGATTGAAAGATCAGAGGATACGGTAGCATCTCCCAAAACTTGGGCTTGGTGATGGGAATACACCGGCTTTGGAAATACCAAGATAAATAACAGAAATGCTAAAGGAAGTATGAAAATTCTTTTAGCCACATTTAATTATGGTCATAAAGCTTTAGGGTTGTCAAGTTCATGTTCTAGATGTATCGCGACCTAGATAGCTCAGCTTGATACTTAATACTTTATACTCTATACTTGAAAAATGACTGCGACAGGACATGCAATAATAGGAACGGTAATTGCAGTAAAAATCGGAAATCCTGCTCTCGCAGTTCCCCTTGCCCTCGCTTCTCACATTGCAGCAGATGCTTTTCCTCACTGGGACGAAGGAACAAACGGAGAAAAAAGTAAAGAAAGACTTATTGTTGAGGCGGTATTTGACGTACTTATTGGCTTTGTGATTTCCTATCTGATTATTTTTTTTCTTTTTCCAAAAACTGATATTATATATGTATTCCTAATAATAATCGCCTCACAGTTTTTTGATTGGATTACTGCCCCTTATTATATATTTGGAATAAAATTGTTTAAACCTATATATAGAATTCAGAAATCATTTAATAATGAATTGAAAGCACCTTGGGGAATTATTAATCAAGCCGCAATCCTCGTCCTCCTCGTAATTCTTGCAAAAGTGTTTTAAAAATATCTAAAAGGTAATTTTAAAAGATTATGAAAGCAGAATTAATTTGACACAGATATACCAGTATACCTGTGGTTATAAGAAGCTTGACGTAACAGACTTAAAGAATTCATAATAAACTTAATGGATAATCAAAATCCAACGCCTAATCCAGCTCCACCATCTGAGAATATTCCGGCTCAAAACCCGGCTGTTGAAACTTCTCCTCAAGTCTATACCGCACCGCATTTGGATAATGCTCCCCCACCGCCTCCAAAACCATTTATGTTTAGTAAGGTTATTTTACCTTTTTTAATTATCATTATTTTGTTATTAGGCGCCAGCGGAACATACTTTGCCCTAAATAGTAAACCTAAGCCCGCATCGACTATTTCAAAAGCGACTCCAATCCCTATCCCCACTCCAACTATTGATGAAACCGCAAATTGGAAAACCTACAATGCCGCTAATTTCTCGTTCAAATACCCTCCCAATTTTAAGCTTAATTCAAAAGAGATTATTGAATTATCCGATGAAAACGGAAATTCTTTTTTATTAATATTTTCTTTTAATCCTGCGGTTGTTGGTATTTCATATTGTAATACTTATCCCAACGACAAGGCTCGCTGTGAGCAACTTGAAGTAGGAGATAAAACTTCAACAATTGATTGGGGCGTGGATGGTAAAGCTAATGCTATGTTGAAAAATTTAAGCATAACTCTCAACAAAACAGACACTCAGGCGAAAATGTTATTTCGACAGATCCTCTCCACCTTCAAATTCACCGATCAAGATGGAGCCATTGGCTGCACGCAAGAAGCTAAATTGTGTCCGGATGGCTCATACGTAGGGAGATCTGGACCAAACTGTGAATTTGTATGTCCTGAGTGAATCGAAGGACGATGTGTCATGAACAATAAATTTAGGCGGGTTTTGCGCGGTGCTGAAGAATGTTTGCCCAAGTCAAGGCTCTTTCCGCCCACCAATGTTTATTTGAATCTTTAACTTTTTCTGATTTAAGATTATTAAATTCTTTTTTAAATTTCTCAAAAACATCGGTTAAGTCTTTATTTAAATTTTTCTGCGAAACCTCTTTTATATATCCATCGGTCTGAGAAATAAGTCGTGCAATAAGATTTTTTTTATCATCGTACGAGTCCGCAGTCCAGTTTCCAACCCTTGCAAGATTTAAAGAAATATCCATTATCCGCTCTCGTGCTGAAATACTCTTACTCATATAAGCAAATCTCTGACTATTTTATCAAATTTTATTCTTATACCGCGATCTAGAATTTCACGCGCCGGATTTTGTTTTGCCCGAAGATTTATCATTGAGTTGTAATCGATTTGTTTTGTTTTGGGATCTATCCCTCCGCCCCAAAGATTTTCCTGCCTTGAGCCGCTACCAATCAAAATTTGTTCGGCATCTGTATGTCTTTCTCCACCGCCAGCCAAAATTTTTCTCTCTATATCAACTACAATTTTTATATAATCTCCGCCAAAATCCCCGGACATTTTGTCGATTTCTTCTTCTGTTGCTTTTCTTCTGATAATTAAAATCATAGCTTTTCTTTTTTCGGATTTTTAATATCCTCCAACTTCCACGCTGCGAAATCACATTTTGGGTAGTTTGAACAACCATAGAATTTGCGGCCTTTTCGCGTTTTTCTGAGTATAATTTGTCCCCCACATTTGGGACATGGAATTCCAATTTCTTCAAGATAAGGTTTTGTAAAATCGCACTTTGGAAATGTACTGCACGATAAAAACTTGCCAAATTTTCCAATCCTGACTACAAGTTTTGAACCGCATTTAGGACAAACTTCATCCGTCTTTTCCGTCTCAATTTTAACCCTTTGCGCACCTTTAACATCTTCAAGTTTTTGCGCAAGCTCACCATAAAATTTTTCAATAACCGGCGCCCATGCTTTTTTTTCGTTTGCAACTGCATCAAGTTCATCTTCCATTAAGGCTGTAAAGGGGACATCATCGATTGAGGGGAAATTTTCTACCAAAAAATCCGAAACCGCAATCCCCACATATGTAGGAACAAATTTGCCTCCGCCAGCTGGCGGATCTCTTTCTATATACCTTCGTCCCTCGATTGTTGAAATAATTGTTGCGTAAGTGGACGGCCTTCCAATTCCCTTTTCTTCTAAAGTCGCAACCAAAGAAGCGTCGTTGTACCGCGGAGGCGGAGTTGTTTCGTGCTCCTTTTCCAAAACTTCTTTTGCATCCAGAAGATCTCCTGCCGCAAACTCGGGTAAAATTGTGTCGTTTATTGCCTGCGGAGTAAGTTTTAAGAACCCGTCAAACACCAGAACCGATCCATTCGCCTTTAGACGATATGTTCTTTCGTCTTCAAATTTTGAATTTTGAATTTTGAATTTTGAATTTTGAGAATCGACTGTAACGGTTGTCGATTCGATAATCGCATCTGCCATTTGCGATGAAACAGCTCGTCTGAAAATAAGTTCATATAATTTTCCGTAGTCTCTTCCCAGCTGATTGTTAATTGTTGATGGTTGATTGTTCAGGCCGGTCGGCCTGATTGCCTCATGCGCTTCTTGTGCTAATTTTTGTTTGGTCTTGTAGAATCTCGGCTTATCCGGAAGATATTTATCACCGTACTCTTTTTTAACATAATTTCGCAATGCAAAAGTTGCGCTTTGAGCAATAACTACCGAATCGGTTCGATGGTAAGTAATAAAACCTTCTTCATAAAGTTTTTGAGCCAAAGTCATAGTCCGCTTTCCCGAAAAACTCAGTCTTCTTGATGCCTCCTGCTGAAGAGTTGATGTTATAAACGGAGGATATGGGCTTCGTCTTGTTTCTTTTTTTGAAACGTCCTCAACTTTAAAGTTTTTTCTATTGAGGTCCGCAACAATATCTTTTGCCTTTTTTTCGCTGTCCAATATTGATTTTGTAACTCTGTACTGCCCATCGTAAAGCTCTAAAACATCCTGCGTTTCCACTTTATCCCCATTTATTTCTACTAGTTCAAACTCTGTTTCTTCTTCTTTTGAGTTTTGAGTTTTGAGTTTTGAGTTTACCATCAGCGCACTGATGGTATAGTATTTTTCTTTTTTAAATTTTTCTATCTCTCTTTCTCTTTCTATAATAAGCCTTAAAGCAACCGATTGAACTCTTCCTGCGGAAAGTCCTCGTCGCACTTTTTGCCACAAGACAGGTGATAATTTGTAGCCGACTAATCGGTCTAAAACTCTTCGGGCAGTTTGAGCATTAACCAAATCCGAATCTATGTCCCGAGGATTTTTAAGAGCTTCCTTAACTGCCTCTTTTGTTATTTCGTGAAAAACAATTCTTTTGAACTTTTTATCGTTTCCTTTTCCTAAAATTTCTTTAATGTGCGAAGCGATTGCCTCTCCTTCCCTATCCGGATCGGTTGCTAAAATTATGGAATCTGCCTTTTTGCCTGATTCTTTTAAATCCGAGATTATCATTCTTTTTTCCAAAACTAGCTCGTAAGAAGGTAAAAAACCATGATCAACGTCCACCCCGAGTTTGCTTTTGGGCAAATCCATTATATGCCCCATCGAAGCTTTTATCTCGTAATCACTTCCTAAAAACCTTCCTATTGTTCTTGCCTTTGTGGGAGACTCGACGATAACCAAATTTTTCATAATCGATTTAGACAGTATATTTTAAATTGTACAGACCTTGTCAAGAGGCAATGCTGTAAAATCCTCCATCTGTATTTTTTATGAGGCCTTTTATTTCCATTATCGAAAGGAGACTTCCGACTTTAGAAGAATCAAAATTCGATCTTCGGACAATCTCATCAAAATGCAAAGATTCATTTTCCAGAATTTTTAAAATCTCCTCTTCTTCTTTCGTCTCTGTTTTAAATTTTGCGTTTTGTGATTTATTTGGAGCTTGAGATTTTGAATTTGTAATTTTTAACTCATTGAGAATATCTTCTGCCGATGTTACAAGTTTTGCCCCCTTTTGAATCAATTTATACGGGCCTTTTGAAAGACTTGATGTAATGGGTCCGGGAACTGCAAAAACTTTTCTGTTATTTTTGAACGCATAGTCTGCAGTAATCAAAGAACCGCTGTCTTCTCCGCCTTCCGTTACCAAAACTCCCAAAGATAAACCTGCGATAATTCTGTTTCTCTGCGGAAAAGAGCCTCTATTTGGAGGATGGGAGACAGGAAGTTCTGATATTATCGTGCTTTCCCCCTCAATAATTTTTTTATAAAGAGAAAAGTTTTCTCTTGGATTGCAACAATCGACTCCGCATCCTAAAACCGCAATTGTCTTTCCGCCGGATTCTAAAGCGCTCATGTGAGAAACCGCATCAACTCCCATAGCCAAACCCGAAACAATAGTAAAGCCGGAGGCAGTCAGCCGGCTTGAAAAAAACTTTGTAACGTCTCTTCCGTATTGGGTAGTCCTTCTTGCACCGACGATTCCTATTGTTTTTTCAATTTCTTCTTTGTCCCATTTATTAAATTTTAAACCCTTGCCGTAAAGAACAAACGGAGGGTTATTTATTTTAGAAAGATAATGCGGATAACCATTTTCTTTTAAAGTTGTAAACCAGACATTCTCTTTTTCAAGCTTTTTTGAATAATTTTCTATTGAAAACTTAATTCTAAAGCCGAAAAACTGATCCGAAAGTTTTTTTCCCAGTACACTTGCAAGTTCTTTCTCCGAAGAATGCCAGGTTTTTTTCGCACTTCCAAAAGTCTTTAGAAGTTTTGAGAATTTATGCGGCCCGATCCCTGAAAAAACCGAAAACCCCAGCCAATAATCTCTCTCATTCATTACTATTAATAATAGTTTAAAACTCGAATTTATGCTATAATTTCGCCCATTATGAAAGAAGGAGAAAAATCACCAGCCCAGCTGCATATAGAAAGGCAGTGTTTTGTTCAAAAAGCAATAGAGGAAAGCGCCCACGAGGCAATAAGCGAGAAAACCGTAAATATTGGCGTCGCTGCTACTTTCGGACATTCTCCTTTGGAAGAAATCGGCCAGTCTTACGGTCAAACACGGGCAAATGCTTCTTTGCTTTATCGTGGATTTATTACAGAACTGTGGAATAATTCATCCGAGCAAACACGCTCTTTTCATGCTCTTGAAGATTTATTGGCAAGAAAACCAATACCTCAGGAATCAAGAGAAAGAATTTCGGAAAATCAGGGAGGAGGACGTACCTCCAGAATTAGAAACTTGATTCTCGCAGGCGCAAAAAGTGTAGGTGAGTTGGAAAAACGATCAGGTTTATCAAGGGAAAATATTTGGAACACTTTGAGAACTTTGGATAGATGGGGAGTAGATGTAAGCCAATTCTCAGGCGCGATTAGAAAAAATAGAGAAAAAATTCAACAGCTTATAAAAGAGACTGATGATAAAAAAATCCAAGAGATAATGGATGAGTTATCGGATGGCACAATTAGAGCAAATATGGGTACGAAAAAGGGGAAGATGGGAAATCCCAGAGTTTTTACGACTATAGGAAAAGCAACATCAGGCGTGCATTACTATAAAGGCACGGAAACACATTTATTTACGCAAGATCTAGAAGACAATCGAATTCCGAATAGAAGAGTCTCTGTTGTAAATGGAGGGAAACTTTCGGTTTATCACGTTTTTCTTGAAAAACACAAAGAAAGGGCTCTTGCGGCTTGGAAGAAGGATCCGAGGCTTGAGAGGCTTAAAGTTCCTCATCCCGTAACCGTCTTATGCGGTAATAAAAATATTGCCGTTCCAACCGCTTATCAATTGATGGGGGGCAAAGATTACAGATCGGTTTCCTCCGTATTACGAGATTTGGGAATAAAAATATATACTAAACAGGAAATAGAGTTTAGAAAAATATTTTTTAAAGATTGTCCAATAACTATTTTTGCATACAGGAAAAGCAGGTATATTTCCGCATCCGATATCGAACAATTCAAACAATATTTTCTAGAAAAACATGCACAGATCATTCCTCGCTTTCTTCAGAAAGAACTGTAAATACTTGCATTTTTAATCTTAATCAGCTTATAATTATAAAAGGACTAGATGACAATCTATATAACAACAGGTAAGGGTTACGGTAAGACACTTATATTCGCGGAAATTTGATTGGGGATGATCATAAAAATTTTTCGTTTGCTCACTGTACCGTTCATTCGATGACTCAAAATGCACATTTTTCTTCTGCCTCTAGGAGTCTTTTAAAGACTCCACCGATTATGAAACTACTTTTTTGATATAATAAGTAACAGATTATGGCAGATAAATTTATTAGCAGAGAATTAATAGATACTTTAGCAGAGCGGGAAAAGAAAATATCCTCTAAGATCATTACCGTTGCTGCCGGCACCACGAGTTCCGGATTAGGAGACGAAAGGAATTTGAGAGAGTTTCTTCTTGCTGATAATATAGTAAAATACTTCAGGGAAAAAGGTAAAAATGTCTTTTTCTACCTTTTTGATGATTCTTTTGACCCGCTAACCCATCCAAAACTGAAAGTTGGAGTTAAAAAAGATAAAGAATTGATTAAAAAATTTGAGAAATATTATGGTACGCCAGTTAAATTGATCCCAGATCCCTATAAATGTCACAACAACTATTCAATACATTTTCAAGAAGAAATTATAACGAGGCTTCACGATCTTGGAATTTTCCCAACAGTTATAGATGTATGGTCTTTATACCAACATGGACACTATGATATGGCTAAAGAAATTGTTTTTAAGAACTACTCCAACATACCCAAAATCCTCAAAAAACACTTTCCAAATTATACCATGAAGCAGATTTTTTGGCCTCTTTGCCCTAAATGTAACAATATAGACAATACAAAAGTACTGAAGGTCGAAAAAGGACAAGTTTTAGCCAGATGTGATCATTGTCGCAAAAGAATAAAAGCTTCATGGAAAGGAATTAGGGGAAAATTCAGCTGGAAAATAGATACTGCAATAAAGTGGAATTTATTTAAGCCAGATTTTGAACCATATATGGACGCATATCTAGATCCTGTTGCTGGTAGCTATCTTATAGCAAAAGTATTGTCTGAAGAATTTTTTGGCGGGTATTTCCCAAAGGCAATCAAGATAGGAAAAACTAATATCGACAGGGAGTTGTCCTTTTCTTTATTGCCTACATGTCCCAGACCGGTCATGGATACACTTCTTTTAGCAAACAGGATTACAAGAGATATTGTGATCTCCGAAAAAAGAGTTATAAGTGCCGCTAAGAACACACTAATTGAGGGGGATCTTTCCTACTACGACTATGTGCGTATTAGATTACCTTATGATACTGTTGACTTTGCAACAGGCAGACTAAATGATGAAAATACAATTAGTTTAATAAATTTCGGCAGAGAATTTTCCAAGAAGTTTTTAAACAGGAATCTACAGTTGCAACTACCTTCAGCTCAGAAGCTTAAAGATATAGAACAAAAATTGAAAAAGCAACATATTATTCCTTTGATAAACTGGATCATAGAGTATAAACTAGAACATTCAAATTCGGGACATGATAAATTCTTAAAGGCTCTTAATAATTATCTTAGTGGTCACAAAATATCAAGGCCGAACCTTTTTCCATTTATACATCAGATTTTATCAGTTGAAAAAAGCATTCCCTTAAGTAAACTTTTCTTTTTTTCCCCAATAGGTTTTTTACACGATTTCCTGACCATCCTTTCGGAAGATGTAAGGAAGAATAAGCAACAAATTAGCTAGATACCCAAGGATAAAAGTTTCTCTCCCATGTGTGTTTTTTTAATTCTTTGATAAGATTAGGGGTGAGTTTTCTTCTATCAGATAAAGCGAGATTCGCATCTATATTTTTTATATTTCTCATTCCCGGCATAACAGTTGAAACTTCGTCAAAACTTAAAATAAATCTTAGTGCAAGTTCTGGTAAGGATTTTGCCTCATCACCAAAAAACTCTTTTAATCTATCTGTTCTCCTAACTAGATTATTTAGTCTTTCTCCTGCGAAATATTGAGCTCTAAAATCTTCTTCCTCAAACTTTGTATCAAGCGTAATATTTCCCGTTAATCCCCCTTCATCCAACGGAGCGCATACCATAATGCCAGCATCTAATTTTTTAGCCGTTGGGAAAAGCTCTGTGATTGGTTTTTGATGGAAGATATGAAACATGCATTGCACAACTGAAATTAATCCATTTCCCAATGTCTTAAGACATCCTGAGGGTTCAAAGTAATTAGGTGATAGTCCCCAAAATTTAACTTTACCTTGTTTGGTTAAATTTTGACAGATTTCTTTCCATTTGTCTTCTTCGTTAAACTCATCGCGCCAGACATGAAACAGCATCAGATCAATAGTATCTGTCTGTAATCCTCTCAAGCTATCTTCTACACAACGCAAGATATGTTTTTTTGGAAAAGTAGAATTCATAGTAGCCCCTTTTGGAGCAGGCCAGTTTTGATCTAGCGGGGGGATTTTAGTTGTTAATATTACTTTATCTCTTTGACTAGTTTGTTTTAAAAATTTTCCTATTAATTCTTCCGATGGATGTCTATCAGGTTGGTCCTCTCTCCAGCCATATACCCACGCTGTATCTATTAAATTACCTCCAAGATCAATAAAATGCTGCAGGTTTTCAAAACTAGTTTTTTCAGAAGGTCCCTTGCCCCATTCGGGATCATCTGTGATCTGCCAAGTTCCCATGCCAATTTCAGATACTTTTAGATTTGTTTTACCCAGTCTTCTATAATGCACGATATTATTGTATTATGATATCATAAATCTCATATGACCAAAGCGCAAAACCTAATAGCAGGAAAACTAGTTTCCGGCAAGCAGTTTCAAAAGAGTATTAGTCCAGTAGATGGAAGTGAAGTTTCAAAAGTAAACTTTTTGTCCGAGAAAGAATTGACTAACGTGTTTAAGAAGGCAAGTGGAAAAATAGATAATAATGTTAAGAAGGAATACTCTGAATTACGCAAATTAGCTCAATTTATTAAAAAAAGTCGTCTAAAGTTCGTCAACCAGATTATAAGAGATGCTGGTTTTGTACAAAAAGATGCGGAGGATTTAGTTGATTGTTCGATAGAATTCTGCGAAAATTATCATTTGCATATCAACCAACTTTCTACCACTGATGTAATAACTTCTTTTTCTTTCAAAAAAGGATCGGATCGGAAAATTAGGCTTACTTCATCACCTTATGGTTTAATATCTGCCACGACTCCAAGAAATACCCCTTTGATAACCGAATTGACGATAATCGTGCACGCTCTTTGGTCTGGAAACGTGGTTATCCTAAGACCATCTCCCGGTGTTGCCGGTACTGTTTCCTTATTAATAGAGGGTTTATTAAAAAGTTTTAATAAAGACACGTTATCGAAGTTAAATATAACTTTTTCAGATGCAAAGGATTTTGTAAATACGAGTTTAGATTACGCAAATTTACTGCACTACGTTGGCAGCACAAAATATCTAGAAAGTACCTTAATTGCAGGTATCAAAAAGGGGGTAAAGGTGTTAGTAGATGGAGACGGATGCAGTCTTGTTCTTGTTGATTCTACATGTAATATAAAAGAAGTATCCAAGGCTTGTTATCAAGGAGTAGTACGATGCAATGGTCAGATATGTATTAGTATTCGAGTTATTGTTGTCGAGGAATCAGTTTACGAAAGTTTTCTCTCCCATTTTCTAAATCTTGTAAAAGAAACAGATGTTCGACCGCCTAGCTTGAATAGACAATCTGACATGGGCCCACTTTTTACACCTTCCCAAGCGGAAAATATACTAAGAGTGGCTAACAAGTATAAATCTTTACACGGTCAGGCAACGCCACTTTCTTATGGGCCAAATTATATCTCCCCTGTCGTGGTGGAGCTAGAACCAACCGACCGTGATTTTTTGAAAGAGAATGTGTTTGGCCCAATTGTTGGAATAACGTCTTTTAAAGAAGATGGTTGGAAAAGATGGTTGGAGGAAAATACGATAAATCTAACAGATACCGTATTTAGCAAAAGTGAGAGATTTATTAAAGAATTTTTAGCGACAAGTAAGTCTCCTCGCAAGGTAGTTAATTTAGATCCTACTATAGAGTCTGTTTTTGAACCTTGGGGAGCATTTTTACCATCTGGGTGGAATGATGTAAGCTATTGGTATTCTAAATATCGTAACTATTATCAATTGGTAAGAGATTTAAAATAAGTGTATGTGGTTTCTATATGCGATTTTAGGTGCGTTTATAACGGGTATAGGCCAAGTCCTAGTTAAAAGAGGACAAGTTAAGTTAACCCCCCTCCTAGATAATTTATTAGCAACAATCATTGTCAGTCTAATATTAGTTCCTTTGCTTTTTCTTTGGGGAATTGATATCGCTGCAGGAAGAACTATTTTAATCTATGCTCTAATTGCTGCCACAATGTACGCTTCATTTTATTATATTATTAGTTTTGGAAACGTTTCATTAATGGTCAGTCTTATCAATACTTTCCCTATAGTCACAATTGCCTTAGCAGTTATCTACTTGCGCGAGTCGCCAAATTTATACCAATGGTTTGGTATTGTCTTGGTTGTCTTGGGAGCGCTTTGTATCAGTCGGGAGAATCCTGAGAAGGAGGTAGTAAATAAAAAAAGATTATGGGTGATTTGGGGTTTGCTTGGATCTTTGGCTATAGGTATTGCTGAATTTGTGACAAAGTTAGCCACAATCAAAGTAGATGGTTTTACCTTCACATTTTTTGTCTATCTGATGTATATACCCGCTCTCCTACTCTTTATGGCTATTGACAGAAGAGGTAGAAAATTTGAAAAACTTAAGAATCAAACGAGCTTGCTCTTTACTCTCATAGGTATATTCTTTATAGAGGCTGGATTAATTGCTATTGCTTTAGCCTATCAGCATGGTCAGGCAAGTTTAGTTTCTCCTGTTGTCTCAACCCATATGCTAATAACGGTTTTATTAGCGGCGTTTTTTCTAAAAGAAAGACTTTTAACAATTCAGAGAATTGGAATCTTATTTACCTTGATCGGCGTAAGTGTCATTGGTATATGGTCTTGACAAATCCTAAGTAACCAGCCTACAATAATTTTAGCAATGAAAATTAATAAGTACTCCTCTTTTCTTTTAGGCTTCTTCGTTTTAAATATTATCTATTGGGTAGGTATCCAAACTTCAAATATAACTGATCTACCAATTAATCTTTTGTTTAGTTTCTCGACCGCAGTATTAGCATTTGCGGGGGGACTTATGGGATTATCGGTATCTAAGCATTGGGGAGGGCGCAAAAGCGCAGTAGGTAAAGCAGTATTACTTATGTCCCTTGGTATTACTTCGTGGAGTTTAGGCAATTTTGTCTGGTCATTTTATAATTTCATTCTTCATCAGGAAATGCCTTATCCTTCACTCGCTGATCTCGGCTATACCTTAGCAGTTCCATTATGGGCTATTGGTATTTTTTATCTTTCTAAGGCAACGGGTGCTAAATTTAGCTTACGACAGTTAAAAGGTCGTGCATTACTAATTGTTTTGCCGATCATCGCGACTATTTTCAGCTATTATTTTCTCTTTGTTATAGCAAGAGACTCTTCGTTTACAGTAGAAGGTGGATTGCTTAAAATTTTTCTTGATTTTTATTATCCGCTTGGGGATTGGGTTATCTTAACGATGAGTTTTCTTCTTTTTGGGCTTTCTTTGAAGTACTTGGGCGGCAGGTTCAGATTACCAGTTTTCATAACATTACTTGGTTTTGTAGTGATGTTTCTTGCTGATTTCTCTTTTTCCTATACAACAACCGTAGGAACATATTATAACGGTAATATTTCCGATCTTCTTTTTGCTGCAGCACTTTTTACAATCAGTTTCGGCGTATGTAGCTTTGATGCTCGTGATATATAAATAATTTTATGGACATACTTGAACAAGCTGCTGAAAAAATAATAACAGAGCAGGAAAAAATTATCGGACCTATTGCTCTTGAACAAGCAAAAAAGGTTCCGGGACTTTCTGTAGATCTTCAAAAGCACGAAGTGAAAATTGAGGGAGATCAAAAGGAAATCTTGCAAAAGCTCGTTGAGCAGTATCAGCATTTATTTGGACAGGCATCGGTTGAGGTCTGCAAAGACGCAGTAAAAGATATAATAAAACAGGCTCCGTCAGACAAGATCCCCTCTTTAATCCTCTGAAAAAATAGTCTATTATATTAATAATGGACTCTTCCAATACCTCCTCACAGTTACAAAACCAAACGGGCAACAGCTCGAAGATTCAAGATGAATTAACCCATGTTAATCAGGAGATGTATAAGAAAAACCTCGAGCTTGCAGAAAAGAATAAGATACTTTCACTTCTTCGAATGATTGATAAAATAATACTAAGCACGGTTACCGACATTCAACAAGTTACTCAGCAAGTTGTCAATACTGTTGTAAATGAAACAGATTTTATAAAAGCGCTTACAACATTTATGATCGACAAAAACTCAAATTCTCTTATACAGCTTGCAATGTCGCAAACCAAAGAAATACGTCAATCAGAACTGGAACTCAACCGTTCGCTGCAGGGAATAAAAATTCAGCTGAATAATGAAAATAATATTGTAGTGCAAGCAGTAAACAAGAAGAAAATGTTGCCTACTCATAACTTAATAGATGTCTTAACTCCAAATTTTACCGCAGAAGAATCCACAAGAATTCAACAAACAATTCAAAGCGATACATCATATGTCTATCCTTTAATTATCCGAGCCGATGTTATAGGGGCAATGGTTATAAGCGTTGCGGAATTTGGAAAATCTTTACCATACTATAAAATAGATCTCATCGATCGAATACCGGGAATCGTAGCAATTTCTATAGATAATGCACTTTTATACCAAAGTATTCAAAAAGCAAACGAGCATCTTAAGCAATTGGATGTGTTAAAAGATGAGTTTGTATCCCTTGCATCTCACGAATTAAGAACTCCCATGACAGTCATAAAATCTTACGTTTGGATGCTTTTAAATGGTACTGCCGGACAACTTTCGGAAAAACAAACAGCATATTTAAAAAGGACATTATCTTCAACAGACAGACTCATAAATTTAGTTAACGATATGCTTAATGTTTCAAGAATTGAGTCAGGCAGGCTTACAATCGAACCAGTCCCAACCGACATGGGCAAGCTTGCATCAGAAGTAATTACCGAAATGCAAGTTAGATCTGCGGAAGTAGGAGTTAATCTTTCGTATTCTCCTCCTGCCTTACCATTAGTTGTAAATGCTGATACCGGCAGAATAAAAGAAGTTATGATAAATCTTATTGGAAACTCACTTAAATTCACTCCCAAAGGAGGCTTAGTAACAGTTACGGTAGATAAAGACGGGCAAAATTCTGTGATGGTAAGAGTAAAAGATTCTGGACGGGGAATAAGTAGCAGTGACATGCTAAAACTGTTTAAAAAATTCAGTATGGTGGGCAATAACCATCTCACAAAAGACAGAGATCAGGGAACAGGACTTGGTCTTTATCTTTCAAAATCTATTATTGAACTTCATGGAGGAAAAATATGGGCGCAGTCGGAAGGAAAAGATAGAGGTTCAATGTTTTCGTTTACTTTACCGACAGATAGCAATCTAGCTCCGAAATATGCTGATGCGGGGTCTACGCAGGCGTCGGCTGTTGACCCGAAGAAAGATATAGTTTTATCTCCCGAATCAAATCCCCAGGCGTAATTTGACTTTTAATAAGATAGCCATTTGCAAGCTTAAGTCCTCTTTCGACCTCTTCATTTCTGTCAAGATTTGTCAAAAAAACTATGCACTTATTTGGACTTGCCGGCGGATGACTTTTTAGCTGATCCATTATGTCCAAGCCGTTGATTTTAGGAAGTATAACATCAAGAAGCACCAAGTCCCATCCTCCCTGTTGCATCTTTTGAAGCGCTATCTCTCCGTCGTCGGCCGTATCGACTTCGTACCCCTCTGCCTTAAGAGTATCGGAATATACTTCCTGCAAGGGCCTGTCATCTTCAACGATAAGTATTTTAGCCATATACAATTACTAAAAATATCCTAACATCAAACTAAAAAATTGTCAATTCTTGAATCCAAAAGAGCACCGTCTGCATCAAATAAAACTGCTTTTATCATTTATTCTTAAAATACTCCTCTAAAATTTTCTTTGCGATAGGAGCTGCAACATTTGAGCCTTCCCCGCTCTCTTCTGCAAGAACTGTTACCACTATTTCTGGATTATAGGCTGGCGCAAAAAGAGTTATCCATGCATGCGGCATTGTATTTTCTCCTCCGTGTTCTGCAGTACCGGTTTTACAGGCTATCGAAACTCTTCGATAATCTTTAAAATTGGAAGATGTTGTTGCCTGTGGCACTTCTAAAAAATTCTTTCCGTCAATTCTTAATTTTGGATTCTGAACTCTAAATTCAAAAAGCGGCCAAGCGACTCCGCCCGGACCGCAAGACTCTACCATCCCTTTCTTTATTAAAGAAATGGTCTTATCGTTTAGAAATTTTTGAGATTTGAGATCTTGCCTGCCGGCAGACAGGTTTGGGATTTTAGATTTTAAAAGATGGGGTTTGTAAAGACTTCCTCCATTTGCTATAACTTGCGTCCAAGTATTCACCTGAAGAGGGGTAGTCAGCAAATATCCCTGTCCGATGCCGTAATGATATGTGTCTCCTAAATACCATGGCTCTCCGATAGTTTTTTCTTTCCACTCCCGAGTTGGAATAAGTCCTTTTGCCTCTCCCGCAAGATCTATTCCCAGTTTTTCCCCCAAACCAAAATCAATTGCTGTTTGAGAAATCTTATCAATGCCAATCTTTTCCGCGAGCTTATAGAAAAAAATATCGTTGGATCTTTTAATTCCCTCAACTACGCTAAGCACCCCGTCTGTTTTTCCATACTGAGTTAAATACCAGTTCGAAAAAGTAAAAGCGCCAACACTAATTGATCCGGTATCGTCCACCTTAAAATTTTCATCGATTATTTTGTTATTAAGACCCGCCGCCGCAACAACAATCTTAAAGGTTGAACCGGGAGGATAAGTTCCAGAAATCGCGCGATTTAAAAGAGGCTCCCCTTTATTATCCGATAAAATATCTTCTACCGAAGAATAGCTGCTCTTGGATGGCGGTTTATAATTCTGTCCTTGGGTAAAAAGATTTGGATCAAAAGAAGGTTTAGAGAAAAGAGCAAGAACTTCTCCCGCAGGTGTTGTAACAACTACCGCACCTCTTTTAACATCTTTTGTTGCTTCAAAGGCAGCTTTTTGTAAAGACAGATCAAGAGTAACAGTTATGTTGTCTCCCGAAATCGGATCTGTTTGTCCGAGTTTTCTAACGGTTTTTCCCAAACTGTTTACTTCAACCAGCTCTTTTCCGTCTATCCCTTTTAAAATTTCTTCATATTCCTGCTCAATACCCATTTTTCCTATTAAATCTCCCCCCTTGTAATCGGAAAATTTTGCTTCCCTCAGCTCATCTTGAGAGATCTGGCCGATGTATCCTAAAATGTGGGAAAAGATTTCTTTATACGGATAGGATCTTAGAGAATCAATTCCTAAATCTTTTTTTCCTTGGGCAATAAGAGATAACGCTTGGTTGGAATTTATTATTTTTGTTTTACCGTTTATAACTTGCCGAAAACCGGGAACGTTATAAACAAGAGGGCTGCCGTTTCTATCTAAAATTACTCCTCGGGGCGCATGAATAGTTATTGTTCTTATCCTATTACTATCTGAGAGTTTTTTAAAATCTGAGCCTTGAAAAATCTGAATATAAAAAAGCCGCGCGAAAATGCTTACTATTGCTAAAAAAAGAATAACTGGAAGAAAAACATCCCGCATTTGGTATTGCTTTTCAGAGTAATGACCGCCTCTCCGAGGTTTTTCACTTCTTATAAAATCCGGGAAAGCTACACCTGTTTTAAGCTTCATTAAATCTCGCCTTTCCTTTTATATTAAAAGTGTTCAGTTGAATTAAAAGGTAAAACGATGATGTCGCAACAGCGGCACTAATTAAACTCTGAACAAAAATATTTGAAATCTGAAACGCAATAAAATAGACAAAACTTCCTATAAAAGAGGCTAAAAAAACAAAAGGTAAGGTTTGTATATCAAATTTTTTATCGTAGAGAAGAATTATGAACAGAAAAATCACAAAAAAAAGGCTCGTTTCCCCCAAAGGATTAAGAAGTAAAATATCAAGCGCAAGTCCCGTTAAAAAAGCGATGGGAAAAATCCAGGTTTTTTTTGCAACAACCACGGCATTTAGAAAAAGTAAAAGAACTAAAGGTATGGTTGTTACCGAAACCTGAAGGAGCACCGATACCAAAATCAAAATTACAAAAAACCACATCTTAATATTTAATTACGAAAACTGTTAAGAGATTTGAGAAATCCAAAAGACTAGAAACTTCCCCTTTTTGAAACAAATTGCTCGGTTTTTTTGCAACGGAAATTAATTTACCAACAATTAAATCGGGGGGGATTCCTATTCCTTTCATATCCTGATCGCCTTTTGTAAGAATAACATCTGATACTTTAATATCGTCCGACTGCAAAACATTATCCAAAATTATCTTTTTTCCTCCTTCTCCTTTAATAACGCCTTGAGCTTGAGTCCGAAGGGTTTTAACGGTAGCTGAAAAATAAGGATTAGTTATAAGGGTAACTTTTGAAAAATAAAGATTTGACTGCGTGATTTTTCCAACCAAATTATCTTTGTAGATTACCGCATTTCCTATTTTAATATTATCTTTTGTTCCCTTATCGATAATAAGACTTTGCGGGTTTGAAACTCCCGGAATAAAGCTGGGCGCGCCGACTATCTTTGCCGCAAGCAAAGTTTGAGACCGAACAGATGTTGTGGCAAATTGATCGGCAAGTGCGGAATTTTCCTTCTTAAGAATTTCCTCATTAATAATTTTTTTAGCAAGGGCGCTGTTTTGATCCGAAAGTTTAGCGATTGCTGAATTATTTTCATTTGAGAAAAAATTGAATGCCGAAAAGACGCTTCCCGCAAGAGGAGAAAGTGCTTTTTGTAAAATCGAAGTGGGAAGAGATAAGAAACCGAATTTTGAGACAGCAAAAATTATGATTGTAAAAATTAAAAAAAACAAGAATATTGAGGTAAAATTTTCCTTTTTCGGCATATTGTCAATTTTAAACTCTTTGCCCAAATCTTACAAGAATTAAAAGGTAAATTGTTAAATGTTAATTGTGGTTTACTTGAGGCCGCCGATGACTTTGACTCTTTGAAGAAGAAGAGTATCTTCCAAAACTTTTCCTGTTCCTCTTACCACTGCTGTTAAGGGGTCTTCGGATTTTATTACGGGAATATGAGTTCGCTCAACTATTATTTTATCTATTCCGGGAAGAAGAGATCCGCCGCCTGTTAAAAGGATTCCGTGTTCTAAAATATCGGACGTAAGCTCGGGTGGTGCATCTTCTAAAACTTCGGAAATTCCCTCAATGATTTCCGATAAAACCGGAGCCAAAGCCTCTCTTACTTCAGCTTCCGTAACCCTTAAACTTTTCGGAAGACCTGTTTCTATATTTCTTCCCCTGACAACAGCAACCCTAGATTGGCTATGGGTTATCGGTTCTGTGCCATAAGCAATCTCTTTTGAATCTTCATCCGTCGTATCTTCGCTTTTGACTTTTGACTTTTGACTTTTGACTTTCGTTTCATATGCGCTTCCTATTTTTATTTTTAGCTCTTCTGCGGTTCTTTCTCCCAAAAGCAAACCGTACCTAAGTCTTATATAATGCATGATTGCTTTGTCCATCTCATCTCCTGCCGAAAGAAGAGACTTGCTTACTACAATTCCGCCTAAGGAAATTATTGCAATTTCGGTTGTTCCTCCTCCGATATCTACAACCATTGTGCCTGTCGGAGCAAAAACAGAGACTCCCTCTCCGATTGCCGCCGCCATTGGTTCTTCAATAAGAAATGCTTCCCGCGCTCCAGCAGACAACGCCGCTTCCCAAACGGCTCTTCTTTGCACCTCTGTAACTGCAGACGGAATTCCAATAACTACCTTGGGTTTTGACCATGCAACGGGAAAGACATTTCCGACTTCATGAATTGATTGAATGTAATAGGAGATCATGTTGGACGTCGCATCAAAATCTGCAATTACTCCGCCTCGTAAGGGTCTTATAGTTAATATTGTTGCGGGAGTTTTACCAACCATTTTTCTTGCTTCTTCCCCTATTGCAATAATTTTTTTACTTTTTTTGTGCATTGCCACAACAGATGGTTCTCTAATTACAATTCCCTTCCCTCTAACCCAAACTAAAGTATTCGCAGTACCCAAATCTATTCCGATATCATGAGACACTAGGCTAAAAAATTTATCAAACATAACTCAATATTACCAATAAATACCAATACTACAAATAATACCAATAAATCAATTACGCTCTTTTTACCTCTCGTGTTTTATTTATAATACTGCTGATTATTGCCACTATTTCATTGCCTTCTGCTATTAAAGGCTGGACTTGTAGTTTAACTTGATCTGAATTCGTGTCACCCATAAGAGACAGCCAAAAGACCGTTTCCTTTCCCTCTTTTCTTACGATCGTATAGCGGTGCAAAAAATCTTTTTTTGTAAGAGAACCATCAGCTTCTTGATCATTTGCCCCCATTGATGTGACGGAACGCAAAATTTGACCTATAATTACTTGGTTTGAAGAGGTTTTTGCAAGAGAATTAACGACTTTTATAACTTTAATTATAAACTCATAAATTCGTTTGTGAATATCATAAGTTTTTTTTATTGAGACATTGGTAGTATTCATTGAAATATTGGTAGTATTTGACATTGGTATTATTGGTATTTATTATCTTAACATCTTGCTCAAACTTTTCCAATATGCTACTCTTGAGAAAGTTAAAAGGCAAAAGTTAGAAGTCAAAAATTAAAGTAAAAAGTAAAAACTTTTGAATTTTGAATTTCAATTTTGCCTTTTGATTTTTGATTTTTGAATTTTTAATGAAGATTATCCGCATTTGTAACAAAGTTATTGAATATTCTTTCTACGCGATTTTTATTTTAATTCCTCTTGCAATTGCAGGAGATACCTCTGAGCTTTTTGAATTCAACAAAATGTGGCTTGCTTTTTGTCTGGGCGTAATTATCGCAGCTGCTTGGGCAATTAAATCCATTGTTAATAAAGAACTTAGAATACAAAGAACTCCTCTTGATATTCCTATTCTTCTTTTTCTCCTGTCTCAATTCTTATCGACGATTTTTTCCTGGGACCGCCATATTTCTGTCTGGGGATATTATTCAAGATTTAATGGAGGGTTGCTTTCGATAATTTTATATATATTTCTTTATTATGCTTTTGTCAGCAATTTTTTAAATAGAGACGATGGAATTTTTAAAAGCCCTCTTAAGGTAGTTAAAAGATTCCTTAATTTAAGCATTATAACCGGTGTTGTTGTTTCTTTGTGGGGACTCCCCTCGCATTTTGGTTATGATCCAACTTGTTTTGTTTTTCGAGGAAACCTTGATGTTTCTTGCTGGGCTGCCGATTTTCAGCCTAGAGTAAGAATATTTTCAACATTAGGACAACCGGATTGGCTGGCAGCATACCTTTCAATACTTCTGCCTGTCTCAATCGTGCTTTTTTTAGAGAACTTTAATCTAAAAGAAAAGTTGAAATTAAACCGGATCGCTATTTTTTATTTCGCCTCTTCTCTTCTTTTCTACGTTGATCTTCTTTATTCAAAATCGCGATCGGCAATAATTGGTGTTTTGATTGCGTTAAGTTTGTTTTTTGCCGCTTATTTTTATCTTAAAAGAAAAGAGGTTAAAATTATTAATTTTGCCGCTCCCTTGTTTATTATCCTTTTGATTACTTTTTTTATCGGTATTCCTCTGCCAATCTTAGGTAAATTCTCTTATTCTGATGTAAAAAACAGATTAAACCCGCCTCCTCCTCCCAAAGAGCAAATTAAAGCAGAAAAACCTGCCCCTGCCCACACAGGAGAACTTGGAGGAACAGATTCCGGAAAAATCAGGCTTTTGGTCTGGAGAGGAGCAATTGAAGCTTGGAAGAATAATCCGATCTTCGGAACGGGAGTAGAAACATTTGCTTTTGCATATTATAAGTATAAAAGTCCCGCACAAAATTTAACGTCTGAATGGAATTTTCTCTATAACAAAGCGCACAACGAATTTTTAAACTATCTGGCAACAACCGGAACTTTTGGAATTGTATCTTATCTTTTAATGATGGGCTGGTTTTTATACTTATCGCTTAAAAAGATTTTGGCAAGGATTAGAAAAAAAGAGCATGAGAATCTTTTACTTCCTCTCAGCCTTTTAGCAAGCTACATTACTATTCTTATTACAAATTTTTTTGGCTTCTCTGTTGTTATTGTAAATATTTATCTTTTTATTATTCCCGCATTCGTTTTTGTTCTGGAAAATATGATAAATCACGAAAAAGGACTGTTTATTTTTAAAAACAGGGGGGATAAATCAAGCTCAATAAGCCCTCGGCTTTCCCCTTTTCAATGGATGGGAACAGTTATTACAGTAATTATAGGTTTTTACTTTTTATTTACTCTTCTATCTTACTGGAATGCGGATAAGGCATATGCTTACGGATATAATTTGGATCGCGTAGGGCTTTATCAGGACGCATACACTTACCTCCAGAAAGCAGTTCGGGGAAGAAGCGGGGAGCCGGTCTTCAGAGACGAAATGGCAATAAACAATGCGGTTTTGGCAACCCAGCTTCTAAGCCAAAAAGACGCACAGAATGCAAGCGACGCCGCTCAAACCGCATCAACGCTTGCCAAAGAGGCTATATCCGTAAGCGATAACCTCGTAGCTTCCTACCCCAATAACTTTGTGTTTTGGAAAACTAGAATTAGAATATTTTATACACTTGCTCAAATAAACTCGCAGTTTCTTTCATCGGCTCTTGAGGCTGTAAGAAAAGCGGCAGAACTTTCTCCAAACGACGCAAGTATTATTTATAATTTGGGAGTAATCGAGGGACAAAACGGAAATATTGATAATGCAATCGAAGTTCTAGAAAGAGCAGTAAAGCTTAAGCCCGATTATTATGATGCGCATTACGCTTTGGGTCTTTTTTATAATCAAAAGGCGGTTGACAAAGACGGGAATGTAATAGAAAGAGAGTTTTTGGATAAAGCAATTGGACAGATGAAATATATTTTAACTTACATTAATTCTTCCGATACCGGAGCTCTTGATGCCCTCAAGACACTCGAGAAAAAGTAAACTAGACAATGAAAAAAGAATTGCAAGCATTTTCCGATGGCGCTAAATATTTTGGTAATCCGGCAGATAAAATAATTGGTCCGACTCCGGACGATATTAGATATTTCAATTCCCTTCCCTCTTTAGAAAATGGGGAAAATAGATTCGCGCGAGACGGATTAGTTGCTGTTTCATCCAAAAGTCAACTCGGCGAACTTCTTAATTTTGCTTTAGGAAAGGTACCAAAACCCGGCATCATTCTCCCCGCTACGGTAGTTTTTGGACTTATTGCCGGTGCATGCCCAGCCGATGGTAAAGATTCAGCTCCCACTGTTCCCGGCATAGTAGAACCTCAGGAATCACCGATCGGTGTTCCAGAAATATTACCGGAGGGAAGATTTCTTGATCTTCCTTTTCCGCCGGATCCTGATATGCATATCCAGCAAGCATGGACCAGCGACTACGATCCTGATCATCACGCAATGGATATAATAAAAGGAAATTCAGATGATTCAAGCACATGGAAATCATTCCCCGTATTAGCAGGGGCGGACGGAAAGGCTTGTAAAAATCCGCCATCACGCCAAGGCAATGCTGTTAGGATTGAGCATAATTTCGATAGAAAAACTATATTTGAATATATCGGACATTTAGAATCTATTGAGCCGTCAATACCCGACTGCGGACAAAAAACAATAGATGTAAAAAGGGGAGAAAAAGTCGGAATGGCCGGCGCAACCGGCGTTGTAGATAAGGAAGGGGACTCGCAACCAAACTGGAAGCATATTCACTGGAGAATTTTTGATGCAAATAATAATTCTATTGACCCGTTTGATATAAGCGGAGAAAGACAGTCTTACCCAAACATAAACGACCCAAGATATAAAAATGGCAAATTCTGCGGACCTAAAACTATTCTAATAGGATGTCCCACGGAAACAGCTCCCACCGTTTCTCCTAGACAGCCTACCCCAACTCCTCAAGAAAACAAGACTTATATAGAAGTACGATACGCCGACGGACAACCTGTCAAGGATACGTCAATAGATATCTACACGCAGGAAGAAGACATAAATGGAAATCCTATCTTAAAAGATTTTGTGACAGGAGGCTCAACGGGAAGTTCGGGCGCTTTCGTCTTTTCGGAAAATCTTGAGGAATTTATTGTTGTGTTTCCAAACTCTTTTGGACTACAAAAAGTCTACGGAGAAAAAATCGACAACAACCTAGAGGGTACGGGAATCGAAGATGCCCAGACAGAATCTTCAAAAAATAATACTTTTGAAATAACTCTTGGAAGAATTATCATAAACATAAAAGACGACCCATTAAGGCCGGCTGAACCCTTTTTTCAAACTAACCAAAAAACAGCAGAAACTTGTATTTTGGGACAAGACGAAACCGAGGAAACGTATAGAATAAAATGTATAGATCTTATGGATTTAAGGCAGCCAGAGACTCTGAATCAAAGTCGGGCGATTTTTAACCTTCTTCCCGGAGAATATACTTTGCAATACATCTGGGGGGACGCTACAAATGGATGGAAACATTATTTTGCAACAGTAGGAAATACACAAGTTGTTCCGGGGCAGACTACGGAATTTTATTGTTTAATTTTTGCTCCTTCTAGTACAAACAACAGCCAGCCGGCCGACTGCAGCTTACTTCCCCAGTAAAATTTGTATTCCAGGGTAAAGATCTTACTGTCTTTAATACTCCTCTAATTACTTCCTAAGCTTTATTCTAAAGGCAATCCTTGATATAATTTCCGCAATGATAAAAATAGTTACGGCGCCCGCCCAGATTCTTTCCCAAAAGGCAAAACCTGTTAAAAAAATCGATAAAAAACTAATTGGCGAGATGAAGCAAGCCCTTCTTTTGGCAAAAGATCCCGAAGGGGTTGGCCTTGCGGCTACTCAATTAGGAAAACCACTTTCTATTTTTGTAATAAAGCCTGCTCCGAAATCCCCTATTAAGGTATTTATAAACCCTGAGATTGTTGAAGAAAAAGATGAGTCAAACTCTGAAATTTCTAAAAAAAGAAAACGAAGTCATCCGACGAGGCTGGAGGGCTGTCTTTCTCTGCCAAACATTTGGGGTGAAGTTAAAAGAAAACCAAGCATAACTTTAAAATACACTGACGAAAGAGGCAAAAATTATACAAAAATATTCAAAGGATTTATAGTCACAATTATCCAGCACGAGATTGATCATTTAAACGGAGTTTTATTTACCGAAAGGGTTCTTGAGCAAAACGGCCAGCTCTATAAATCCTACAAAAATGAAAAGGGCGAAGATATTTTTGAAGAACTTGAATTATGAAAGTAAAAATTGTGTTTTTCGGCAGTTCTAAGTATTCGGTTATAGTTGCAAAAAAACTGCACGAAGAATTTGGATTAGCTCTTATAGTTACAACTCAAAAATTTTCTCCTCCTGAAAAATTTGCTATTGAAAATAAGATTAATTTTAAAGTTTTTGACAAGCTCGATGATAACGCCATTTCCCAGATAAAATCCTATGATCCGGACTTCATAGTTGTTGATGATTACGGAAAAATTCTTCCAGTTAGTTTATTAAAAATCCCTCGATATGACTGTCTAAACGTCCACCATTCTCTGCTCCCCAAATACCGCGGCCCATCGCCAGCGCCTTCGGCAATTCTTAATGGAGAAAAAATAACTGGCGTAACAATTATATCTATGGAAGAACAAGTCGATGCGGGACCTGTTTATGTTCAGAAGAAATATGAGATAAAAGATAATGATACGACTGATTCCCTTCTTACCGAACTGAATTCATTAGGCGGAGATTTAATAGCTCAAACTATCAAGCAATATATAAAAGAATATCTAAAACCAAAAAGACAACACCACTCAAAAGCGACTTTTACAAAACTTCTGCATAAAAATGATGGGCAAATTAATATCGATAATCCCCCGCCTTTCGATAAACTTAAGAAAATGATTCGAGCTTTTTACCCCTGGCCCGGTGTCTGGATCAAATGGAAAATGGAAAATGGAAAATGGAAAATTTTAAAACTTTTGCCCAAAAACAAAATTCAAGTTGAGGGGAAAAACCCAATGGGCTATAAAGACTTCATCAACGGATATCCGAAGGGCAAAGATATTTTAGAAAAATTGGGATTGATTTAAAACTAATTGTTAGTTGCTAGTGGCTAATGGCTGAATCGTCTGAGGAATTTCTGAAATCTCCTTTTTTTCAATATTTTTCTTAATATCTCTCGTACTTTTTCCTTTGAGAAGCCTTAAACACTTTGCGCAAAGCTTCATTCTTTTTGAAATTCCCCCAACAACAACCTTCATCTTATGAAGATTAGGCTTGAAAATCCTTCGTGTTCTTCTTTTTGAATGGGACACATTGTGTCCGTACATTATTCCTTTCCCGCAATTTTCGCATTTCATCGCCATATTTTCTCGCTTTCTGCTTACGGTCTACCGTCTACAGCTGTAGTCCGTAGTCTGTAGTCTATTTGCTTCAAGCTATGATATCATATAAACTAGGTCTAGACAATATGGATTTGCTATCTGCTTTTTTTATTTTAGTTATTCTAATTTTCTCCGCGATTTTGCACGAAGTTGCTCATGGTTTTGTAGCAGAAAAACTTGGAGACCCGACTGCAAGACTTGCGGGAAGACTCACCTTAAATCCCCGAAAACACATCGATCCCTTTATGAGCATCTTTCTTCCGCTTCTTTTAATAATTTCCGGTTCTCCCGTTATTTTCGGCGCGGCAAAACCGGTACCGGTTGATCCGTTTAATCTTAAAGAAGGACGGAAAGATATTGCCCTTGTTTCGCTTGCAGGACCTTTAACGAACGTAGTTTTGGCAATCATTACAGCATTTCTCATCAAAGCAATTTATTTCTTTGTAAATGTTCCATCGGAAAATATAAAACTTGCAGTATTTGTGCTGTTTGTTCTCCATCTTATCGTAAAACTGAATCTTCTTTTGGCAATTTTTAATTTAATTCCTATTCCGCCGCTTGATGGATCGAAAGTTTTCTCACTTATTTTGCCCGAAAAAGAGGCAAGGGTTTATCTTTCAATCTCGGGAATTGGGATTTTTATACTCTTTTTTCTCCTTCTTTTCCCGATCGGCGGTTTTTCCTTAGGAGAACTTATCTTCAACCTCCTGTCTTTTGCCGAAAAACTTTTGGGAATTTGATATACTTTTCTTATGGCAGTTTTGGCACTTGTCCGTCACGGAGAATCAACTTGGAACGCCCGCGGCATTTGGACAGGATGGGAAAATCCTCCGCTTTCCCAAAAAGGAATAGAAGAAGCAAGAAAGGCAGGAAAACTTTTGAAAGATATAAAGTTTGATTTAGCTTATACTTCTTCTTTAATTCGCGCAAAACAAACCCTTGAGGAAATTGAAAAAGTGTTTGGCGTAAATCTTGCAACTTTTGAAAATTCTGCCCTTAAAGAAAGAGATTATGGTAATTACACAGGCAAAAACAAGTGGTCTATTCTTAAGGAACTTGGAGAGGAAGGCTTTAAAAAACTTCGGCGCGGCTGGGATGTTCCTATTTCAAACGGCGAAACTTTAAAGGATGTTTATAATCGGGTTGTTCCATATTATGAAAGCAAGATTTTGACCAAGTTAAAAGGCGGAAAAAATGTTTTAATCTCAGCTCACGGAAACAGTTTAAGAGCTTTAGTAAAATATTTGGACGGGCTTTCCGACTCCGATGTTGAAAGCTTGGAAATCGCAACGGGAGAAGTAATTGTTTATAGAATGAATAATGATGGAAAAGTTACCTCAAAAGAAGTGAGAAGAGCCTAACTGGAACTACTGGGTGCTTGATAATCCGAGATGCTCTTCAATCTTTTCAACTTTCTTAATAGTTCTTAGATTTTCTTTATCAAGGACATGCGAAACTATCTTTATCTCTTCCTTAAGCTCCCTATGCATTTTTGTTATTCGTATCTCAAGATTCTTTATTCTGTCTTTAAGTTCTTGAATATCTGATTGGAGCCTCATTCTTGCCATTGTAATATCTGCCTGGAGTTCAGTCCTTGTTGTCCGAACTTCATTCTCTACTTCTTCCCGAATTACTTTTCGAATTTGGCTCAAATCGCTTTTTGTCAACATAGATAAAAGAATACTACTGAGATATTGAGAATTCAAGAGGCAAATTTCAATCCGGCAGGGGTGGAGGGAATCGAACCCCCAGTCGCGGTTTTGGAGACCGCTGGTTTGCCGTTAACCGACACCCCTATTTCCAATCTCTAAAACAATTTAACAATACAACAATTAAGCAATTTTAACAATTATGAACTCTGAACTCTAAATTCTGAATTTATTTCAGCCTATCTGTTTCCTTGTGATCTGTCTTTTTTCTACAGCGCCTGCAATATTTTACAAGCTTTAATTTTTCCTCCGTGTTTAATTTATTTCTAGTCGTAACATAATTTCTGTTTTTGCAAACTGTGCAAACTAAACCTACAGTTATTCTATGTTCACTTTTTTTAGCCATAGAGAGTATTCTACCAGAAAACTTTCAAATTGGAAAGAAGTTTGCTAAAATTGCAGTGGATCGCCGAAGTAACTCAGCGGCAGAGTAGCTGTTTTGTAAACAGCAAGTCGTGGGTTCGAATCCCACCTTCGGCTCAATACAATATTGATACATGGGGCTCAACCATGTATAATGAATGTGTGAACTCAAAAAGAAAAGGAAGTTTAGCTGTTGGAGAAGCAGTTGCATATTTCATCAAAGACGGAATAACAGTATTGGTTCCAATTTCTGATTGTGATAAATATGATTTGGCAATTGACGAAAAAGGCATTATTAAACGAGTTCAATGCAAGTACTCAAGCGATAGAGAAAAAAGTGGAGCGTTTATTATCGACTTACGAACGTTTGGGGGATACAGAGAAAAAACATACCATACAAAGTATCTAAAAGACGCGTTCGACTATCTATTCATATATTGTAGCAATGGAGACAAATATTTAATACCATCAGAAAAGGTATTGGGAAAATCTCAGCTTGCTGTCGGTATTAAGAGTTGGAATGAATTCAAATGCTAGGTTCGCATAGCGGCAATTGCACCTCGCTGTAGACGAGGCGGCCGAAAGGCCTACGGGGGTTCGAGTCCCTCACCTAGCACCATTTGGGAAATGGCAGCGGGAGCACTGGCAGATACTGAATGGCAAGTTTCCTTTTGTGGCTGGATATACCTGAACAGATTTTATTGAAAATCTTTTTAAGATAAAAATCGGAGGGAAATTTCGGTTAGCAAAATAATATGGAAAGTCAAAACTCAGAGATACAATTGTCGGTGGGTCATGAAACGGATTATAGATCAACTGTGGGTCAAAAATTGGTAAATGTTTTAAGATCTGTGCAAAAAAAATTGTCAAGGTTTGGGAATGAAAGTAAAGAAGATTATGAAAGACGAATAGCAGGAACTCAAAGGAAAATTTATGGAATGGGAAAAGAAAAACATTGGCGGCAATCCTTTAATTACGACAGATCGGAGTTTGATCCTACGTACGGCTCCCGAGTGCTTGAACCTTTTATGGAGAGGCTAAGACGAAATAATAATACTCCTCTTGTTTTAGATTTGGGTGCCGGGAAGGGAGAAACGAGTGTTTATATGGAAGATAAAGGAATGAAGACTGTAAAAGTTGATATTTCTAATTCTGGCTTAACAGGGCAAGAGAATGCGGTACAAGCTTCGAGTTGGGCACTCCCTTTTTCCGATGACTCAGTTGATGGAGTTCACTCCAAAGATATGGTAACTTATATACCTCCCAAATTTAGAAATAGACTTCTTCTTGAGCTAAACAGGGTCTTGAAACCTGGAGGGGTAATTTTACTCTGCTCAGCAGAGGAGACAGGAGTAGCAAGTTATCAATACCCAACTTTTAAAGAAGGCTTGATAAAATTAGCAGAAGAACAGGGTTTTACAGTAGACAATACTAAAGAATGGAGACCGTCTTCAAAATTTAAAGACTGGTATTTTAACAGACGCCCGCGTTTTGTATTGGAACTAAGAAAGTAAATAGCGCGCGAAAAAAATAACGGAAGCGTGGCGGATGGGGGCATCGCGCTGGAGTTGCGAGGCCGCCGC
>Ga0209541_10002446_pt1 | contig 35139 bp, 35 predicted proteins | sample RifCSPlowO2_01_FD_184027 | JGI IMG/M metagenome (GOLD analysis project Ga0209541, IMG submission 184027) | Groundwater microbial communities from Rifle, Colorado - Rifle CSP2_plank lowO2_0.1 (SPAdes) (version 2) | ecosystem: Environmental > Aquatic > Deep subsurface > Groundwater | place...
CGCAAAATACCTTATCCATCTCACAAACAACGCAGACGAAAAAGTCACAGTCACTATCAAAACCGTCGACATCATTTGGGGTATGGACAAAGACTCCACCCGCTATGATCTCAACCCCAGAGAGACCAGAGCCATCGAAGTAACGTACGCTCCCTTCACAGAAAAGATCACGCCGAAACTCTATGGCATCACCTTCCAGGCTGTCACAGACACCACGCGAGAAATAAAGACTTTACCAGCGCTCGTCGTAGATTACCAAGACACTGTAGACGCGTCCTTCAGCTCTTTACCGACTATTGATCCAAGAAGAAGCACCATCGTCAAAGTCCTCCTCACAAACAAACACAACATCCTCCTTGAAGGCATCAAAGTCACACTCGAAAGCCAATTCTTTAAAGAGGCACAAACAGTCACCCTCCAAGGCAAGGAAGCACAAGAACTAGAATTTCCCATCTCCCTTGACCCAGAAACCATTGAAGGACAATACACACTTAAGACACTCATTGACCTTGACAACGAGAACCTCCTCACCGAAGAGTTCCTTTACACCATAGGAAAATATTCCAACGCGAAAGAAGTCATCCAACCGGAAGAAGGCATCCTTGTCACAGGAGAAACCATCACCCAAACCAACGAAGGCAACGCAATAATCTCAGAAACCACCCAACGACGATTCGGAACACTCAGCTACGCCTTCACAGACTTCACCCCGGCGCCGACCACAATCACCAAGACCGACCAGGGCTATGTCGCCAGCTGGACCTATAACCTCCAACCGGGAGAAACCATCATCCTTCAAACAACCACAAACTACAGACAACCACTCCTCTTCGCACTCCTCATCCTCGCAGTTCTCGCGCTGATTTACTACTTCTCAAAGAGGCATATTGAAATTATAAAGAAGGTTCTCGTCCTCCACACCACCCAAGGAGGATTGGCAGTCATGAAGATTCTTGTCACTGTCAAAAACCCGGGAAAAACAGCCATCAGAAACGCCTCAGTCCTCGACAGAGTCCCAAGCACTCTTAAGGCGCCCACAGAATTCGGAACACTCAAACCAAGCCATATCAGAGACAGCCCAGACGGGCTCCGCATCTACTGGGACATTCCCCTCCTCAAACCAGGAGAAGAACGCACCCTCACCTATAAGATAGAAAGCAAAACCCACCTCTCAGAAAAGTTCACGCTTCCTCCAGCGATGGCCAAGTTCATGTCAGGCACCAAGAAAATCATGGCAAGCAGCACTTCAGTCGCATTAAAACCAAAGTAGCAAACTCTCTCTTCTAGCAGCCAAATTTTTTTAAACAAGAGCACAATAATGATAATATGCCTGTCGCACGCCTCTCTCAACCACTTGAAGAATGCGTCTTTTTTACCACCACTTACAATCCTGACACCAAAGAACCATTTCAAGACCTTCTAAGATTTCGAAACTTAGCAACAGAAACCCTTGACCGAAAAGCAGTTCCCCTTGGCATCCTCACAGGAACCGGAGAAGGAGCGGCATCACCCTACTCTCGGGCATACCTCTACCAAGGAACACTTGTCCTCCTCAGCACCAAACAAGAAGAAGGAACACCCCCTCACCCCACCCTTGAATTCATCGCGAGGATATCAGAATCACCAACACTGGGAGAAACGGCACAACACTTTTTGGAAGAACTTGGAGAAAGAGAACCCGTTTACAAAAACAGAAACAACTACACCATCAGCACAGACTTCAGAAGATCTTAAAAAGATGAGCTGTTAAGTTAACGTCTGGTTTAACGTATGGGGTTTTACGAAGTTCGATTTTTCCCTCCAAATTTGAGGCAACCCACAAATTTGAGAGCTGGAAAATTTTTACGTGGGATTTGGGTGAGTAACGCAGGGGCTTTGATGCCCTGAGTTTGATGGTGAGCGGAGTTTTTTTGCATCGAAAATCTATTGGCGGCGTAGTTTTCACCAACTTTAAGAAGATTAAATCTCTGCGATGGCAGACTAATTGTTGTGGGGGTGTTGAGTCCGTTTTTCTTTATGGATGGGGTAAAGATTGGTGATTTTTACTTCTATTTACTTATAGTTACTAATAATTTACTTCTAAAAACAGATACTTTTAAATACTTCTAATTACTTCTACTAGAAGAAGTATGGATATCAAACAGATTAGAGAAATCATAGAAAAAGGAGAGAACCAAGAGGTTGAGTTTAAAGAGTCGTTTCATAGTTCGCAGGACATCAGCAAGATTTTATGTTCTCTTGCCAACACGTTAGGCGGTATCTTGTTGTTGGGGGTAAATGATTCCGGAGAAATTATTGGGGTTAAAGATAATCTTGACAAAGTTCAGCAGCAAATTTCTGCTTCAAACCAATCTATTTCTCCCGTTCCATTACTCAGCATTGAAGTCCACAAGATAGAAGGAAAAGATATCGTTGCGGTGATTGTCCAGCGTTCTTCCGATACTCTGTATCATACGTTTCAGGGCGCTATTCACGTTCGTGTTGGCAGTACCACCAGAAGGCTGGAAGGTACAACTCATCTGGAATATTTGCGAAACCGCCAGATTCTTTCATTTGATGAATCCTATGATACTTCTGCTACTCTTGATGATTTGGACAGCACAAAAATACAGGCATATCTCAAGAGAAGAAGTCAGGAGAATTATCTGGATACGCACAGCATTAAGGACTTCCTGCTGAGCAGCAAGTTAGCTTCGGATAGTGGGAAGTTTAAGATAAAGAACGCTGCGCTGTTGCTGTTTGCAAAAGATGTTATGAAGTTTCATTCCCAAGCTGAGCTTAAATTGGTGCAGTTTGCGGGAGTTGAAGCGGTAGAGATTATTGCTCACAAGCTGGTTCAGGATGATCTTGTCAGTTCCATAGAGCAAGCTCTCTCTTTTGTCCGTTCTCACATTAACAAAAAAATTACCCTAAAACAAGTAGGAAGACGTGAAGAGGAATATGAATACCCGATGGACGTTGTAAGAGAAGCGATTGTTAATGCTGTAGCTCATCGTGACTATTTTAGCAAAGATGCAATTCAAATCTACGTTTTTGAGGATAGAATTGAGATTACCAATCCAGGGTCATTACCTCATGGGCTTCCCAAAGAATTGTTTGGTACAATTTCAGTACAGCGAAATACGATAACCTATCGATTTCTGAGGGATTGGGAGTATGTGGAAGGGTTAGGAACAGGAATTCCGAGAATGAAAAATAAGATGAGAAAATCTGGTCTTTCTGATCCTGAGTTTATTTTCACGGAGAGTTTTTTTAGGATAATTCTATTTAATAAAAAAGGAAAACGAAGAGCTATCGAAGAAGAACATGATTTAAATGAGAGGCAGAAGAAAGCACTTAAGTATTTACATAAACATAAATCCATGAAAGCCCAGACGTATGCCGAGTTAAACAGTGTTTCTCATGCTACTGCGGTGAGTGAAATCAACGAATTAGTAGAATTTGGCTATTTTAAGAAAGTAGGAGCATTCAGGGGAGCATATTATGTTTTGAAAAAATGACACCTACACTCTTACTTACATCAGCAGGAATTGTTCCAGAGATTCGAGATTACTTTCTTTCCGTCTTGCCCAAGAAGAAACTTGAGGAAAACAGAGTAGCTTTTGTGATAACCGCAGCCTATGGCGAATCAAAAAATCCGACATGGATGGAAAAAGATAGGCAATTACTTCGCGATTGTGGGATAAAACATATTGAAGATGTTGATTTCAAAGACAAAACACAGAAAGATTTAGAACGATTTTTGTCTGATAAGAATATTATCTTTGTAAATGGTGGAAACACTTTTTATTTATTGAAATGGGCAAGAGAAAGTGGTTTTGATAAAGTGCTTTCCAATTTTCTAAGAAAAGGCGGGTTATATGTTGGAGTGAGTGCAGGCAGCTATATCGCCTGTCCAACTATTGAAGCTGCTACGTGGAAACATCAGGATAGGAATAGAGTTGGAATAACTGATTTCACGGCATTAAATCTTGTGCCGTTCTTGATTACGGCTCATTTTGAAGAAAAATATAGAGCTATTGTTGACCAAACAGCGAAAGGGACAAAATATCCGATTGTTGCTCTTTCGGATACACAAGCGGTTTTAGTGCAAAATGGTAAGATTAAAGTTGTCGGAGAAGGTAAGAAAGAATATTGGAATAGGTTTAAAGAAAAATGAAAGAAATTCAAAAAGCAGTTATTAAAAGAGGAAATAAGTTTTTGATACTTTTACGCTCTCCTAAAGCTGAGTTCTTTCCAGAGCATTGGGACTTTCCTGGCAGTAAATTAGAACCAAATGAAAATCCATTTGTGGGTATTGAACGCGAGGTAGCGGAAGAAACAGGGCTTAAAGTAAAAGGTGTAGTCGTGGTTGGAGTATATGAAATGGTTTTAAGAAGTATCCCTCATCGATTTTCAGTTTATTCAACCAAATTGCTATCAAATAAGGTTGTTAAAATAAGTCATGAACATTTGGAGTTTAGATGGGCAACAAGAGAAGAGTTATTGAAGCTGAAAGTAGAACCGTATATGATAGAGTATTTCAGAGAACGTTAATCTTATATTCAGAACCAACACTTATCTGAGTTCTCTTTCAACCACTTTTCTTTTTCTTGGTAGTTGGGCATAGCTTGTTCTACAAGTTTCCAGAAGTTGTCGGAATGGTTTCTTTCCTGCAAATGGGCTAATTCATGTATGCAGACGTAATCAATAACATCATCTGGAGCAAACAAAAGACGAGTTGAGATATTGACATTATCTGAATGGGAACAACTTCCCCAGTTTGAGGTATTATATTTCAAAAATACTTTCTTAAATGTGAAGTTGAAATGTTTCTCATTGAGTATCTTGACTTTGTTCTCAATGTAAAGCTTCTTCTTTTGTGCTACCAGACGACTTAAGAGTACTGAGATATGTTTTTGTTGAGTATTCTTTGGAAGAACACTAGAAACGTTAACATAGAATGTATTCCCATCGACTCTGGCAGAGCTACTCTGTTTTTCGCTGAAAGTAAGATAAACGATGTATTCTTCGTTGGCAATCTGAAGTTTATCTCCATCGCTATATGTTCTTGAGCCTTTATGCTTAAATTCTGGAGGCTTTTCTTGTATCTTTTCCAGAGCCCACCGTTTTAGACGCAATATTTCTTTAAACTGCTCTTCTCGTGGGATTCCGAGGGGTATTTTCAGATGAATACCTGTTTTTCCGATAGAAACTCTGCTGCTTTCTCGAGATTCTAAGCTGATATTCACTACATAATCTTTCCCATTCACAGTAATTTTATCTCTTCTCATTTTGAAAAATTTTTGTATAGTCCCAAATTTTCAGTAGGATGTTTAATTTTGAAACTCTTACTCTTTTGTTTTGTAAACATTCTAAAATTACCGCCATTAATGGCCCTCTCCAATCTTGAAGTAATTGAGAAAGCAAAAATCTGACAAAAAATTCCCCGACTTGTTCATTATCTCCAGTAAACACAATCTTCTCATCCTGAAAAGTATCCATTAATTCGCAGAGCCTCTTGTCTTGAAGTAAGGTAGCCCAAGATTCATCTACCCCCCTAAGAATTTGAAGATTTTTACTTTCATTTAATATTTTGGGAATGCTTACTTCTTTTTTCCCAAATTCGTTTAAAGCAATATCGCGAAATAGTCTATAATCTTTCATTTTTTGGCTTAGAATAAGAAGTTTAAGAAAACGATTTATCTCCTCATCAGAGCCAACAAGTTGAGGGTATTTCTTTGAAGTTCCTAATTTTCTCAAAGTCTGGTATGCTATTTTATCAGATTCTTTGTACAATGGATACTGCCATTCTGGGATTTTTTGTGTCATAGTCTTATCTCTTTCTCAAGCCATTCAATTTTTTGCGTTTTTCTTTTCCAAAAGATATCTTCCCAGATGTAATGAACTGCCAGCATGCTCCATTTATCATATCTTTTGATAATCTCATTCCTGATTTTATCAGTAGGAACTAACTTTTTGTTGTAAAAAAGCCGTGAATAAATTTTTTGTTGCCAAGGAGCAATATGGTCAAAAACATCATAATGGTGCAAAACTCCAAATAAGATAATTCTTGCCGTTTCTGGCCCAACGCCAAAAAGTTTTAGTAATTCTTTCTTGGCTTCTTCTTTTGACAATGTACGCAATTCGACCTCATCAACTTTATTCTGTGCAAAGTCCTGAGAAAGCTTGATGAAAAATTTTGCTCGGTAACCAACTTTAAGGTCTCTCAGTTCTTGCTCATTAATTTTAGCCAATTCTTCTGGCAACCACAAAGAGTAGATTTTCTTATTATCAAATTCTAGCAATTTTCCGTATTTTTCTAATAAAGCGTTTAGCATTTGAACGCTTCTTCTCACCGTTGCATTTTGAAGGACTATTCCTATTATCAAAAGTTCGTATAAAGAATGAGCACTACTTACACGCATTCCTCTCCATTTTTTCAGAACTTGACCGAGAAAAGTATCATTAGTAAATTTTTGATTAAAATCAGAAAGATCAGCATCTAAATCATATCTCCAAACCAATTCTTTCGTGATGGAATCTATTTTGCTTTTTGTTAGTTTTGATTTAGAGAATATCGTCAGTTTAATCTCTGATTTGTTTATTCTTCCCATATTTTCCATCTTTATCCCAAAAATTTCGTTGTTTAACCTCATTGTCTGCCAAAAGTTATCTTTTTCATAATGGGTTAATTTATCTGGAAAATGAGATGGCTTGTGTACTGTAGCGTTAAAATTAAAGGGGCTGGTCGGAACCAATTTGGTTACAGCTTTTTCAGAGAGAAGGAGAGTTTTCATTTTCGTTCATATTTAGCAATTTCAATAATATTCCCCTCTGTATCTTCGCATTGGAAACAGCGATAGGGATAGTCAGTATATTCTAAATTTTCAGGTGGAAAAAGAATTTTTACTTTATGCTTTTTCACTTTCTCAAAAACAGCATCAACATTATCAGCAAAAAATACTGGAATTGCGTTATTTCCAACGATCCTCTTATCGTTGATTATTTTCGGGTTGATTAAGCCAAGATAGAAGCCACTGCCAATGTCAAAGTCAGCCCACGTATTTTTTTCTCGGTGAGATATTTTCATGTCAAGCAAATCTTCATAAAATTTGATTGCTCTATCCATGTCTTTGACGGACACGTATACGTGATCCAGTTTTACTTTTGTCATACCTCTGAGTAGATTTTAGGAGGTTTTTAATACTTTCCAAAAATTCACGTCAAGTATGTCTCAACACCCCCCCGTTCCGTTTAAAGTTGGTGAAAATTTTGGTCGAGTGAAACGAGCCATTTAATCTGCGTTATAGGACAGTTACAGAGTAATTTCCTACGTTTTCTCTTTAATGGATTAAACGAAGTCAGTAACAGTTAGCATTTTCGGATTTATCCCCTGCTTTCTCGAAGAGGCGAAAAACATAGTTTTCTTTTGCTCGAGCTTTGTATGGGAGAGCAAAAACTCATCGAGAAAGTTGTGCAACAAGGTGACAAAAAAAATTATGTATAACATATGGATCCTGTTAGGCGAGGTGAGCGAAGCGAAAGTGCAACGTCCCCGAAGGAGTCTTTTTCCGCTCAGGCTCATTGCCAGACATAGTTTTGAAGAGTGAATTTGCAATAAGATAACTGCAACGCAGACCAAAGTTTAGGAGAATCGGGGGCAAATCGTTTAAGAAAGTATTTAAAGTAACATTGACTTTTAGGCTTTAGAATGGTAGAAAAAGAGGCTCAAAAAGGACTAATAGTATTTCAAGATAGAAGTATTAGAAGACTTTGGCATGATGATCAATGGTTTTATTCTGTTGTCGATATAGTTGCTGTATTGAGCGAAAGTGATAATCCTGCCACTTATTGGAGGGTGCTTAAGCATAGGGAATCCCAACTCGTTACAATTTGTAACGGTTTGAAAATGCCGGCTGAGGATAGTAAATTACGATATACTGACTGTGTTAATACAAAAAATGCTTTTAGGCTTATTCAGTCCATTCCATCAAAAAAAGCAGAACCGTTTAAGATGTGGCTAGCTCAAGTTGGGAAGGAGCGTATTGAAGAGATTGAAAACCCAGAACTTGCTCAAGATAGAGTGAAAGAATATTACGAACCCAAAGGTTACCCCAAAGACTGGATTGATAAAAGGTTAAGAGGTATCGTGTGGAGTGAACCCCTAAAGTTGGACACTTAGAAAAGCTCTAAAAGAGCAAGAAAAAGAACAAAAAACTGATTCTAGAAAAGTCGGAGATAGAGAATATGTTAAGTGGGTTTTAGTTATCCCTCCAAATATCGTGGAAGAACTAAAATGGAAAGAAGGGCAGGAATTAGGAGTTGAAATTAAAGAAAATAAGCTGATAGTTAAGAAAAATTAATTTTTTGTTCAAAACTCCAGATGTTTACTTTACAGCTCATAAAAAGGCAATTTTTATAAACCACAACCGGATCTTCTCTCTACCCCCGCCTAGCTCAACGGCAGAGCATTCGGCTGTAGACGAAGCGTCGCTGTTCGATCAATGTTCCAAAGACAACGAGATGAAAAACAGACAGCGGAACCCGAAAGGTTGCTGGTTCAAGTCCGGCGGCGGGGACTCATCTTTTATTTGAAAATTAAGTATAACAGCTAATCGACTTTCAAAAACAAACCATTATAAAGCTTATCCCACCTTGTTTTGTTATGCATAAAAAAATAGCATTCTTCATTTTGCTCTTTATTTTGTTCTCATTCACAGCTACCGCTGTTTCTATGCCAAGATGTTTTGCTGAGGGAGACTCTGAGGAATGTGAGAAATGTCTGGATAGTGATGGAAGAGAGGTGGATATGGCGCTATGTAAAAAGTGTATAGATAGTGATGGAGGAAAGAATGTTTTCGAATCTGGGAGAGCGGGATCAATCGCGTCAGGGGCTCAGTTAGATTGGTGTGAATATTCTAGAGGGATGGGTAGCATTAATGAAGCGTATTGCTTGAATGAAGAGGAATATGCTTCTGAAAAGATGTTTTGTCCTTCTGAAAAACCGTTTTGTAATAAAGGGGCCTGTTCTTCTGAAAAGCCACGTTGCATAGAAAATGATAACGGAAGAAATCCGTTAGCTCAAGGAACCACATTTTCTTCTTTCGTAGCAGATCATAGGGGACATACGGATTATTGCCGGCAAACTTCTACAGGGGCACCTTATGATCCGTGTTCTGGTCCTGACTGTAGTTTGAGAGAATTTTATTGCATGGAGGATTATCCAGATGGGATTTTGACAGATATTCCTTGTCCAAATGGGTGTGAAAACGGGGTTTGTGCCAATATAGATGAAGAGGATTATGGACCGATGCCAACAACACCTTCTCAGGAGCAGGGAAGTTATGCAACAAGCACTCCTGAGCAATTAGAAACTCCGATATCTGAAGAACTAAAGAATTTTAAAAAAGTAGTGGTAGAACCAACGCCTTCTCAAGTTAAAACGTCAAAGTTCAAGTCTTTGTGGAAAGAAGAAGTTTATTGCAATGGCTGTCTTTTGGAAGAAACATGTTATCCTATCTCTTATAGAGTGGAAAGCGAATATTGCGATAAAAACGGATTCTTAGTTCAAAAAGAAACAGATGCCGTATGCAATAATAGCTTTGAATGTACTTCAAATCTCTGTATAGATAATAAATGTGTCAGCGCGGATTTATGGCAAAAGATCGTAAGATTATTTACAAGATTGTTTAATTTTTAAAAGAAGGTTTGTCTTTCAGAATTTAATGGGATTGATCTACTTGCGGGACTCATCCTATAAACAGCTAAGAAAAAAGCATTCTGGAACAAAATTCCACTAACCCCCACGAAAGGAAGTCGTTCTTTTAAAACAAAAAATCTTATAAACAAATCAACTTTGACTAATCCTGCCCTGGCATTACTGCCCTTATCCTTTATGATAGGATGGCAAAGGTAGTGTAGCGGTCAGCACTGGGCCCTGTCGAACAAACTTTTTACGGAAGGTTTGATCAAAAATATAGAAAGGCCCCAGCCCGGGTTCAAATCCCGGCCAGGGCGTTATATTTACATTTCTAAAAGGCTTAATGGATTGTTTTATTTGACTTATATCTGTTTTAGGAAATTCAACGCCCGACGAGGAACACGAACTTGAATTAATTTTGTTTGATAAATTAAATTTAAGAATTTATTGTGATGACCCAAACAAAATAAGATTTTAAAAAGGATTTTACTAGTAATATAACCTTATTTTACTTTCAACTTCTTCTTTATGTTCGTCTAATGTTAGACCTAGCAAGCTGAGAATTTCAGGCTTGGCAATTTTAGCTAAAACAGAGGGTTTTGAGATCAACCCCATTCCTTCTCTGCTTCTTCTTGGGAAGACTAGTCCATTCACTACAATTTCTAAACAGGCATATCTGTTTTTAATTCTTCTGAATGGCCCAATTTCTTTAGGTTCAACTAGACCGACAATTAAACCCTTTGGTCTATAATATTGCCCGTCACATGATTCTGAATCGTACTTTCCTTCATCTGAAGGAGGTTCCTTTAAAGAAAAGTCCCATGGCGTGGAAAAAGAAGTTTCGTCATTCACTAATTCCTCAAAGCTTCTCCTTTTGAGTTTTCCCTCTCGTCGATAAGGATTATTAAGAGAAATAGGAGATGTTATTTTATGCCATAAACCTGGAGTAAGTTCTGCCATTTCTATATCTATTGGATTCAATCTTTCATGCAAATCTCTTAAAAACATTCTAACTCTCTCAACATTTTTAGTAAATGTTCTATTAATCACAGTTTGTCTATCCTTGACTTCTTCGCAAGAAAATCTTCTTTCTAAATCACGTATTTGTTCTTTAGTAGGATAGAGAAGCTCTAATGCTTGAGTCACATAAGTAGGTTCACATCCAAGTTCTTCTCCAATTTCAAGAATTTCTTTCCTGGCTTCTCCATTTTCTAGTCCATCTAGTGTTCTTTCAGGTAAGACTGCGATACGAGTTTCATCCACTGACTTTAATGCTTCTGCCATTTTTATAATTCTTTCAATATCGTATTTTGCCATCTTTACCTTACCTACTATAACTATATAAATCTTATGTTATGCTACTACTTATAAGAAGTTAATATTTTATCTGGAAAATATTATAGGCACAAAAGACATGTTCATTCTTAAGAAATTAGAAATGTATTTATAAGTAGAAACTTATTAAAGATTTTCGAAAAAAACCAACGCTGGAATGAAATCCAATTGACTATCACTTTGCAAGAGGGTGTTTCATCGATGGCGCGAAAGAAGAAAAAAATGATCTTGACAATTAGGGCGAAGACAACGAAGCGTCCGCGCTTAGAAACATTTATATAACACTTGTTGACAGAAACAACATTATGAAAAAGAGCTCTACTTTTCTTCTTCTTTTTACCTTTTTTCTCGCCGCCTGCACCAGTCTCGAAAACCTTAACCTCAGCCAATTCAGCGACGAAGACTTAGCACGCGTTTCGAACGCAGCAATTGTTTGTAATCCACCCTATATACGATTTGAAATAGGCTGCTGCCTCGACACCAACGCAAATTCTATCTGCGACCAAGATGAAGGCATTTCTTCAGACCTTCCTCTGACCACACCATCGCAACAACCACCAGCACCTACTGTAGATGAACCTTTCCCTGAGCCTCTTCCGCCAGTAGAACAAACCCCTCCACCACAACCACCAACATCCCTAACTGTAGGAGTCACTGACGCAACACGCACCATCCAAGTTTCACAACTTACCCTCCAACAACAAGGCGTCGCCTTCACAGATCCAAACTTCGGAACAAGCATCAGGCGCGCATCAGCAACATCAAACACCGCAGGAAGCTTTGAAACGCACACTTATTCCCAATTACAAGCGTTCAGCTCAGATAACGCGTACATTCTCCTTAACGGAGAACCAGGCTACATGATCAGAAGAACAAGCGACTTCGCCATCCTCCCAGGACTCAGCGACACAGATATCAACACCTTCTTACCCTTAGAAGAAATCAATGTCCCACGATGGCATCCGACTCAAAGCCACATCATCGTCCACTTTGATACCAACGCAGACGAAGACTTAACTTTGCAATTTACTAATGTCGATACAAAAACAACCACAGACATCGCAACACTCCCAGGACTCGTCAGAATCCAAGGCGCACAATCCTTCGACGAACTCTCCCATGATGGCAGATGGATCACTGGACTCGCAGTCAGCACCAACGAAGATCCCACCATCTTCGCCTACGACATGATCAACAGACAATTCGGCGCTAGAATGACCCTCCCTCAACTCTACTCAACAGCATGCCCACGAGATCAAGAATACGGAGAAGTCGAGCCAGATTGGATTGGAGCATCACCACTCGGAACCTATCTCGTCGTCCAATGGAAGAGAGATGGCGACCAACGCTGCAGCGGACTCGAAACCTTCAACGTCAGAACAGGAGAATTTATAGGACGCGTCACAGATGGTCACCAACATGGAGATTTAGGAGTAGACAGCCAAGGAAGAGAATTCTTCATGACCTACGAAGTAGGACACCCAAGCGGAGAAGCAGCAATTGGCGTCAGATATTTACCAGGACTAGCAACAGTAGCGCCAGTCACTTACCCGCTTATCTTACCAGATTGGATAGGGGACCACATCTCCTGTCAAAACCAACAGCCAGCAGGCTACTGCCTTATCACCACCTCACCAGGGCTCAACGGCCAACATGACCCACTTGAACGAGAACTCTTCCTCCTCAGCGTCGACGGACGAGTACGAAGATTAGCGCATCACAGATCCAGCCAAGACAGCTACTGGGCACAACCACGCGCAAGCATCTCACGAGACGGACGATACGTCATCTTCGCCTCAGACTGGGGAAGGAATCCTGGACAAGACAGCGTAGACCCTTACATCATCGACTTACGACCAACAGAACAAACACCCACGGGAGCAGTCATCGCACCACCTGAACCAAGCACCCCATCGCCTCCACCAACACAAACACCCACTCTTCCACTAACAACACTCACAGGGACAATCGCCTTTAATATCGCAGAGCAACAATGGTACAACGAACCAGTCATCACACAAAACACTATTAGGTTCGTCCTCCATAATTACTTGGGAAACGAAGGATGCAACGAAGCCTATCCTGGAAAATACTTGTACCACTTCTACACCGCACCCCTGGGAAGCACCAGCTACACAAGAGTCCAAGCAACACAAGAAACCTTAACAGGCTGCGACAAATTCAGCGATTTCATTATCCCATTCTCAACGCAAGGAACTTATAACGTCGCAGGATGCGTCGCACTTGATGGAGACATGAACAGAAATATTTGCGAAATTCTTGAAGCTGCGACAGCTTAACTCTCCTTCTGCAACTTTCTTAAAAAACTTCTCCGTCAATTTTTAAATGGCATGCATACGAATCAACTTGAGCAATACTGCTCTTTTTATCATTTAGAAATATCCTCTCTTTCTGCAACGTACATCAAATAATCAATACCCTTCTCCATCTGATCATACAAACTCTCGTGAGTATAGTTTCCTGAAGCCAACCACTCTTTCCCCTTTTTATAAATTGAAGAAGTTAGTCTTTCTGAAAATTTTCTAAATCTTTCATCAGACGGGTTCATCGCTGTTCTCGCTAACACCATTTTTCCTTCCAAGCCTTTAAAAAATTCATGTATCTCTGGAGAAAGCCCAAGATCCTCTAACCTTTTCGGCACATTCGCATCCATATCTAAAAAAGGAATAGCAAAAAATTATAAACTTGCCTATTTCAAGATCTTCTGAAAATCTGAAGATAACGATAAGACTTTTCTCTTTCAGGAAGAGGCATTTTATATCCAAACTCCGCATCGCCTTTTCCAATATCCAAACCAGCTTCTCTTAACCTTTCAATATACTGTTCCACAGAAGAAGGAGCTATCTCTACACGAAATGACATCTCCCACATCTTTCCATGTCTGAATTTTTGAAGAAGATCAGCCACATTCTGAGGAGTTGTATCAGCTTCCATTATATCATCAGAAAGTTCGCGACGCTTCATCTTTCACATAGAATTTTACCTCATTAAAAAGTTTTCGATTACATTACTTCAAAACACACAAAAAATCGCAACATTTATAAACAAAATCATGTTCCACTTTTTATGAGTCTTTCTAGACAGGAGAAGCATCTGCCAAAAATCATTGCTTTTAACATCCTAGAGAGACCGCTCACCACGGGCCGGTAGCTCAGCTTGGTAGAGCACCTGAATCACAGCCACAAAAGAGGACAACACACAAGCATCGGTCACACTCAACCAGCAAACCCTCACGTTCGGTGACACTTTTACTCACGCTGAGAAGAAATCAGGTGGTCGAGGGTTCAAATCCCTTCCGGCCCGCCACACTCACCCATGGAAGAACAAGAACACTTTAACATTTCAACCCACACCCTCGTACCAACCCACACCAAGATCAACGAGGAAGAAAAACAACATCTTCTCACCATGTACAATATCGGCCCAAAACAATTACCTCTCATCCACCATAACGACCCAGCAATAACAAAACTAGAATGCCAAGAAGGAGACATCATCAAAATCACAAGAACAAGCCCAACAACAGGAACAACCACTTTTTACAGGAGGGTCGTTCATGGTTAAAGGGTACAAAGACCTCATCGCAGTATACTTCAGAGAATACCCTTTCGTCGAAGCAAACATCGTAAGCTTCAACGACTTCATCGAAAAAGGCATCCAAAAAATCGTAGATGAAATCGGAGACATCATTCCAACAATTATTCCTCAAGAAGTAGAAAGCTTCGTCATCAAACTCAAAAAAATCTGGATAGAAAAACCAAGCATCATCGAAGCAGACGGCAGCAAGAGAGACGTCTATCCCAACGAAGCAAGACTCAGAAACCTCACCTACTCAGCACCCATCTTCCTCGAAGTCAGCGCCTACGTTGATGAAATCCAGCGCGAAAGCTTCACCTCCATGATCGGAAAGCTACCCATCATGGTCAAGTCAAAACACTGCCATCTCCACGGATTAAAAAAAGACGACCTCATCAAACACGGAGAAGACCCGGATGACTCAGGAGGATACTTCCTCATCAACGGAAACGAACGCGTCATGATCACAGTAGAAGACTTGGCATCTAATAAGTTCTTCGTCGAGCACAAAGGAGCAGGACCAAGCGAATACGTAGGCAGAGTCTTCTCAGAAATGGGAAGCTACAGAATACCGCACATCCTTGAACAAATGAAAGACGGCATCTTCAACCTCAGCTTCACAAGATTCAGAAGAATCCCAGCGATCAGTATCATCAAAGCACTCGGCCTCGTCAAAGACCAAGAGATTACGAAACTCATCTGCGGCGCAGACAACGTTTATGACTCCGTCCTCATCAACCTCTATGATGCGGCAGATCTCACCACACAAGAAGAAGCGCTTGACTACTTATCCAAAAAAATAGGCATCACCCAACAAGACCAAAAATTCGAAAAAACCTACGAGCAACTCGACAAATATTTGCTCCCCCATCTTGGAACGCAATCCAAAGACAGAATTACAAAGGCCTACAACCTCTGCAAACTCATCAGAAGATTCATCATTGTCACAGAAGAACAAAAACCCCTCACAGACAAAGACCACTACATGAACAAAAGACTCAAACTCTCAGGGGATATGTTCGAAGACCTCCTCAGAGCAAACATGCGCAGCCTCGTCCAGGACATCCTTTACAACTTCCAAAGACTCGTAAAAAGAGGAAAATTCCAATCCATTAAAATCATCATCAGGGACGAGCTCTTAACCTCCAACATCAAGAGCAGCCTTGCCACAGGATCCTGGACTGGAGGAAGAAAAGGCATCAGCCAAAACATCGACAGAACAAACATCCTCGCGGCATACTCCCACCTGCTCAGGGTCAACTCGCTCTTAACCTCCACCCAAGAAAATTTTGAAGCACGAGCACTCCACCCGAGTCATATGGGGAGATTATGCCCAATCGAAACCCCGGAAGGAACAAGCATTGGACTCAAGAAAAATCTCGCACTCATGACCAACATCTCGCGAGGAGAAGTCGCAGAAGAAAAACTCAAAAAATCCCTTGAAGGCATCGGACTCAAACTCACACAATGACAGACATCTACATCAACGACAAATACACCGGAACAGCAACAGACCCAAGGGACTTTGTCAAACAACTCAGAACAGAACGCAGAAGAGGAGCATTCCCCCTTGAACTCAACTTTTTTTATAATGAGGACTTCGACGAAATTCATCTTGACACCACTAGGGGAAGAGCGCGCAGACCCCTCATCGTCGTCGAAAATGGAAAGCCAAAACTCACAGACCAACACCTCCATGACCTCAAAAACGGAGAGATCAAATGGGAAAAACTCGTCAAAGAAGGCATCATCGAATACCTTGACGCCGCAGAAGAAGAAAACTGCCTCATCGCATTCAACGACCAAGACCTCACCAAGGACCACACCCATATTGAAATCGGACCAATTGTCATCTTAGGATTAGTCACAAGCCTTGTGCCTTACGCTAACTACGGACCAGGATCAAAACTCATCAAAGGAAGCAAAATGCAAAAACAATCCATAGGTATGTACGCCGCAAACTTCCTCCTCAGAATGAACACCGACGTGAGCGTTCTTCACTATCCCCAAAAGCCTATCACCAAGAGCTTCATGCACGATCTCATTGAATTTGAGAAACATCCCGCAGGACAAAACATCGTCATCGCGATCATGAGCTACGAAGGGTACAACATGGAAGACGCGGTCGTCCTCAGCAGAGCGTCAGTAGACAGAGGCCTGTTCAGAAGCACCTACTTCAGACCCTACACTATAGAAGAACTCCGCTACCAAGGAGGGCTTGTTGACGAAATCTGCATCCCAGACAAAGAAGTCAAAGGTTACAAGTCAGAAAAAGACTACAGACTCCTTGAAGAAGACGGCATCGTCTCCACAGGAACAAAAGTCAAAGAAGAAGATGTCCTCATCGGAAAAATCAGTCCCCCACGCTTTCTCGGAGAATTCGAAGAATTCAGCATCGCAGCAAACATCAAACGCGAAAGCTCAACAGCAATCAGCCACGGAGAAAAAGGCATCGTCGACATGACTATTATCACAGAAAACGAAGAAGGAAACAGGCTCATACAAACCCGGCTTCGAGAGCAACGCATCCCAGAAATCGGAGACAAATTCGCGTCAAGACATATGCAAAAAGGCATCCTCAGCTTTCTTGTTGATCCAGAGGACATGCCCTTCTCAACCTCAGGCATCACCCCAGACCTCATCTTCTCACCCCATGGCATTCCCACAAGAATGAGCATCTCCCACCTCATTGAAGTCATCTCAGGAAAGGTAGGCAGCCTCAGCGGAGAATATATCGATGGAACAACCTTTGACGCAGCACCAGAAAAGGACCTGAGAAAAGCGCTTAAAAAACTCGGCTTCAGAGACAACGGACTCGAGGCATTCTACAGCGGAACAACAGGACACATCCTCCACGCGCGCATCTACACTGGCAATATGTATTACCTCAGGCTCAAACATATGGTAGCGAACAAACTCCACGCACGTGCGACAGGAAAAATCCAACTTTTAACCAGGCAACCCATCGAAGGACGATCACAAGGAGGAGGGCTCAGAGTTGGAGAAATGGAAAAAGACTGCTTCGTCGCGCACGGAGCATCACTCCTCCTCAAAGAACGTTTCGACTCAGACAAAACTCTCGTCTACGTCTGCGAAAGCTGCGGACTGCTAGCAATATACGACAACTACAAAAACAGAGAATACTGCACCAAGTGTGGGGGAAACGTCAAAATCAGCACCGTTGAAATGTCTTACGCATTCAAACTGCTCATCGACGAGCTCAAATCTCTCTGCATCCATCCCAAACTCATCCTCGGAAGGAAGTACTAACCATGCACTACGTTTACAAAAAGATAGACGCCCTCATCTTTGGCGTGTTGTCACCAGACGCTATCAAAAAAATGGCATGCGCCAAAATCGTCACCCCGGAGCTCTACGACAAGGAAGGATTCCCAGTAGATGGAGGACTCATGGATGTCAGGCTCGGCGTCATTGACCCAGGCATCAGATGCAAAACCTGCGGCGGAACCCTCAAGGACTGCATGGGCCACTTCGGATACATGGACCTCGCAAGGCCAATCATCCACATCAAATACGCAGACGTCATCCTCACCTTCCTCAGGGCAAGCTGCAGAGAATGCGGCAAACTCCTTACAGACAAAAAAATAAAAATCGAAGTCCAAGAAGAAATCCCAGATGAACAACCCCGCCAAGAAGAAACTCAGGACGAAACAGAAAAACCAACAAAAAAAACAAAAACAACAACCAAGAGCGTCAAAATCTGCATAGCCTGCAACGCGAAACAGCTTCCTATTAAACTAGAAAAACCAACCACTTTCCTCGAAGACGAAAAAAGACTCACACCGATCGATATCCACACCAGACTCAACAGAGTAACAAACGAAGACGTAGCAAAACTCGGCCTCGACCCAGCATACGCGAGACCAGAATGGATGGTCCTCACCATCCTCCCAGTACCACCGGTCACTATCAGACCGAGCATCACCCTCGAAACAGGAGAACGCAGCGAAGATGACCTCACCCACAAACTTGGGGACATCGTCAGAATCAACCAACGCCTCTTCGAAAACATCAACGCAGGCGCGCCAGAAATCATCGTCGAAGACTTGTGGGAACTCCTCCAATATCATGTCACAACCTACTTCGACAACGAAATCAGCCAAGTACCACCAGCACGACACAGATCGGGACAAGCACTCAAAACCCTTACAGAACGCATCAAGAGCAAGGAAGGACGCTTCAGACACAACCTCGCTGGAAAAAGAGTCAACTACGCAGCACGCACCGTCATCAGCCCAGATCCAAAACTAGAAATCAACGAAGTAGGCGTCCCACTCAGCGTCGCCATGGAACTCACCATTCCAGAAAGAGTCACAGAATGGAACATCAAACGCCTCAAAAAATTCGTCGAACATGGACCAGGAAAATACCCGGGAAGCAACTACGTCGTCAGACCAGATGGAAAAAAGAAAAAAATCACCGAAGAAACCCACGAACAACTCCTCGAAGAACTACAACCGGGCTACGCTGTAGAACGGCACCTCATGAACGGTGACATCGTCGTCTTCAACAGACAACCAAGCCTCCACAGGATGAGCATCATGTCACACCATATTAAAGTCCTTCCAGGAAAATCCTTCAGACTCAACCCAACCGTGTGCAACCCCTACGCTGCAGATTTCGACGGAGACGAAATGAACCTTCATGTCCCCCAAACAGAAGAAGCACGCGCGGAAGCAGAAATTCTCATGGAGGTACAAACACAAATCATCACCCCAAAGAACGGACTCAACATCATCGGGTGCAGCACTGACGCGATCACCGGAAACTTCCTCCTCACCAAACACATAGAATTTGACAAAGAAGACGCCATCCAACTCCTCCACACCATTGGCGTCTACAATCAAGAACGCTTCGAAAAGTTCAAGAAAAAAGTCAGTGGCAAAGAAATCTTCAGCGCACTCCTCCCGGACACCTTCAACTTCATCGGACAAACAAAAACAAAAAAACCAGTCATCATCAAAAACGGAACCCTCGAAGAGGGATTCATCGACAAGGCAACTATTGGGGAAGAAAAAGGAGAGCTCATCAGGGCAGTCTACGCCCAATACGGATCATCGATAGGCATCGACCTCCTCGGAAAGATCTTTAGGCTCGGACTGGAGGCCCTCAACAGAAGAGGCTTCACCACCACTATCGCAGACACAGACCTGCCAACAGACGTCACAGAAAAAATCAAAGAAACCCTCTACAACGCGGAACGAAGAGTAACCCAACTCATTGACCAATACAAAAACAAAGAACTCGAAAGTCTCCCGGGATTAAGCCCCGAAGTGAGCCTTGAAGTCAAGATCCAAGAAGTCCTCAACAAAGCAAGAAGCCGCGTCGGAGAACTCATCTCGGAAATCTCAGACGAGAACAACGCGACTATCATCATGGCAACCTCTGGAGCAAAAGGAAGCAGCCTCAACCTCGCGATGATGGCAGGATGCGTCGGCCAACAATCACTCAGAGGCAAAAGAATCGAAAACGGTTACAAAGACAGAACGCTCAGCGTCTTCCAACGAGGAGACCTCACGCCACGAGCAAAAGGATTCATCAAAATGGGCTACAAAGAAGGATTACCGCCACAAGAATTCTTCATGAACGCGCTTACCGGAAGAGACAGCCTCATGGATACCGCTCTCAGAACCCCAAAATCAGGATACCTGTACCGAAGGCTGTCAAGCGCGCTCCAAGACTTAAAGATAGCCTATGATTATACTGTCAGGGACGCAAACGAAAACATCGTCCAATACCTCTACGGAGAAGACTGCCTCGACGTCTCAAAAACAGAAGGCGGAAAAATCAACGTCACCCGCATCACCAAAGAAGTCATCGGAGAAAAATAACCATGCTCCCGGAACACCTACAAAAAGAAATCGAAGACATCAGCAAAAAATTCAAACCCACAGAAAAACAAAAACAAGAAATAATCAAACGCGTCGACCATCTCTACCAAGAAGCAAAAATCTCACCAGGAGAGGCCATTGGAATAGTAACAGCAGAAAGTTTTGGAGAACCCAGCACCCAAATGACCATCAGCTCCTTCCACTTCGCAGGCGTAGCAGAAATGAACGTTACTGTCGGCCTCGTGAGACTCATCGAAATCTTTGACGCTAGAAAGAATCCAAGCACACCTATTATGCAACTCCCACTCAAAACCAAATACACTAAAACCCTCGACATGGTCAGAGAAGTAGCAATAAAAATCAAAGAAACCAAACTCGCAGATGTCGTAGATGAAATTTCTATTAACATCGCGAAAAACACCATCGAAATAGAACTCGACAAAAAACGGCTCAAAGAGTTTGACATCAAACCAGGATACGTCCTCACCAAACTCAAAGAAAACTTCAAAAGCCTCGAAGTCAAAGAACTCAAAGAAGCGATCGCCCTCAAACCAAAAGAACAAATCAAACTCGCAGAACTCTACAAACTCAAAGAAAAAGCAAAAACCATCCACCTCGCAGGACTCAAAGGGGTAACCCAAGTCCTTCCCATCAAAGACGATGAAGGCAACTACACCATCCACACCGCAGGATCCAACCTCGCAGACAGTCTCTCCATGGAAGAAATCGACAAAACAAAAATCATCACCAATGACCTCTTCGAAATAGCAGAAGTCTTAGGCATCGAAGCAGCACGCCAAACCATCATCAACGAATCGCTTAAAGTTATCAAAGACCAAGGCCTTGACATTGATATCAGACATATCATGTTACTCGCAGATGTCATGACCAGAACAGGAATAATCAAAGGCGTCACCAGAACAGGCATCACCGGAGAAAAAGAATCAGTCCTCGCACGAGCAAGCTTCGAAACGCCCATGAAACACATCATAAACGCAACCCTCATCGGAGAAAGAGATGATTTGAACAGCGTCGTAGAAAACGTCATTCTTAACCAACCCGTACCACTCGGAACAGGACTTCCCGGACTTGTCGTCAAAGTCAAGAAAAAATGAACACAACAGAACAACTCAAACAAGACCTCAAGACCGGAAAGCCCATCTACGGCAGGGAAGTCACCCTCAAAATGCTCAAACAAGGAACACTCAAAAAGGTGTACCTCGCCAAGAACTCCCCAGACAAACAAACAGTAACAAGCCACGCGAACCAGGCAAGAACAGAAGTCATCCTCCTCGAAGAAGACAACGTCAAACTCGGAATTCTCTGCAAAAAACCATTTCCCGTAAGCATTCTCAGCTTCCCACAATGAAACTCACCAAGGACATCATCCAATACATCACCCTCTTCGAAAACGTCACAGGAGCAAGCGTCAAAGATTGCCTCCTTCAAGAAAACAGCCTTATCTTCATCGTAGAAGAAGGAAATGTTCAGAAAGCGCTCCGCGGCTCAAGAAAAATAGAACAACTCACCAAGAAACACGTCAGCATCATCGGCTATTCTGAAGACATCCAAAAATTCCTTCTTAATCTCCTTTACCCAGAAAAGCCAGACAGCATCAATCAGGAAGGAAAACTCGTTCTTATCCACGTTCAAGACGCCAAAACCAAAGGAAGAATCTTCGGCAGAAGCAGAGAACGACTCCAATGGATCAACACTCTTGTAAAAAAATACTTTGATATTGAAGAAGTAAGAGTGAACTAAAATTATTTCCTTAACTCTGCATACATCTTCACCATTTCTCTGATCAAGCGCTCAGAAGAAACTTTTCCACCAAACGCATCGACAGCAAAAAGCCTTTGCGTTTCCCCTCTTATACGATTATCAGAAATTTCAACCTCTCCATTAATTGGATCAAAATGTAAAACAGCTTTCACATTTTTATTATCATGAAACTCTTTTAAACGCAAATGATACTGAGGAACAAGCTCTGCAACACGCGCTATCCCCTCTAAGGGCTCGTACATCAAACAGTTTAATAAAGGTTGAGCAATTTCTGTTCTCCGTACACCACAATTAAATCTCCATTCTAAACACAAATCTCTCTGAACCTTACTCTGCACACTTACAGAAAATCCACTATATAAATTAGAACGTTCCAAACTACCAAAACATTCGACTATTTCTCTCATAAACATTTCTTCCAAAGGAATACCCTCTTCCTTCGCTGCCAACTGATACGCAGCCAAATCCCTCGCAGCATACACATTGACCATGGCCTTTTTCCAAATTTATGTTCTTTTAAACATTTCCTCTCTTCAACTTGTTTATCCAAACATGTTTCTTCAAACAATAGTAACGTTTAAAAAGAAGGCTGGAATCCTCGAGGCAATGGGAAACAAAGCAAACGGCTTGATGGCAGGAAAGAAACTCAAGACAAGAAGAAAGAGCTCACGCTGGCACAACAAGTGGTACATCAAGCGGGCATTAAAACTCAAAGTCAAGGCAGACCCTTTAGAGGGAGGCAGCCAAGCGAAAGGGATCGTGCTTGAAAAGGTGCAGATAGAGGCAAAACAGCCTAACTCAGCGATGCGCAAATGCGCCAAGATCCAGCTCGTAAAAAACGGCAAACCCATCACTGTTTTCATACCAGGAAACAACGCACAAAAATTCATCAACGAACACGACGAAGTCTTAGTAGAATGCATCGGCGGGAAAATGGGCAGAGCAAAAGGCGACATTCCCTGCATCAGATGGCAAGTCATCAAAGTCAACGACCAAAGCCTCGACGCACTCCTCAAAGGACGCATCGAAAAAGGAAGACGCTAAATGACAGAACTCCTTCTCTTCAACACCTGGAGCACAAAAGACATCAGCGTACAAGACCCTGGACTCAAGAGTTGCATCAACATCGAACAAGTTCTCACCCCAAAAAGCCACGGACGAGAAGCAAAATTCAGGTTCGGAAAGAACAAGTACCATCTTGTGGAGCGGCTCATAGGAAAACTTCAAATCCCAGGGCATAAGGGGAAAAAACACAAATACACCTCAGGACACATGACGGGAAAAGGAACGCACGCCACCAGCATCGTTCTCAAGGCCTTTAAAATCGTCGAACAAAAAACCAAAGAAAACCCAGTTAAGGTCTTCGTCAAGGCTGTCGAGAACGCAGCGCCACGAGAAGAAATCACCACCATCGAATACGGAGGAGCACGCTACCCCCAAGCGGTAGATTGCGCGCCCCAACGAAGAATCGACTTCGCACTCCGCCAGATGACCCAAGGCGCTTATGGAAAGAGCTTCAACAGCAGAACAACAATCGAGCAAGCGCTTGCGGACGAAATTATCAAAGCCTACACCCTTGACAGCGGCAGTCATGCCATCGCAAGAAAACTAGAGGTAGAACGACAAGCAGACTCGAGCAGGTAAACAAATGAACGAAGCTAAATTTTACGGGAGTATCTTGGAAGGTTTAGGAGCTGCAACACTGATATTCGCACCTGAATTAAAAGAATATATTCACACTTATGTCGGCGGATCCGCTCTTATCCTTCTAGGACTAGGTATGCACACAATTGGATATGGCCAAGAAGAAGTGCTAAAAAGAATAGGCGAACTTGAAAAAAAACTATTAGATAAAAACAAATGAACGCCTCTGATCGCTCTGAGAAAAAAATTATCTATATCCAATATTCCCCAGGAAACTCTAGCGCAGACTTCCATTACCTTTTCGAAGGACAAGCAACAGCAATCGAACGAGGAAAAGAATTGGGATTCTACCAATCAAGCGGTTTTAGAAATGAACATACCGATGCACACAAAGCAGCATGGCACGTTCTCCTTAAACAAGGAATTCCCTTGGAAACACTTCTTGAAGCAGTCCACCAACCGCAAGGCTGGATTCCAACAGAACAAAAAGAACTCTTAAAAATTAGAGCTCAGTGGGATGCAACACCAATCCTAATTTTGTTAAGCAGGCCTTAAGATCACGATCAATTCGTTCAAGAATTTCTTCTTGTCCATCAGACAATTTCGTTTTTTCTAATGCTTTTAACTTTTCGTTCCTCAACTCATTCAAAATAAACACGACCTCCTCAAGAACAGTTTGCAAAGACTCTTTTTCCATCATTCCTCACACACTTTAGAGCTATAAATAATTTTCTCCTCAAAAACCCTGAAAGTTTCGCAACCTTTATAAACGAAACGTCCTCACAGCGGCCATGGCAGAAGACATCGTCACACGCTTCGAAAAAGCGATGAGAAACCCGCAGAACATCAGGAATATCTGCACTTCAGCACATATTCATCATGGAAAAACGGCGTTCACAGACAACCTCTTAGCAGCAGCAGGACACATGAGCGCCAAGTCAGCAGGAGATTTAGAAAAAGGCATGACAACCTGGCAGCACGCGGACGAGCAAGAACGACTCATGACTGTTGACGCGGCAAACGTCAGCATGATCCACACCTTTCAAGGACAGGAATACTTAATCAATCTCATCGACACGCCCGGACACGTCGACTTCGGAGGCAATGTCACAAGAGCGATGAGAGCAATCGACGGAACAGTCGTCTTAGTCTGCGCGTCAGAAGGCATCATGCCCCAGACAGAGACCGTGTTAAAACAGGCGCTCAGAGAAAGAGTCAAGCCTGTTCTTTTCATCAACAAAGTAGACAGGCTCATCGACGAAATGCATTTCACCCCGGAACAAATGCAACAACGCTTTCTCGGAATAATTTCAGAGTTCAACAACCTCATCGACCAAATCGCAGAACCAGAATTCAAAGAAATATGGAAAGTCAATATCCAAGACGGAAGCGTCGCGTTCGGCAGCGCGAGAGAAAACTGGGCGCTCTCCTTCCCTTTCATGCAAAAAAAAGGCATCAAATTCAAAGACATCTTCAACCTCAGCAGCATGACAGAAGAAGAACGACAAAACTGGATCTGGAAAAACGCAGCGCTCTGCGAAGTCGTCCTCGACATTGTCATCAAACACTTACCGAACCCTGTCGAAGCTCAAAAATACAGAATCCCAAAAATCTGGCGTGGAGACCTTGAAACAGCATTAGGAAGAGATCTTCTTAGCACAAACAAAGATGGGAAACTTGCCTTCGTCATCACCAGGGTCATGGTAGACCAGAAATCAGGAAGGGAAATCTCAGCAGGAAGACTTTTCTCAGGAACAATGAGCAATGGCACTCAAGTGTATCTCAACGCGGCAAAAAAACAAGAAAAAGTCCAACAAGTGTTCATGTACAACGGCATCAAGACTCAACAGATGGACAACGTTGTCGCAGGAAACGTCCTCGCGGTCGCAGGCATCAGCGGCCAAGCAGGAGAAACAGTAACCCTCGAACCAGAACAGCCCTTTGAAGAGCTCAAACACATCTTCGAACCAGTCATCACCAAAGCAGTTGAACCAGTCAAGGCGCAAGACTTGGCAAAAGTCGTAGACGTGCTCAAAACCGTAGCAAAAGAAGATCCTTCTATCATCATTAAAATCAACGAAGAAACAGGAGAATGCCTCATGAGCGGGATGGGAGAATTGCATTTGGAAATCGTTGAAAACAGAATCGTCACAGAAAAAGGCGTCCAAATCAAAGCAAGCGAACCCCTTGTCATTTACAGAGAAACCGTCACAAAACCAAGCAGAGAAGTCGAAGGAAAAAGCCCAAACAAACACAACAAATTCTATTTTATTGTAGAGCCTATGCCAGACGCGCTCTACAAAATGCTCAAAAACAGAGACATCCCAGAATGCAGACTTAAAAAACGCGACGACAAAATCATCCAAAAACTCGTCAGCATCGGCATCGAAACCAAAGAGGCAAACAAATTCAAGGCATTCTACAAAGGAAACGCCTTTATCGATGGCACCAAGGGCATTGTTCATGTCGGCGAGGTTTTAGAACTCGTTCTTGACGGGTTTGACCAAGTCATCGACGCTGGACCTCTCTGCCGAGAACCCTGCACGAAGCTTATCGTCAAGGTCACTGACATGAAACTCCATGAAGACTCTATCCATCGCGGCCCAGCGCAAGTCTACCCAGCAATTCGAGAAGCGTTACGAGAAGCGATGATCGATGGGGGCGCAGTCATGTACGAGCCCTTACAAATCTTACAAATCGAGGCATTAGTGGACCATTTAGGAGCAATCTCAAAGCTCATCAGCAACAAACGAGGACAACTCCTCGACATGACCCAAGAAGGAAGCATCTACATGACAGTCAAAGCGAAAATTCCAGTAGCAGAAACCTTCGGCTTAAGCTCTGAATTACGAAGCGCAACAGAAGGACGCGGCAACTTCTTTGTTTTGGATCAAGTTTACGAAAAGATACCCTCAGAACTCCAACCAAAAATCATCGTACTGATCAGACAGCGCAAGGGGCTGACAGAAAACCAGTAATATTACTCTTCTTTTAAAGATCTAAGAACTTCAAAAACATAATTCTTATATTTTCTTACAAGTTCTATTTTTTTATCAGGAGAAAGAGCGTCATACAAATCAGTTTTCCAACTCTCAAAACCCATCTTCCTCATCGCTTCAATATTTTCTCTCAACCTAGGATAAGGTTTCACAGCTCTTTCTTCCATTAAAAAAACCATATTCCCAATATAATTAAAAGTATTAAACCTCAACGCATTTTTTCTCAAATATTCAACCGCAGCTTGCCCGTACTTTCTTTCAAGTTCATTTATCCATTTTCTTCTCTCAGCGTGATCTGGGAAATCATCTTTGAAATATCCAAACTTTAAGTATTCCTCAAAAAGTGGAATAAACTCTCTCACCACAGTAGCAAATTCACCAAAGCCCGCTTCAAAATCTACTTCCCTTAAATCAGGAACCTCCCACCCTTCAGCAGGAACAATCTCCACAATATGAGGATCATTTCTTATCGCTTCTTCAAGAGTTTCCATAAAAAGCTCATAAGAAATAATTTTATAAACCTTCCTCTTTGTCCTTACTGCTAAGTAGACATTTGAAATAGCTAAAAAACGACTGTCAATGACAGGCTGTATTGGTTACACTCTTGCGAAAAAAACTGTGAATAAAATTTCTCACAGGAGACAAAGAATTCGAAACTTTTGAAAATGTAGAATTTGTCAAATAATTATTTCTTTCCAAACACCGTATAATGCCATGGCCTTCTCGCAAGACCAGTCTGATCAAGATACACATGTTTTACCCTTGTGTACTCCTCAAAGCTGTACATACTCAAATCCTTCCCAAACCCAGACTGCTTAAAGCCGCCGTGTGGAGTCTCTGAAGTTAAAACACCGTGCTCATTTACCCAGACTGTACCAACGTTTAACTTTTTCGCGATATTCAACAACGTTTTCGCATCTTTTCCATACACAGAGGCAGCAAGACCATACTCCACATCATTCGCTTTTTGAACAGCATCATCAACGTCATCATAAGGCAAGACAGCGATCACAGGACCAAAAATCTCTTCTTGACATACTCTACTTTGTTGTTTCACTTTTGTTAAAATCGTAGGCTCAAAGAAGAAGCCTTTCTCAAATATTTTTCCCTTCGGACGAGCACCACCAACCATCACTTTTGCACCCTCCTCATGAGCAATCTCGACATAACTTTCTACTTTTTGCACCTGCTTCTCAGAAACCAATGGGCCCATATCGGTACTTTCTTTCGTCTGATCACCCAACTTAAATTGTTTTGTTAAATGAACCATCCTTTTCACCAAAGGATCATGCAATTTTTTTGGAACTAACACTCTTGTTACAGCAGTACAATCCTGACCCGCATTCCAAAAACCACCAACAACAGCACCATTCGCAACCATCTCAAGATCAGCATCCTCAAGAACAACAAGAGGAGCTTTTCCACCCAACTCAAGAGCAACCTTCTTCACATTCTTCGACACCTGCTCCAAAACCCTCCTCCCAGTCGCAGTATCTCCAGTAAAAGAAACCATATCCACCTTTCTGCTCCTCACCAATTCAGGACCAAGAATATTTCCATCACCAACAACAACATTCAACACTCCTTTCGGAAGACCAGCCTTTTCAGCCAACATACAAAACTCTAATAATGTTAATGGCGTTAATGAGGAAGGTTTCATCACAACCGTGTTTCCAGCAGCCAACGCAGGAGCAAGCTTCCACACAGCGAGATACAACGGATAATTCCACGGAACAATCCCAGCAACAACACCAACAGGCTCTCTCTTAATTAAAGAAGTACCCATCCCCGAATACTCATTCGCAGCTTTTCCTTCCAACACCCTGGCAGCACCAGCAAAAAAACGCAAATTATCCACAATAAACGGCAGATCAGAATCACGCGCATACTTTATCGTCTTTCCCTGATTCTTCGATTCCAACAAGGCCAAGCCGTTAAGATCAGATTCAACAAGATCAGCGAGCCTCCATATTATCTTCGCGCGATCACCCGGCAACAAGCCAGACCATAATCCTTTGTCAAACGTCTCTCGCGCAATATCAACAGCATGACGCACATCCTCAAGATCAGAACTCGGAACTTTCGCCAATAACTCTTGATTAAAAGGGTTTCTTACCTCACCATAAGAACCATGATGTGGCTTTATCCAGCCTTTCACATAATTCTGATACTGTTTCACCATCTTTTTTCTCAAAATCTTCCAAGACAAAAGAAGTATTTAACCCTTCTCTTTTTTATTTTTCTCCACCCTTGAAAAAAAATCCTAGAACACAATCCTTAAGAATTTCAAAAAAACAAAATCTTATGCGCATCCTCTGCACATTCGGCTTTCACGCATGGAACAAGAAAAAAGGCTACAACAACTGGAGCTCCCATGTGATCGAATACAGCGCTCATTGCCAACGCTGCGGAAAAATCAAAACATGGATTGAGACAAAACCAACACAAGAATGACCCCCGCTTTAGAAATTTTAGCAATAACACATGACTACTTTGCAAAGAATAGCTTCTCGAAAAGCATTTAAACCTACACCTTAGCAAACAGCCTGAAGCGCCAGTAGTATAGTGGTTAGAGCATCACGCGACCAATACATGACGTTGCCAACGTTAAAACCCGGGTTCAATTCCCGGCTGGCGCACTCTTATTATATTTCTATGCGCCTTCTTGTCGGACGCTGTCTGGCACAAGTTTAAGAAGAAAAACGTCTCTTAACAAGGAGCAACCAAACCATGGCAGAAAAAAGAAATTCAAACAACTCCGACCAGAAAACATCAACCACCTGTCTGGAATCAAAGACCCTAGGTGAAGTCTATTCTATAGATCTTATCTCTTCCTTTTAGTGCCATTTTTAGAAAATAAGCCTTATATTTTCTGTCTTGTTTTGGATTTGGCCAATTCTCTTTTACAAGATTCGTTTTGTACTTCTGATTGAGCATAAGAATAACATCCTCATTAAGATATTTGATCTCATTTTCAATCTGATCAGTGAGCAGGTTTAACTCGTTTACCACAGCAACATTCTTATAACGAATCCGGTTATAATCTGCCTTTTCGCATATCTTTTGGATGAGAGTATACTTCTGAAGATTAAGTTTTGCTGCAAAAAATAACGTTTTTAGATTATGGCGATACTCCTTTTTTAATTCTTCTTCGCTTTTATTATTTCTTATACTAAGATACGTCTTCAAAAACTTCTCAATGCTGATTAATAACAAATTCTCAGCTTGTTTTGTATAACCTAAAAATAGCAGGATCCTAAATGCCTGATAATATTTCCTGCTGCTGCTCAACCAATCTATTTCTTCATCTTGATCCATAACAATCCCCTCTTTTCTGTTCCTTCTTTAGATCATACCTCTGCTTAATAATTCGCTTAATGTCTCGGCGATTTTGCATAATATGTCTTATATCGTTATCAACAAAGCCATCTTCTCCAATATAATCTTTTAGCGAATTCCCACCCCCATCATTACAATGAAATTGAGCTATAAAACGCTTCTTTGGAGCATTACTTAACTCGCAATAACGTACTCTCTCTAATTTATTAAGTTGTAAACCGTGTCTACCCCCATGTCCAAAAATCAAGAGCTCTTTCGTATTACTAGCCATTACTATCTTAAAAAAATCATCCTTATTTAAAGGAGTATACACCTTATACGAAATTCGTACCGCCCTGAAATGATCTATCAATAAATCTATACCCTCCCCCCATAGGAAATGTTTCTTCCCCCACCAATAATTGTTTGCAAGGACAACTGCAATATGATCTCCCATGCTTTCTTGTTCTGAATATTTTTTGATCTCACCCCGTGTCTTAAAAAAACCCCTAGCTATATGAAAAAATGTTTGAGGTAAGATAGGAATCACCGCTTTTCTCCGCCATAGTTTACTTACAAGGATACACCAAAATGCAATTGCACTTAAAGCTATGAACGCATACATTTTACACTCATATTTCATCACACAAATCTTAATAAAAGGGCATTATTCAAAAACAATCTCTCAAATGAAAACTTTCGAAGAACTCGTCGAAGAGGGAGTTGGATGCGCTGTCATCCTCGCAGGCTCTGAAAGCGACCAACCCCACATTGATAAAATCGCTAAAGCGCTCGGCATCTATAAAATTCCCTTCGAAGTACGCATCGCCTCAGCACATAAACAACCAGCAGATCTCCAACTCATTTTAGAATTTTATGATAGCCTCAAAGGACCACTCGCTTACATCGCTGTCGCTGGGGGAACAGACGCGCTCTCCGGAACAATTTCTTTTCATTCTCACAGACCAACAATTACCTGTCCGCCAGACCATTACAATCCCAGCGGAACAAGCAACCCTTCAGGAAGCTCAAACGCATACATTGGAAGACCCGAAAACGCCGCACGCTTCGTCGCACAAATGTTCTCCCATTTCAATCCCAAATATCGAGAAAAAATTCTAGAAACTGTTGACCAAAAAGTTAAAGATCTCGAAGTAGGAGACGAAACAATGAGATCAAAATACAAATGAACCTTGAACACCTCGCCCTCACAGACACGCACAACTTGCCTATAAGACACGCAGGAAACGTCCATCAAGGAAAAGTCAGATCAGTCTACTGGCTTACTGAAGAAGACAGCACGAGACTTACGCAAGAACGATCTTACCCCACTGGCGCCACTACCCAATTAGGAGTCATGATCATCAGCGACAGAATTTCCGCATTCGACTGCGGCTGGTAAGCACAAGATGGTCTTCGAGGTGTCCCAGGAAAAGGAGCAGCACTCAATGCAATCTCGCACCACTGGTTCAAAAGATTTGAACAAGAAAAAATTACAGACCATCATATCCTTGACGCACCACACCCTCTTGTATGGATCGTCCGACGAACACAGCCAGTCCTCATCGAAGCAATCGCACGCGCTTACATCACGGGGAGCATGTGGCGCGACTATGCCAAAGGAGAAAGAACCTTCTGCGGCATCAGCCTTCTGGAAGGCCTTAGAGAACACCAAAAATTAGATCATCTCCTTATCACCTCAACAACCAAAGGCGTTTTGAAAGGAATCCCAGGCATCCCAGAAGAAGATGACACCAATATCACGCGACGACAACTCGAACACCACTACGCAGCATTCGGATTTAAAACTCCAGAAGACATCGCGCGCTACGAAGCATTACTCAGCCAAGGCTTTCACCTCATCAGCAGAGAACTTGAAAAACTCGGCCACATTTTCGTTGACACGAAATTCGAATTCGGCTACGCGCCTGATGAACAAGGACAACCAAGACTCATCTCTATTGACGAAATCGGAACTCCTGACTCCTCACGATTCTGGGACGCAACAGCATACGCACAAGGAACAGTAGTTGAACACTCGAAAGAAGGATTTAGAAAATTCCTCTTAAAAAAAACCGATGAAAAAATCCTCCTTGACAAAACAAGAATGCCAGAACGCAAACACTTAGCAGCAACCTACCTTGTCCCTGTAGACGAATTCTACAGCGTATCAGCAACTTACAAAACACTCGCAGAACATATTACAGGAACACCTGCAGCAACCATTGAGAACGCCCAAGAAGAAATCCTCGACGCACTCAACAGATATAAACTTGTAGAATAAATTAAATCCCAGGGTAGCAACATAATTTTTCATCCAAAAAAAACAAGAAAAATCTTGTAATACTATCTTCGAGGGTTCCACCCTTTCATCAGCAACGCATTCGAAACAACAGAAACAGAACTAAACGCCATCGCGGCACCAGCAATCACCGGAGACAACAACCATCCAGTAAGAGGATACAACGCGCCAGCAGCAACAGGAATGCCAACAACGTTATAAAAAAATGCCCAGAACAAGCCCTGCTTCATCTTCTTTACCGCGTACCTGCTCAGCTCCATCGCGACAACAACATCTCTGACATCGTTCTTCACCAAGACGATATCGCCAGCCTCAATCGCAATATCAGTCCCAGAACCAATTGCGATACCAACATCAGCCTGCGTCAAGGCAGGAGCGTCATTAATCCCATCACCAACCATCGCAACTTTTCTTCCTTTCCTCTGCAACTTCTTTATCTCACTCGCCTTTTCCTGCGGCAACACCTCAGCGATCACCCTCTCAATCCCAAGCTGCCTCCCGACAGCAAGGGCGGTCCTCTTATTATCACCAGTAATCAGCACAACCTCCTTTCCAAGCGCTTTCAACGAGCGAACAGCCGCAGCAGCATGCTCCTTCACCACATCAGCAACAGCGACAAGACCAACAGCCTTCTTATCGACAGCAAGCACCATCACTGTCTTCCCAGCGCTCTCAAAAGCCTCAACTTTCTTCTTATCAACGTTTACCCTCTTTTCTTTCATCAAGGCAAGATTTCCCAATAACATCCGCTTTCTCTGATAACGCGCCTCAACACCACGACCAGTAATAGAAACAAACGAGGAAGCATCAGGAACAGCAATCCTCCTCGCTTTCGCGGCCTTCAGCACAGCCTCAGCAAGCGGGTGCTCAGAACGCTTCTCGGCAATCGCGGCAAGCTTCAACACCTCCTTCTCCTTAACACTTCCAAGAGCAACGACATCAGTCACCACAGGCCTTCCCACAGTCAACGTTCCAGTCTTATCAAACACAACACTATCAACATCACGAGCAGCCTGAAGCGCACTCGCATTCTTAATTAAAATCCCACGCTCAGCGCCAAGACCGGTCGCAACCATCACCGCGGTAGGCGTCGCCAAGCCCAACGCACACGGACACGCAATAATAAGCACAGCAACAAAAATCTGCAACGCGAAGCCAAGATCAAACCCAAGCAACAACCAAACCGCTGCTGCAAGCACCGCAATGCCAAACACCACAGGGACAAAATAAGCAGACACCTGATCAGCCAACGCCTGCATCGGGGCCTTACTCGCCTGCGCCTCCTCCACAAACCTCACCACCTGCGCCAAAAACGTATCACTCCCCACTTTCGTCGCCCTCATCCTAAACGCACCTGTCTTATTTATCGTCGCGCCGATGACAGGATCACCCTTCACCTTTTCCACAGGAATACTCTCGCCGGAAACCATGCTCTCATCAACAGAAGAATGACCCTCAAGAACAACACCATCAACAGGGACCTTCTGACCAGGCCTCACAAGAACAACATCGCCAACCAAGACCTCAGCAATAGGCACTTCTCTCTCGCGCCCCTGACGCACAACAAGGGCTGTCTTCGCCTGCAATCCCAACAACTTCTTCAAGGCCTCAGACGTTTTCCCTTTCGCGCGCGCCTCCAAAAACCTACCCAACAAGATAAAAACTATCAACAAGCCAGCGATCTCAAAATACACCTCACCCTCAACACTCCCACTCAACAACAAAACAGTATTCACGAGGCTGTAGAAATACGCAGCGCTAGTCCCTAACGCGATCAACGTATCCATGTTCGCGGTACGCGCCTTCACCACGGCAAGCACGCCACTCCTAAAAATACTCCGAGCAACAAGCAAAATACCAGTAGCAAGCACAGCTTGAAGAAGCAATGTACTCCCTAACGGAAGTGGCAAGCCAACAAGAGGAGCCATAGAACTATACGCTAATGGAATGGCCAACACTATTGAAAGAATCAAACGACGCTTCAACACAAGAATTTCCCGCTCACGAGCAGCCTTCTCGGTATCCACAGCACCAGCATCAACAGGAGTGTAACCAACCTCTTTTATCAACAGCTTAATCTTTTCAGCACTTGTCATTTGAGGATCAAACCACACAACAGCACGCTCATTTACAGTCAACTCCTTCTTTAAAACTCCATGATCTTGATTCAAGGCGGCATCAACAGATCCTAAACAATGAGGATTGTCCATGCCAATCACGCGCAACTCCAACCGCTCCACTTTTCCAGAAGCGACTTCTTTTGGAACTTTGTAGCCAACACCCTCAATAGCGTTTTCCACATCCATCCTCGAGGCATGCTCAGGATCAAGAGCAACCTCAGCTCTCTCACCAGCAAAACTCACAGAAACACTCTTCACCCCGTTCAACTTTTTAATAGCCTTCTCAATCGTCCCCTCGCACGAAGCGCAATGCATTCCCACAATGGGAATTACTATTTTTTCCTTCTTTTCCGCCGCCACTGTTCCTTCAAAAAAATAAAATGGGCGTTACGCCCATTTGTTATAGATCCATCCAAACGCGTAGGCTGTCACAAAGCTCCACACAGCAGCCTCAATCATTCCTGCGACAATCCCTCCAACGCTCAGAGAGAAGAACAGGTGCAATTGC
>Ga0209541_10002447_pt1 | contig 35122 bp, 34 predicted proteins | sample RifCSPlowO2_01_FD_184027 | JGI IMG/M metagenome (GOLD analysis project Ga0209541, IMG submission 184027) | Groundwater microbial communities from Rifle, Colorado - Rifle CSP2_plank lowO2_0.1 (SPAdes) (version 2) | ecosystem: Environmental > Aquatic > Deep subsurface > Groundwater | place...
CTACCTGTGTATTCTTTGTCTTTTGTCTTGACTGTTATTAGGTCTCCCGGTCCCATTTTGAAGAAACGCTTATTTGAGTTTACTTATCTTTTTTTCTTGGATGCTTTCTTCTCAGCTTCCTTGTTTTTCAAAAGTTTTCTTATTCCAATTGCAGCTCCGATCAGTGCTGCTGTTCCAACTATTGCTGCTCCGATCTTGAATTTATTGCTTGCTGCTTTTTTCGCTGATGATGCTTTCGTCACTTTTGAGACTTTTTTCGCTTTTGAAGATTTTTTCATTATTTTCACCTCTTATTGTAAGATTATATTTAATCAATATATTGACTTATCTGTTATTAATTCATCTGCTGTTGATTAAATCCGTTTATGCTGTTTATAAATGTTTCTGAGAAAAAAATGGAATTTGCAATTATCTCATTTAAATCAGCCCATATAAGCTGGCTTCTCAAGCTCCATCTGCCTTGCTCTTGCTTTTGTGAAGTGGTTCTTCAGCTCCTCATATGATTTCTCTATTTCCTTTGTTACAGAAGGAGCAATTTTCTCAAGAGCCTTTTCGAAATGCTGCAATGTGACTTCCTTGCTTTTGATGTCTTCCCTTAATGCAAGTATTGCTGCTTCCCTGCAGATAGCTTCTATGTCAGCTCCGACATATCCTTCTGTCTCTTCAGCAAGGTCTGATAAGTTTACGTCTTTTGATAGAGGCATCTTTTGTGTGTGCACCTTAAATATCTCATCTCTTGTTTTTTTGTCTGGCACTGGCGTCAATATAATCCTATCAAATCTTCCGGGCCTGAGCAATGCAGTATCAAGCATGTCGGGCCTGTTTGTTGCTGCGATTATTACAACATCATTCATCTCCTCAAGCCCATCCATCTCAGTTAGCAATTGGTTCACAACTCTTTCAGAGACATGGCCGTCTAATGATAATCCTCTTCTTGGAGCTAATGAGTCTATTTCATCAAAGAATATTATTGTTGGTGATGTCTGCCTTGCTTTTTTGAATATTTCCCTTACAGCCTTTTCGCTTTCTCCAACCCATTTCGATAACAACTCAGGCCCTTTTACTAGTATAAAGTTTGCTTCTGATTCATTCGCAACTGCTTTAGCTAACATCGTCTTTCCTGTTCCAGGCGGTCCATAAACCAAGATTCCCTTTGGAGGTTTTACTCCAAGCCTTTTGAATGCTTCCGGATTTTTCAATGGCCATTCCACAGCTTCTATCAGCTCTTGTTTGACATTATCAAGTCCTCCCACATCTTTCCATCTGACAGTTGGCTTTTCAATTAATACTTCCCTTAGAGCAGATGGCCTGACTATTTTCAGTGCATCTTTGAAATCATTAGTGAATATCCTCAATTTCTCCAATACTTCTTTTGGTATCGGCTCTTCTTCCTTAAGCTTTAAGTCTGGTAATATCCTTCTTAGCACTATCATTGCTGCTTCTTTTGCCAATGCTGCCATGTCTGCTCCGACAAAGCCATGTGTTATTGCTGCAATGTCTTTGAGCATCTTTTCTCTTTCTTTCAAGATCTTGATTGCGTCCTCCTCATCTTTTGGCGCATTAAGAAGCGGCATGTTTCTTGTATGGATTTTTAATATGTTTAGCCTTCCTTCTTTGTTTGGCACTCCTATCTCTATTTCCCGATCAAATCTTCCTGGCCTTCTTAATGCAGGATCTAACGAGTTAGGTATGTTGGAAGCTGCTATGACTACAACTTTGCCTCGTGCATTAAGGCCGTCCATCAATGCCAAAAGCTGCGCAACAACTCGTCTTTCAACTTCTCCATGTGTCTCTTCTCTTTTTGATGCGATTGCATCTATTTCATCGATAAATATTATCGCAGGAGAATTTTTTTCTGCATCTTCAAATTTCTTCCTTAGGTTTTGCTCTGACTGGCCATAATATTTGCTGTTGTGCAGCAATAGATAAGGTGAAGCTGTGAAGCTGTCTTTATCGACTGTAAAGTCATACAGCTCTTTTTTGCCGACAAAATCAATCTGTTTTATCTCTTCCCATCCAAGATTCTGGTTCTGCAAAGTGTGTATTTCATCCAGGACTGACGAGTCTAATACAAGGTTATTTCTTGCCAGCTCATAAAATTTGTTCAATGTGTATCTTGTGAATTTTCCTCTTCCATAAAGATAATAATCCTTGTTTCTAAGATGTTTATATGCGACCGTTTTCCTTAATGAATTTATTAGCAGTTCTGGTTTAGGTATATTCTCATATTCCTTTATTTTCTGGTTTTCCTTTATTTTCATCAATTTCTGGAGTTTGGAGCAAGAGCTTCCAATAGACAGAAATTTTTCCCTTCCTTCATGCCCTCTTGCAATTAGCTTGTGCATCAGTCCTTTCTGTGTTTTATGTTCAAGTATTTTGGTTGATATTCCAACCCTTATCTGCATTAATGACTGTAACTCTATTAGAAATTGCCTTGATTTGCTGTAGATTATGGGAGTTGGATAATTTTGTTTCTTTCCTTTCTTCGTTGTAAAGGGTGTGATTGCAACAGTGCCGTCTCCATCAAAATAACCTCTGATAAAAGCCTTTATTTCATTTTCAGGCAACTTGTAGAAATAATTTGGTATTTTAAGTTCTTTTTTTCCTGAGCCAATTCCTAGCTCATTCATGTATAAACAAAGAATCCTTGAATATATTGTTGTTCTGCCATCTTTATATTCATTTGTTTGTGCATCAAAAAGTTTTTTTGCGAGCTCTTTGAATCTTTGCCGAAGCAAGAAATCATCATTTGCAAAAACAACCGCGTCATGTCTTTTGTCAATATGCCCATCAGACATTGTCAAGCCGATGAATTCCATTAATTCAAGAGTTGTCTTTTTTGGCAATTTGATCCAATTACTTCTTGAGATGTTCCTGCTTTTCAGGGCGCTCTTTCCATTTTTGTACACGATTTTCTTGTCTGAAAAACCTATTCTGTGGCTCATGCCTTTTATGTTAAGTTTCCTTATTTTTGCGACAAAATCCCCTTTTTTTAGTTGCTCAAGCCTTTTCCAGGTTAACTTTCCTTTTTCAACTGTGAGGAACGGCTGGTTATGTGATACTATTATGTTGTTTCCGTCTCCTAATTTAACTTCATAAGATGGAGCTAAAAGTTTTGTTGCGTGTGTTATATGTGCTTTCTCAATTTTCCCATTTTTTTCATTGACTGAATATGTTGATATCGGCTTTTTTAATTTGATGACTTCAATCTCTTTGCCTTCGCTTTTTCCATTCTTTTTTGCTTCAGAAAAAACATCTTTTGCTTTGATATATCCTTTTGGATTTGTGAGTATATTAGTCTCTCCATCCACACACATGATCTCCGGACCATTTATCAGTATAAAATGTGAATTGCTTTCATTAGCAACTGCTTTTGCAAGAAGTGTTTTTCCTGTTCCAGGTGGCCCGTGTAATAATACTCCTTTTGGCGGATCTATGCCTAGTCTTTCAAATATTTCCGGATGCTTTAATGGCAGCTCCACCATTTCCCTGACTTTCTTAATCTCTTCAGATAATCCGCCTATGTCTTCATATGTCACTTCAGGGAATTCTTTTTCTGTCACTTCAACTGCTTCTGGATTGAATATGACTTCTGTTAGGTCGCTTACAAAGATGTTTTGCTTTGGTGTTGTGTCTACAACGACAAATTTTAATCCTCCAAATCCAAATCCTGCAAGATCCTCGTCAAATATGTTGAATATGTCTTCAAAGAACGGGCTCTGGCTCATTGTTGTCCTTCTTCTGGTTGTTCCGCCAAGGCTTACAATGTCCCCTTTTGTCATTGCTCTTCCAAGCAATCCCTGCTTGAATAATTGTGCAGATGCCCTTATCATGACTCCTTTTCTTGCTGGTGCAATTGTGATTTTTTTTGCTTCGACAACCTCTCCTTTTTTTACTATTACAAGTTCTCCGATCCCTGTTTTAGCGTTTCTTCTGGCTATTCCATCCATCCTTATGATATTTAGTCCGATATCTCCTGGATAAGCTCTATCGACAATTGCTACTGTTTTTCTTTCTCCTTTCAGCTCCACGATGTCTCCAGGCGCAACTCCTATATCTCTCATATATCCAGAGTCTATCCTTACTATTCCTTTGTTTACATCATCCTGGATCGCTTCAGCTACCTTTAGCTTCAGTTCCTTTGTGTTTTTTTCAGCCATTTTTAGTCCTGAGTAATGCCTAGACATTTATAAGTATTTTGGTTGTGTAATTAAACTTGTAGAGAACAAAATAGTGCTCTCTCTTGAGAACACCTCGTTTTATAGTATTGATTAAGTATTGATAAAGCATTGATAATCAATATTTGTTTATAAAGTTTTGGTTGGATCAACTGCTCAGAATTTTTCAATTTCCCTTTTTTTGACACCAGTCTGGGATTACACTAGTTTATATATTACTAATATTAAAAGAATATTAAAAGAGGTTATAAGTAAATTAATGAGGTGATATATTTGGATAAAAAAGCAAAAATTGCTGTTATTTCAGCATTAGTTCTGGTTGCTGTCTTGTTGGTCAGCATAGCTATCGCAAAGCCAGGCCCAACTGGAGTAGCCAAATGTAAAGACAATTTAGACAATGACGGTGATGGCTATACAGACTGGCCAAGTGATCCAGGATGCAGCTCAAGAAATGATAATAGTGAGCTGAATGCTGCAGTTCAATGTGATGACGGCACAGACAATGATGGGGACAGCGCAACAGATATGAATGATGGAGGCTGTGCAAGCCCAACAGACAATGATGAAACAAACTGTGGAGATGGTGTCTGTGAAGGCGGAGAAACATCAGGCACTTGTCCGGTAGATTGTGGATATGTAGATTCCTGCGCAGAAACTGACGGCGGTAATGTGATTGCAGTCTTCGGAACAGCATCTGGTTATTACAGCAATAATCCATACAGCAACAATGACTATTGTGTTGACACAAGCGATATTTTGGAATATTATTGCAGCGGAGCCTACCAGCAGAGCCAACAACAAAGTTGTGGAACTGACGAATATGTTGGAAGCAATTTCTGTATGAGCGGAGATGTCTACAAGAATTATACAGACTATTCTTGTGGAAGTGGCACCTGTTCTTCAGGCACATCTGCGGTTTTGCAAGAGGATTGTGTTTCAGGGCAATATTGCAATAATGGACAGTGTTTGTGGAGTGATTCCTGCTCAGATACAGATGGCGGGATTGAGACAACAGTCTATGGTTCAGTCTCTGGATATGACAACAATGTGCCGTACAGCATAAATGACTACTGCATGAACAGCACAACAATTTCAGAAAACTTTTGTGCAGGTGCAAGCTCAGTAAGTTATTCGCTAAGCTGTGTCAATCAGAACACAACATCATGTGTCAGCGGTGCATGTGTATAAAAGAGCTTTATTTTTATTTTTTTTATTTTAATGTTTATTGTTTAAATTCTAGAAGTTTAAATAATTCAATAGTATGAATGATTAAAAAAAATGATAAAGGTTAAGAATAGTTTATTCCTGCCCAGGCTCTTCCACTTTGACTTTTGGCAGCATTATTGGAGGAGGCAGGTTTATTTCCTGGCTTAAGATCAAAGCTTGTATATTGCATTTGAGCAAAGCATGGTTTAGTATCTGGCTCATTATTTCTTTGTCAACTTTCTTTGTTTTTTTCCATTTGTCTAGGATCTCCTTGACTTTTTTGTCAGACTCCATGAATATGATCTCTCCAGTTAGGTTGATGAATCCGATGCTTGGCTCATAGCTTGTCTTGAAGTCAAACTTGAAGTTAACTCCTTCCTGGCCTTTTGTGAATGAGAGGTCTCTCTCCTCAATATCAACAATCTTCATGTTGTTATTGATGTCAATCCTTCCCTTGACTGCGCTTTTTCTCTCGACATTTATCTTATCAAAACTAAAACCGACAATAGGCATAATATCACCAAAATCAAGGAATAAAACGAGGTATATAAAGATTGTTGTTTTCCCCATCAATACTTTTAAAAAGGGAAATATATTCTACAGCATATATGGAGCATTTGAAGAATATAAAACAAGTTGATGTCAAGAAGCAGATGATGGTCAAAGACCTGCTCAAAGAATTTTCTGGCTCAGGTGTAATGGGTGCAGGTAGATTGGCTAAGGCCGTTGATATAGCTTCTGAGATGAAAGCAGAAAAAAAAGCAGGCCTTAAGGTTTTTTTTGGCCTTGCTGGCGCTATGGTTCCTGGCGGGATGAAAAACATAATGATTGACATGTTAGATTCAGGCTATATTGATGTTTTTGTGACTACTGGAGCTAATCTTACTCATGATATGGCTGAATGCCTTGGCTTTAATCATTATCAAGGAGACAGCGATGCGGATGATGCAAAGCTTCTCAAGCAAGGTTATGACAGGATGTTTGATGCTTATATGCCAAATAAGGTTTATGGGGATATGGAAGATTTTTTCAAAAAGAATTTTGAATCTCTTAAAGAAAAGGAGACTATAAAGGATTTCCTTTGGGAGCTTGGTAGATTATTGCCTTCTAAAAATAGGTCCATCTTGAAGACTTGTTATGAAAAAAAGATCCCTATTTTCTGCCCTGCAATCTCTGATTCGGGCATTGGCCTTATGATTTGGGGTAATCTTGCTCAGGGAAAAAAGATCTCAACAAATGCTTTCTCTGATCTTAAAGAGATGATAAGCCTTGCTTGGGATGCAAAAAAAGCTGGAGTCTTTTATGTTGGCGGCGGTGTTCCAAAGAATTTTATACAGCAGGCTATGCAGTTAAGCCCAAAAGCAGCTGAGTTTGGTATCCAGATCACGATGGACAGGCCTGAATCTGGCGGAAGTTCTGGAGCTGACCTTAAGGAAGGAATTTCCTGGGGAAAGATGAATCCTAAAGCAAAGTTTGTCACGGTAATCTGTGATACGACTATTGCATTGCCTATTGTATGGGCTTGTGTGAAGTAATCAATTTTATAAATAAGCATTCATTCTAAAAATTGATGAAGACAAAAGAAAATATCTTATGGATCTATGCTATAGGAACCTGTCAAGAGCTTAAAAAGTATCAAGAAAAAGCAAAAGGCAATAAAATAAGATTGTTGGGGATGTTCGCTTTAGAAGCAATCGCGATTAATATAACTACCGATATAAATAGAGACGCTGGAATAGCATTATGTCTAGACCAGATTGTGAGAGTAGCAGGAGCAATGGGAGGAATAGTAACTGATCATTTTACGAAGATGCCTTTCGACGAAAGCAAATATTTAGACATACCTTTCAATAACCCGGGAATAATCGGCAAAGTTAGAGAAGCTTACTTATGGTATAAGAACAGAAAGAATTATCAAAATGTAGAGTAAACTTGATTTATTTCAATACCTGATATTTCTCAAAATCTTCAGGATGTCTAACATAAACAGGATTGTCTGGCATTATTCCCCTTTTCCTGTCAAATATTGTATCCCAGCCATCTGATTCTCCCCTGTAAATGGGATCAGACCATATGTCTGTGACAACATCTCCTAATTCTAATGCAAAATTTTATATATTCATTTTAATAACCGTAACTTATGGCAAAAATAATAAAAACAAAAAAATCATTGATGGATTACTTCGGCATCTTGTCTGATAAAGAAGGATATAGTATGCTAAAAAATCTTGAAAGAATCAGGGTGATGAACATTCGTTTATTGAAGGAAAAGTTAAAAAGAGGGTATTAATCAGTCTTATTTCACTAATTAAAAAAATCCCCGTCAATCACTTTCTCGACTAGTTTCATGTAATCCTTTGCCCCTCTGCTCGACTTTGCAAAATCAAATACGCTGACTCCTTTCTCTGGCGCTTCTTTCAATTTAGAATTTATCCTTATCGGATCTGTAACGAGCCCATTATAGCCTTTCTTTATCTCAGCAAGCGCTTTGATGCCTGATTTTATCCTTTTGTCATACATTGTCGGTATTACAGCGCTTATCTTTAATTTGTGGCTGAACAGTTCATTTATCTCATCAATTGTCTGGTTTGTCTTTCGAAGAGCATCTATGCTTAAGTATTCAGTCGCAACTGGAATGAAAGCTTCCTTTGCATAAGTCAATGCATTTTGGCTTAGTAAACTTAATGAGGGTGGGCAGTCTATTATCACATAATCATAATTTGTAATGTTTTCCATCCTTCTTTTCAGAACAGTCTCTCTTGAAGGCATGCCGCTCAAGCTCAATTCTGCTTTTGCTAGCATTTTGTCGCTTGGGATTATATGAAGAAAATCTGTGACATTAAATATGCAGTTCTTAGGATCCTCATCATCAACCAATAGGTGATACATATTCTTTTTGTTGCTTGCAAAAAAGCATGTTGATACATTTCCCTGCGGATCAAGATCAAGAATTAGGACTTTTTTCCCTTTTTTTGCTAAGCCGGCCGCTAGGTTTACTGTCGTCGTGGTTTTCCCAACCCCTCCCTTCTGGCTTACAACTGCAATTCTTCTCAAACTGATCACCTCTGGCTTAAAACATAAAATACAGGGGTTTATGGAGATTCTAACCCCATTTAAAGATTTCTATTATAGAAAAGATGTAAGTGAGATTGACTATTGTGATTTTAACAATGTTTTCCATCAAATTAAGAGTTATTGCATACATATTCTGCTTCCTTGCGTTTTCACCAAGGATTTTTGTGCGGTTGAAAACGTAAATTATTTACTTATTTTTTTATTTTGTTTATTAGTTTTATCTTGCTTTTAGTCAATTCATTTAAGTTTAAATTATGCTTCCTTGCGTTTTCACCAAGGATTTTTGTGCGGTTGAAAACGTAAATTAATTAATTTTACTCATATTGCAATAATTTGTACTGTGATATATCTATAATACGAAATAAGGATTATAAAGCAATTTATCTTTTCTAATCACCATTCCAAAACGATAAATGTGCTATCTATATTCAGCCCCACATAACTTTATAAGACTCGGATACGGGGATTGCCCTGTGTTGGAAAATGGGTGCAAAACTGTTTTTTCTAGTCTTAGTTTTGGTTATTTTATCCTCTTCTGTAATCGCTGAAGAGACAACAAAAGATTCGAAGCAGAAATATGTTTCTGATGAGATTGTTGTCAGATTCAAAAATGCCGCAAAAGAATCCCAGATAGACAAGCTGAATGCAAAGTTTGGCGCTTCTGAGATAAAGGAGACAAAAAGGTTTCGAAGGCTTAAGGTTTCAAAAGGAAAAAACATCCTTGATCTGTTGAAGATGTATAAAAATGATCCAAATGTTGAGTATGCAGAGCCTAATTATTTTGCCTATGCGTTGATGTCTCCGAATGATCCTTTGTTTCATTATCAATGGAATCTTAACAGCTCAGAATTTGGCGGCATAAATGCTGAGAAAGCTTGGGATATTTCAACAGGTTCAGGAGTAGTTGTTGCAGTGATAGACACAGGTATTGCTTTTGAGGATTATTGCTTTGGCTCAAAAAGAAGGCCAACTTGCTATTATAAGGCTCCGGATCTGGCTAATACTTGTTTTGTTCCAGGAATTGACATTGTCAATAATGATTTGCATCCGAATGATGATCATTTCCATGGCACACTTGTTGCAGGAGTTGTTGCACAAAGCACTAATAATAATATGGGTGTAGCAGGTGTTGCATATGATTCCTGTTTGATGCCTGTCAAAGTGTTGGATAAAAGTGGGGGCGGCACATATGCTGATATTGCAGAAGGGATTATCTGGGCTGCAGATCATGGAGCTCAAGTCATTAGCTTAAGTCTTGGTGGAACTTCAGGTTCACAAGTATTAAAAGATGCTGTTTCTTATGCCGACAGCAAAAGTGTAATAATTGTTGCTGCAATGGGAAATGATGGTGAAGATCTGTTGATTTATCCTGCTGCTTATGAAGAGGTCATTGCAGTTGGCGCAACTCAGTTTGATAAGAGCCTTGCTCCTTATTCTAATTATGGCCCCACAGTTGACATAGTCGCTCCTGGAGGCAACAAGAATGTTGACCAGAATAAGGATGGCAAGCCTGACGGCATTATCCAGAATACTTTTGATCCAGAATTGAGGGATCCGAGATATTTTGGTTATTTTTCATTGACAGGAACTTCTTTAGCTACACCTCACGTTTCAGGAATTGCTGCTCTAATTATTGCATATGGAAATGCTAATACGCCTGATGAAGTTAGGGCAGCATTGGAAGAAACTGCAAATGATCTTGGTGCTCCCGGCAGAGATGATGTTTTTGGCTATGGATTGGTTGATGCAGATGCAGCTCTTCAATGGAATTCGGTTCCAGATTGCTTTAATGACAGTGATTGTGATGATAGATTGATTTGTAATGGTGCAGAAACCTGCCAAAATGGAAAATGCTCTGATGGCATTCAGTTTGATTGTTCTTCCTATAATATTTTTGAGTTAGCTTCATGCAATAATGATCCTGATTCTAATCCTTTTACTTGGGATTTTAAACAAGGTTTTGTCTCTGAATGTGTTGAGCCAGGTAATTGTACAATTGGAGCAGAAACTGAAATCACTTCTTCTTGCAGCATTCAATGTGGAGGATGTGAATCATCTGATGATTGCAAAGATACAGATTGCGGCAAAGACGGCTGTATTGGCGATGATTATTATGATTATGAAAATGTCTCAAATACCTGTTCTGATTGCGCTTGTTCAGCGAATGAGTGTGGCAATCCGATCTTCTTTCAGAATGATTCCCGCTGCATAAATCCTAAAATCCAGTGTTGGGCAGGTTCTAACCAATATTTATTCAGGAGTTCTGCTCAGGTCAAGAAATTCTGCAAATGCGCTGCAGGAAGTTTTGTTTATAGTAGTTATAACTATGAGTTGAAGAGCAAGATTTTATTTAGGTACAATAGCCAATATGATGACGAGATCTGGACAACTAATTCTCTTTTTTCAAGCTATCCAATCTATGAAGTGAGATGTGGTAATGGAATAGCGTATTCTGTTAAACAGGACTATTATAGGTGAATGCCAAACCAATTCAGTATAGATTTTAGAATCAGATTATTGTTTGGGTACACAAACTTCCAAAACCTTTAAATGCTAAGTCTGATAAATTAATTTTTATGAGCATTTTAGTAGACGTGCACTGCCATCTTGACCATCCAGCTTTTAAGGATCTGGATGCTGTCATTGATAGGGCTAAAAAAACAGGCCTTAAGTCGATCGTTACTGCTGGTGTTGATGCTGATTCCAACAGAAGAGTTCTTGAGATCTCAAAAAGATATGATATCGTAAAGGCTTCCTTAGGGATTTACCCTATCTCAGTTCTGCAAAAAGAGAAAGAGATATACAATTTACCCCATGCAGGTTTTGATGCAGATCAGGAAATTGAGTTTATCAGAAAGAACAAAGATAATCTGGTATTCATCGGCGAAATAGGAATGGATTTTGCTTTGGTTAAGGATTCTTCACAGCAAGAATTGTTCCTTAAGATGATTGAGTTGGCTGAAAGCATAAAAAAACCAATAATTGTCCATTCAAGAAAAGCTGAGAAGGAAGTTATTGATGTGATAGAGAGCTCAAAGATAAAAAAAGTCATAATGCATTGCTTTTCAGGAAATCTCTCTTTGGTAAAAAAGATTGAGGATAACGGCTGGTTTATCTCTATCCCGCCAAATATTGTAAGAAGCTCTCATTTCCAGGAGATTGTTAAGAAAGTTAATATTAACCAGCTCTTGACAGAGACAGATGCTCCTTTCTTAGCTCCTGAAAAAGATGGCAGAAATGAGCCCTCAAATGTTCTCTTTGCAGTTAAAAAGATTGCTGAATTGAAAGGTATGGATGCTTTAGAAGTGCAGAATAATATTTTCATGAATTATAATAAGCTGATTTAAACTGATGATTCTGATAATTTTCTATTATAAACCAAAAAACTTATTAACTGACTTTTATAATGTTCGTATATGCGAAATAAAAGAGGTATCAGCCAGATAGACTGGGTTATCAGCCTAGCTGTTTTTCTTCTCTATCTTGCCTGGTTTTTTGTTTATCTTAATCCGATAAAAGGCATTGATTCAAAAGAGGATGTTATTGAATCTGTCAGATCATCTTTTATTGCGGGTGCAGAATGGTCTGTAGATCAATATCCCTTGTTTGTCAAGATAGAAACTCCCAAAGATGATTTTCCTGTAGTTGTCCGATTTCCATTTGCACTCACTAAAAGCTTTGGAATGCAACATTATTATGTATTGGATGATGATTATCTTATTTTCCTTGCAGACCTAGACCGAGGCACTAATGATTTTATCATCTCAATTTCAGAAGATGATTATCCTAAGCAAAACAAGAGCCCGATGTTAATGATTAACAATGATTCTGTCAGCTCCTCAAGGATTAAGGTTAATCTAAATGACGTTTTTATTGACAGCATTGAACTTAATAATTTTTCCAGTGTTGAAAACATTGAGGTTAAATTAAACAATGTTGATGTTGGCTTTTCCAATTACTCTCTTAGCTTTGCCAATTCGTCGATACATTACAGGCGCAAATTATCTTCAGAATTCCTTAATATCAGCACTCTTGTTTTCGACAGCAGGATTAAAAACATGATAAGGCCAAATTATGCTGCAAATCTTTCCAGGTATGAGTTTTATTTTAATGGCAAAGTTAGGGGCTATGAAAACTATTTTTCAGACAATGAGGAGAATGGCAATTTGGAAGATGTGGGTTGCAAAACATTTAACAGTTCGTTTATAAGATTCTATAATTCCAATTCATCTGGTCTTGCCTTTGCGATTTCAAATCTGTCAAGGATTAGCATTTGCTCTGAGAATGATGAATTGGGCAATATAATAGTAGACCTAAAGCTTGAAGTTCCTCTTAGAGAAGATTCATTTATCGATCTCATTTTCTATAAGGGAAATACTTCATATGTTTATGATGAGCCAAAATTCTTGTTTGGAGCAGATGAAAAAAAGACTGGTTTTTCCATGAAAAAGATGCAGATTCTCAGCTCTAAAAATCTTAGGGATGAATTTAGAATTTCACAGGGAAATGATTTCAGTATAAGGGTAGTAAACTCATCTAGCCAGGATGTTTTTTTTGATTATGGTATTGCTCCAGGATCAGATGTTAATATTTTTGTGAAGCAGTTCAGCTGCAATGTCCTGGATAAGTTTGGCTCGCAAGACAGCTGTTCAATGATTGTGAGGTCTTGGTGATGGATAAAAAAGGTTTTATGAGGACTCTTGAAGTTGCAATTGCAGCAGTCATCACATTTATCTTCGTCATATATCTTATTCCTGACATAAATCCCAAAAATCAGGATAATTCTATTGAATTGATGGCAAGTTTAAAAAACAATCCAGACTTCCTAAGCTGTGCTTCAGATAAAGATACTGAATGTGTTAAATCGATTATCAGGTCCAATCTGCCAAATAAGTATGATTTTACACTGTTAATCTCAACTGACCCAAAAAAGTCTGTTGAAGATCTGCCTGAAGTCCAGGTCTATGTTGACTCAATTTTTTTGTCTGGAAGCGAAAATGTTGTTGTTAAAATATATTATTGGGTCAGATAAATAGATCAGATTGATTAAACAATTTGATCAGCTGAATGAAAATGATATCAATTGTCCTCATCGGGATAGAGAAAGCATCTAATCTAGGTATGATAGCAAGAGCTTTGAAGAATTTTGGGCTAAAGGAACTGATCTTGATTGATCCCAAAGTAAAGGCTTCTGATAAAGATGCAATAAAATATGCAAAGCATGCTCTTGATGTATTGAAAAATGCAAAGGTAAAAAAGTTGTCATTCCTTAAGAATTTTGATTATCTTATAGCAACAACAGCGATGTTAGGAACTGATTATAATATTCCCCGGTCTCCATTAAGCCCTGAGAAGGTATTTTCCAAAAAAGAGGTTTATAAGTCAAAAACAGCTGTTTTATTTGGGCCAGAAGGCCATGGATTGTCTAACAAGATAGTTATGATGTGCGATTTTGTGATGACAATCCCTTCATCAAAGAATTATCCGACTTTAAACATCTCAAATGCTGCTTCAATCATATTTTATGAGATATCCAAGAACCACGATATAGAGAAAGTGAATGACCACATTGTTTTTGCGAGTGATCTTGATAAAAGGATAATTCTTCAGAAAGTTGATAACATACTAGACAGGATGAGTTTTCCAGTTGAAAGCAAAAAAGAGACTCAAAGGCTTCTCTGGAAGAGGATGATAGGAAAAGCTTATCTGACCAGGAGAGAGGCTTTTGCATTGCTTGGGTTTTTGAAGAAGGTAGATGAGAATAGAAAAACTTAAACACCTCATCAAAAATAAAAACTGCATAACATTGTAATTATACTCTGACTTTTTTACGTGTTTTTGGGCTAAGTCAGGGTCTGGTTTTACTTTGACTAATCTTCTTGTATCCTTAAGGCACCAATTTAGGTGATTATCTATCTGCGGCATTTTTTAACTACTCCAACATATTTTTCAGGTTCGTGAAATATAAGATTATCTGATAGTATATTATAAAAAATATTATCATCTTTGTTTGATAAAATATCTTTTTCAGTTATGTCAATATACCTAATTGGCTGCTCTATCAATTGTGATTTTCTTATTTCCTCTTTAACTTTGCTGATTTCTTTTGCTTTATCTTGTTCATACATCAGCAATATGTCTATATCATTGTAATCTTTACGTTTTATCGATGAGCCAAAGACAAGACCAAGTTCTATGTAGGGCTTAAACTTTTTTAGGTTGTGAGAGAGGACAATAAGCCATTTTGGAAAATCTTCCACACTTAGCGTATATTCTATGAATTTAATAGCTAACCTATTATTGTAATTAAATGAAAAGTAATCCGAGTTTCCAATTCTTTCTTTGATTAAAAGCTGCTTATCTGCCAGAAGATTGCATAGCTTGTTTGCATGAGCATGATTTATGTTTAAGATTCTGGCTAAATGCCTGGCATTATATCTGTCTTTGTAATGCTTAAATATGTGTTTGGCTATCTGGATCTCTATCTTAGTGAATTGTATGCTATTAACAGTCATATGTATGCTATAAACATACATAATATATAAACCTTTCCGTTTTTCAGAGGATTATCCAAGGGATTGATTATCATGCATTGGAAGCATTTCTTCTTTGCGTTGCAAGTTATGAGTCAGCCTTAGCTAATACCTAAATCCTAAACCATAACATTTATAAAAGCGCCTTTAATCCTCAAGTGTATGGAAAAGAAATTGGTTTGTATAAGCTGCAAGAGAAGCATTACTAATCAGCATGGCACTGTTAATTTCCTCTGCCCGAAGTGCGGCAAGGAAAGCATTCTAAGATGTGCTGACTGCAGGAAATTTGGAGCTAAATATACGTGTTCCCAGTGCAATTTTACAGGTCCTAACTGAGGTGTTCTAATGGCTAATGTGATTATTACGATAAAGATAATGCCAGCTGATACAGATACTGATCTTGAAGCTCTTGAACAAAAGATTTTGGCAATAATAAAGCAGCTGACAGGAGAAACAGAGACAAGAACTGTAATTGAGCCAGTCGCATTTGGCCTTAAATCATTAAAGATAACCTATGTTACTGATGAGAAAAAAGGTTCAACAGAGCCTGTTGAGAAAGCGATAGCTGAACTTGAAGAAGTGAATTCTGCAGAAGTTGTTGATGTAAGGAGAGCTGTTGGGTAATAATTCTTATTTGATTCTGGAATCACAGAACTTGTCCATTTTTATTGACAGTTGTCTAGAATATTGGACATGTACAAAAGCTTTTCTGAATGATAAGAAGTGTTACTAGGTTATACTAGTCCATAAAAACGATTAATTAATCAAGTTAGAGCCTGTCATAAACATTTTTTCTATGCCCAATCCTTAAGACAATTATTTTATTTGAAGAGATAATTACGTCCATGACAGCCCTATAATCATTTATCCTTAATCTCCAGAGCTTTTTCCCTTCAAGCCTTTTGACAAAATAAAATGGGTTAATTCTTATAGAATATAATTTGCTAAGGATCATCTCAGCGTCTTCTTTTGGCAGTTTTTTAAGGAATTTCAATGCTTTTTCTGTTATGTCTATGTTATACATTTTTAAGTTTGACTTTAAGTTCCCTTGCAGCTTCCTCAATAGAATGAACTCTTCCAGCTTTTACGTCTTCCAATCCTTGTTCAATCTCCCTGATCTCTTCTTTGGATAAGGGTTCATTATCTTCTTTAGACAGGAGATTATTGATTACATCATCATATGTCTCTCTGCCAAACCGTTTCATGTTCTGCAGCTTCTCAGCAGTTGACTTCCTTATCTGAATCATTGTTGATTTCATTTATAACACCTTTATAAGTGATTATATACCTATTATAAGTAGGTTATATATAAAGTTTTTGATTTTATTATAAGTTAAATGCAATATATGCCAAAATTATAGAAATATATAATAAAAAAAAGAAAAAAATATTGCCAAACTTATTGTTTGACTGCTCTAGTCTGTTGCTTTGGTTCAGTTTTTGGCGTTAAGCTAGGAAGTTCATCCTTACTTCTTAATTCTTATATATTCTTTGATTATATCTCCAAACTCTATGGCTCTTCTGATTGAGGTTTTTGCTTTTGCCAATTCAGCATTGATGGTCATCCTATAAGTGAATTCATGTCTTTTCAGCCTTTCAGCTTCCATATATTCTACTGTTTTTTTTGCTCTCTGTTGGGTTAGTTCATGCACCTCTTCTTTTGCATCAGTTAGTAGCTCCAGAGCCTTTGACAGCCTTGACTGTTTTATGTCTTCCCATCTTATTTCACTATTATTTTCTAAATCCGAGCCCTTGATTATGAAATAATACACAAATGCAAGCTCAACAGTTTTGTGCGTATCTTCCGTATTTTCCGGGAGCTTCTTATTATCAACAGCAAGTAGGTATTGGGCCAAAAAGAATATTCTGTAATATGAAGCGTTAATTATCCACAATGTTCCATCGTAATCATCAGCATTGAAGAATCTTTTACCTTAGGGTCCTCCATAATTTTCATAATATATTGAGCGGTTTTTAATGCATTCTCAGATTTCTCTAAAGTATGATGTTTAAATACATCTGTCGGTTTGATCCAATTGCTCTTATTATCCCATTCCCCGAATGTTTTTATCGCTCTTCTAATGTCCTCTTTTTTTATCATAATCATGCACCAGTGTATAGTATTGTTCAGCCCCATGAAGGATTACCGAAGCTTCAAGAATTTCTCTTCCTACAGTGTTTTTCTCGCTAAACATCTCAACAAGCCATTCTACTGCAACCACATCAAATTCCACCTTTAAATTAGTTGATGACAATACTGAATTTACATTGCTCTTGATTTTCTCAATATCTGATTCGTTTTGAACAACAAATAGGAGATCAATATCTGATTTTTTTGTTGAAGATCCTTTTGCGTAGGAGCCGAAAAGCGCTATGATATAAATCATGTTAGTTAATTTATTTTTGATCTCATCTATGATAAAGCCAAAAGGAGATTTATCCAAAAGATTCTTAGAATAAGTTAATGATGATATTGCCAACATTTGCGGATCTGCTGAAAGGTTTAATGTGCAAGCTAGTGTGTTGCCCATTTTTTCAGCCTTAATCATTTTCTTGCTTTTCAGGCTCATTGCTGAATCATATGTCAAAGCATAGCTTGATCCAATGAGTTTGCTAAGAGCCCTAACAGAATATGCCTTATATATCTGTGGCAGCATAACTTCCATTATTTTTTGCTCGCAGTTTGTCAACATGTTATTATCGCTAATACTGATAATATTATCAGTTATTACGATATATATAAACCTTGCGTTTTTTGGTACGAAATTCAACAATAGAATTGATTAGGTTGATTGCCTAAATCATGTCTTTAGTTTGATAAAGAATAAAAAAGAAAAAAATATTGCCAAACTTATTGGATTTCCTCAACAATCTGCTGTTCAGATTCTGGAACTGGTGTTTCAGCTGCATACTTGACATTTCCAGTTGTTATGTACACCTTTGGAAGTCCCTATCTGACTCATTCTGGTTTCTTATTGTATCATTGCAGCTTGCTCTTGAAGCTTGATTGAGCGAATTGCTGTTGTTATTTTGTCCCATAGGATTAAAAGCAGGAGGTGGAGGCAATACCCCTAAGACATTGATTGACAGCAATATCATTAACACAAACACTACACCAAATAAATATTTTTTATGCATTTTTCCTCTATTATTCAAAATTTGGTCTAGAACAATATAAATTTTTCTAATCCAGCATCTTCAAGAACTCAGTTATCGTTATGTCGCTTCTTATCCCAGTATCAGAAAAATGCGTCCTTTCTGCCTTAAATCCTTTATTCCTGATTTTTTCCATTAATTCATCAATCTTATGGTTCACTTTGATGTGTTTTCTTTTGCATTCTGCATGGACATCAAAGAAACCCACAGTCTTTATTTTCGATTCAAGCGCAATCCTTTGCAGGAATGGCCTTAACTCATCTTTGCATTTGGATATTTTATCTGCAATTTTATCATCCCATAGATCTCCAAGCCATATTGGCCCAGCTTCTTTAAAATATCCATGCAGTCTCATCACTTCATCAACTTTCTTCTTTCCTTTCTCGCAACAGAAGAATATCCTGTAATAATGGTCTTTGAAATAGCTGAATATTGGCACCATGGCTTTTTCATATTGCGCACCAACAAGCTGAACCTTTCTTATAAGTATCCTTACGCCAATCTCATGCCTTAGCTCATTGTCAATTGGAACAGACCAATATTTTCTTATGCATGCTTCTTTGTATGTTCCAGCAAGATTAGATGTGTCTGTAGCAGTAACTGCAAGTATTCCATTTCTTGATATCCGCTTTACAGCTGAATCCAGGAATTTGTTTGGTGAGCCAAATGGATCAATGTCTATATAGTCAAATCCTGTGCTGTTAAGCAAGAATAGATTTGCATCAGAACAGCTAACTTGAATATTTTTCCTGATTTTATTCATCTTAAGGTTTTTCTTCATAGCTTTTACTGCATCTAAGCTATTGTCATTGAAAGAAACATTTTTTATCTTGCCTTTTCTGGCTTCCTTGATGAATCTTATGCCTCTTATTCCAGATGCTTCCATTGGAAGCCCTATTTGCATATTCTTGTTAGGTATAGAATTAAGAATCATGACAGAAATATCCCTGTTGTTCTTCATGACTGGGTTGTAGAATACGTCTAATTCTTTCGATATCTTTTCTCTTTCATCTATCTCAGCCTTGGCAAGGCCTTCTTGGATTATTTTCTTCATAGCAAAGAATAATATCAGTTAATATTTAAATCTTCTAGAATATTCTTTATGGTCAAACCACTCAAGAATCACATTTAAGATCATCACTTCATCTTCTTTTATAGTATAAATTAGTCTCCAGCCATTAGGCAAATCATATTTCCATAGGTTTGTTATCTGGTATTTTTGTAGATATATCTTAGGCCATAGCTTTTTAATTATTTTTATTCCACAAGATGGATTAAGCTTAATGTCTTTAATTGCCCTTTCAATGAAGTCATGGAGTTGCTTGTCTTGAAATTTGCCTTGTTTCAGCATCTCATAATCATTTTCTAATTTCTTCTCCCCAAAAGCAACATATATTTGCTTATTCAACGCAATTTAACGCCTCTTGCAAGAATTTTCTTTATTCCTTCCGGATCATAAGTCCAGATTATGCAGCCATCTGTGTCAATCATGATTTTTCCAGATTGCTCAAGATAATCAAGTATCACTTGGAAAGTCTGATACATCATTTTTTTCGGCAGTTTCTTCCAAAGCTGGTATTTCCCGCATTCTTGGCTGTATTTTTGTATTATTTTTTCTACCATGATTACAGATTCCAATGTTGGGCTGTGCAGTATTGTTGTTTGAGCCATCTTATATAAGTATATATAACAAGAAGTATATAAATATTTCTGTCTGTTATGGAGAATATTTTATTACGAATCTAGTTCACGTCACGAAACTGATAAACACAAAAAATTGTAGACTAATAATTCTTATTCTTAAAGTAATGGCGGCAAATTGAATGCAGAGGGAATTTCCATACGCGTTAAATTTGCCTAAGGCAAATTTATGGCTTTTTCCAAGTGTGGAAATTTCCTTTGTGAATACTTCAGCTTTGCAGAGCAAAGGTGAAGGAGAAGCAAATCAGCAGATTTGCGAAAGGATTTTGCGCAGCATGTCAGAAATTGAGGGTAATTTCTGATCACGCTCAGAAATCTGTGATTTCTGACGAATCCGTATTTGCCTGCCATTACATTTTGGTATTCAATAAAAAGCCACTTAATAAAAAACTTATGCAGATTATAAAGGTAATAACCCTTTTCTATTATGGAGAAAACAGCTAACTCAAACTATCAATATTATACCAATTTAACTAAAATCCATCACTTACCCCTAAGCATTATATATGAACATATATATCAAACAATACATTTTAATTATTCTGGAGTAATGATAAAAGTATATAAAGGGTTATCCAATAAAATCACAGAAGAGGGGTGGCAATGGCTTTATTTCAGAAGACAGTAAGCAAAAATCCAGTTAAAGAGCTAGATGCAGATATAGAAAACCCCGGTTTCTTTCGCTCCTTTAAGATCAGAAAGGACATCAAGGACAAGAGTTCTAGGCTTAGCGAGATTGATAAGCTAATAACCCTTAAAAAAAGGGAAGTTGACCAGAAGGAAAAAAGGATCAGCGAAAAAGAGCAGCTGTTGAAGGAAAAAGCAATGATCCTTCAGAAAAAAGAGGAAAAGTTGGATGAAGAAGAATCCATCTTGGATCAAAAGAAGGTCAAGCTTGACCAGGTTGAGACTGAGATCAAGAAAGAAAGCAAAAGGATGGCCAAGGAAAATTTGAAGTGGAGCAGCGAGAAAGAGCAGCTCCTAAAAGATATTTCTAATTTAGGCGAAAAAAGAAAAAACCTTTCAAAGATTGTTTCTGATGAAAAATCTGCAGAGCTCTCAGAGCTGTTGAAATCATTTGATTCCAAAAAGGCAGCCCTTATCTCTGAGATCAAGACATTAGAAGATCAGAGGACTGGCCTTAAAGATAATGTCATAAAAGAAAAAAGGTCAGAAGAAGAGCGCTGGCAGAATAATTTTGAGCAGAACAAAGCTAGATTAGAGGAAACTATCATGTCAGCACTTCAGAAAAAAGAAATTTTGGACAAGGAGCTTTCAGAAAAAAGAAATGAGCTTATTTCTACTAAAGACGCACTTGCTCAGTCAAAGGCAGCAATCGATAATATGAAAAAAGACCTTAATGCCGCAAATCTAAGGATAAAGCATTCCAAGGAAAAAGAGGTAATTGTCCTTGAAAAGCATGAGAAGCTGATGCAGGATAAGGCAAGCATGATTGCTGAGCAGAAAAAAGCCAAACTTTTCTCAATGAATTTTGAAAAGCAAAAAGCTCTTTGGGACAAGAAAAAGATGGAGATGAAGGAGACTCTTGAAGTTTTTGAGTCAAAAAAGCTTTTGTTAGGCCAGCAGATAAAGGATAAAGAGCAGAATATAAATGATCTCTCCCAAAAGATCACAATTACCCAAAAAGAGCATGGGAATGTTGAATCTGCTGTCAAAAAACTCAGGATAAAGGAGTCAGATTTGGTAAAAAAAGAAGAATCATTGTTCAATAAGCAGAAATTGCTTTTAAGCAGGGAAAAAGAGATTGAAAAAAAGGAGATGGATAAGAATATAGAGCTTTCTGCAAAAGAAAGGCAGGCATTAGACAATCAAAAACAGCATCTTCTTTCTGAATTAAAAAATATTGAGCAAAAAAAGATCAATGTTCTTGAAGAAATCAAGGAAAAGCAGTCCAAATTAAAAGATGTCCTTAAGCTTAAGGATGACCATTCAATGCTTCTAAATGATTATCACAAAAAGATAGATGAGATTAAGCTTAGGGAAAAAGCTATGATGGAGCGCGAGCAGAAGATTTCCCAGATGGAAAAAGAGTCATATGATAAGATGCAGAATATCAGCGCTTTGGAAAAAAGCAAAAAGTTTGAATTTGATAAAAAAGCTCTTACTTTGGAAAAAGAGAAAATTTTGCTAATAAAAGATATTGAAAAGCTAAAAGCAGAAAAACATAGGATTGGAAGATCTCATTCAGATCAGTTGGCTGATATTGAAGCAGAAAAGAACAGCCTGTTGCAGGATATTGAGCTTTTGAAAGACGAGAAGGCAAATCTTTCAAGGATGGAGTCTGCGCCTGTGCCCCCAATGCCAATAAAGGTTTTTGACAGGTCTGCTTCAGAGCATAAGGATATTTTGAAAGAGAATGATGAATTGAGGAGATCTATGGACAGGCTGAAAAAAGAGAAAGATGACTTGTTATACCAAAAGAACAAAATGTCTATGTCTGTCAAAGTATTTGACAAGTCTGCAGCAGAGCATAAGACTATTTTAAATGAGAATGACCTGTTAAAGAATCATATTTATAAGTTAAAGAAAGAAAATGATCAGATTATGAGCCAGAAGGAAAAGCCTCCAGTGCAAGTGAAGTTTTTTGATAAGTCTGCTCCAGAGCACAAGGATTTGCAGAAGGAGAATGACCAATTAAGGAAATACATCGAAAAATTAAACAAAGAAAAAGATAATCTGATAAACCTCAAGAGCAAACAGGCATTAAATGAGCTAAAAGGCGAGAAAAAGGAAAGTCTTCTGAAGATAAATGATATTCTTAAGTCATTGGAAAATGAGATAAAGAACAGGAAGCTTGAGTTAAAGGTCCTGATCGAGACTCATGAAGTTAAGGAAAGAGAACTTGCCAATAGAAGGTATGCGATGGAGAAAGCTGAACAGCTCTATACTGCAAAACTGCAGGAGATCAAGAGCAGGGAGGCAAAGAATTCTGCAATGGAGCGCCAGTTGAGCGATCTGTCCCAGGCTCTTGAAGATAAGAAATCTGGTTGGTCCAGAAAAGATGAAGCTATCCATAAGAATATTGCTGTATTGAATGATTTGAAGAAAGGCATTGAAGATGAGGTTCCTTTGATAATGCAAAACATCAAGGCAACTGAAGATGAGTTCAGCTTTAAGATTTCTCAGCTAAATGATGTTATAGAAGTTTTTAAGGATGAAAAAGACGAGCTTCTCGAAAAGACAAAAGACTTGAATGAATTATCCAAAGATCTAAAGATTAAGGAAAATGAGGTTTCAAAGCTTCTGGCAAAGATGGAAAAGGACAAACAGGTTGTCTCACAAAAAGAATCAAGGGCATTGTCAATCAACAAAAAGGTTGAGCAAGACCTAAAGTCAGCTGATTCAAGGCAAAAGGAGCTTGATCAAAGAGAGATCATAGTCGAAGCTAAAGAGAAAAAAGTGGAGTCTGAAATTACAAAAATACATGAGATGCAAGAGCGTATTAAGGCAAATAAGGCAATGAAGATTGAATATTCTGCTCTTCAAAAAGAGTATGAGAAGCTCCAGAAGCAGATGCAGAAAGATAAAGAAAGTTTAGAGAAGATAAGGATTTTTGCTGCAGACAAGATGGAAAAATTAAGGCAAAAAGAGCGCATTGTTGAGCAGCGTGAGGCTGAGATTAAGGAAAGACAGGAGCTCTTCTCGAGGGAAAAGCAGATTTTTGAGGACACTTCCTACAGGATGATGAAAGAAAGGAAAAACCTTGATGAGGATGAATATGAGTTTTACAAGGAGGAAGAATCTTCAATTAAGCGCCCTTTAGAGATTATCATGCCCAAAGCAGAAGAAAATTATCCAAAAGATGATGCTGATATTTATGAGATGATCAAAGATGCCAAGAGAATGATTAAAGATGGGCAGAATATGGATGCAAGAAAACAGATAGCAGAGATTGAAAAAAGGTATGAAATTATTCGGGATGATGATGAAAAGAGGCGCCTTGGCTATGATATCCTTGAGTTAAGGACAGATCTGAAGCTTTCTGAGCTGATTTGAATATAAAAGATTATCATGATTATCAGTTCTTTAAATATTTGTTTAATCTAAATCAAATCTCATAATCTTTATTAGATAAACCACTTGTATATGTCTTTTCCAAAATAGAACAAATTGGTTGGGCGGAAAGACAATGAAACTAAAGAATTATAATCAAGCACCAATTCATCCAATCAACAAAATGTCAAATAAATTTAAGCGAATTGGGTGATTTTATTAGTGAAAAACCATTTACAGTATTATTTACAACAATTGGATTAGTTTTTGGTTTATTGCTTCCATCCGGTTTAGACTATTTTGCTCAGATAGATTATCCAAACATAACTCAAAATCCAGAACTAATTATTCTTGGGATTCCTATTGCAATATTTATGAAGTAATATCTGGTTTAATTGGCTCAATAATGGGGCTTGTAATTGGATTAACTATCGACTTGATGAAAGCGAACAGTTAAATAGAACAATTTATAAAGAAAAACATTAATAAACCTGCTGATTTATTCAACATTAAGGGGGTATTAAATGGCAAAACAAAAAATTGAACAGATTAATTATGCAACTGTAGCTAAGCCGCATACTCCTATGTACCTTATGCATAAGTATTGGGCTAGAAAGCCTCATAATGTTGTTTCTGAATATATTCAAAATTACACAAAAGAAGGGGATTTTGTTTTAGATCCATTTTGCGGATCTGGTCCTACTCCTATTGAGGCAATAAAATTAGGAAGAAAAGGTATTGGAATTGATTTAAATCCCACCTCTATGTTTATTACAAGAATGACTGCTATCCCTGCTGATATTAGCCAAATAAAAGAATCATTTGAAGAAATTAAAGCAAACTGTATGAATGACATCAATGAGTTATATAAGACGAGATGTAAGAAATGTGCAAAAGACGCTTCTGTAATATGTACTCATTGGGATAATTCAGTGCCAATTAAAATTTATTATTATTGTCAAAATTGTATAAAGAAATTGGATAAAAAACCTGATGATGAAGATTTAAAGTTAATTAAGAAAGTTGAAAAGATGGAAGTTCCATATTGGCATCCGACACAAAAATTGGCATATAATGGTGAAGACTTTAAAGAAGGAACACACGACCCAAAAACAGATTCAATAGATAAACTATTTACGAGAAGAAATCTTATAGCCCTATCAATAATTTTTCATAGTATTTTTAATATTAAGGAAGAAAAGATTAAACAAATTTTCTTATTTGCTTTTACATCAATGTCTCATCTCGCAAGTAAAATGACTCCCGTAAGACCAACCAGACCAATGAGTTCTTTTTGGGCTATGCACCGTTATTGGATACCTCCAATTTTTATGGAATCTAATGTATGGCATTTATTTGATAGTGCAGTATGCGGTACACAAGGAATCATCGAAGGAAAAACCGACTCAAATACTCAAATAAAATATTATAAAGAAGCAAAGAAATTTGAAGATTTGAGTGATGGGGCAAATATATTTCTAAAAACTCACAATGCTCTAGAATTAATGCAGATAATCCCAAAAGATTCTGTTGATTATGTGTTTACTGATCCGCCGTATGGTGGTGCAGTCCAGTATTTTGAATTAAGCACTTTATGGGCTTCATGGTTAAAATTAGATTTAAATTATAAAGATGAGATTACAATAAATAAACAGCAGAATAAAGATTTTGATTATTATCACAAAATGCTTGCCGCTGCATTCAAACAAGTCTATGATGTGCTAAAAAAGGGCAAGTATATGACTGTAACCTTTCATAGCACAGACATTAAGGTATGGACATCTATTATTAAAGCAGTAGTTTTAGCCGGATTTGATTTAGAAAAAATAGTTTATCAGCCTCCAGCAAGACCTTCTGCAAAAGGATTGCTTCAACCTTATGGCTCAGCTGTTGGGGACTATTATATTAGATTCAAAAAACCTGAAGCTGATAGAAAATTAACCGAAGGGCAGGTTAGTGAAGAAAGGTATGAAAGAGTAGTAGTTGAAGCAGCAAAAAGAATTCTTGCTGAAAGAGGAGAACCAACCATTTACCAGTTTATACTTAATGGGATTATTGTGGAGCTTAAACGAGAGGGGGCTTTATTAAGCGGAAAAAAGAATCCTGATGAAGTAATGAAAGAACACCTTAAAGACGAATTTATACTAATTAATGTCAAAGACGAAAAAGGGAAATCAGTCGGAAAAAAATGGTGGTTTAAAGACCCTAAGTCAATACCTTATTTAGAGTTAGTGCCATTAGGGGATAGAGTTGAAACTGCAATTGTTGATGTTCTGCATAGCAAAGTCAAAGTATCTTTTGATGATATCCTGCAAGAAATATTTATTAAATTTCCGAATGCTTTAACTCCTGACACCCAAGATGTAAAAGACATATTAAAAGAATATGCTGATACTACTTCTGATGGAAAATGGGTTTTGAAGCCTATTGTAAAGGTCAGGGAGAGTGAACATAGCAAAATGGTGTATCTATTAGGAGTTTTAGGGCAAAAAGCAGGATTTGATGTGTGGATTGGCATAAGGGAGCAGGGAGAAAATTATAATAAAGTTAAACTATCTTCATTAATAAATAATAAAAGGCTTAACTTTAGATTTATACCTGTAACCAATTTAGACAGAGTTAAACAGATTGATGTAATTTGGCTTGATGAAGATAGAGTTAAATACGAATTTGAAGTAGAAAATACTACTGCGATTACAGAAGCCATTGTTAGAGGTTCAAACATCCCACATAACAATATAAAGAGGGTGATTATTATACCTAAAGAAAGGGAAAAACTGCTTTATAGGAAATTAGAAGAGCCAATTTTAAAAGCGAGTCTTATTAAAGATAATTGGAATTTCATATTTTACAATGACCTAGAAAAATTCTTTAATAATTATGGCCGCAAAAAAGAAGTTCCTGCAGGCTCATTTGATAAAATATTTAGAATGCCCAAAAAAGATTCAGAACAAAAACAGAATTCTTTGAATGTTTATCTATAATTTTCATGCTACTACCTCTGATCACCCAACGAAATGTCCATGAGAGCCTTTACACCAGTTCCACCCTACATCTTTATAAAACGATAATGACTTCAGAAGCCTTATGGTTTAGGCATTGATTAAACTTCTATCCATTCTTATTCTTCAATTTGTCTTTTTCTTTTTTAAGATTGAAGTGTTTTGCAAGTGTAGTCATGACTTCTTGAAAGGTTATGTGTTCTGATAGGAGTGCAATCATATCTTCATCCCATCGATTCTTCAGCTTTTTTGCCTGATTGAACATCTTTATAATATTGAAATCAATCCCTGATTTTTCACATTTCTTTTTTACAATGCTTAAGTCTATTTCATAGCCTTTTTTGAGTATTTTGTAAAGGTCAAAGTGGTCTCTTGGCTTATTCCTTCCAATGGTAGCGGCCATTTTTTCTGCGATCATCTCTTTTTGTGATAAGCAGGACATCTCAAATGGTGGAATGTTTGGATAGAAATGTCTTATGCCTGTCTGCTCTGGTTTTGTCAATAGGACTCCTTTTTCATTAAGGTCAACAAAAACCGTGCCTTTCCCAAGTTCTGAATCATAAGGTATAATGAATCTAGTAAATCCTTCTACATCTTTGTCTTTTGTAATTTCTCCAAACAGATTTGAATCATTAATCTTTGTTGTTATTTCTTTTTTTATGTCTTGCAGATTTCTGTCAAGGGTGAAATCTATATCCTCGCTTAATCTGGAATAATCAAGAATTGTTTTCTGAAGTGCTGTACCTCCTTTAAAATAAATGCCTTTGATATCTTTCAGCAAATAAAGTAGGGCTGTGATGTAATAATCTTTAATTAACAATGCTGGCAAGAATCCTTTTTCAGCAATGATAAGGTCAAGCCTGTCTTTATCTATATTCTTGATTTCAGCCATTTCTTACTCTCCTCTTTATCCCGTATTCTAAAAGTATGCCCATTAATTTCTTGAATAACCGCGTCTTTGATCCTTTCATATGTTGTTCTTTTGAAAATAATCGTTGTTGTGAGATACTTTTTTATTCCCTGCCTTTTTGTTGTGAAAACTTCTATCTTCATAGGAACCTGCTCAGTAAGCTTCCAGTAATTAGCTGAAGCCCATCCACCAACAAAATAATCATTCCCATTCATCACTTCATCAATAAGAATAAAAGAATTCTCAGTCCATTTTCCAGACTTCGCCCTGATCGGGACAAGATAATACTTGTTTCTATTAAGGCTAATAATTCTGCCTTTCTGAATAAGCTTATGAAGCGTATGCCTCATCATGTTATAAGAAAGAAGGAAGCTAGAAATATCTTTTCTAGTAAAAAAATATTTCTTCTCAAACTCGAGATAAGATACTATTTCCATTTCCTTGTCTGAAAGTCCTTTCATCTTAACACCAAATACAGTATTATGCTGTAATAAATGTTACAAATATATAAATCTTCCCATTTTTTCAAGCAAACTAAACAAGAGACTTGACCCCCTGAGCCGCCTTCTCTCCAATTCTCAAGCCCTGAAAATAGCCAACAATAAATATTCTCATAAACTAAACAAAATGTAAACCAAAAACGATACTAATCCAATATTTATTATACCCCATATCTTTATAAAACGATAATGACTTCAGAAGCTTTATGGTTGGGGCATTATTTTTATCCACTTCAGGATTGAACTCTTTTTTATCGCAAGACAGCTGGGTTAGAGTTAGCTCAGGCCCTGGCACTGTCAGGAAATTGGCTAAAGATCTCAATGTTGGCGATATTGTTGTTGCTGAAAACCAGTACATCAACAAGTCATTGGAAGAGATTGACGTTGCTCTTGAAGACTCCTTAAGGTACAGAATGGCAAAAGAAGAGCTTCATGCCAAGAACTCCAAAGGCAGGAATATCAAGAAGTTTAGGGTAATGCTGTGGTCCGGTTTTCTTGGAGAAAAAGCTAAGTCTTTAGAATCCAAGATTCTTCTTGAAGAGGAGGATTTTTCTAATGCATTATATTCTGAATTTGAATCCTTGCTTATGGATTATGTAGATGTTAAAGAAGATGCAGTTAGAAAATGGCTTAAAGGAGATACTCACTCGCCAGACAACTGGTCAACATTTGGCAGATTGGCAGAAATAAACCCTGAGTTCAAAGCTATTGACAACTCTTTTGGAAAAGATAATGGCTACCATGCATCATATCAGCTTTATGTAGGACTTAGGAGATACATTAGAGCATACCTTAGTATGAGAAAATTGCAGGGTTCTGGAAAGCCATTCAAGTTCTCAGGAACAGGAAAATATAGTACAGAAGTTGAGATGATTGTAAAGAAATTTTTCCAAGAAATTGATTCTAAACATGACGGCGTAAGGATAATTGATCTAAAGCAAGTTAAGCCCGCTTCAGGAAAACAATCTGCTGCCGGTAATCACAAGGAGGTCCATCTTTCAAGAGGGATTTTCATCGACGATGGCACAGTTGACTTAGGAAAGCCAACTATTCCGATGAAGCAGATTGTTGACGAAAATTATATTGTTGGTGTTGCCCATTATGATGGCTTACTAGCTTATATCCAGAAAAAATGTGCTTCTGAAAACATCAGCAGTATTGGTTATTTCCACAATTTTATGCAATCTTATTTTGCGATGAAGCTGATGCCAAAATCTTCTTATTCAAGAACAGCTTTTGAATTTAATATGGAAATTCTTTTTAGGCCAAATCGAAAATATAGCAGAGAAACACTCATGTTTGCAATGGAAGATAGCTACAAAAAATTCTATGAACATTTAGCGGATGGAAAAGTTGATTCTATTTTTGGCCTGCCTCCTAATACTTTTGCTAATCTGACTGACATTATGATATCGCTTCATGCAGTGCTTCCTAAAGCTTATTATTCTCTAAAGTCTATTGATCTGCAACTAAAGATCCAGAAATATAATTTTGACCACGCTGCAAACAAAAAAGAGCGTGTTGCTGCAAGAGTAAATATCGATGGACTAAAACAAAAAATAACAGGTTATGAATCTTATCTTATGCAGAATTATTCTATTGGCTTTGATTCAAGGCAACTTTTATTCACCTATTATAAGCAGGCTGGTTCACTTAAGCCATATTCCCATATAGAGCAAGTCTCAAAAGCAGATCTTCTTTCATTTAAAGCAAGTTGTGAGGCAGATGGCCTTACATTCTTCACTTATCGTCAATGTTCTGAAGTTTTGGAATCTTTAGGTATTGGTGCAGTAATTTCTTTGATTGGCAAAAGGAATTTTCCAATCATGTTAATTTGAGTAGTTATAATATCTGTTTATTATTTTCTAAACAGCAGTTTATTTAAACAGTTTATTATATTCTAACAGGATTATATTTGAACAGTTTATTATATTTTAAACTCAATATGATACATTAAATGCAGAAACGAGGATTATTTTATTCCACAGAAATAGTTTTTTGCTCATTATTTATCTCAAACTTCTTGTCCAAAAACTTCTCGATAACATAAATATTTGCAACGCAGTGGTTAGATATTTTAGCTGCCTTTATTTTCCCGCCGAACAATCCCAAAAACGGCACAAGATTATCTGCAAGATATTCATCTACTGGAGCAAGATAACCAATCTCATTCATCAGCCTTTCTGCAGCTTCTTTTCCAACCTCTTCTGCCCTTTTTCCTCTGTCTCCAAGAGAGTCGCTTCCTATTATTATCGGTTTTTCATATTCAAACTCATCATTTAATGAGAACATTGCAAACAAGGTTATTCCTGATCCTGTTGACAAGGTCTCTTGATATTGTTTTTCGATATTTATCGGGACATTTAATTTTGCAAGCATCATTTTTGAAGAGCTTGCCTGCCTTTCTGCAACCTGGCCTTTTTCCAAATCAATTGACGCATGTGATATTCCTTTTATTTGGATTAGTTTTCCTTGCTCGATTAGCTCAATCTTAGGAATATCTTTATTATTTAAAGAATAATCCTTTTTGGGCTTAATGGATATATCAACCATGCCTCCTCCTTTGGGATAATATCCTCTTTTTTCTATTTTAGAGTCTATCTCAGCATATTTTCGAAGATGTGGTAGAAAAACATGGTTGAAATAGTCTACTGGTTGCGACCATTTGACATCTGTCCCTCCTTTTATCCTGAATCTTACTTTGCCATTTGCAAAAAAGCTTGGAATCATGAGTGATTGCATCAGCAAGGTTATTGATCCTGCTGTTCCGATATCGATTGAATAAGTCCCTTTTTTTATTTTTCCAGGCACAAACGAGATCTTGTGTGATCCTAATTCTGCTCCTTCGACTTTTGCATCGCACATATCCTGCAATGCTTTAATGCAGCTCAGATGCTCATGCTTTAGTCCAGAAACACATCTTCCTTTTCTTATATTATCGATCTCGAAGGGCTTTCCTGTTATTGTTGAAAGGGCAAGTGCTGTCCTGATGATTTGCCCTCCGCCTTCTCCATGGCTCCCATCTAATATTATCATGGCAATAAGAAATAATTATTGGTATATAAATGGTGTCCTTGCAGCTCTTGTAAATAGATTTTGAAAAATGGATTTTGACGAAAAAATGTCGGCTAGATATAAAAGCAGTTAAAGCATATATTTCCTATTCCAAAAACCACTAAATTTATAAACTTCTTTGGTGTTTGTTGATTAAACTTGGGGCAAAGATTATTGATAGTTGGGGTTGATCCAGGAACTACTGTTGGATATGCTGTTCTCGACATAGAAGGAAATATAGTTGAGATTAATTCTGAAAAAGAGCTCAGCTTGGACAAGCTTGTTGAGAGGATTGCTCGCTTAGGAAAAATAGTTGTTATTGGTACAGATAAGAAAAAAGTGCCGTTTTTTGTTGACAAATTAAAGGCTAAGGTTGGCGCTAGAGTTCTTAGCCCTAAAGAAGACATGAAAGTTTCTGATAAAAAGGATCTTGCAAGGCCATATTCGACAAAAAATTCTCATGAAGAAGATGCATTAGCGTCTGCCTTGTTTGCAAGAAATTCAGTAAAGAATGCCATTGCAGACATTGAGAATATTTTTTCTAAAAAGGACTATAAGGCAGATATGCAAAGTATCATACAGATGCATCTTTTGGATCCTGAGAAGAATATCATAAAAGTTTTAGAGCAGAGCAACCAACTAAAACCAGCTGTAAAGGAAATTCGTCCTATATATATCACAAAAGCGCCCGATATTGCCTTTCTCTCTGAAAAGATTAGAAAACTGGATAAAGATATTTTTTATCTGAGAGAGCAGAATTCTGCTCTGCTTAAGCAAAAAAAGATCATGGGCCAAAGATATGACTATCTCAAGAAGAAGATCCGATATATTTTGGATTCACCAAATGACTCTAATGACCAGAAGATGGATTCTCTTTTCAATGAGATGCGGGCAAAAAATGACCATATTAGCCTGTTAGAAAATGAATTAAACAAGATTAGGTCTATTATTCTCGCTCACAAAAATCCGATAATCCTTAAGAAACTGGATAATCTTGGCAGGGAAGAGTTCATAAAAAAAAGAGATATCATTCTGGTCCATGAGGGTGACATTCTTCTTGTGGATGATCCAAACATTATAAGCGACTTTACAGTTTCCTGGCTTAAGAACAAGGTTAATGTCATTGTCCATAAAAAAAGGCTAAGCTCCAAAAATCTTGATAATCTTCCATTTGTTTTCCTAGAGGCTGATAAGCTGCGCATCTCAGAAGACAAGCATTTTGCTGTCATTGAAAAAAAGTCTTTTGATCAGATTAAGAACGACAGCAACCTGTTGAGCAAGATTGTGCATGATTATCATAAGGAGAGATTAGAAAACTGAACTGGATGGCCTAAATTAATATCTCAAGTACAGAATAAATTTAATAAAAAAATAATTCTAAAAAAGAAAAAAATAATCACTTGCTGCAGCAGGCATAATCAACATAGCTGTAACAGTCATCCCATTTCCAAGCATTTGCATTGCAGCCTTTTGGCCCTTCCCATTTGCCATAGTTAAAGCCCATTGTCTGATAAGCTGGCCGATTGAAGTTATAGTTGGTTACTTCTGTAGTCCATCTTACATTGCTTATCGTGCCTTTTACAAATCCCTGGTCTTTGCAGAATTGAGTAACTGTGTTTGCGTTTGAATTTATTCTAACACCATTTACAAATGGCTGTGAATAAGTGCTTCCAGGGCATAATGAAACATAACAACCTGAGCTAATTACACTGGATGAGTCTCCAACATTTATACTTCCATCTGCATTCAGATCAGCGCTAATTTTGCATTGGTCTGTGGCAGGTTTTGATCTGCAGTCATTGATCGCATCTACATCTTTATTGTTAACCTTGCTATCAGCGTTGACATCATAGTATGAACACTTATTGAAGCAAGAGCAAGTTATCATTTTTGTGATATCAAAAACATTTATGGCCCCGTCCATATTTAAGTCTGCATTTGCTTTGCAGCTTGCCCCGCCAACTTTACTGCATGCCGCAGCTTCTCCAGCTACACATTGCCTGCAATAGACAATCCAATTTGTGTCAATCTTATTTATTGCATTGTCTGCACTTAAGTCATAATTTATTGCGCAGCGATAATTTCCACCACTCTTCCATAGGAAATTTATCCTATTTGCTTCAAAATATGAGATTTTCCAGTCTTTATTTAAGTCTGCGCTGTGAACAAAACAATTTTGTGCGCCCTCACCAATGGCATAATTAAAACCTGTAGTATCTGCACAATGATATTTTCCAGCTCTCATAAGAACTAACACTTTGTTCGCCTCAGTAGCACTTATAACCCAATTTTTATCCTGGTCTGCGCTATGTATATTGCAATTGTGCGTTCCTGTGCCAGTTAAATAGCCATCTTTAGCATTTTTGATCTGGTCACAAACTGGGAATGTTGTTATTGTTCCTCCAACATAACCTCTAATTGAAACCCAATCAGATGTAGAAACTTGTCCGTCACCATTAACATCTGCCTTATCCTTCTGTACTTGAGTTGGAGTTAATGTTCCAGCGATAATTCCTTGAATTAAAGTATCATCACTGCTATCAACAAATCCGTTTCCATCAATATCCCCATACTCATAACAAGGAGAAGTTTTAGCTGTTGCGACATAACATCCTGAGTTTATGATCTTTGTTTTATCAAAGACATTCAATGCACCATCTGGTCCTCCATCTTCACTTCCACCAATATCTGCTTGTACAATACATCCAGTACCTCCAACAAGACTGCATGCTGCTGCATCGCCATTAACACATTGCTCGCAGGAAACTTCCCAATCAACATCTTGAGCATTCACTAAACTGTCTCCATTCAAGTCATAGTATGTACATTTATTGAAGCAGGAGCTATATATCAATTTAACAATATCTCCAACATTTATTGCTCCATCTGAATTTAGGTCTGCCTTTGCTTTGCAATTAGTTCCGCCAACTTTGCTGCATGCTACAGCATCTCCAGCAACACACTGTCTGCAATAGACCAACCAGTCTGCATCTTTTTTATTTGAAAGTGTATCATAACTAACATCATAATCTTTGCATGTCATGCATCTTCCATCTTTGCATCCTTTCTCACAATTGTAAGTTACAGTTGAGATACCGCTTGAATCAGTTGAGACAGCTTTGATATTTGAATCCACATTTGGATATTCAACATTCTTGCATGTAAACTCAGTTAGATAGTTAGGATTTTCGCCAGCGCTTATGCTAGAAGCGCATCGATCATAAGGAGCACTATCATCATATCCATCCCCAGATCCATAGCTTGTTGAAAACACAACAGTTCCTTCAGTATTAAAATCCAGACCGCCATCAGTTTCCGAACAATCACCATAATAAGATGAACCAGAAGCATCATCGATCGCCGCATTATCATCGGCGCCAGAAGTTGCTGCGCCTATTTGAGTAACATTAAATGCGCCATTTAAGATCATTGACACCAAGACAAGTACGACTATGACGCCGACCATCATAAATACCGCGTTTCCGCTAAAAACATGATGGACATATAGATGTTTGGTGCTGCCAGAACCGATCTCATTAATAGAATTCACTCTTCTCTTAACCATTTAACACACCTCTTGATAATATAAAAGTTATGACATTATTTGCTTAAATATTGTTAACTATCTGTTTTCAGTAAATAACTATATAAAACTTTCTATAGTGCGTACGTGGAAAGCTTAGAGGAGTGCTCTAAGCTCTAGGAACGGGTTTTTGTTTTGTTGTTTCCATGTGGTTATTAGGCTCATCATTACTTCGTTTGCAGTTGTTCCTTTTTCGTTTCTTAGTGTTCC